>ERZ1066135.582-NODE-582-length-18084-cov-7.988851_pt1 | contig 18084 bp, 20 predicted proteins | sample MGYA00382782_ERZ1066135 | MGnify/ENA primary metagenome ERZ1066135 (study PRJEB33369, sample SAMEA5778365) | biofilm metagenome | biome: Industrial cooling water; feature: Water cooling tower basin; material: Biofilm | place: United Arab Emirates | collected...
CACTGCGGGACTCGAGCTGAACTTCGGACGCTACGCCGGCGTGCGGTTGCGCGCGCTGGCCGAGGTCGAGACCCATGCGCAGCCCACCGCAGCCGTCACGCGCGACGTGCCGCCACTGCTGCCGGTGGCCGAGGGCGCCGCGCGCAGCATCACGGTGATCGCCGATGGGATCCAGCGCCGTCCCTTCGGCGGTCTCTTGTTGGGATCGGGCCGAGCGATGGTCTTCGAGCGCGACGCGCGTGGCCTGCGGGTGGACGTGCAGGCCGAGTACACGCGGTCGTTCGCGCAAGGAGGGTTGTTGCTGCGCTCCACGGCGTCGGGGGTCAGCGCGGGGCGCATCGCGCCGCAGTACCTGCCCGTGCTGGGCGGTCCCATCACCACGCCGGGGTATGGGTCGTACCCATGGGTCGCGCGCCGCGCGATCACGCAGCGGGTCGAGTGGCAGCGCGAGATCCCATTCGTATCGGTGCCGCTCGGCCGCTACGGGGCGATCCCCGGCCGCGCGACCATCGCGCCCTTCGTGCATGTGCTGTGGGCCGACGGTACCGCAGGCCTCCGTGGCGCGCGTCAGGGCTGGCATCCTGCGGTCGGCATCGGTCTGGAGCCGTTCCTGGGGATGCTGCGCTTCGATGTCGCGCGCGGGCTGCGCGACGGCCGCTGGACCTTCGGCGTCGATGTGATGCGCGGCTGGTGGCCGATCCTCTAGCGACGCGTCAGCGCAGCAGACGAAGCCGCACGCGCCGGAAGTCCACCGGGTGCCCCTCGCTCTGCAATGCGATGTACCCGTGGCGCAGCGCGGTCCCATCGACCAGCACACTGGGGTCGTGACCCGACACGTTGCCGCCGCCCATGCGCGCGTTCGTGAGCGTCAGGACGGTGTCGCCCGCGATGATGAACTGCATGGTGCTGCCACGCACGATGGCCTCCATGGTCACCCACTGTTCGCCATCGAAGGTCCGCGACCGTGCGTTGCGGCAGTGCCCACGCACGGCGACGCTGTCGATGTCCACCTCGGTGCCCGGTGAGCACATGTTGCCGGTCGTGCGTGGACGTCCGTCGCCCAGACCACCCAGCAACTGCAGCTCGACCGAGATGGGGAAGTCCTGTGTGAGGCCCATCGACGCGGGCGGCTGACTGTGCAGCATGGCGCCGCTGTTGCGCAGCGCCCACCCGGGCGCGCCCGGCGCCTGCTCGCCGACGAAGCGGTACTCGACCAGCAGATGGTAGTCCCCGAAGGGCTCGGCGAAGAACAGATGTCCGAAGCGGTCGGCGAAGGGGGCGTCGTAGCGGTCGTAGCGCACGGCGATCGCGCCGTCGATCACGCGAAAGGTCTGGAAGGGATCCGCCCCCAGCGTGTGGCCGACGATCTTCGGGGTCCAGCCCGTGAGGTCGCGGCCGTTGAAGAGGTCGCGCCAGTCGGCGTCGCTCGATTGCGCGGTCGCGGGCCCGGCGGTGATCAGTGTGAGACAGGCCGCCGCGGCGAGGGTCATCGCGCGCGGCATTCGAAGGGGCGAACGCATCATGTCTGCCTCATACGGGCGGGGACGAGCCGTCGCGCGGTCGCGCGGGGTCGCGCAGCGCGTCGATCCGGTCGTCAACGTCGGTCGGCAGCAGCAGGCCATCGGCGATCTTCGCGATCTCTTCTGCGTCGCGCCAGGCGGCTTCGAGCAGCGCGAGTTCCCCTTCGAGGGCGCGGCGCTCGGCCTCTTCATTGAGCGCCATCTCGAAGGCCAATCGCGCCGCGGTCGGGATCTGCGACAGATCGCCGTTGTCGCCGACCAGTTGCTGCGCGGACCACGCGCGGCGCTGCGTGGCGGCCCAGGTGCCGAACTGCGCTGGGTCGCCGACGTCTTCGATGAGTCGCACGCCGGCGGCGACGTCCGCGGCGCGGGCGCCGGCCTTGTTGATGCCGACGAAGCTGCGCTGGAGGATGGTCGTGGCGTCCTGCCCGCGGAAGCGCAGGGTGCCGAGGGGGATGTTCTTCGACGCGCGCCAGGCCTCTCGCAGCGGCGAGCGCAGGGTGACCGGGCGGTCCATGCGGGCCGTGTGCCCGATCGCGATGCCCCAGCCCTCGGGCACGTCGCTGCGCTGTTCGAGGATCGGACCGCCGAGGGCCATGAAGTAGCCGCCCTCGGGGTGTGGGAGTGGACGGCGAAGGACCGCTCCCATCATCGCGAGGTTGACCATGTTGACGGCGTGGAACAGCGGCATGACGGCGGCGATGCCGATTCCGAGTGACGCGACCCCTGCGGCGCCGAGGCCGACGCCGCCCACGATCCCCGCGCCGTAGAGCAGTGCTCGGCGCCGCCGTCGGCCGAACTGGTCACCATAGCGCCAGGCCGCGAACTCGGGCCGCTGGGGAGCGCCGATGCGCACGAGCTCGGTGCCGTCGGGGAGTCGGGCGAGTCCCACGTGGTCCGTGCTGACGCGAACGCGCGTACCGCGGAAGGCGCGCTCGCACTCTTCCAGTGCCTCCCATCGGGTCTCGAAGGGGGCGAGGTTCCAGCGGTGGCAGCTGCCGCAGATGGCCCAGAGTCGTCCCCGCTGGGCGTCGAAGGCGATGCGCTTCGCGACGGGGAAGTGCTCGATGGCGTCGTTGGTGCCGAGGGCGCGCTGGCAGTGGAGGCAGGTGGCGTACATGATCGATGGTGCGGGACGGGTGAAGGGTAACCCTCGGCCCCGTTTGGCAAGAAGGTATTGATTTTTTGGTATCAGTTGGCTAGGTTACTGGTATGAGCACTTCCCTCCCGGCAGCGTCGACTGCGGCGACGGCATCGCTGGCCGATGCCACGCATGACCATCGGCTCGCGCCGGTCGAGGAGCGTTCGTACCGACTCGGCTCGGCGGCCGCGCTGGTGAGTTCGCTCTGCGCGGTGCATTGCCTGGTCACGCCGTTGGCGGCCGGGGTGCTGCCCTTGGTCGGGCTCGGGTTCTTCGCCTCCGAGCTGTTCGAGTGGGGGATGCTCGCATTCTCCGCGCTGATCGGCGTGGTCGGCTTCGGTCTCTCGTTCTGGCACCTGCACAACAACGCGCGTCCATTCGCCGTGTTCATCGCCGGCATCGCGACGCTCGCGATGACCCATCTGCTGCTCGAGGGCAGCGCGCTGTTGCACGGGACGATGGTCGTGGTCGGTGCGGCGGTGATCTGGCAGGCGGGCCGCATGAACCACGCGGCGGTGCACGCCTGCCAGCGCTGTCACCCGCACCCGCATCGCCACTAGCGGGGCGCTGTTCGTGCGCGCGGCCCTGCCACCGCGCCGCCGCGGACTCAGCCGGTGATGTCGGTGCCGTTCAGGATCACGCGGTAGGTCACGGGCATCGCGGGGTCGAGCGACATCCGCACCGAGCAGTACTTCTCGACCGCGAGATCCACCGCGCGCTTCGCGTGCTCCGGCCCGATGTCCGCCCCCTCGATGTGGTACACCAGCTCGGCGTTGATCAGTCGCGCCGGTACCGCATTCGCGCGCTCCCCGATGGTCTCGACGCGGACGGCGGTCGGTGGGGTGCGGCGCTTGTCGAGGATGTCGAGGACATCGTAGCAGGTGCACGCCGCGAGTGCGCCGAGGAGCGTCTCGACGGGTCCCGGGCAATCCGGCGCGCCGACGCGGATCGTGTTGGCGCCGCGGCCCTTGATGTCGAACAGGCGCTCGCCGGCCCAGGTGAGGGAGATGGTCGCGATCGTCTTGGTGGGTGTCGGTTCGGTCATGACAGTGCGAATGATGGATCAGGCGATGCGCGTGCCGTTCGGCACCGGTCGCTCAACGGCCAGGAGCACCACGTCGGTGGGGTCGGGACAGGCGCCGAGCACGAGACACTGGCTCGTGTAGCCGGCGATGCGGCGCTCGCCGATGTTGACCACCGCCATCACCTGCCGCCCGACCAGTTGTTCGGGCGTGTAGTGCTTGGTGAGCTGCGCGCTCGATCGACGCTGGCCGAGCTCAGGGCCGAAGTCGAGCAGCAGCTTGATCGACGGCTTCCGCGCCTCGGGGAACGGTGCGGCCTCCAGCACCGTCCCCACACGGATGTCGATCGCGAAGAAGTCGTCCGGCGTCGGCACGGCTTACTGGCCGCCCGTCTCGGGGAGCAGGACGAAGGTCGCCCGATTGGTCGGGTCCAACACCAGCTTCGCCGTCGCCGTGATGTCCGCGAGCGTGAGGGCCTCGACGCGCGCGGTGTAGCCGGTGACGATCTCCACCGGATCGTCGCCCCAGGTCACGGACTGCTGCAGCACGGACTGCCAGAAGCCGTTCTGCTTGAGCGCCGTCTCGCGCGTCCGCAGCAGATTCTCCTTCACTTTGCTGAGCTCGTCGGCCGTCGGTCCCTCGGCGGCGAGCTTGCGCACGACGTCGAGCGCCACGGTGGCCAAGGTGTCGGCGCGCTCCGGCGATGAGCCGAACTGCACGACCGTCTGGAAGCGTCCGCCGGGCCAGCGCTCCAACGAGACCGACGCCCCCGCGCCATATGTGCCGCCGAGGTCCTCGCGCAGGGTCTCACGCAGGCGGATCTGCAGCACTTCGGTGAGGACGGTGGCGTGCAGACTCCGGGCGCGAGTCCACTCGGTCTCGCCGGTGAGGAAGATGCCGGTCTGGGCCTGCGGCTCCACACCCTTGCGGACGACCTTCTTGATGACGCCGGTCGGCGGACGGATGCCGATGTCCACGGGCGTCTCGCGGCGTCCGCCGCCGGGAAGTGCCGCCAGCCACTGCTCGACGAGCGGGCGCAGGGTCGCCTCGTCCACGTTGCCGACGATGACGAAGGTGAAGTCCGAGAAGTCGGCGAAGCGGTCCTTGAACACGCGCAGCGCGATGTTCGGGTCGAGCGCGCGGATCGCGTCGACCGTCACCGGCTGCGAGAGCGGATGCCCCGATCCCATCGTCACGCCGATCGTGTCCTGGAACACCGCGGCCGGTTGATTGGCGCGATTGGCGAAGATCGGCGCGAATTGCTGCTTGAAAGCATTGACCGCCGAGGTGTCCACACGGGGCGTGACGATCTTGGCCCACGTGAGCTCGAAGAGCGTGGCCACATCCTTGACGGACGCCGAGCCCGTGATCGTCTCCGTGCGCTGGTCGATGGACGCACTCACCGCCGCGACCTTCCCGGTCATGAGCTTGCGCAGCTCGATCGCATCGAGGCTGCCGGCCCCGCCCCGCTCGAGCATCTGCGGACCGAGGATCACCGAATAGAAGTCCGTCGTGCTGAGCTTGCCGATCCCCCCGAGCGATACCCCGGCGAAGGTGACCTGGTCGGCTTGGAAGTCCGTGCGCTTGTACAGCACCTTGGCGCCGTTCGAGAGCGTCCACTCGGTGACGTCGAGCTCGGGTAGCGTGCGCGTGGCCGTGATGCGGCCCTTGGTCGGCGCTTGCTCGACCAGCGCGGCCCCGGCTTCGCTGTCCACATACGCAGTGACAGTCGCACTGGGGGCCTGATCGAGGATGCGCAGCAGTTCCGCGCTGCTCGGGACCGCGGCACCATCCTTCTCGGGCGCGGCCGCGAGGACCACGCGGTTCGCGCCGGCCAACCACTCCTGCGCGAGGGCGTTCACCTCGGTGAGCGTGATCGAGGGCACCAGCGCGTTCACCAAGGGCAGGCGCTGCTCGATGCCCAGCACCGGTTCACCGGTGAGCACGTGGTCCGTGTAGCGCGCCGCGAAGGTCGCCGAATTGGTGCGGTCGCGCTCGGCGAACTGCAGGTCCAACCCGCGCAACAGCGTGGTCTTCGCGCGGTCCAGTTCGGTCTGCGTGAAGCCGAAGCGCCGCACCCGCTCGGCCTCGGTGAGCACGGCGGTGAGGCCACCGGCGATCCCGCCATCGGCGACCACGGCCGAGAGCTGGAAGGTCTCCAGGGGACGCACGAGGCGTCCCTGGCTCGCGCCTGCGCCGGTGAAGGGCGCGCCGGGGCGGCGCACGATCTCGTCGAGCCGCTGGTTGAACATGCTGAGCGCCAGGCCGACGGCGACATCGCGCTCGTAGTCGGCGACGGTGCTGTTCGGTGTCGCGGTCTTCTTCCACACCACCGCGACGTTGCTCTGCGGGTACTCCTTGTCGGTCGCGACACTGACGAGGGTCTCACTGTGCCCGGGCACGGCGAAGGCATCGCGCGACCGCGCGGCCGCGGCCGCCGCCGGAATGCTCCCGAACGCCGAGCGGATCATCGCCTCGATGGAGTCGGCCTTGATGTCGCCGACGACCACCAGCCCCATCAGGTCAGGGCGGTACCAGTCGCGGTAGAAGCGCAGCAGGTCGTCACGTGTGAAGCGGTCGAGGACCTCCTTCGTGCCGATGGGGAGGCGGTCGGCGTAGCGCGAGTTCTTGAAGAGCAGGGGCAGCTGCTGCGTCTGGATGCGCTCGATCGCGCCCTTGCCCAGGCGCCACTCTTCGATGACGACGGGGCGTTCCTTCTCGACCTCGGCGGCTTCGAGGAGGATGCCGCCACCGGCGATGTCGGCGAACCAGTCGAAGGCGCGGGTGATGAACTGGCCCGTGTCGGACGGCAGTTGCAGCTGGTAGACCGTTTCGTCGAAGCTGGTGCCGGCGTTCAGGTCGGCACCGAAGGTCATCCCGGAGCGCTCGATGAAATCGACGATCTGCGTCTTGGCGAAGCGCCGTGTGCCGTTGAACGCCATGTGTTCGAGCACGTGCGCGAGGCCGCGCTGGTCATCGTCCTCGAGGACCGAGCCGACGTTCACGACGAGCCGCAGCTCCACGCGCTTCTCGGGACGGCTGTTCTCGCGGATGAAATAGCGCATGCCATTGGGCAGCCGCCCGACGCGCACCCGGGCATCGAAGGGCAGCGCCGCGCCGGGCTGTTGGGCCAGCGCCGCGATGGCGGCCGAGTCGCGCGTGGGTTGTGCGGACAGGGCGGGGACGGCCGTCCACCCCGCGAGGAGGATGGCGAACGCGAGCAGGGAACGCAGCACGGGACACTCCAGAGATGATGGATTCCCGCTAAATATGTGGGAGGTCCTCTCGCCCGGCACTGCCGCACGCCTCCGATGCTCCCGTACTCGCGCCACGCGTTCATCTGCACCGGCCAGTATTGCTCTCCTGAGCGACGCGGGGCGCCCCTCTACCGTCTCCTCGCGCGCCTGCTGGAGCAGCACGACTTGCTCTTTTCGGCCAACCGGGTGAAGCGCGGCGAGACCCCCTGCCTTGGGATCTGCGAGGGCGGGCCGGTCATGGTCGTGTACCCGGAGGGGGTCTGGTACGGCGGGGTCACCCCGGAGCTGCTGGAGCGGATCGTGACCCAGCACCTCCGAGACGGTCGCCCGGTGGAGGAGGCGGTCATCCACCGCCTTGCGCCGCCGCACGGCCAAGGGGAGGGCGGTCAGGGGCGTTAGATTCCTTGGGAACCGTTCCCATCCAAACGCCCGTGACGACCACCGATCTCGTGATCCTCGGCGGCGGCCCCGGCGGCTACGTCGCCGCCCTCCGCGCCGCCCAACTCGGCCTCTCCACCGTCTGCGTGGAGTACGACAAGACCCTCGGCGGGACCTGTGTCAACGTCGGGTGCATCCCGTCGAAGGCGCTGCTGCAGTCCTCGGAGCACTACGAGTTCGCGGTCAAGCACGCGGCGGAGCACGGGATCCGGCTCGACGGCGTGTCGTTCGACCTGGCGACGATGATGAAGCGCAAGACCGAGGTCGTCGCGCAGAACACCAAGGGGGTCGAGTTCCTCTTCAAGAAGAACAAGATCACCTGGTCCAAGGGCGTCGGCACGCTGAAGCCGGGGAACGTCGTCGAGGTCGCGGGGCAGGATGGCGCGACCACGACGTATCAGGCCACGTCAGTGATCATCGCCACGGGATCGGTGCCCTTCGAGCTGCCGTTCCTGAAGTTCGACGAGGAGCGCATCGTGTCGAACGTCGGGGCGCTGACGCTCGCGGAGGTCCCCCAGCGGATGATCGTGATCGGCGGTGGCGTGATCGGCCTCGAGTTGGGGTCCGTGTGGCGGCGCCTGGGCGCCGAGGTGACGGTGGTCGAGCTGGCCCCGACGATCCTGCCCGGGAACGACGACGACATCACCAAGGAAGCGACGAAGATCTTCAAGAAGCAGGGACTCACGCTGCGCACGGGCTGCAAGGTCACGGGCGGCGCCCGCGAGGGCGACGTGGTGCGGGTCGAGATCGAGGAGAACGGCAAGGCCGAGACGCTGACGGCCGACGTGGTGCTGGTGTCGATCGGCCGCAAGCCGTCGCTGAAGGGCGTCGATGCCGCCGCGCTGGGACTCACGCTGGGCGCGCGCGGCGAGATCGTCGTGGACGCGCAGCTGCGGACGAACCTGCCGAACGTCTACGCGATCGGCGATTGCATCGGCGGCAAGCTCCTGGCGCACAAGGCAGAGGACGAAGGCGTCATCGCCGCCGAGGTGATCGCCGGCAAGCCGTCGAAGATGCACTACCACACGCTGCCCGCCGTGGTGTACACGCATCCCGAGGTCGCGACGGTGGGCTACACCGAGCATGAGCTCAAGGCGCAGGGGCGCGCGTACCGCGTGGGCAAGTTCCCGTTCAGCGCGAACGGGCGCGCGCGTACGAAGGGCGAGACCGACGGCTTCGTGAAGTTCCTCGCGGATCAGGCCACCGACGAGATCCTCGGCTGCCACATGATCGGCGCGAACGTCAGTGATCTGCTGGCGGAGGTGGTGTTGGCGATGGAGTTCCGCGGGACGACGGAGGACATCGCGATGACCTGCCATTCGCATCCGACGCTCAGCGAGACGACGAAGGAGGCGGCGCTCAACGCGCTTGGGCGGACGTTGCACATGTAGGGTGCGCAGTGGCCAGCGCGACAGTGCCGCGGGCTCGACGGGTGTGGCGCGGCCAGCGCGACAGTGCCGCAGGCTTGACGGGTGGGGCGCGGCCAGCGCGACAGCGCCGCCTGATCGACACGGAACCCCACGGTCGCTCAGGCGGCGCTGTCGCACTGGCCTTACACGGCGTCAGTAGTTGAACTGCGCCTGGATGCGGAGGAAGCGGCCGCGCTGGGTGTTGTCCTGGCGCTGGAAGTCCTCGTAGCGCCGGTCGCCCATGTAGTAGGCGACCACCAGCTCGAAGGCCGAGGTCGGCTGCCACTCGACGCCGACCTCGACGTCGTTGACGGAGTAGCTGCGGGCATCGCGCTCGTGCTTCTTGCCGCCCTCGTAGACCTGATAGCGCGCGAAGGGGAAGTACACCTGCCCGTCGTGCTTGATCTGGTAGGTGGCGGTGATGAAGCCGCCGTGCAGGCGGCGGGTCTCGATGCTGTCCGTGGCCGGGTTGAACTCGGGGCCGCTGCCGATGTTGTACTCGGTGAGGATGCCGAAGGGGCGCGGTGCGATGTTGAGCTGGGCCAGCAGGCGCTCGTCGCGGTAATTGAAGTCGCTGCGGCCGCGCACGCCGCTGCTGCGCTGGTCCGAGGTGACGACGTAGTGGCCGCGGTATGCCGCGATGCCGGGCTCGATGATCTGATCGCGCACGACGAACGGATAGCTCACGCGGGCGACGACATGCATGTCGTTGTTCGCCTCGGGCCGGTTCGCGGTCTGTCCATTGAAGGCGCCGATCGCGACCACGCCGTAGTCGCCGCTGCCCTTGTAGCCGTCGTTGACCAGGGAGCGCAGGCGCGCGCGTGCCGAGGTCGGTGCCCAGTACAGGAAGGCGCCGATGTCGCGCTCGTTGGCGGCGGAGCTGTTGGTGGCATCGGCGCGGTCGAGCGGCAGGCGGTTCTGCGAGCTCTGCAGGTTCTCGTAGCTGAACGGCACCTTGCTCTGGCCCACCCGCACGCGGAACTCGTTCTTGGCCTCGAGCCCGAGGTCCACGTACCAGTCGCGCAGCTGGGCGACGTTGCCCGAGCCACCGACGCTGCTGGCGAAGTCGGGCTGCAGGTAGATGAACACGCGGTCGTGGATCTGCCCCTGCAGGATGATGCGGGCGCGGCGGATGAAGACGCCGCCGAGGTCCCCGATGCTGCGGTCGCACTGCTCGCATTGGAACTCGGGGTTGGTCTCGAGCAGCCGGTTGTAGCGGAGCTGTCCGTAGCCGCGAATGCCGATGCGCTCGTACCACGCCTTGGCGACGGGGACCGGCTCAGGCGCCTTGGGTACATCCTGCGCGCCGGCGCGCGCCGACGCGGACAGGAGGAGCAGCCCGGCGCACAGGGCGGCGCGAGGCCGCGACAACGGGAACAGTGGGATCACGGGAGGTATCGAGAGCGAAAGAGATCGAGATGATGTTGCGCGTGGCCCGCCGTGATGAACGCCAGACCACGCACCGAGACCGGGACTTCCGAGGCGGTTCCGGTCCGGTCCCAGGCATCGGGCGGCAGGCCAGCGAAGAGCAGTAGCGTCGCCGCCCGCGCCGCGAGGAACTCCTGCACGAGGTCGGCGAGCGGGCGATCGTTCGCCGCGCTGGCGGGGACCCAGGCGTCCTGGTCGAAGCCCGGCAGGGGCGTCGTGTCGCCGCGGGCGATGCGCAGCGCCCGGTACGCGAACACCCGTTCGGTGTCGGTCACATGCAGCAGCGACTCGGCCACGGACCACTTCCCGGGGGCATAGCGATGCAGGCGCCGCGCGTCCGGGACGGGCTGGAAGAGGTCGCGGTAGGCGTCGGCCTGCGCCTGGAGCGTGACCAGGATGTCGCCGCTGGGCACGGTCGCGACGTAGCGCTGATAGTACGGGGCGTACTCGGTGGTGGCGGGCAGTGGGTATGTCATGGCTGTGAGTGAGAACGTAACGGTACAGGTGATGATTCTGTCACGGCGTGATGCAATGCTGACCGATGCGTTACGTTGCCGTGACAATCGGCCCGATTCGAGGGGGAAATGCAACGACGGCCCGCACCGTCAGGTGAGGGCCGTCGTGAGGCCGAACGCAGGTCCGGGTGACTCAGTCGTCGCGGACGACCGGCGTTTCGAGCCGATCCATGATCAGCGCCGCCACGTGAGGGGGCGTGACGACGGCGCGTCGGCGCGCGGTCTCGCGGCCCAGCGCCGACCACAGGGCGGCCACGGGGGCCGCCTCGGGCGCCGCCAGCAGCTCCTCGCTGACGGGCTCGCCGTCGAGCCAGCGGTGCACCGCGTCGGGCAGCGGGGTCCCCGCCATCGACTCGGCGTCGTCGGCCAGCTGGGGCGTCGCCGCTACGGGGGTCCGCAGCGTGTGGTCGAGAGAGGCGCCGGTCTCCGGCCGCGATTCAGGGTTGTCGTGCAGCATCATTGTACCGGTCTCCAAGGAGTTTCTGGAGCGCCTCGCGCGCCCGGTGGACCCGCATCTTGAGGGCCCCGACCGTCGTGTTCAGCAGCTCGCCCATCTCTTCGTACGAACGCCCTTCGACGTGCTTCATCACGAAGGCTTCCCGCAGCGTCGCCGGGAGGGCCTTCAAGGCCCGATCGAGATCGTCCCGCAGCTGTCCCCGGTCGAGGTCGTCGTCGGGGGTCGCGTAATGAGACGGTTGATCGTCCTCTTCGTAACTCACGTGGGACCGACGGATGTTCTTGAGCCAATCCTTGCAGCCGTTGGCCAAGATCCGGAAGATCCACGCGTCGAACCGGCCCCGCACCTCGCCGAGGTGCTGGAAGGCCTTGATGAAGGACACTTGAAGGATGTCCTCCGCCACGTCCGGACTTCCCGTCATCCCCAAGGCATGCCGGTACAGCGGGTCGCTGTACTTGCGCACCAGGATCTCGAAGGCTTCTCGATCCCCTGCGAGGACGCGGGCGATGATCTCCTCGTCGAGGAGCATCGCGTCGTCAGGCGGCGGAGTTTGGCTAGGAGACATCACAACGCGCCTAGTCTAACGCACGACACCCGAACGGGCGAGTGTCCGTCCGTTGTATCAGCTAAGACGCCCGGGGCGCCGCGGGCGTCACAGGGGAACATCGCCCCAGCCCGCCGTGAGGATCTCGGCCCGGTCCGCGTCCAGCCGCGGGGGTGGTCGGCGCAGCCGCCCCGGGGGGAGCGGCGCCACGCCGAACACGTCCAGCGCCTCGCGCACGCTCCGGACGATGCCGCAGGGCACCCCGGCGGCGTCCAGCCGCTGGATCCACTCCGCTGCGGGTGCCGTGTGGCACCGGGTGGCGAGCGTGGCGGAGATGCGCTCGCGAGCCGCGAGGCGCCCCGCGTTGGTGGCGAGCGCCGGGTCCTCCGCGAGCTCGTCGAGGCCGAGGGCGCGAGCGCAGGCGACCCATTGGGGGTCGGTCCCGACGGCGATCACGAGGGGCCGGTCGGCCGCTTGGAAGAGCTCGTACGGGGCCAGATTCGGATGCGCGTTCCCCCATCGCCCAGCGTCGGCGCCGGTGACCGCGACGTTCTGGGCGACGTTCACGAGGGCCGCCGTGGCGCTGTGGGCCAGCGAGACCACGAGGTGTCGCTCGGCGGCGGAGCGTTCGGGCCGTTGGTCGGCCAAGGCGGCGAGCAGCGCGATGGCCGCGTCCTTGCCGGCGATCACATCGGCCAGGGCGACGCCGACCTTCATGGGTGCGCCGTCGGGCTCACCGGTGATGGCCATCCAGCCCGACTCTGCCTGCACCACGAAGTCGTAGCCAGGGCGGGGCGAGGCGAGGCCGAAGCCGGTGATGGTGCACCAGAGCAGCGACGGGTGCGCGGTCAGCAGGTCGCGGACGCCCAGCCCTCGGCGCTCCAGCGTGCCCGGCCGAAAGTTGTCGATGACCACGTGGGCGCCTGCGACCAACTGCCGGACGACCGCCTGGTCACCGGGCGCGTCGAGGTCGAGGGCGATGGAGCGCTTGTTCCGGTTGATGGCCAGGAAGTACGCGGCCTCGCCCGTATCGTCGAAGGGCGGCCCCCATCCCCGCGTCTCGTCGCCGCTGCCGGGCCGCTCGACCTTGATGACGTTGGCGCCGAGGTCGCCGAGCGTCATGGCGCAGAGCGGGCCGGCGAGCACCCGGGAGAGGTCGAGGACGCGGAGATGGGCGAGGGGAAGGGTCACGTTCTCCGAGGGCTCAGGCACGGAGGATGGTCTGGAAGGGGCCCTGGCTCGGGGTCTGGGCGGCGCGATGCCGACCGCTCGATATTGCTTCGGACTGCGGCGGCAAGTATAATAGCTGTGCAGAGTTGCGCGTACTGGTCACAAGGTCAGGCCTTGGGGCGTCGGTCGCGCGTGCCATCCCTGTGTCCGCAGAGTTCGCGGCCGCGACGCTCAGTCCACCCGACGAATGCCCGACAAGCCTACTCCTCCCGCCAGCGGCACAGGAACCGTCCTGCCCCGTCGCTCGCCTGGTCATCGTGGTCAGGACCAGAGTGATGCCGTCGCGGCGATGATCGCGAAGGCGCACGAGATCTCGCTCGAAGCGGGGTCGAAGATGGCGACGGCGATGAAGGACGTGATCTTCGCCGCCGCCGGCTTGTCGCCCTTCGCGATCGAGAGCGCCAAGGACCTCGTGAATTATATGGTCCGTCGCGCGCAGATGAGCGCCGAAGAAGCGGACCGCATCATTCGCGAGATCGAGGCGGTGGCCCCGGCACCGGCGCCCAAGAAGGCGGCCGCGAGCGAGGAGTCTGCGGCGCCGAAGAAGACTGCCGCCGCGAAGGACGCCGCCGCGAAGCCTGCGGCGAAGAAGGACGCTGCGCCGAAGAAGGAAGCGGCGCCGAAGAAGGAAGCAGCTCCGAAGGCAGCGGCTCCCGCCAAGGCAGCCGCCCCGAAGGCAGTAGCCCCCAAGGCAGCGGCCGCAGCGAAGGAGCCTGCGGCCAAGAAGGCGCCCGCGGCAAAGAAGGCGCCGGCCGCAAAGAAGCCCGCCGCCAAGAAGTAACGCGGCGCGGAGTGTGATCGGGTCGCGGGTGTAGATTCCCCGAATGGACCCGATCGCGCTCACCGCCGACCTCGTTCGTATCGATTCGCGCAACCCGACGCTCGACCCTGAGGGGCCGGGTGAGCGCGCGTGCATCCGCGCGCTGCGCGACCACCTCGATGCGGCGGGGTTCCGCACCGAGGTGCTCGAAGGAACGCCAGGTCGCCCGTCGTTGGTCGCGCGGATCGGGGGTGGCGCGGGGCGCTCGATCATGCTCAACGGGCACATCGACACGGTCCAGACCTCGGGGATGACGCACCCGGCCTTCGAGCCGACGATCGCCGACGGCAAGCTGTGGGGCCGCGGGGCTTGCGACATGAAGGCTGGCGTGGCCGCGATGTGCGTGGCGGCCTATCGCGCACAGCAGCAGGGACAGTTGCAGGGCGAAGTGATCGTCACCGCCGTCGCCGACGAAGAGTGGGGTTCGATCGGCACGCGCGAGGTGATCGCGCGCGGGATCCGCGCCGATGCGGTCGTGGTCACCGAGCCCACCGAGCTCACCGTCGCCACGGCGCACAAGGGCTTCGCATGGTACACCATCACCGTGCATGGGCGTGCGGCGCACGGGAGCCAGTACACGGTGGGCATCGACGCCATCCGGCACGCGGGGCATGTGCTGGCCGAGCTCGACCGGCTCGACCATGAGATCCTGCCGCAGAACACGCATCCGCTGCTGGGCCGCGGCTCGGTGCATGCCTCGTTCATCGAGGGTGGCCTCGGCATGAGCACGTACCCTGACCGCTGCACCATCCGGCTCGAGCGCCGCACGTTGCCCGGCGTGTCGCTCGAAGTCGTGGAGCGCCAGCTGCAGCAGGCGATCGATGCGGTGACGGCGCGCGTGCCGGAGTTCCGCGCGGAGCTGCGCTTCGATGACGCACGTCCGCCCAGCGATCTCGCCACGGACGCGCCGCTGGTCACCGAACTGCTGGCCGCTGCCGCGGCGACGGGGCCCAGCGCCGAGATCGCCGGCGTCACCTACTGGAGCGACGCAGCGCTGTTCAACGAGGCGGGCATGCCGACCGTGTGCTACGGCCCCGGTACGATCGCCCTCGCGCATGGCGCCGAGGAGTGGGTGCCCACGGCCGAGATCGAGCGCACGACCGAGGTGCTGACCGCGTTCCTGGCACGCTGGACCCGTCCCTGATGCGCTTGAGCACGACCCAATACGATGCTCTCGAAGCGGCGCTGCGCGATGGACGCCGGGTCGCGGTCGTGCGCCGCGGGTCGGAGTTCATCGTGATCCCGACGCGGCTGACCACGCAGCGGGGCCGCGACGCCATCGAAGCGGCGCACCCGACCACGGGCGACCTCATGACCTTCGTGCTCGACGAGCTCGATGACTTCGAGGTCGTCACATGAGTGACCCGCTCGTGGCCGTGTACGCCGACGAGTCCTGCCTGGGGAACGGTCAGGAGGGCGAGAACCCCGGCGGTGCCGGCGTGCTGGTCGAGTACCAGGACGCCACCGGTACGGTGCGTCGGCACGAGCTGTGGGTGAGTGCGCCGGCCACGACGAACAACCAGATGGCACTGCGCTCGGTGATCGAGGCCTGCCGCGCGCTCTCGGTGAAGGGGCGCAGCATGCGCATCGTGTTCACGACGGACTCGCGCTACATCGTCGACGGCATGACCTCGTGGGTGCATGCGTGGGCGCGCAACGGCTGGAAGCGCAAGACGGGGCCGATCGAGAATCTGGCGCTGTGGCAGGAGGCGCTGCGCGCGGCCGCGCCGCACCGCATCGCGTGGCGCTGGGTGCGCGGCCACGATGGGCACGCCCAGAACGAGTATGCGAACCACCTGGCGATCCGCGCCGCGGAGGCGCAGTCGGCATCGGGTGGACTCATCCCGTCGGAGTTCGACGCCTGGGTGGCGGCCGCGGGCAAGAAGGGGGCGCACCTCGAGCCCTTCCCTGCGACCTTCACCGCGTCGAGTCGTCTTCCCCAGGTGTGAGTGTGGTGGTCCCGCGGTTCTTCTTTGGCTGGACGGAGGGCTCTCGATGCGGAACGTCTTCATCCTCGTGATCGGCCTCGCGATCGGGTACTTCGTGGGGTACAACGACGCGCGCAAGCACACCAAGCATGTCGTGGAGCGCACCCTCGACAAGATCGGCGTCGGTGCTCGCAAGAATCTCAACAACAGCGCCGACAGCCGGCTGCAGGGCCTCGAGCGCTGAGCGATGGCTGACGAACTCCAGGCCCTGTTCCGTCTGCTCGCGACCGCCGTGCGTGACAGCGACCCCGCGCTGCTGACGGAGCCGCTCGAGGTCGGATCGCTGACCACGCGCTGGGTCCCCTACGCCCAGGTCGGTCGCGCGCTCGGCGTCGGCACCTTCGATGAGTACGAGCTGCTGCTCATGCGGCTCATCAGCGGCGAGGCCGGGCTGATCTTCGCGGATGACACGATGCAGGATGACCTGCGCCGGGAGCTCCGGGCGCCCCAGCCGGACCGCTCCGTGCTGGACACCTACGGCGCGGCACGCCTGACGCTGGCGCGCGAGCCGCTGCGCCACGTGCTGGGCATCACCGACGACGCCCTGCCGATCGCGGCCGTGGCGCGGGCGGTGCCACGCCCCATGCCCCGCGGCCCGACCGTGCCCGACCCGACCGCGCCCGCACCGGGCGCCCTGCGTCGCACCCTGCCCGGCGGCTGTCCGTACTGCGGCGAGGCGCTGCCCGACGACCGGGAGGTGCACTTTTGTCCCGCCTGCGGGTTGAATGTGCAGACCGTCCACTGCGCGGGTTGCTCGGCGGAGTTGCAGGACACTTGGCGCTTCTGCGTGACCTGCGGCCGACCGGCTCACCCGGCTTGAGTCTGCGGCATCGCCCCTGCACTTTCCGCATGATGCATTCCTTTCGACGCCTCGTTGGCGTGATCCTCAGTGCGGCGCTCGGCGCCACGGCGGTCCAGGCACAGGGCTGGGCGGTCTCGCCGCAGGAGCATGTCGATCTGTGGCTGCACGGCTTCGCGATGGTGCACGACGATGCGTCAGCCGTGCCGCTCTACCGCCGCGATTACCGCGATGAGGTCCTGGCCCGCAAGCGCGGCACCGACGTGCTCACGGATCTCGATGTCAACCGTGACAAGCTCGGTGAGGGATTGAAGGCCCTGCCCGCGATGGTCGGTGCGCAGTTCCTCGCGCTGGACTTCGCCTCGTGGGACGAGATGCAGCGCGGCATCACGCTGTGGCTCGAGACCAACGGTGATCTGCGGCGTATCCGCACGCGGCAGGACGCCACGCTCGCGGCGCGGATCGGCTCGTACTTCCCGTCGGCGCGCGAGCGGGACTGGCTGCGGCTCTTCTCCCGCGGCCTCGAGGACGAGCGGGTCAAGTACTTCGCCGAGCAGTGGGCGGCGGAGCAGCAGGCGCGCGCCGAGGTGCTGCCGGTCGCCGCCATGGTGTGGCGCGATTCGGCCGCGGTGGCCTTGTCGAGCTATCTGAGTCGCACGCAGCAGGTGGGAGGCACCGTCATCCCCTCGTTCGTGCTGGAGGGTGAGGGGCGCACCATCCAGGAATCGCGCACGCGGAACTTCGTGGTGACGGGATTCCCGCGCAGCGACACCGCCGCCTGGGAGATCTCGTATGTGATGGTGCACGAGGTGGTCGGCTCGGTCGCGGCGGCGGCGGTGCAGGAGCACACGACGCCCGCGCAGCAGCGCAGTGGCGAGGCCGAGCGGTACAACGCGATCGCGCTGGTGCGGGCGGGCGCGTTGTTGATGGAGCGTGTGATCCCGGCACGTGCCGAGGCCTATATGCGGTTCTATCTGCGTGCCGCCGGCAAGGCGGCAGGAGACGATGTGCGCGCAGCGTTCGAGGCGGCGTTCCCGGTTCCTGGTCCGATGGTCGAGGGGATGCGCTCGCAGATCGGCGTGATCCTCGGGGGCATCTGATGTCACTGGACCGATCCGCGATCGAGCGCGTCCTCGCGCGCGCGGCCGAGTTGCAGTCGCAGCGCAGCACGGAGCCCGGCGGCGCGCTGAGCGACGAGCAGGTGCTGGAGCTGGGCAAGGAGGTCGGGCTCAGCGCCGACGCCCTGCAACAGGCCATCGCCGAGGAGCGCGGGCGCGTGGTGGGGACCAGCCCGCGCGGTGTGATGGGCGCGTGGTTCGGGCACGCCGAGTACAGCGCGACGCGCGTGGTGAAGGGCACGCCGCAGAGTGTGCTGGCGGCGCTGGATGCACATATCCGCGGTGAGCTGCCCTTCGAGGTGAAGCGTCGCTTCCCCGACCGCTTGATGTGGGAGCCCAAGGGTGGATTCCTCGATGGCGTGCGGATCTCGCTGGGCGTGCGCTCGGAGGGCGGGGAC
>ERZ1066135.583-NODE-583-length-18031-cov-5.826380_pt1 | contig 18031 bp, 16 predicted proteins | sample MGYA00382782_ERZ1066135 | MGnify/ENA primary metagenome ERZ1066135 (study PRJEB33369, sample SAMEA5778365) | biofilm metagenome | biome: Industrial cooling water; feature: Water cooling tower basin; material: Biofilm | place: United Arab Emirates | collected...
GGCTAAAGGTTCGTTATGGCTTGAGCGCGATGCTACACAAAGGACAATGGTACTCCGATGACCTGACCGTGCTATCCGACGGTGTTGGCGGAGAGCCTCTTAGTTGTTCTTGACTGCCAGCGTTGTTCGGTAAAAGCTTCAGACGGTACGAGACATACAATCATGACAGCACAGGAACACAATCGGTTGATCAGCATTTTCTTTCATGTGCAAGGCGGGCTGCAGGTGCTCGGCGGGCTAATGGTGGCGCTTATTTACGGGGGAATGGGCGGTTTTTTCCTAACAGCGGGCAATGGCGGTGAACAGCAGCTGATTGGCGGGATCTTCATTTTTGCGGCCGTTTTTGCCGTGATTCTTGTGTTCCTTTTTGCGGAGCTCGATTTTTATGCGGGATATAAGGTCAGCAAGGTGCAGCCGATCGGCCGGACGCTCGGGATCGTTGTCGCGATCCTCTCGCTGCTGAGTTTTCCGCTCGGGACGGCGCTGGGTGTTTACGCTCTCTGGTTCTTTTTCGGCGATATGGGCAAGGCGCTTTACAACGTGGATGGTGCAGGCGGGCAGTTCCACGCGCCGCCCCCGCCGCCGAATAGTTGGCAATAGGAGTATCTCACCACGCAGACCGCGAGCGGCAAGGGCCTAAACCCTGCCGCTTGTTTGTTTTGGCAGGGGCGTTTCGATATTCTTGGTCTAGATCGACCTTTGTGTTTTTCTTGCCCGAGGGGCTTCTAAATGTTCGGTTCGAACGCAGATCGAGCGGATCTGGCGGATATGCCGGATCGGAATTTTGGTTGTAAATCGTTTTGTTATCAAAGGAATCTAATTACAGGAAACTTATCGAAATGAGTGAGATCATTGGAGTTATCGGAGCCGGGACGATGGGGAACGGCATAGCGCAAACGGCGGCCGCTTCGGGATTTGACGTTGTGATGTGCGACATCAGCCAGGAATTTGTTGACCGCGGCGTGGCAAATATAAGCAAGAGCCTCGATCGTTTCGTCAAGAAAGAGACGATGACCGAGGAGCAAAAGGCGGAGGTGCTCGGCCGGATCAAAACGACGACCGAACTCGAGGACCTCAGGGACTGCACGCTCGTCGTTGAGGCGGCGACGGAGAACTTTGACATCAAAAAGACCATCTTCGAAAAGCTCGATACGATCTGCGGGCCGGATGCGATCCTTTCCTCAAACACCTCGTCGATCTCGATAACGAAGATCGCGGCGGTGACGAAACGGCCGGAGAAGGTCATCGGGATGCATTTTTTCAATCCGGTTCCGCTAATGAAGCTGGTCGAGGTTATCCGCGGCATCGCCACATCGGACGCGACCTATGCAAAGGTAAAGGAGCTATCGGAAAAGTTTGGCAAGGTGCCGGTCGAGTGTAACGATTATCCGGGATTTGTCTCGAACCGTGTGCTGATGCCGATGATCAATGAAGCGGTCTTTGCGCTTCATGAAGGCGTCGCGACCCGTGAGGCGATCGACGAGATAATGAAGCTCGGGATGAACCATCCGATGGGACCGCTTACGCTGGCGGATTTCATCGGGCTCGACGTCTGCCTCGCCATCCTCAACGTGCTCCACGAAGGACTTGGCGACCCGAAATATAGGCCATGCCCGCTGCTTAAGAAGTACGTTGACGCCGGCTGGCTCGGCCGTAAGTCCGGGAAAGGATTTTACGATTATTCGGCGTAACCGGGATTCAAGTGCCGTAGCTGTAATTTTGGCGTAAAGGTTTTCTGATCGGTTCTTCGCGGGCTGCGGCCTTCTCGAAGACGTATTCTTTACTGTGAAACGGTACGCGGGCGAGGTTCGGCGTGCCGTCACCGTTTATGCATCAGAATCTTCGTTCATTCATCGATGTTCTGCGGAAAGAGGGCGAGATCGTAGAGGTCTCTGCCGAAGTTGATCCGTATCTTGAGATAGCCGAGATACATCGGCGGGTGATCGAGGCGCAGGGCAAAGCTTTGATGTTCACCCGAGTCAAGGGGTCGTCGTTTCCGGTCGTTACGAATCTCTTCGGCACGATCAAACGCATCGAGCTTGCCTTCGGGAAGCGGCCGCAGGAGTTCGTCCGGCGGGCGGTCGAGATGGTCGATATTCTCGTCCCGCCAAAGATCGGCAAGCTCTGGGGCTATCGTGACATGGGGCTGACGGCGCTCAAGCTCGGGACCAAGAAGACGCGGCGAGCGCCGGTGCTTGAGGTTCGGCAGGCGGAGGTTGACTTTGAGGCTCTCCCGCTTTTGCAGCTCTGGCACGAGGACGGCGGACATTTCGTGACGCTGCCGCTTGTTTATACCGAGAGCCCAACTTCGGGGAAACCGAACCTCGGGATGTACCGCATTCAACGATACGACAAGCGGACGACCGGGATACACTGGCAGATCGGCAAGGGCGGCGGGTTTCATTACTACGAGGCCGAACAGCGAAACGAACCGCTCAACACGACCATTTTTATCGGCGGGCCGCCGGCGATGATCCTTGCGGCGACCGCTCCGCTGCCGGAAGAAGTGCCGGAGTTGATGCTCGCCTCACTTCTCGCTGATGCCAAGATCGGAATGGCCGACAATCCGCTCGCCGGGCATCATCGGCTGATAGCCGAATCGGAGTTCGCAATTTGCGGCCACGTTCCGCCGCATGAACGACGTCCGGAAGGGCCATTCGGCGACCACTACGGCTATTACTCGCTGACGCACGATTATCCGGTCTTTCACGCGGACGCGGTCTTTCATCGCAAGGATGCGATCTATCCGGCGACCGTCGTCGGCAAGCCGCGACAGGAGGATTTCTTCATCGGCGATTACCTGCAGGAGCTGCTCTCGCCGCTTTTCCCGCTGGTTATGCCGGCCGTCCGTGACCTCTGGAGCTATGGCGAGACGGGCTTCCATTCGCTGGCCGCGGCGGTCGTCCGCGAACGGTATGGACGGGAAGCACTCTCGGCCGGTTTTCGCATTTTGGGCGAGGGGCAGCTTGCCCTGACGAAGTTCCTGCTGCTGACCGATAAGCCGCAAGACTTACGGGATTTCCGTTCGCTTTTTGAGCACATCCTGGCGCGTGTTGAGTGGCATCGCGACCTCTTCATCTTTTCGCAAACCGCGTTCGATACGCTCGATTATGCAAGCGGTAAGATCAACCACGGCAGCAAGGCGATCCTGATGGGAACGGGCGATGCGAAGCGGGAACTTGCACGCGAATTCAAAGGTGAACTTCCGCTCGGCGTTTCCGCCGCGGCGGCCTTTTGCGGCGGCTGCCTTGTTGTAAAGGGAACCGCGTATGAGAACGACAAAGACCTCGGCGAACGGCTGGCAGCGGCCGACGTTTTCAAGGGTTGGCAGGTCGTCGTGATCCACGATGACATCAATTACGCCATCTCGCCGGAGAAGTTCCTCTGGGCGACGTGGACGCGGTTCAATCCGGCGACGGATATTTATGCACGCTCAACGACCGTCAAGAACAACCACATCGGTTACGAGGCACCGATCGTTATCGACGCCCGGATGAAGCCCTGGTATCCGAAGGTCGTCGAGGTTCGCGAAGATATCAAGAAGCTCGTTGACGAGCGTTGGGGTGAATACTTTCCCGGCAAGGTCTCGAAATAGATATCAATGAAAAAATGGTTAAAGCGGATCGGTCTTCTCATCGGTGTCCTTGCGATCTTGCTCGGGCTTTTTCTTTCGTATTCCTATTTCATCGAGCCGCGCCAGTTCGTCGTCGTTAATGACGCCGTCGCAGTGCCGCATTGGGACGGACGGCTTAACGGCCTTCGGGTCGTCACGATCGCCGATATCCACACGGGCTCGAACTTTGCTCCGCCCGAGCGGATCCGCTTCGTCGTCGAACAGGCGAACGCGCAGAACCCGGACGTTATCGTCCTGCTCGGCGATTACGTCAGCGAGTCGCGTTTTGACCGCGAGAGAATGCGGACTGCTCCGGACGGAACCGACCGGACCGAACTTAAAGTGCCGTTCGAAACTGTTGCGGAAAGCCTTAAGGGCCTCAGGGCAAAGTACGGCGTTTATGCCGTCATCGGCAATCACGATTGGTACCACAATGAGCAGAAGATCCATCGGATGCTCGAAGAGATTTCCGGTATCAACGTGCTGAACAATGAGATCCACGAGGTCGAAGCAAACGGCACAACGCTCCGCATTTGGGGCATCGAAGACCTCTGGAAGAACCGCACCGTGCCGGCCGACGCATTCAATGCGCTTGCCGAAAAAAAGAACATCATCGCGATAACACATAACCCGGATACGCTTCTTGCGGCACCCGAGGGCTTTTCCATCTTGTTTGCCGGGCACACGCACGGCGGCCAGCTCAATTGGCCGATCTTTGGGCCGAAGGCGGTGTTCAACGACCCGCGTTTTATGGACGGTCTTGCGGTCGTTGACGGCAAGTATGTTTACGTCTCGAGCGGCGTTGGGACGAGCGTTATCCCGATCCGATTCCGCGTGCCGCCGGAGATAAACGTCGTAACGCTTTCATCAAACACGGCGACAATGCCCGAGACCCCTTAGCCAATGCGGCGATTTATCCCATACATTTTGGCCGGCATCGCACTTAGCCTTTTGGCTTTGGCGTACGGCTATTTCATCGAGCCTCACCGTCTGGACGTCAACGAAACGGAACTGAAGATCGCGGGCCTTGATCCGGCTTTCGACGGCCTTCGCATCGTGGCTGTTGCTGATATACATGCAGGCTCGCACGGTGTAGATGCGAAGCGGATGAGGGAAGTGGTCGATGCGATAAATGCCCAAGATGCCGATGTGGTCGTAATGCTCGGCGACTACGTCTCTCAATTAAATGACGGCAAACCGATCCGGGAAAGGCCGCTCAAGATGCCGGTCGAAAGCCTGACCGAGGGCCTTTCGGGGATAAGGGCAAATTACGGTGTTTATGCAGTGCTCGGCAATCACGACGGCTGGTACGACAATACATCAGTTGCAGACGCTCTTCGACGGGCAGGAATTCGGGTGCTTGAAAATGAGGTTGCCTTTATTGAACGCGGCGGGCGGAAGCTTCGGCTTTTCGGAATGCGCGACCATCTGCACATGGGAACGTGGGCGACGTTTGACCATGATATGCGACGAGCGGTCGCTTCGTATGAAAGGACGGGTGACATCATCGTACTCCAGCACAGCCCCGACGTATTTCCGGTGATCAATGCTTTTAAGACCTTCGGCGACGACTTTAGGTTAATGATCGCCGGGCACACCCACGGCGGTCAGGTCCGGTTTCCGGTGCTCGGAACGCCGATCGTGCCTTCCGCCTTCGGCCAGAAATACGCGGCCGGCCACGTCCGCGAGGATGGAAAGGATCTCTTCGTCACGACCGGCATCGGGACGAGTTTGCTGCCCTTTCGGTTTCTTGTCCCGCCGGAGATCGCCGTGCTGACGCTCAGAAGTAAGTAGCCACAGAGGGCACTGAGGATTTTGAGGAAGCGTTTCTGGATAAAACTTTTCGGTGACCTTTGGCGCTTGTCCGTGCTACAACACAAATATCTCACGAATCTCCGTGCCGTCTGTGGCAACTGATCATTTTAAAACCGACTTTATCCGTTTCAGCTTGCCGTCGTTCTTTGCGGGCTCGAGCCCGAGGATCGTACAGATAAGTTCGTAAACGTCCACAGCTTCGAAGGGCTTCGCGACGTATCCGCTCTTAAACTTCGGGCCGTGGCCGACGAACATCGCCCGCATTTCGACAATATCGTTGTCGTAGCCGTGTGCCCCGCGAACGGCGTCGAGCCGGCCGTCCTTCTCGGCACGGTTCATTCGCTCTCGGGTCGTGATGACGGTCCCGGCCTTTGGAACGACGACCAGCGGTGCAATTCGTTTGTTTTTGCCAAACTTGAACCGCTTTGGAAATTCACTTCGCCGGTAGATGGTCGCGGATGCGGGAAGTTTTGCTTTGATCGCGTTGTAGATCGCGTCCTCTTTGCCCGGCTTTGGAAAGATCTGTGTGAACTCGCCGACCCAGAACACACGTTCGGCGTCGTTGGTGTCGAACATTTCATCGAGCACAACGGCATCGCGCATTTTGTACGGTGCCATACCGTGGTCTGACGTAAAGATGAGATTTACCTGCTCAAGTATCCCGCGAGCCGCAAGCCCATCTACTAGTTTCCTGATACTGCCATCGACGCGAAGTACCGCCTCGCGGTTCTCGGGCGATTCTGGGCCGTGGTTGTGGCCCGCATCGTCGACGTCCGAAAAATACATCGTGATCATCGTCGGACGGTCGGCAACGGGAAGATCAAGCCAGCCGAGCACAGTATCGACCCGGGTGTCGTTCGGAACCTTGCCGTCGTAATCTTTCCAGAACTTCGGCTGCATCCCGCCGATCGCTGTTTCGGTCCCCGGCCAGAAAAAAGCGGCCGATATCAATCCCTGCTTTTGTGCCGTGTTCCAAATCGGCTCGCCGCCCCACCAAACCGGATCTTGGACGGCCTTACGATTCGCGAGGCCGAACGAGAGCCCACGCTCGGTGTCTAACATATTGTTTTCGATGAGCCCGTGGTTATCGGGATAAAGCCCGGTAACGATGGAATAGTGGGCCGGAAACGTCTTCGTCGGATAGACCGGTTTCATCCATCGGGCACGAACGCCGTTCTTGGCTAGCTCGTTAAGCGTCGGCGGTTTGTGCAACTCAAAATAGTCAGCCCGAAAGCCATCGATCGAGACAAGGATAATGGTTGGCCGGAGGTCGCCGATACGCTTCTGGGCGAGGACGGCAACCGAGATTCCGAGAATTATAACCAGCGCGAATGGCCAGCGAAGACGTCGAAGAGCGAACATATCTTTTGTGCTTCCCGTGAGGGTTGAGTTGATAATATTTCTCCTCTATTATATCGGCGTTAAGAAAGCCAACAAATTCAAACCGGGGGAATTCCTTACTTGAAGAAAAACGATCCAAAAACAACACTGGGCCTGTGTGCACTGGCTATGATATTTCTGGGTGTCGCCTGTGGAGGGGCGGAGAAGACCGAGGTACCAACCGCGACGCCCACAGCGACGCCGGCAGCGCCGAGCCCGACGGCGGAGACACGCGTTACCGAACAGGATATCGCGGGCAACTATTCAGTTACGGGTACGAATGAAGGCGGTGGCGGAGAATACAAGGGCGACCTCCAAATCGTAAAGCGTGAAGGCGTTTATCAGTTCACCTGGGTGAGCGGCCCGAATACTTATGACGGGGTCGGGGTTCGCACAGGAGACAAGGTCGCAGTTTCGTTCACCGAAGGCAGCAACGGAAAGGGCTGCGGTGTCGTGCTTTATTCCATCGCCGGAGACGGCTCTCTGGACGGCAAGGTCGGCTACTGGGGCGTTAACGAAGCCGCGAAGGAGACGGCTAAGCGAAGTTCAGGCTCGGACCTCGAAGGAAGCTATGACATCACGGGCTCAAACCCGGACGGCTCGAGCTACACCGGCAAACTTTCGGTAAGCAAGCAAGGCAGCGGTTATTCCTTCGCTTGGGATGCGGGAGCGGTCTCGAAAGGCTTTGGCGTTCGTGATGGCAGCACAGTCGCTGTCGGCATCGGCGGCTCGCAATGCGCGTTCGTTAGCTACAGGGTTGGCACCGACGGAACGCTCGACGGCCGCTGGGGCAGCCCGGGTTCAACATCTGTAGGTACCGAAATCGCTAAGCGAAAATAGATAAAAACGCGTCCGGTGCAAAGCACTCGTCATTGTACCGGACGCGTTCAACGGTATTTGGAACCGCAGAACGGTTCTAAAGGCTAATTGCCTCTTCCAGCCTGAGAGGAACCGGATACAGAGACCGTAAATTGAGTTCCTGAATCGAGCTTTACGTTACCCTTTTCTTTCGAAAGGGTCGTCGAGTTGCTTGCCGAGGCATTAGCCGACTTTCCGATCGAAAGGCCGCTGATGTTCGTGCCGAGCGAACCGGTTGCAGCAGCGGTCGTCTGCGTTGCCGCGCCGACCGTATTCCCCGCAACGACTGCTGTTGTATCGACGACACTTCCCACAGTTGACGTCGCTCCGCCCGCAAGACCGCCGACAGTGTTACCTACGCCGCCAAGCAAGCCGCCGCCGGAAGTGCGGCCGGAAGCTTGTGCACGGCTCGATCCCGAAACAGAGGAACCGAACGGATCACCCGCCGAAACTGCACCGGTCACGCTATTAACGGCGAGAATATTGACCGCGACAGGGATCGATTGCCCTTTTTGAACCAGGGTGTCGAACGCAACGCCTACGGTCGAACCGGCAGAGCCTTTTGCGTCTCGCTTTACTTCGGTCACTTTGCCAATAAGTTTCGAACCCTTTTCAATGACGACACGTCCGCCACTTTTGACCTTTTCGGTAACCTTAAGGACGACCTCGTCGCCGACCTTAGCCTTGTCGGCATTGAGCGACCCCTGCAGCTTGCCCGTAATGGTCGCTGCAGAACTGAGGCCAAGAATATTCTGAGCTGCCCTTACAGAGTTGTCCGTGGTGGCCGTGGCGGTTGATGTTACGGAGCCTTGCTGTGCTGAAACAGTGACCGCCAGAAGAGCTGCCGCTGCAATTCCGAGTGTGATGTTCTTCATAGAAAAACCTCCGAGAAATAACTGATATTTCTTGAATGCGGGCACTTTGTACTGGGGGTTGTTCTTCGGATGCCGTCAAAAATAGCCGGGTTGCCCAAGGAAGTTTTCGTTTAGCGCACCGGAAATATCTAAGCAACGGTTTTTCGTTGCCGACATTCGATCCGGTTTCTTCTGCACTTTTTTCAGCAGCCTACGGTAAAGTTGAAGGTGAAAAACCTGAAGAAAAACCGTTCTTGGGTCGGCGCAAATTCGATTACAATCAAGAGAGGAAATCAATTATGAAGAAGATCGCATTTATTTTGGTACTAGCCGTCGTTGCAGCTTGCGACATTCAGAGCGGAATTGCGAAGAAGAGTGTTGAGAAATACATGCCAACGCCGACGCCGACCGTGGTGCCGACCCCGCCGGAAGAGCCAATCGACCCGGCAGACATTGTTAACGTGGACACAAGCCAGCAGGGCCCGCTGATCAGCGTTAACGGCCCGGAGGTAACGAAGCCGTTTATCTGCAATCGCTATAATCGCTTGATGGTTAACGTCTCGAACAAGAAGGTGACGATCCGAGGAGCCTGCAGCCAAGTCATGGTCAACGGAGATGGAAATGAGATCGCGGCCGAGGCGACGATGGAATTTGTCTTCAACGGCTCCGGCAACAAAGCAACTTATTCGAAATTTCCGAACGGGAAGCGGCCTCGGGTAACGGATAACGGCGGCAACCTCGTCGAGAAGGCCGCCGCCGCTGATAAGAAAGCCGAAAAGTAAAAGCGAACGGTTACTTTGCCGCCGGGACCGCGGCAAACCCGCCATCAAAGAAGGCTCGTGCCTTAGACATCGCTGGGGCAATGCCGTTGAGGTGATTCAGCTCCGTATCTTTGATGATCATCCTTCGTAGCCGCTCCGCCGGGACACCCCGCCGCCGCATCGCATTATAGGCGACCTCGGTGTTCACCTGGCTCACCACGGTGTCGCCGTCGATGGCGACAAGCATCATCGGAACCCGCGGCGACCAATCATAAACGTCGTTTTCGTGCAGCATCCGGACGAAGGCGTTTCGCCGATCGTTACGCTGCATCGCCCGCAGAAAACCGGGTTGCAGCACATTTGCAAGGCGGTTCTTCGAACGCATCAGGGCGGTCGTAATACCGATGTTTCTGATAAGTCCGTCGTCCGTTGGGCTCAAGTTATAGTTCACCGCGAGGGCGTTTGCCAAGGTTGGCTTATAAAAGTCACGCCAGCGAAGCTTCTTCTCTTTCACAAGGTAGTTCACCGCGTAAGAAGTCAGATAGATCCGTAGAATAAAATCAGCCTGCTCACCGGTATCTTCGAGCATGAATTTGCGGGTAGTTCCTGAAAGGTCATATGGGCCTGCAGCGGGAGCGGACGCTGTTACCGCATATTCCGGGCCGGTAAAGGCCTGGAGTGCCTGCGTGAGTGCCATTGCGACGCCGCCGCCTTCGGAATAGCCGGTGATGAAAAGGCTGTTTCCGATGTTGTAGTTCTTTTGGCGGGCCAATTCGCGAGCGGCCGGAATGATATCGACGCCCGAACGGGCATTCACCTTGCTGAGCGGATACGGGTGAGCGGCTTGATGGTCACCGAGGCCAATGTAGTCCGGCAAGACGACGGCATATCCGCCGGTCGCGAAACCGGTGATAGCCTCGATGGTCTCCGGAGCTTCGCCCTCACCCTTGAAACGCGAAGGCGAACGGTCGCGGTCAACGGTTGTTCCGTGACAATAAACAACCAGGCCTTTTGGAGCACCGCCCGCGGGCCAAGCGACGAGTCCGGTAAGCTCTGCAGGTTTGCCATTGGCGTCAAGCGAGCGATAGGTGACCTTGTAAAGCTCGAACGCCGTCGCCGTTTCCGGCACTGCATACTTGCCGTAAACCTTCGCCATCCGCTCGTTCAGGTCAGCGGCGGACATCGTGCCGTTAGCATCATGGCTAACGAGTCGCTGGGCGGAAGTGAAAGAAACAAGCAGCAATGCGAAAAGCAATGCTGATATCGAACGTTGCAGGTACGTGGTCATTTTGCCCTCCTTGTTTTTTATGGCCGAAGCCTGTAAAGCATTCGCGGAAAAGGGATCGTCTCGCGGACGTGTTCGATGCCGGCCATCCAGGCGACGGTGCGTTCGATGCCCATGCCGAAGCCGGCGTGCGGGACGCTGCCGTAGCGACGAAGATCGAGATACCACTCGAATATTTCCTGCGGCAGGCCGTGGTTCGTGAGTTGCTCTTCAAGATAGGGAAGCGAGGCCGCCCGCTCGCCGCCGCCGATGATCTCTCCGTAGCCCTCGGGTGCGAGCAGGTCGATGCCAAGCGCACATTCCGGCCGTTCCTTATCGACCTCAAAGTAAAAGCCTTTGATCGCGGTCGGGAAGTGGTGGACAAAGACCGGAAGGCCGAACTGCTTTGAGAGATAAGTTTCGTCCGGAGCGCCGAAGTCGCCGCCCCATTCGAAGCGGTTCTCAAGTTCGCCCTTTTCGTGGCCTTCCTGCAGCATCTTCACCGCATCGTCGTAATGCAAACGCGGGAACGGTCCCTTGATCGCCTCGAGGACAGATGTATCGCGTTCGAGCACGACAAGCTCCTGCTGCCGCTCGTTCAAAACGCGGTCCACGATGTGAAGGATGAGGCCCTCGCCGAGGTCCATCATGTCTTCGTAGCCGGCGTATGCAACCTCGGGTTCGACCATCCAGAACTCGGTCAGGTGCCGCCGGGTCTTAGATTTCTCAGCACGGAAAGTCGGCCCGAATGCGTACGACTTTCCAAAAGCAGCAGCCGTCGCCTCATTGTAAAGCTGGCCGGACTGCGTGAGATACGCTTTATCGTCGCCAAAGTAATCGACCTCAAAGAGCGTCGTCGTGCCTTCACATGCGGCGGGCGTAAAGATCGGCGTATCGGCGAGTGTGAACCCGTTGCTGTCAAAATAATCCCGGACGGCCTTGATCACCGTATGGCGGACCCGAAGCACGGCGTGCTGCCGCTTCGAACGGATCCAAAGGTGCCGGTGGTCCATAAGGAACTCGGTGCCGTGTTCCTTCGGCGTGATCGGATAATCATGGACGTTTTGAAGCACTTCAAGCCCGGTGACGTCGAGCTCAACGCCGATCGGCGAACGAGCGTCCTCTTTGACGGTGCCCGTCACAATGATCGACGACTCCTGCCCAAGTCCCTTGGCGGTCTCAAACACCTCTTCGTCATTGCCCTTGAAAACGACGCACTGCACAATGCCCGTTCCGTCGCGAAGCTGAAGAAAGACGAGCTTTCCGCTCGACCGCGAGTTGTAAAGCCAGCCCTTGAGCGTGACTTCGCTTCCGATATGCCCTTTGAGCTCTTCGATATATGTCTGACGCATAAAGGCTATAGTTTAATCAAATCGTGTCGGGCGGTAAAACCGGGATGCAAAGTCCGGCGATTGACAGGGCGGGCGACAATCGACAGACTGAACGCGTGGCGGAAGAAAAGAAGAAAAAGGTGAACTATTCGGGCGCCTGGGCCGAGGCGAGACGGATAGTCTGGCAGGCACGGTGGCGGCTGGTTCTCGGGAGCGTACTTTTGCTGATCTCACGGCTTGCCGGAATGGTCTTGCCCGCATCAACCAAGTTCATCGGCGACGAGGTCTTTGTAAATCAGAGATACGAGCTGATCAAGTGGATCGCATTGGCCATCGGCATTTCGACGCTTGTTCAAGCTTCGACTTCGTTTGCTCTTTCACAAATTCTTGGCGTTGCGGCTCAGCGGGCGATCACCGAGATGCGCAAGCGTGTGCAGGCGCACATCGAGCGGTTGCCGATCTCATATTTTGATTCGACCCAAAGCGGCCAGCTCATCTCGCGGATAATGAACGACGCCGAGGGCATCCGGAACCTGGTTGGCACGGGGCTCGGACAGATCATCGGCAGTATCGTTACGGCGAGCATCGCGATCGGCGTGCTGTTTTGGATCAACTGGCAACTGACGGTCGCGACGATGGTCGTTCTGCTGGTCTTCGGGGCCGCACTTCTGTATGCGTTCAAGGTACTGCGGCCGGTCTTTCGCGAGCGTGGGCAGATCACGGCCGAGGTTACGGGAAGGCTCGGCGAGAGCCTCGGCGGCATTCGGGTCGTCAAGGCATACACAGCCGAACGCCGCGAAGACCTGAGCTTTGCCCGCGGTGCCCATCGGTTGTTCCGGAACGTCGCAAAGACGGTCACGGGCGTCTCGGCGATCGGTTCATTTTCGTCGGTCATCATCGGGGCGATAGCCGTTGTGATGATCGTCATCGGCGGCAACGCCGTTCAGGCTCAGACGATGACGCTCGGCGACTTCCTGATGTATATCTCCTTCACATTCCTGCTGGCGATGCCGGTGATCGAGCTTACCTCGGTCGGAACGCAGATCACCGAAGCTCTTGCGGGACTCGACCGCATCCGCGAAGTAATGGGGATGTCCACCGAGGACGAACAGGATAAAGAGCGGCGTCCGCTGACAAAAATCGACGGCGGGATCGAGTTTCGCGATGTAGAGTTCGAATACGACAAGGACGTGCCGGTCCTTCGTGGGGTTTCGTTCCGTTCAGAAGCCGGGACAACGACCGCGCTTGTCGGCTCGAGCGGCTCTGGAAAATCAACAATTCTCAGCCTTGTGCTCAATTTCATTCGTCCGACGAAAGGAACCGTATTGGTAGATGGCCTCGACCTGCAAGCGATCCGTTTGCGGGATTATCGAAAGCATCTCGGGGTTGTGTTGCAGGACAATTTTCTCTTCGACGGCACGATCCTCGACAACATACGTTTCGCCAATCCGGAGGCATCATTTGAGACCATCCGCGAGATGTGCCGCGTAGCGAATGCGGATGAGTTTATAGAGAAGTTTCCGGATGGCTATGAAACCGTCGTCGGCGAACGCGGCGTAAAGCTTTCCGGCGGGCAGCGGCAGCGGATTGCGATAGCCCGAGCGCTCCTCGCCGACCCGCGTATTCTGATCCTCGACGAGGCTACCTCGAGCCTCGACAGCGAATCGGAAGCACTTATCCAAGAGGGTTTGAACAATCTCCGCCGCGGCCGGACGACCTTTGTGATAGCCCATCGACTTTCTACGATCCGTAGCGCCGATCAGATTCTGGTGGTTGAAGCCGGGCAAATACTCGAACGCGGCACCCACGAAGAACTCATCGCGATGGACGGCCGTTACAAACAGCTTTACGATAAGCAGTATCGCTTTGAGCAGAACCTATTCGTTAACCCCGGTGAGGACTTTTCCGCGGGCAGCGGGAACGCAAAGGCGGGTTCGAAACTTTGATATCCAAACAACTATATGAGCAACGAAAACATTCAACCTCAGAGCTATTCCAACCATACACGCTGGTTCCCACTTGTCCATTTCGTGATCTTTCCGCTGTCGCTCGTCCTGCTCGTTTGGGCGATCGTCGATGCGTGGCGGTTCTTCGATTCAGGATCGTTCAAGTTCCTCCTTTTGGTGGTGATCGTGATCCTCGTCAATCTCGCCGCCCGCGTACAGGCGCTCAGGGCTCAGGACCGCCTGATCCGACTCGAAGAGCGTCTCCGTTATGATAAGGTGCTGTCGCCCGAACTGGCCGAACGGGCAACAAGTCTTCGCGTGGGCCAGATGGTCGCGCTTCGATTTGCGTCGGATGCAGAGCTTCCTCATCTCGTCGAGGAAGCCCTTGCCGGGCGGCTAAACACGCAGAAAGAGATCAAGATGGCGATCAAGGACTGGAAGGCCGACCATTTCCGCGTCTAGCGGAGTTCGGCAGTGAGTATCTGACGAAGGTTCGGGTACTTTCCAAGCCGATCGATCGAGCGAAGGACTACCCTGAACATTGGCTGGATGTAGACTTCGAAGTGATGCTTGCCGCGGAAGGCTGATTGGTACGAAAAGGTGCCGACGGCTTTGAGGCAACGCTGAACCGTCTGGTGGTCGAACTCGATGCGAAAGTCGCTCTTGTCTAAGGCGGCGAGTCCGTTGGCGGAACGAGCCTCGAGGAAGTACGAGATCTTCTCGTCGAGCCACGAATCGCTTGGCGGTTCGGTTATGCGGTCAAGGAGAAGCGATACGAGGTCGTAAGTCGGGGAACCGATCCGGGCGTCCTGATGGTCGATGATCGCCAGCGAGCCGTCGGAGTGAACCATCAAATTCGCTGTGTGAAAGTCGCGGTGGCAGAGAACCGAAGCACGATCTTCGAGCCAGACTGAGAGTTCACTGAACTCTTCTTCGATCGGTGTGTCGATCGACGTCTCGATCGGCTGGCCTCGTAGTGATGTGAAGTAATGCTCCTTGAAGAAGTTCAATTCCCACAAGAGCTTTTCCCGGTCGAACCGGAGCTTGCCCGCGAGGGAACCGGAGGTTATTGCCAATTCGGTAGCCGCTTGGATCCTCGGGATAAGATCGATCGCGGCATTGATCAGAAGCTCGCTCTCTCTTGCGGAGGAACTGAGCAAAGCATCCCGAAGAATGCTCTCGCCGAGGTCTTCAAGAATAACGATCCCTTCATCGACAAACTCGCGGATGACCTTTGCGACCGGAAGTCCCGCCCGCAAAAATAGGTTCGTTACATCGATGAGCTGGCGTGGGCCTTCGGCGTCGCCGGCGGCATAAACACAACCGATCAGCGTCGTGTCACCGCTCTCGATCCGGTAGAATTCGCGCGTTGAGGCATCCGGCGTGAGTTCGGAAACTACGTTGCCGAGCTCCGAGCCGGTGAGGACATCCTGTAATCGTTTCTGTTGATGCTTTGACAATTCGGACCGCCTACCTTAACGGGACGACGTAGAGGTCGCCAATGAATTCTCCGGGCTCAGCCTTTTCCGGAATTTCGCCGCAATTTCGCACCATTTCTGCCCGGACGATCGCCGAATCATAAAACTTTTGTCCGGACCTAATGACAACGCCATCTCCAACAATGGTACGTTCGAGTCTTGCACCGGGTTCAACAATGACCTCGTCCCAGAGAACAGAATCTGAAACCGAACTTTGCTCCGCGATCTCTGTGTGCCATCCCGTTACGTTTCCGCCACCGCCGATCATTGCCATAGAGATGTCGAGGTATCGCTTCATCGTTGACAGCTCAAACCAGCGTCCGTCAGATACGTGTGCGGCGATGGTCTCGCCTGCTTCGATCGCCGGGCGATAAAAACTCGGAACGATGTCTGAATAGATGCCGCGTGGGATGTAGTCGAAAACTCGAGGTTCAAGGATCTGAATGCCGGTGTACATATACGGCGAATCGCTGCCGGCGGAAAGCGGCGTGCTTTCGGGCATACCTCCAAAACCCGTAATCCGGCCGTTATCGACGAGTACTTCCGTAAACCGCTCTCGATGAATGTTTCGTTGCAGCACCATCGTCGCGACAGCGTTCGTTTTCCGATGAGTTTCGATCGCAGCGGTGAGGTCGATATCCGTGATCAACTTGCCGTTGATCGTCAGGAATGTCGAGTCGCCGAGCAGGTCTCGGGCGTGGTCTAGAGCCCCGGCCGTGCCGAGGATGTTAGGCTGCTCGATCGAGTAACGGATCTCTACACCGAAATCATCGCCATTGCCGAGGGCGGCGATGACCGAGTCCGGTTGATGATGGACGTTTACGACTATCTCTCGAAAGCCGTATCGAGCCAGATACTCGGCTACATAGCCGACAAGCGGCTTTCCGAGGAATGGGATAGCCGGTTTTGTCCTATCGATGGTCAGCGGAAAAAGGCGTGTGCCGAATCCCGCTGCGAGTATCATTGCTTTCATTTACAAGGCTCGCCGGAATGCGAATGAAGAGGATACCCAAAAACGATCAGAGGCTGCAAATGCAGCCTCTGAAAGCATGTTTCTAATGAAACGCCTTTTAGTTGATCTGCCAGCCGGCAATAGCGAAGTCGCCGGACGCACCAAGCTGCGATGTCGTGACCGCGTTGTTAGCACCGTTCAGGATCCAGAAGGTTCCGGTAGCCGGTCTCCAGATTCCAAAGTCTGCCTTTCCATCACCGTCATAATCACCCAAGGCTCGGGCATCGGCAGTAGCGCTCGTTCCCCAGGAAACCTGATACGGGCTACCCGGTGTTGCACTCGGACGTACGAACCAAACGCGTGCACCGTCGGTGGTTCTGCTTACAGCAAGATCGGTCTTTCCGTCGCCGTCATAGTCGGCCGGAACGATGAAGTCCGTATCGAGACCGAACGGAACGACCTGCGTACCGCCGCCAGAAAGTAGGTGCCAGAAAGCTGCCTGGCCGCCGCCGGCGGGTCGCTGGACAACGAAGTCGTTCTTGCCGTCGCCGTCGAAGTCACCAACTGCCGGGAACGACGTTCCGCCGCCCGATCCCCAGGGGACGAAGGTGATGTTGCCGCCCGGGTTGTTAAGGCTTCCACGATAGAAAAAGAAAGCCTGGGCACCAGAACCCGCCGGAGAACGGAATACCGCCGGATCGGCCTTGCCATCTCCGTCGTAATCACCCGCGACCGACGGGTTGTCGCCGGTGACACCAAACGTTTCGATCTGAACGGTGTTGTTCGAACTGCGGAGGATGTAGAACGCCGCAACATCGGCTGCACCGGGACGCCAAGTTGCAATATCTGCCTTGCCATCGCCGTCGAAGTCGGCCGGAGTGAAGAAGTCGGTTGTACCGATACCCCAGTCATAGCCAACAACCGTGCCGGTCGAGCTCGGGTTAATGAACCAACGGACCTGCCCGGCAATCGGGACGTTTGTCTGACGAGCAACCGCAAAGTCGGTCTTGCCATCGCCGTCGAAATCAGAGGTTGGCGAACCACCCGGAGCCGCTCCGGCATCAACCGTCAACGAAGCAGCTGATACAGCACCAGTGTCGCCACCGCCGGAGTCATTAACACGCAGTGTCCATGTTCCGTTCGGATTGGCCACACCGGCGAACGCGGGCGATAACGATGTTACAGCACCACTTGTTGCAGTACCGCCAACGGTTGTCGAACGATAGTCGCCAGCCGGCGTCGGGTTCCCGGCTACGGAAAACCAGTTAGTGGCAGCTGCGGTATCCTTAAAGTTATAGGGACCAGCAAGGTCATTACCGGAACCGCAACCGGTCGCGGTCGTTGAACCGCGCCGCCCAAATACCGCAAACTGGGTACCGTTCGGGGCGATCAGTGTTGCCGTCACATCGCCACCCCAAGAGTGAACCGGCCCGCCAAAGGTCATGCTTACTTCGACATTCGTCGGAGCACCGGACAGACCACTCACCGTGAACGTTACGTCACGATTGGATCCTGCCGGGACACCGCAGCCGGGGCCGCCGTCGGGGATCGCTCCGAGCGAACCTGCGTTTGCGGGGAAAGTCGCTGAAGGCGCGGATGCCGCGACTTCAACTGATTTGCTCGCTTCGACCTCAGTGTCGAGCGAACCAAGATAAAAGGCCGTTGCTCCGAAGACGCCAACGGCGGCAACGGCTGCAAGGCTTCGTGAGGACAAAACCTTTTGTGTCCAAGACATACTAGAAATCTCCCTCCTCAGATTGCCCAAAACATGACTAAAAC
>ERZ1066135.589-NODE-589-length-17965-cov-6.218984_pt1 | contig 17965 bp, 14 predicted proteins | sample MGYA00382782_ERZ1066135 | MGnify/ENA primary metagenome ERZ1066135 (study PRJEB33369, sample SAMEA5778365) | biofilm metagenome | biome: Industrial cooling water; feature: Water cooling tower basin; material: Biofilm | place: United Arab Emirates | collected...
GATCAGCTCAAGTACTTCGCTGCCCTAAAAGGCGTTTCGGGCCGCGAGGCCGAGCGGCGGATCGACTTCTGGCTTGAGCGGATGCAGCTCGGCGAATGGAAGAAAAAGAAGACGACCGACCTCTCAAAGGGAATGCAGCAGAAGATCCAGTTCATCGCGACGGTGCTGCACGACCCCGATCTTCTCATCCTCGATGAGCCCTTCTCAGGCCTTGACCCCGTCAACGTCGAGTTTCTCATTGATGTCATCAGCGAATTTCGCACCGGCGAAAAGACGATCATTTTCTCAACGCATCTGATGGAAACGGCCGAGCGGCTTTGCAGCGATATCCTGTTGATCAATAAGTCGCGGAAGGTGCTCTTCGGCAGCCTGCGTGAGATCAAGGAAAGCTACGGGCAGAACCTCATCGCCTTTCGCGGCGAAGGGGCGGGTGCGATCCTCGAGGACCGGGCGATGATCGACCGCGTCGTGACGCACGCCGACGAGCAGGAGTTGCACCTCGCCGAAGGCGTTGATGCACAGGACGTGCTCAGGCGAATGGTCGCTGCGGGCGTCTCGATCTCTAAGTTCGAGAAGACCGAGCCCAGCCTCAACGACATCTTCATCGACCGTGTAAAAGGAGGAGATAACTCTGATGAATAGGTTCCTGGCCGTCGTCGTCCACGAATACAAGAAGGTCGTGCTCAAGTGGTCGTTCCTCGTCGGGACGCTCCTCTTACCGGTGCTCGCGGGAGTATTTGCGTTCGTCCCGGCGATCATCTTTTCGCTCAAGGGCGAGCCGACGCGGATCGCACTGATCGACCGCTCGGGCAGCGTTGCTCCTCGCCTGAAAGACAATCTTTCGGCCGATAAGATGGCCGAGCGTGCCCGCAAGGCCGCCGCGGACGCCGCGGTTGATATCACGCCCTCGCAGGATGAACAGCTCAAACGGACCTCGGCACAGCTCGTCGAGTCGTTCATTTTTACTGACGTCGATCCGGCCGGCCGCTCGCTGGAAGATATCCGCTCCGATCTGACCTCGCGCATCACCGCCGATGAATTCGACGCATATCTGATCATCCCGCCGGACGTTAACGATACCGCGGCCGTTTATGAATTCCGCTCGCGGAAAGGTGCGGACTTCATCACCAACGATTCGCTTCGCGATGCGCTAAACAGCGCCGTCCGTTCGCAGCGGCTGGCCGAGGCAAACATCAGCGAAGAGCGGCTTGCCGCGATCGGGAAGTCGGTCGTAATGGACGCGAAAGGTCTCGATGACCGCGGCGGCGAGAAAGACACGACCGGGCTGATGATTGCCTCGTTCGTCATCGGGCTGATGATCTATATAACGCTCGCCATTTATGGCCAGGCGATAATGGGCGCCGTTGTCGAGGAAAAAGAGACGCGGATCTCCGAGATACTTTTCTCATCGGCACGCCCGTTCACGCTCCTTTTCGGCAAGCTCGTCGGCGTCGGCCTCGCGGGTTTGACCCAACTCGCGATCTGGATCGTGAGCGCCGCCGCCCTGCTCGCATTTCTTGCGTTGCAGACGGATCTATCGCAGCTCGTCGGCGCGGTGCCGGAGATATCGCTACTGATGATCTTCTACTTCCTCATCTACTTCCTAATTGGCTATTTTATCTATGCGTCGATCTTTGCGTTGATCGGTTCGGTCGTCACATCGCTTCAGGAGGGCGGGCAGTTCGCCTTTCCGCCCGTGATGCTTTTGCTCGTCGCGTTCTATTTCAGCCTCGCGGTCATCCGCGACCCGAACTCGACGCTCTCATTCTGGGTCTCGATCGCACCGTTCTTTGCTCCGATAACAATGCCGATCCGCATCATGGCCGAAACGCCGCCTTTCTGGCAGATCGCACTTTCGATCGGCATCAACGTGCTCGCGATAGCAGGGCTCGTATGGCTGGCCTCGCGGGTCTATCGCGTCGGGATGCTGATGTACGGTAAGCGTGCGACGATCCCCGAGATTTGGAAGTGGATCCGCTACGCCTGATCAAATGATCGAAACTGAGAAGAAATACCGGCTGCCCGCCGAACTGCGTGCCGAGGTCGAAAAGCGGCTGGCCGAGTTCGGCGCCGAATATCTTGGAGAGGACGCGGAGGAAAATATCATTCTCGGCGGCGGCCCGCTCACGGATCTTAATTCGGTTATGCGCATCCGCAAGACGCCGGAACGCACGATACTTACGTTCAAGAAGCGGCTTCCCGGCGTCTCCGATGTAAAACAGCAGATCGAGGAAGAGACCGAGATCGCCGATGGCGAAGCGATGGAGCGGGTGCTCGCGGCGATCGGCATCACGCGAAAGCTCGTTTACGAAAAGCGGCGGCGGAAGTGGCGGTTCCGCTCGACGGAAACGGTGATCGATGAACTCCCGTTCGGGCTCTTTATGGAGATCGAAGGCCCGCTGACCGCCATCCGCGAGGCCGAGATGCTGCTTGAGATCGACACGCTCGAAGCCGAAAATCAGACCTATCCGCGATTGACCGCCGAGCTTGGACGCGAGACCGACGGCGTTATCGAATCACGATTCTGAATACATATTTTGGAGGAAATAATGAAGAAACTCATTGCGCTGAGTGCGCTTGCAATTCTCTCGGCCGCCTGCGGGCAGGCCGCGAATGAAACGGCGAAGAACACTGCTCCGGCACCGAGCCCGGCGGCGACCACATCGAAACCGGTGATGACCGACCCGCAGCCGGCTACGCCCGCGGGCCAACCGGTGACGCAGGAGGTCGAAGTGAAGTTTGCCGAAAAGCTGCCCGATGGCTGGACGTTCACCGACCCCAAAAAGGACGGCCCGGCATCGGAGATGAAGATTGCGAACGGCCGGCTCGTGCTTCCGATACCCAGCGGCCGCGACCTTTATGCCGACAACCTGACCGCACCTCGCGTCACGAAGGCGATCAAAGGCGATTTTCAGATCGATACCCGCGTAAAATTCTCGCCGAAGCAGGACTATCAGGGAGCCGGGATCGTGGTCTTCGGCGGAAAGGATCAGTACCTCAGGCTTGAGCGTGCCTTTGGCGGAACGGGCGGCGGCGAAGGCGGCATCCGCCTCGATGTCCGCAAGGGCGACCAGTATGACCCGCTCTCTACGCCGCAGGACATCGCCACCGATGCCGATGAGGTCGAGCTCAGGCTGATGCGGAAAGGGAACCGGTTCTCGGCTTACTGGCGGCTAAACGAAGAGGCCGAATGGCGTGAGGTCGGGCAGGTCGAGCTTGCCTACGGCGAGAGTGTCGAGGTCGGTTTGCTCGGCTGCAACACCGGCGATGACACCGTTGCCGAGTTCTCGTTCATCAAACTCGCACCTGTCAGATCGGCTTAGGCTTTTACCGGGATATTGGTTAGCGGTTCGGAGCTTCAATGGAGCTACGAGCCGCTTTGTTTTGTAAGTTCGAGGATCAGCGCGACCAACGGCTCCGGGTCGAAAGGCTTGGTCGCGTATCGCTGAAAGCCGGCGGCAAGAGCTTCATCGCGGCTTTGCTCGGAGGTGAAAGCGCTAAGGGCGATCGCCGGGATCGCACCGCCCGAGTCTGCATCGAGCGAACGAAGCCGCGAAATGAACGAAAGCCCATCCTCGCCGGGCATCGCAAGGTCCGAAATGATCAGGTCCGGAAGGCGGCCGTTCGAGCCGTTGAGGATCGCGGTCGCCTGTTTCGTGTCCATCGCGGCGTGGATATCGGCCCCGTTCTGTTGAAGGAAAAGCTGGAGCACCTCTCGGGAATCCGGGTCATCCTCAACTATGAGTATCCTAAGCCCATCGAGCCTGCGGGCGTCCGGCCGTGCCTGTTCGCCGGTCGATACCGCTGCAGGTGCGTCCTTGAGCGGCAGCCGGACGGTAAACGCCGAACCGCGGCCTGGTCCGTCGCTCTCTGCGGTTATCGTCCCGCCGTGCCGTTCGGCAAGTATCTTTGCGATCGAAAGCCCAAGCCCGAACCCGGCGCTGTTCTTGCCGCTTTCACTTTGGCCCTGCGAGAACTGGCGAAAGATCGCCGTCAGAGCGTCGGCCTTGATGCCTTGTCCCGTGTCGGCGATTCGGACCGTCGCGGTGCTATCGTCCGAGGTCAATTCGACGGAGACCTTGCCGCCCGGCTCGGTGAACTTGATGGCGTTCGAAATGATATTGCCGAAAACCTGCTGCAGCCGGTTCGCATCGGCGAAAACAACAAGGTCTTCGCGGTCGGCCGAAAATGTGAACTCAAGTTCCCGCGCGGTCGCCGCCGGCTGATGTGCCTGGACGGCGCCGCGGACAAGCTTGAAAAGATCGGTCGGTCGATACTCAAGCCTTAGCTTGCCGGAAGCGACGCGGGCCGAATCGACCAGGTCGTTGATCAGCTTTGCCTGCACCTGAGCGCTTCGCTCGATCGTTTCAAGAGCGTTCCGCCGCGTCTCGTCGTCGACTTCCTTGGACAAGAGTATCTTCGACCAGCCCATTATCGCGTTCAGCGGAGCACGGAGTTCGTGCGAGACGAGCGTCAAGAAAAAGTCCTTTGCCCGATTGGCCTCGGTCGCCTCTTCGCGTGCCTTGCGTTCGCGTTCGTAGATCTTCGAGAGCTCCTCGGCGGCGGTCTTTTCGGCGGTTATTTGCCGGAGCTTGCCGAGAATTCGCGGACCGGCATCTTCGCCGGCGCCAACTATCTTGCCCAAGGCTTGTATCCACTGCGTCTTTCCGTCCGGATAAACAACGCGAAATTCCTGGTCGAACCTGCCGGGGCGATTTTCAGCGTCTTTGATAAAGGCAGCGATCCGCTGCCGGTCGTCCGGATGGATCGCTGAAATAAAGGCCTCGTACTCGAGCGGTTCGTAGGGCGACATCCCGAGCAGTTCATTAGTCCGCGGGATCGAGCGGGCCCGTCCGCTCTCAATGTCCCACACGAAGAGCCCGGCTCCGGCGGCTCCTGCTGCCTCTGTAAGTTCGGCATAATGGCCCGCTTCCTCGTCGTGAAATTCCGTATCCGACCGGCGGCCGGCAACGATGGCCATCGGACCGCTCTCACTTGCATTGACCGGAAACAGGAAAAGCTCGATGGGAACGCTTTGGTTCACACCGAGCCTGAAATCGAGGACAAGACGACGCTGAGTTCCGGCCAATGCGTCGGCAACCGCGCCTGCAAGCAGAGCAGAAGTGTTCTCGGTCGATTGCCAATAGACCGTTTCCGAGAGCACCTGGCCGGCGAGAAGAGCCGGGTCCGACTTTGTCTTCTCGAAAATGCTGCCGTTCATCGAGACGACACGCCCCTCCGCACCGATCAAGCCATAGAGATCAAAAGCTTCCGCGAAGAGCGACCCGAAAAGGCCGCCCGGAAGCATTTGTCCGAGGACATCATTTATCTCTGCAGCCGGCCGTGCGTCCATTGAAAATGTTTAGGGGGTGTTCCGGCGAGGTCATGCGACAACCGAAACACCCCAATTGTAACCTAAACGGCACGCCGGCCGGTAAGCAGCCTAATTACAAAAACTACGAGTGCGACGAGAAGCAGGGTATGAAGAACACCGCCAAAGGTCGAGCCGCTAATAACACCGATAAGCCAAAGAAGTAAAACGATAACAATAATAGTTTCAAGCATAGTTCCTCCGTATTCAAGAATCACGTTTCTCGTGTGGACACGTTGGAACTAGTTTCAATCGGCGTGCCAGATGCCGCCGCATTGTGCTTTTTTGGGTGGGCGGGCGAATCTGGTGTGGCAGAACGAACCCGGCTATGAATGTTCGCATCAAAAGCATACACTAATGCGTATCGCTTCAGGACGTGACGTTTCGAGACACTCGACGCCAATAGCGGCTGTATGGAAGTAAAACACAATTGACGGCGTGTCATTCAAATGGTTACGAAAATGACCGTGTTTATTGGGCTCGATGGCACAGACCTTGCAATCTCATCCGGCAGATAATTTCATTTGACGAGGGCAACACGCTAGCGACGCTCTCGAAGACTAGATCAATAAACGCATTCTATGGGACTTAAAGCACTTGTAATTGACGACGATACCGTGACACTCGACCTCCTGAGTTTTCAGCTTAAGGATGAAGGCTTTGAAACGGCGACGGCCGTCTCGGGCGTCAAGGGCCTCGACCACATAAAGACCGACGAGTTCGACGTTATTCTCACGGACCTTAACCTGCCGGATATCAACGGGATCGACCTGATCAAGCAAACAAAGCTTATCTCGCCGGATACGGAGATCATCATCATCACCGGCTACGACCGGGCGGAGAAGGCGATCGAAGCAACACGCGTCGGAGCCTTCGGCTACCGCGTAAAGCCGCTTAATCTCGAGGACCTGATGCTCGACGTCCGTAACGCGGTCGAATCCAAACGGCAGGCGGTCATCAACCGCAAACAGGCCGCGGAGATCAAGGAACTGAGGACAAAACTGACGAGCCGAAACTCGTACGAAGGCATCATCGGCGGCTCGCGGGCGATGCAGAACATCTACGAGATAATCGAGAACGTCGCCGAATCGGACGCGAACATACTGATCTTGGGCGAATCCGGCACGGGTAAAGAGGTGATCGCAAACGCCATCCATTACAAGAGCCATCGGTCGGACGAAGCGTTCGTTAAGGTCAATTGCTCGGCGCTCCCAAAAGAGTTGATCGAGTCGCAGCTTTTCGGCCACGTTAAGGGGGCTTTCACCGGAGCGAACGCGGACAAGATCGGGTTTATCGGCCAATCGAACCGCGGCAGCCTGATGCTGGACGAGATCGGCGAAATGCCCATCGACCTTCAGCCAAAACTCTTGCGCGTGCTTCAGGAAAAGGTCTATTACCGCGTCGGCAGCGACCGGCCGCAGGATGCCGATTTCCGCCTCATCGCGGCGACCAACCGCGACCCATTTGAGGCGATCCAGGAAGGCAATCTCCGCGAGGATCTTTATTACCGCATCAACACCATCGAGATACGGATCCCGCCGCTGCGGGAACGTACAGAGGACATCCCGATGCTGGCCGAGCATTTCCTGCGGATCTATTCGGAAAAGTATCGGCGTCCGGATGCTGAGTTCTCGCAATCGGCGTACGACCAGATGCTCCATTACAGTTGGCGGGGAAATGTCCGTGAGCTCCAGAATGCCGTCGAGCGTGCCGTACTGCTCAGCAAGTCGGGCAGGATCACGGCACTTGATATTCCCGGCGGGATCGGTGCCGAAGCCGAAGAAGCGATGATCGGCGGGCAGACATATCCGGCGACGAATGGAAATGGTACGGCTCATTTTTCGCGAGCACAGCTCGGACCCGAAGACCTGATGCGCGAGGCCGGTGCTGCGATAGTTGAAAGCCTCCCGGACCCGGAAGACGGAAAGTCCAACGATGACATCTTCGAGGGCATTGAGCGTGAGGTCGTGACTGCCGCTCTCAAACGCACCAAGGGAAACAAACAAGCGGCCGCTAACCTGCTCGGGCTCTATCGGCCGCGGCTTTACGGAATGATAAAACGCCACGGCCTCGAGGTCTGATCGAACGCAAAAATGCCGGGTGCAGAGCCCGGCATTCTTTTTCCCCTAGTTCAATTCAACTAGCGGCTGTTGGTCACGCCCGGAACCGAGACCTCAACGTCAACCTCATGCTTTTTCTTCCCGCTCAGGATGCCGCCGTAATACAAAGCACCCGCCACCATTCCAACAATAATGATCATTGCCACTGCCCAAATAAGATTGTTCGCTACGCTTTTTCCTTCTGACATATAAAGGTTCCTCCTGAATTAAAAACATCGATCTGAAAACTACACTGGTGTATTCAGCAACCACCGTGCCACTCGGCACAACAGCTCATGCCCAGAAAAATTTATTGTGGATTCGGGCAAAACTGTGCAAAGATCGTGGAGTTCCGAACAATTTTTATTCAGAAAAAAGGAGAAAGGTCTATGTTCAGCGCTATCGGTACAGTCATCGTCGGTTTGATCGTGGGCGTCATCGCCCGGTTTTTGCTGCCCGGTAAAGAGGCCCTGCCCGATGGCCTTACCGGCATTCTTCTTACGGTCGTGGTCGGCATCGCGGGTGCCTTTCTGGGTACTTTCATCGGCGGAGCTCTCTGGGGCGGAGCGAATTATGCCGCCGGGTGGATCATGTCTATTGTCGGTGCGGTGATCTTGCTCCTGCTTTTACGGCTCGTTTTCGGTGCCAAGGCTCAATAGTCTGGTCGAAATCTAAAAGATGGAAAGGCTCCGCCTCGTGCGGGGCTTTTTGTTTTTCATGGCAGCGGGAGAGAAGTTGTGGAAGCCCGGCCCGATTGGCGCTTTTATCGGGACACGCAGAAAAGGCCCTAAGTTTCCACGCTCCGTTGCGCGTGGATCAGGAAAGGCGGACGGCATTTTTGAAGAGAGGTGCCGGCCGTCTTTCCGCGCTTTGGCGTCTCAAAAGCAGGTGTGACGCCTGTCACTTGACCCAAGGCGTAGAATAGAGATGGGAAGCCGAAATCTTTTCGGCGAAGGAGGTAAATATTATGCGAACCCATCACAAAATTATTATTGCAACACTACTCATGGCGTTCGCCTGCGTTTCCGCGTTTGCCCAAGCTGGGCAACGTGAAACATATACCGGAACGATCATCAGTTTTGGCACCGGATTAAGTACACGAACGACGACCGCTACGTTTACGCTTGATCTTCGGGGGCGTACGACAGATGAGCAGGCGGCTCGCTTCTTGGCCGTTTTGGCCGAGGGCGGCCAGGACACACTTCTAAAGGAGTTGAATGACGAGGATCTCGGGTCGTTTTCGGTTGGCGGCCGGCTCGGCCGGACGATCAACGCCGTCAGGGTTAGAGAAGTGGACGGAAAGATCCGCGTTTTCGCAGTCTTCGAACGCTGGATAAGGTTCGCGGAACTAAGAGGCGGATACAACTCGGTAGATTATCCGTTCGGGATCGTCGAGCTTTTCATCGACCCGAAGACCGGCCGCGGTGAGGGTACCTACATCGCAGCAGCGAAGATCCGCTGGAAACGCGACTCGAAGGACGGGGAATACCACGTCGAGATAGAGAATTTCGCGACGTTCCCGGCCCGGCTAATGGGCGTGATGAAACGAAAATAGCCGGGTTCAGCTTGCTGCGTCGGCCGATTCGGGCGGGAGCTCCATTCGGATAAGGCCGTCGAATTGGACGTTGTAGCCGACACCTTTAACAGGGACCGACATCTCTTCCTCGGTCTTGCCCTCGGCGTTTGCTATGCCGATGCTGGCAAAATAGCATGATGCCCCGTGCGCCTTGGCATGGCGGACAAGCGTTTCGAACGCTTCCATTCCTTCCTCAAACCGCCCGCGTTTCGGGTGAACATCGGTGCGGACGACAAAGAAGGCAAGTTCGCCTTCTTTTTTTGCGACGAGCTGCGGCTCGGTGCGGATATCGGCCAGGACGTCTGCCGAGTCGATCACCCAGCCGTCCTTTTCGAGCTGTTTGTAAAGAATTTCGACACCGAAAGCATGGATGTCCGCCGGCGTCATCAGTTCACGTTCTTCCATCGTTTTAATCGTAACGTTCGCGGGCTTTGCGGCAAAGCCGCGGCCGACGCCTCACGCCCAAAATTCCACAATTTGAGGGGCTCAGTTCTCTCTTGACTTATTTCCGACTTGGCTCTATTTTCAAACCACAGTTAATTTCATTGCATTCCGCCCGCGTTTCGCCGGAGAAGCTGTTAGTGTCCATCTTTTGGGAACTTCCGTTAGCTATCCGACCAGTGATCGCCGGCTATCTTCAGGTTCCGAATGTGAAAGTAAAGCGCACCTCGGAATTGTCTCGTTGACCTTATCTTTTGGAGGAGAAAATGAAAGAAGTCTCAGGTTTTTTCAAACACTACAGATCGATCGCGGCGGCGGTTACGCTTGCCGTGTTCTTCGCGATCGGGCTTGGTGTCAATGTCGCTGACCCTGTTAAGGCAAATGAAAATACGGCCGAAAAGGCTGAAGTTCAGCCCGCGGTCGGTGCCAATGTGGTCGTGAACCCGGGCAACGGGCAATATTCGACGCTGACCGCCGCATTCGACGCGATCAATGCAGGTACTCATACCGGCGCCGTGACCGTCACGATCTTTTCGAACACTACCGAGCCCGGATCTGCTGTCCTCAACTCGAGCGGAGCCGGTGCGGCATCATACACGTCTGTGACGATACAGCCCGGAAGCGACAATGTGACCGTCGCCGGGCCAAGTCTTCAAGGCCGCGGCCTGATCGAGCTAAACGGTGCTGACAATGTCATCATTGATGGCGACAATCCGAATACTGCCGGTACGAACCGAAACCTTACTCTTCAAAACACAGCAGCGAATACGGTCACATTCACGTCAGTGATCCGAGTTGCCCTAAACACGACAACCGTCACGACGGCAAACGATAATCGCATCCGAAACTTGAATATTGTCGGGAGTTCGACCGGACAGAATATTTCGACCGCAACTTCGACGACGGGTTCGGCAAATACAACGTTCGGCATTTTTCTCGGACCAAACGCATCGGGCGATGTTACAGCCCCGACTGCGATCACATCGGTCACAACGGGCGTTGGGGCCGGAGCTACCGCCTCGGGCTTTGAGATCGACAATAACCGAATTGTGACGGCTGCCCGCGGCATCTCGATGAATGCTTCTGCCGCAACGGTGCTCGGCGGACTTGATATTTCTCAGAACGAGATCGGCAACCCAGTAGCTGGGGATGTTGACCAAGTGACCGCCGCCGGGATCACCATCGGCGGTTCGACCGGGGCATTGATAAGCGGGAACACCATTTACCTCGAAGGCTATATCGCCTCGAGTGCGGCAAACCACGGCATCGCGGTCGGCGTGCTCAGCTCGACTGCCACAGGGGCTATCATCGAGAACAACAAGGTCAATCGGGTAAAGAATAATAACCCGAACACGTGGTCCGCGTGGGGCGTAACCCTCGGCGGCGGTAATGGCCACGCTGTAAGGAACAACTTCGTCTCAAATGTGATCAACGATCAGACCGCCGGAACCGGTGGCTTTGGTACTACTTTTGGTGCCTACGGCATCCGCATCGCTTCGGGAACCGGGCACTTCGTTTATCACAACTCTGTTCACCTTTCCGGTAACATGGGCGGAACGACCAGCACGAACCTTACGGCCGCGTTCGTCATGACCGCGACGACACAAACGGGTGTTGATGTTCGAAATAACCTATTCTCGAACCAGATAGCCGGCGGAAATCCGGCCGGTACGCGAAATACGGTCATCTACCTTCCGCCAAGTGCGACGAGCGCGATGAACCTGACCATGAACAACAACGGTATGTTTGCGGGCGGCGACGCGCTCAACACGCTCGGCCAATCCGGAACCACGTTTGCGACAAGCATTAACTTCACGGTCGCCGACTTTAACCCGTCCACAACCACCCCTGCGACGAATTTAAGAGCTTATACGACCACACTCTCGGCCGCGGGCACGAACGACAACGCGTCGTTCGCATTCACGGGAGCACCTCCGTTCGTCAGCAACTCGGACCTACATATTCCTGATGGCACGGCAACGCCGCTTGAATCACGCGGGACGGGCGTCAGCGTTGGATTCGATATCGACGGACAGGCACGTAATGCGACAACGCCGGACATCGGTGCAGATGAATTCGCGGGTGTGTTTGTTACAGACTTCCTCCCGCCGTCACAAACATACACGCCGTTCGGTAACACCGCGCAGACCACGAATCGTGTTCTTACGGTGACAATGACCGACGAAACCGGTGTGCCGACCGCCGGCGGTACGGTACCGCGGATCTATTTCCGCAAGGGCGCCGGTTCGTACGTTTCGACCGCCTGCGCATTGACGGGCGGCACCGGGACGAACGGAACCTGGGACTGCACCATCGATGTCGCACTTCTCGGTGGGGTAGTTCTCGGCGATACGGTTTCTTATTTCACCATCGCTCAGGACACGGCTACACCGATCAATGTCGGAACCAATCCGGGCGGCGGAACGGCCACGGACGTTAACACCGTAACGAATCCTCCGGGCACGCCGAACAGCTACCTGATCGTCGGAGCACTTCCGGCGACGGTCAACGTCGGCACGGGTGAGACATTCACATCGCTTACCAATGCAGGCGGCCTCTTTGAGGCTTTGAACAGCGGCTTTACGCTCGCCGGGAACACGACGATCCTCATCACGACCGATCTAACCGCAGAAACCGGTGCGGTCGGCCTTAACGAGTTCGCCGAGGACGGCCCGGGCGGTTATACGCTGACGATCCGGCCGTCGGGCGGTGCACGTGTTATCAGCGGATCCGGTGCGGCGAGCAACGGGTTGATCAACCTCAATGGAACGGATCGGTTGGTGATCGATGGTTCACTCACACCGGGCGGAACGACTCGCGACCTGACCATCACAAACAATCAAACCGGAACTTCCACGGTCATCTGGTTCAAGACGATCGGAACGAACGGCTGCAACAACAACGTTATCCGGAATACCATCATCAATGGTGCGGCGATCCCCAACTCAACGACGACCGCCGGCATCCTTACCGGCAGCAGCACGACCATCGGCAACGACGGCTCTGCTCCGCAGAACAACAACACCATCCAGAACAACTGGATCTATCGCGTTCAGAACTCGCTCTATGTTCGCGGCGGAACGGCCGCAAACATCGACGAGGGCTGGACCATTATCGGCAATACGCTCGGTTCGAATGATGCCAACGACAACAACATCTTCCGCGGTATGTTGATCGGCAATGCAAACAACTTCATCGTTGCGAACAATACGGTCAATGGAGTCCGCTCAACGACCACCACCACGGCGGCGATGAGCGGAATCCAGGTCGGCCTCCTTGCGACCAACGGCGTTGTTGCGAACAACGCGATACGAAACATCAAGAATGTCAGCGGAAGCGGCACGGGTGCATTCGGCATTTCGGTCATCGCTACCTCCGCGGCATCGAACGTCTCGATCACGAACAACATGATCGACGACATCGCGGCAAATGGCTCGGCAACCGTTGGCAGCAATGGCCACGGCATCTCGATCACAGGCGGTTCGGGCTGGAATGTTTACTACAACTCGGTGAACATGGGCACGAATCAGGCATCTGGAACGACCTCCGCGATGTTCGTCTCGGCGGCAGTAACGGCGGCCGGAGCGGTAAATGCAAGGAACAACATCCTTGCAAATACGCAGACCTCCGGGGCGACCCGCTTTAGCGTTTACAGCCTTGCTCCGGCAAGCATCTTCGGTACGATCAACAATAACAACTACTTCTCGTCTGAGAACGTAGGGTTCATTGGCGGTTCGGCCCGAGTTACGCTTGGCGACTGGCAGACGGCCACAACGCAGGACGCTAACTCGGTAGCGGTCGATCCGCTCTTCGTTTCGGCGAGCGATCTGCACATCACGGCGAGCAGCCCAATGATCGGAGCCGCGGCACCGATCGCCGGCATCACGATCGACATCGACGGCCAGACTCGCGACGCGGCGACACCGGACATCGGCGCCGACGAGTTCGTCTCAACCGCTCCGGGGCCGCCGGCGGTAATCTCCGGTCAGGTCACGGATGCGGGCCAGAACGGACTCGCGTTCGTAATGGTCACTCTCAGTGGGCCCGCTTTCGGGGATGTTGGCTTCACCGTTATGACCAACAGCTTCGGCCGGTTCACTTTCCCGGCGGTGCCGACGAACGTTACCTACACGGTAACGGTCTCGAACCCGCGGCGTTACGTTTTCGCCAATCCTTCGCAGCAGATCAACCTGCAGGGAGACGTCGATAACGTCAACTTCATCGGCAGCGAACCTTAGTTCGCGGCCATTTCGTTAACCCGAGGGGCGGAGCGATCCGCCCCTCAGCGTTCCATTTTTCTTCAGTAGGACTACATTTGCATAGTTAGAATATGGCGTTTCTATATATTGATTCGTTCGTGCCCGGGGCTTCGGAGCTTCCCGGGATAGTTGACGACAAGAATTTTCTGCTCAAGCGGATGAAACTTGTCCTGCTGAAGATCTCAGGCCCACCGGTGATCACATCTTACGGTTACCTTTACCCGAGCCCGCCCAAAGGCCTGGATCGACGGCGGGATGGGCTCAAGGCAAACTACAAAAAGATCTGGGACGATACGATCATCGCATTTGACTGGAATACCTATGGAGCAACCGCGAATGTAGAGACCTACGAGATCAACATTGGCGAGTTTTTTCTCAAGAAACAGATCACTGACCTGCAGATGCAAAAGGTAGTGCTACATGAGACCTTGCACCTAATGGTCGATCTCCCGAAAAGCCTCAATTTTGCATTGCACCACGGGCAGATTAATAAGATCATTTCGAAAGGGCTCAATCTCCCAGGCCCTCCGAATCCGTTTTGCCCGGATTGATCCGGTGCGAATGGGTATTTGCCCTCCGCTTGGCTTTAGCCCGGTCGGCGGCTTTGGTAGTCTGTTCTGGTATGAAGAGCTTTCTTTTTGCGTTGATCTTCGCAGTTGCCATGACCATTCAAGCCGCCGGACAGGCGAACCCTGATCATTACACCATTTTCACCTCAGATGGGAAGCCGGCCACGCTCGACGACATAATGCGGGCCGCGGCGGTATCTGACGCCGTTTTTCTCGGCGAATATCACGACGACACGGTCGCCCACGCTCTTCAGTTCGAGATCTTCAAACGTGCAGTTGAGCAGTTCGGCCCGAACCGAAAGGTCCAGCTCTCGCTCGAAATGTTCGAGCGCGACGTTCAGGTCGTGCTGGATGAATACCTTGCCGGCAGGATCACCGAGGATCACTTCCTCCGCAGTTCGCGGCCCTGGAACAACTACAAGACCGACTACCGGCCGCTGGTCGAGCTCGCGAAAGAGAAGCGGCTGCCCGTGATCGCGGCAAATGCTCCGCGGCGATACGTCAACATGGTCGCCCGGCTCGGCAAAGATTCGGTCCTCTCGCTTTCGAAAGATGCGAAGAAATGGCTTGCTCCGCTCCCGTTTGGCGAGCCTTCTGAAGCCTATTCTAAAAAGTTCAACGCATTGATGGGCAAGATCCACGACGCCTCGCAACCCGTCAGCCCGATGCTCTATTCGCAAACGCTCTGGGACGCGACGATGGCATACTGGGTCGCCAAGGCCCTGAAAGAGCACAAGGGCTCACTCGTCGTCCACCTCAACGGCGGGTTCCATACCGAGTCGCGGCTCGGAACCATCGAAAAGCTCGCCAAATACCGCTCAAAGGCAAAGTCCCTGGTCGTAACCATGCGGTACGAAGAAAACTTCCGCACCTTCGACCCGGCCAAACACACCGGCCTCGGCGACTTCGTGATCCTGACCGACAGCAAACAGCCCCGCAGCCAACGCTAGTTCGGCCCGTTCGGCATTTGACATTACTGAGGTGCGCGCCTATTCTTCTTGCAAATGAAAATCGTTTGCAATAAGAATGATGATACTCAAAGATCTAAAAGAATCGACCGCCGAAATGCATGAGCAGTTGGAATCGCTCGTCAGCGTTTTGGACGAATCCGGAACGCTCGAGAGCTACAAAGCTCTTATCGCCCGTTTCTTTTTGCTTTACCGGGCGATAGAGGGAGCGATGCCGGCCGCGGAACTGCGGGCTAAGGGATACGACCTCTCGGTCCGAGCGAAGCTGCCAAGCCTTGAAACTGACATTGCAGCCCTTGGCATAGCAAATCCCGAACATCTTGCAGGAATTGCGGAGCCGGTGTCGATCGACATCCGAAGCCTCGACCGGGCCTTCGGGGCGGCCTACGTTCTCGAAGGAGCAACACTCGGCGGACAGGTTATCAGCCGCCACCTAAAAGCGGAGTTGGGCATCGGGCCGGAGAACGGCGGAGCGTTCTTCAACAGCTACGGTAAAGCGGTCGGGCCGATGTGGAAGGAGTTCGGAGCGGCAATCACCGCTTTCGCTGAAGCCGGAGCGGATAACGCGGCTATCATTGACGGTGCGAAGGACACGTTCGGACTCTTCATCAGGTGCTTTGCCGACGGCCGAAAAGTTAGAAGTATGTCTAATTAAGTCAGGTTTCGTGAGTTATTTAATCTAATTGTATCGGTATCAACTGTCGGTGATAGTCTGATTTACGACGAAAGGTCTAAATTCCCAGAATTCAGGAGCTATTATGCAAAGTTTTATACGATCGTTCGAAGGCACGGTGCGAAGGGCATCTGCCTTGGCCATTTTGGCGGCGGTCTTTTTCATCAACGTGCCGGCACAAGTGCCGGCGGGCATACGGATCACCGTAAAGGACTCGGCCGGTGCGGTCGTCTCCGGTGCCGCCGTTAAGATAACCACGCGGTCCGGGGCGACCCGTACGGCCGTTACCGGCGAGACCGGCGTGGCCGAGTTCGAACTCGCCCTTGATGGTGAGCTACGCGTGGTCGTTTCAGCCGCCGGCTTCCCGGATAAACTCGTGTCGCTTGCCGGCAATGGAGCGGCGATCGATTCCGAGATCGTTCTCGACCTGGGAACGATAAATGAATCCGTTACCGTCACCGCGGCCCGGACGCAGATCTCCTCAGAAGAAACTCCGGTTCCGGTCAGTGTTCTTGGCAGCGAAGAGATCGCCCGCAAGGGCATCAACACGCTCGGCGATGTCTTCCGGACGCTTCCGGGAACTTCGACCGTCAACGAAGGTGCGTTTCAGGTCCGTCCGCGTATTCGCGGGCTCGACAGCAACCGCGTGCTTATCCTCGTGGACGGCGAGCGGCTTAACAATGCGCGGACCTCAACAGGCCAATCGGGGATCGAAGGCGGACTTGTCGAAACCTCACAGATCGAATCCATCGAGGTGGTCCGCGGAAGCGGTTCGGTGCTTTACGGCACAGATGCCCTCGCCGGCACCATCAACATCATCACCAAGGACACGCCGACACGCCGCGATAGCGGGTTCCGATTCGGTGCCGCTCTCGATACGTTCTACAGTTCCAATGAGTCCGGCCGACGCGGCAATTTAGCCGTGACCGGGTCGGGCAAGTATTTTGCGTTTCGGGTCGCTCAGTCGCTCGAGCGATATGGCAATTATTCGACCGGCGATCCGGCCGGCCGTGTGATCGATGGCGTAACCGAAGACGGCGAAGTGCTCAACTCGCAGTCGCATGGCGGGAATACGCAGGCGACCGGGCGTTTCTTTATCAACGAGACGAACACGCTCAAGCTCAATTACGAGCGGCGTCGGGCGTCGAATATCGGGTCGCCGACGCTTGTCGGGGTGTTCAATGGTTTCTTCCCGTTCTCGAACCGCGATAAGTTCAGCGGCCGCTACGATGTTGCTGCCGTCACCAAGAACCTGCAGCGTGTTTCGGTAATGGGCCACTATCAGACCCAGAACCGGAACTTCACGAATATCCTGACGGTCCCGCCGGTCCTGCCGTTCTTTCCCGGCCAGTACCAGTTCAGCGAGACCGTTACTGACACGGACAGCACGGGCTTTGACGTCCAGACCGATTGGATCTTCGGCACTCGGGTGAACCTGATCGCCGGAGCCAGCTATTTCAACGATTTCAATTCGGATCGCCGGCTTTTCATAACGGCAACGACGCCGGCCTCACCGAACCGCAGCGTCTCGACGACGCGGAGCGTCCCGGATGCATCGCTCTCGAACATCGCTGCTTTCGCCCAGGGCGAGATACGCATCACAAAGCGGCTGAAGGCGGTCGCCGGCATTCGCTTTGACCGGTTCAGGACATCGGCGGAGCCGACGGCGGAGTTCTCGCTGCCCGGTTCGCTGACGCCGAGCCAGATCGAAGACCTCGGTCTCGACGGCCTGACCTCAGGCCTCTCGGTCGATAATTCAGCGGTGACGGGCGATGTGGGGCTTGTCTTTGTCGTCAACCCGAACCTGAATCTCTCGGCAAGGGTCGGACGGTCATTCCGGACGCCTAACATCTTCGAGCGGTTCTTTACGGACTTTGGCTCGGTCGGCGGCTTTTTGGTCGGTAATCCGAACCTCGACCCCGAGACTGGCGTCAATTTCGACGCGACCGTGCGGTTCAAGACGTCGCGTTTTTCCGGTTCGGTGACCTATTTCAACAACCAGTACGAGA
>ERZ1066135.592-NODE-592-length-17929-cov-6.856831_pt1 | contig 17929 bp, 19 predicted proteins | sample MGYA00382782_ERZ1066135 | MGnify/ENA primary metagenome ERZ1066135 (study PRJEB33369, sample SAMEA5778365) | biofilm metagenome | biome: Industrial cooling water; feature: Water cooling tower basin; material: Biofilm | place: United Arab Emirates | collected...
CTCATGGGAAAGCAGCTTTTTTCCGCTATCGGTATGCGGTTGGTATTCGCCCGGTGCAAAAAAGATGTCGCTGCCGTGGGCGAAAGCTTTCGCTCCAAGGTGTGTTGGGGCGTGGCTTTCGTGGACCCGCACCTGAGAAAGGTCAGAGCCAAAAGATGCCTCGAATTCGTGCTTCAACGGGGCGGGAAGCGGTGCTCCGTTGGTCTTTCCTACCTTAGATGCGGACGGCGCTAAGTGCTTTTTTCCTTGATCTTCCATTTAACCGGTCTCCTTTGTTTTTGTTCGAGTGAGCTCTTTACTACCATAGAATGCGTACGAAGCACAAATTTTCGGACAAATAGATGCCAGATCTTTATCGCCGATCGAAAGAGCTTGAACGGATCGACACCGGCGACTACACGACGGCCGAATACGACCGCTTTCTCAAGGAGATCGCGTTCATCAACCGCTTTCTCGGCGACCGCCGGGCGCTCAGGCGGTCACTTTTTGCGGAGGTCGAGAGGCGACGGCTCTCGGAGTTCAGCCTGCTCGATGTCGGTTGCGGCTCGGGCGAGTTGCTTCGATACACGGCGGAGTTTGCGAGAGCGAAGGGCATTAAAGCCCGGCTTGCGGGGCTTGATCTCAACCCGATCTCGGCGAGAGTTTCCGCTGATGACACACGTGGCTTTCCCGAGGTTTCGATCACGCAAGGCGACGCCTTTCGACTGCCATTTGCCGATGGCGAATTTGATTACGCGATCTCCTCGCTTTTCTTCCACCATCTAACCGACGAGCAAATACCACAGGCCCTGCAGGAAATGCGTCGGGTCACACGCCTAGGCGTATTCGTAATAGATCTGCATCGCCACGCGGCCGCATACAGGCTCTATCGGCTTTTTTGTCGGGCTTTTTTCATTTCACCTTTGGTCAGGGAAGACGGTTCGCTCTCGGTGCTTCGCGGATTCAGGCCGGAGGAATTGGCCGGGCTTGTGGGTATGGGAAGCGTCAGGCGAAGCTTCCCGTTTCGGCTAGTGCTTGAGTGCGGCGAGCGGGCCTAGCCTTCGAACATGCCGAGCCGGGCGAGGTGGGCGAGGCTTTCATCGAGCCATTCGGGCAACGTCGCGAGCAATTCCTTTTTCCCTTCGATCTCATGCGAGGAGCGGATGAACTTCCCGAGTTCATCGAGCACGGCCGATCTGCTTCGTTTTCCGTCAAGCAACTCAAGCAGCCGGCGAGAGACCGGGTCGGCGATCTCCATGTCCACCCCGAAACCCGAGATGACGTTGCGTGCCGAACGCATCTGCCAACGGGCGAGCCGGCTGAGTGTCGGTTTTTCCGACAGCTCTACTGACGCCGACGGCTGAAACGTGTGAAGCTCGACGAGGTCGGTCGCCGTTGCGATCTGGAAAAGCATATGGCGGAAAGCCTCGGCCTGTTTATCGGCCTCATCATCGCCGAGGCCGGCGGCCTGTTCGCGAGCCTCGGCCGCGAGTTCCGTGAACGCAACAGCCCGCGGCCAGATCGAGCCGAGCCTTGCGAGTGCTCTCTTGGCGAGCGGCATGTCGATCTCGATCTGCTGCCCGCTATTTCCCGCGAACTTTACCCGCCCAGCCCCTGTTAGATCAGGCGATTTGCCTGCCGGGCGAAGCGACGAACTGATGAGGACGCGATCAAGCACATTGGGCTTCATATCGCGGTCGAGAATCACGTCGGAGTGGACGACCAGACTCTGACGGAAGGCCCTGCCGCGGAGGATATCGAGATACTGCTCGCGTTCGATGACGTCATCGATACCGGAGATGAATTCGCGGGCGGCGGGTGTCATGTCTGCCAAACCCATTGCATGAAGCTCGGCCTCGGCCAAGAACTGCAAACCATTCGCGGCGAGCAGATCGGCAAACTCGTGAAAGTAGAATGGCGTGTTCAATTCGGCGAGGTCATCATGGAAAACATCGGCGAGGTCGCGGGTGCCGTGGCGGCGAAATTCGCGAACAAGTATCTGGCCATACGTGCCGCGGTTCGAGCTTTGCTCGGCAGCAAATTTGAGGAAGCCGAGAGCATGCTCGACCTTTTCAGCCGGGTCTTCGATGCCGCGGCTCGCAAACCGCATCGCCTGCTGCGTTATCTGCCGCTCATGAGCGCCGGGAAACGAGCTGTAACTGATATAGCCGACGCCGTTCGGGCCGAGCAGTTCGCGGAAAAGCTCAAGGACCCGAGTTCTCACAGCCTCGGGCACCCATGAGAAAAGGCCGTGGGCGGCGATATAGTCGAACCGGCCGAAGGCCGCTGCCGACATCTCCATCACATCCGCTTGGTGAAACTCGACATTGCCAAGCCCGAGTTCCGCAGCGGCGGCTTTTGCTTCATCGATATGTACCTTCGAAAGATCGATGCCGGTGAAGCGAGCCTGCTGCATCAGGTAGGCTTGTGCGATCAGGTTGCTGCCGTTGCCGCAGCCAAGTTCGAGCACCGTGCTCGTATCCGGAGCCGCGGGCTCCATCCCAAAAAGCAACGCCTGCGTCGCGAGCCTTCCGGGAAACGTCTGGACAAAGAACTTGCTCGGATAGGGCAGCCGGTCGTATGAAAAGAATTCACTCACGGTCGGTAAACAATATCACAGCAAGGCTTATTTCCGCCCGAGCATCCCGGCCATGCGATCGTGGATAAGGTTAATGGCTTTGAGCGGGCGGACCATTACTTTGAATTCGGTGATGCGGCCCTCGGCGTTCCAGCGGAGCATATCGACGCCATTGATCGTGATGCCGTCGATCTCGGTTTCAAATTCAAGAACGGCGTCGCTATCACCCACGACCTCACGAACGTACCGAAAACTCTCATTGCCGAAAACGTGCATCGCCGCCTTGAGATACATCGCCGTTATCGCCTTCCCCAACTGCGGCGTGTGCACCACCGGCGAGTAGAAAACAACGTCATCCGCCAGCAATTCACCAAGCCCGCTCGCATCGCGCGTGCGGACGATCTCATGCCATTCCACAACAGCCTTTTTTCCCACACCATCCCCCATACTAATAAGGCACGTCGTCCAATACTCCTAGGATCTCTACTTCACTATCCCGCTCAAAAATCGCAAGCAGATCATTTAACAACGTATCCGCTAACGGACGCGTGTCAATGAATCGAAGTTTTGACCAGCTCCACTTTTTGTCCTTTATGAATCCGTCCGTACAGAGGTACTCAATCGGGTCGGTCGTGTCCGGAACTGCATGGATCAAGACACCGGAACGAATCGGATCAAGCGAAAGCTCAACCCACCAACCCCAGTCTTCCGCGCAGACAAAAGGAACGTTGTACCCACGCTCCGTAAGTTCGCGTTGCAAATACTCGGCAAGGGCCTTTCCATACATTCCTTCGTTTACTATCTCGTCGTCTTCGCCGGGAAGAATGACAAACTTGTCAGACCTGAGGTGAATAAATTTTCCCATGTGCTTATCCAGTTCGAAACTACAAGTCTAACTGACGATCTCATGCCAACTGTTAAGTGTCACAAAATGCCGCAAAGCTTTCTTAAGTTGCGAAACGCTGTTTCATTCGTTGGCTCGTTGGCTCTCAGGATCACTCATCCAATTTCTCCGTTTCCGAGTTTATTCGATCGAGCACGCCGGGCTGCTCGCCTTCGAATTGCCGGTAGCTTGCCTTGTCCTTCTCGCTGAAATCGACTGCAAGCTGCAAGTGGCCGCAGTGGACGCATCCATAGCAGCGGATTGCCCGAGTGCCGAGACCGAAAAGGCTTTTCCAAGCCGGAACTTCGTCAAGCTTGAACGCGGGCTTTCCGCCATCTCCGCTATCGAGCAATGTTCCCGCAACCAATGCTCCGCTTCCGCATGCCAAACACTTCATTTCGAACTTCCTACGGCCCGATCATCGAAGGTCGTCTGCATCGACGATTCGGTTGTAATCCAACGAGCTGTGCATAACGTGCAGGATCCTGACGCCGCCAGCGATCGGAACGTAAAAGATGAGGTATTCATCGAACCCTTTAACGAGCGTCATCCGGACCGAGGCCAGTTCAGGATCCTCGAATCGCCGAGGGCTTCCTGAATCGGGAAATCTCTCAAGCAGGTCGAATGTCACTTCGCAGTTATCAAGGAATCGTTCAGCGATCGCTTCGTTGTATTGTGCGAAATATGACGCGATGTCGGCCAACTCATCAGATAAGCCAGAGGCATATTTGATCATTTTTTCGCCTTTATCCGTCTTCGCAATTCGGCTCGAACATTGTCCATCGTAAACGTCTCATCATCTCCGGACCGCAGCCTCTCAATAAGCAAGGTCTCTAAACGCTTTTCGTTCCGCCTTTTCTGATCAGCCCGAATCAGATCGCGGACATATTCGCTGGCACTGCCGTAACCGTCGTCGGCAAGAGTTTCCTCAACGAATACCCGCATCGAATCAGGCAAAGAGATGTTCATTGTTGTCGTCGCCATAAGACTAAGCTAAAACGAAATGACAGATGTTGTCAATATTTGCCAATGGACTTTACTCCATATTCCTCAGCCTTAGCCTTAAAGCCTGTAGCTTAATAAATCCTTCGGCGTCGTGCTGGTCGTAGGCTCCGGCGTCGTCTTCGAAGGTTACGACGCGTTCGCGGTAAAGCGAGTTTGGCGACTTGCGGCCCGTGACGATGACGTTGCCCTTGTAGAGCTTCAGGCGAACATCGCCGTTAACGGTTTCCTGCGTTTGGTCGATCATCGAGCGGAGGATCTCGAACTCCGGTGCGAACCAGAATCCGTAATAGACCGACTCGGCGAACTTTGTTCCGAGCGAGTCGCGGAGGCGCATCACCTCGCGGTCCATTGTGATGGATTCGAGAGCACGGTGAGCGGCCATCAGTATCGTCACGCCCGGTGTCTCGTAAACACCCCGCGACTTCATCCCGACAAAGCGGTTCTCGACCAGATCGACCCGGCCGATGCCGTGTTCGCCGCCAAGGTGATTGAGCTTGGAAAGCATATCTACTGCTCCGTATTTCTCGCCATCGATCGCTACCGCTTCGCCTTTTTCAAACGTAAGCGTGATCTCCTGAGGTTTGTCGGCGGCGTTTTCGGGCGACTTGGTCAATAGAAAAATTTCCTCCGGCGGAGCGGCCCATGGGTCTTCGAGTATTCCGCCCTCGTAGCTGATGTGCATCAGGTTGCGGTCCGTCGAGTACGGCTTCTCGGCCGAGGCCGTCACGGGAATTCCGTGCTTTTCGCAATAGGCCATAAGGTCCGCACGGCCCTTGAAGTCCCAGTGCCGCCACGGTGCGATCACTTTGATATCAGGCTGAAGTGCGTAATAGGTCAGCTCGAACCGCACCTGATCGTTGCCCTTACCGGTCGCGCCGTGGGCAACCGCGTCTGCTCCTTCCTTTTGGGCGATCTCGATCTGCCGCTTGGCGATAACGGGCCGTGCGAGCGACGTTCCAAGCAAGTACACGCCCTCATAAAGTGCGTTTGCCTTGACCGCCGTCCAGACGAAATCTTTGACGAATTCCTCGCGAAGATCCTCGACGTAAAGCTTCGAAGCACCGGTCGCGATGGCCTTTTCCTCGAGGCCATCAAGCTCCTCGCCCTGGCCGACGTCGGCGCAATAGCAGATGACCTCGCAGCCGTAGGTCTCCTTTATCCACAGCAGCATCGCCGAGGTATCAAGCCCGCCCGAATAGGCGAGCACAACTTTATTGATCTTCTCTCTCATTACTTTTGGTTCGGGTGAAGCTCTAAGCTATTAGCTCTTAGCCGTGAGCTCGTTTCCGCAAAACACATCGCCCGAATTACAATCATTCTTACACACACGGAAATATGAGCAAATCGGAAAATCTGTGGGGCGGGCGATTTACGGAAAAGCCGCACGAGGTCTTTACCGAGTTCAACGATTCGTTTCGGTTCGACCGGCGGCTTTTTGCGGCTGATATTCGCGGTAGCATCGCACACGCTCTTGGGCTTGAGCGAGCGGGAGTCATAACTCGTGAAGAGGCCGATGCGATAGTTGGCGGACTGACGCAGCTTGCGGCCGATGCCGCACTCCACTCGGATTATTTCGAGGGTTCAGCCGCTGAGGATGTCCATTCATTCATCGAGGCAAAGCTCGTCGAGGCCATCGGCGATACGGGCCGCAAGCTCCACACCGGCCGCAGCCGAAATGATCAGGTTGCGACCGCCTTTCGGCTTTGGCTTCGTGAAGAGGTGGATGAGATCGACGTGCTTGCCCGCGACCTGCAGGCGGCTCTGGTGGATATTGCCGAAGGATTTCACGAAGCCGTGATTCCGGGCTATACGCATCTGCAGAGGGCACAGCCGGTGCTTTTTGCCCATTGGTGCCTGGCCTATTTTGAGATGCTCCGCCGCGACCGCGAACGGCTTGCCGACGTCCGCCGGCGGATAAACATTTTGCCTTTGGGTTCGGCTGCTCTTGCCGGTACTTCTTTCGAGATCGACCGTGCGGCCGTTGCCGCTGAGCTCGGCTTTGATTCGGTCTCGGCAAACAGCCTTGACGCGGTCTCGGACCGCGATTTTACGATCGAGTTCGTCGGTGCTGCGGCGCTTCTGATGGCGCATCTCTCGCGGCTTGCCGAGGACATGATCATCTATTGCACGAGCGAGTTCGGATTTCTGAGGCTCGGCGATAACGTCTCTTCGGGCTCGAGCCTGATGCCGCAAAAGAAGAACCCGGATGCGCTTGAACTTATCCGCGGAAAAGCGGCGAGGGTCTTTGGCCATCATGCCGCGTTGCTTACGCTGATCAAGGGGCTGCCGCTTGCCTATAACAAGGATATGCAAGAGGACAAGGAGGCGGTCTTTGATACGGTCGATACCGTGAAGATAACGCTTCGTGTCGCAGCGATCGTTGTAGAAAACACTATCGTCGATGAAGAACGCGGCCGCGAGGCTGCAACCTCCGGTTACCTGAATGCGACCGAGCTAGCCGATCATCTGGTCAAGGCCGGAATGCCGTTTCGGACGGCACACGAGGCGGTCGGGCGATTGGTGCTTCTCGGGTTGAAGGAGAACCGCGAATTGAACGAGCTTAGCCTTGAGGAAATGCGAACGATCGTGCCGGAGCTTGATGAGGGCGTTTTCGAAAAGCTGACGCTCGAGAGTACACTCGCGAGCAAATCAGCCGCAGGCGGAACGTCACCGGCTCGGGTCGCCGAGGCATTGGCGGCAGCGAGGGAATATTTGAATGGATAAGGCCGAACTCATAAAACGCACGGCCGAGAATGAGCTGATGCAGTTCCTTGGCGTGAAGATCGTCTCTGCCGAGCCCGAGCGGGTCGTGATGACGATTGAGGTCACGCCGCGGGTGCATCAATACGTAGGGATAATGAATGGCGGCGTCTCGCTTTACCTTGCCGAAACGGCGGCGTCGATCGGCGTTGTCGCGAATGCGGACCTGACCAAGGTTACGCCGGTCGGCATAGAGATAAACGGCAACCATCTGCGAGCGGTAAGCAAGGGTGAGCTTACGATCGAGGCAAAGCCGATCTTTCCCGGGCGGACGATGAGCATCTGGCAGATCGACATCACCAACGAAAAGGGCAAGCATATTTTCACCGGCCGCTGCTCCGTATTGCTGCAGAAGCGGCCGGCGTTTCCTGAATAGCCGAAATGGACAGATTCCCGAGAGAATTCGTGACCGAATGGCGAAAGCTCGAGCTGCCCTTCACGGGCGAGCGGGCCGTTGTTGCCGTCTCGGGCGGTGCGGATTCTGTCTCGCTTCTGCTCGTCCTTAATGAGCTCTCGCGGCGGCGAAAGATCACCAACGAGCTGATCGTTGCTCACTTTGACCATCGCCTCCGCGGCGAAGAGAGCCTTGCCGATGCGGAGTTTGTCCGCGAGATTGCCGGATCGTTGGGATACGAATTTGAGCTGGGCCGCGGCCGCGTTGCTAGGAAAGGCAATCTCGAACAAAACGCACGGCTTGCCCGTTACGCGTTTCTTGCCAAGACGGCCGAGCGGCACAAGGCCTTTGCAGTTCTGACGGCGCACACGGTGAATGACCAGGCCGAAACGTTTTTGCTAAACCTGATCCGCGGGAGCGGGCCCGAAGGCCTGGCGGCGATGCGGCCGATCCGCCCGCTTGAGGGCACCGAGGCAAAGCTTGTGCGGCCGATGCTTCGTTGGGCTAGACGCGAAGAAACAGAGGAGTTTTGCCTCGCCCGCGGAGTTAATTTCAGGACCGACGCGATGAACCGCGACCCACGTTTCACGCGTGTGCGGATCAGGACGGAACTGCTTCCGATCCTGAAGACATTTAACCCGAAGATAGTCGAGCAGATCGCCAGGACCGCGAGCCTGATGCCGGTGGCAGAGGGCGAATCCGCAACCGCCGCCTCAGGCGAAAGCGATGTTTCGGCGCTAAGACAAGCCCTGCTAAGGAAAATGGACGGGCCCGGGCTTCGGAACACACTAAGGCAATGGATAAAGGCCAACCGCGGAAGCCTTCGCGGCATAACGCACAAGCATATCGAGGGCGTTGAGCGGTTGGTAAGGAGCGAGAAGAGCGGAAAAGTGGCTGAACTGCCTGGAAATCGTGTTATTGTAAGGGCACGCGGCCGGTTGACCTTTGAATAGAAATACGAGCATCCGGTCCCGGAGGTTGACGTAAATGGCAAAGAATTTCCTGTTGTTCCTCGGCGGTTTGTTTGCCGGTGTACTTTTGCTCGGTAGCATTTTGCTCCTTTGGGCGAATTTTCCCGAAGGCGCTGAGAAACGAGAAGAGGTCGGACTGGAAAGTGCCCTTGAATTGGTTCGGCAGGATCGCATACGCGAACTAAAAATTACCAAAGACCGCCTTGAGCTTGATTCGAAGGACGGTAGAAAGCTAAGAGCAATGCTCGATGTGAGCGATGCGACCCGCGACCAGATCTATGCGGCGGTCGCCGGTACGGAAACAAAGGTTATCCTCGAGCATCGATCCGCTAGTGTGTTTTTGCTTCTAATCTTGAATGTTCTTCCGTTCATGCTCTTTGCTATGTCAATTGTTGCGATCGGCATCTTGGTTGTTGTTGCCTTCAGGCACTTCGGATCGGGGCTGAAATAGGTTGAAAAAAGGGCATCCGGCGCCTACAATCAAAGGTTGGCTTGTAATGTTGGCCTGTCGCTTCGATGACAACGGAGCGGCAGGCTGTTACATCTAACACAGGTTACAGATGATCCGGGCCCGATGGGCAGGATCAGGAGGCAGTAAATTGAACTCAAAGGCAAGACAAGTATTTCTTTGGTTGATGATCATTTCGAGTGCGTTGCTGTTTGTCTGGTATCTCCAGGGCAAGCAATCAAAGCCGGCACAGGAACTCTCATTTGATGCCGCCCTGACACAAATCAGGAACAAGGACATCAAAGAGCTGACGATGAAGTCCGACACACTTGAACTCGTCAATATGGCGGATGAAAAGTTGAGCGCAAAGCTCGATGCAAGTGATGCGACCCGCGACCAGATCTATGCGGCGGTCGCCGGCACGGACACCAAGGTCATTCTCGAGCAATCATCTAGCGGCATCGGCTGGCTGCTCCTTATCAACCTGCTTCCGTTCCTTCTTCTCGTAGGTTTTCTTGCCTTTACACTGCGGCAAATGCAGGCGGGCGGAAACAAGGCCCTGAGCTTTGGCAAATCAAAGGCAAAGCTTCTCAATAACCAGCAGAAGCGAGTTACGTTCAAGGACGTTGCCGGAGTTGAAGAGGCCAAGGAAGAGCTTCAGGAGATCATCGAATTTCTCAAAGACCCGCAAAAGTTCCAAAAGCTCGGCGGCAAGATACCGAAGGGTGTCCTAATGGTCGGCCCTCCGGGAACGGGCAAGACCTTGCTCGCCAAGGCAGTTGCCGGCGAGGCGAACGTTCCGTTCTTCTCGATCTCCGGCTCGGACTTTGTTGAGATGTTCGTCGGCGTCGGTGCGAGCCGCGTCCGCGATCTTTTCGAACAGGGCAAGAAAAATGCACCGTGCATCATCTTCATCGATGAGATCGACGCCGTCGGGCGTCATCGCGGTGCGGGACTCGGCGGCGGCCACGATGAGCGTGAACAGACGCTCAACCAACTGCTGGTCGAAATGGACGGGTTCGAATCGAACGACGGTGTCATTCTGATGGCTTCGACCAACCGCCCCGACGTGCTTGACCCTGCACTTCTGCGGCCCGGCCGCTTTGACCGCCGCGTTGTCGTTGGCCGTCCGGACGTTCGCGGACGCGAGGGTATCCTTAAGGTCCACACGCGAAAGATCCCGCTCGACGAAGGCGTTAACATCAACGTTATCGCTCGCGGAACGCCCGGCTTTACCGGTGCTGACCTCGCCAACATCGTCAACGAAGCGGCACTCAATGCCGCACGGTTCAACAAGAAGGTCGTGACGATGAGCGACTTTGAGATCGCCAAGGACAAGGTGATCATGGGCGCCGAACGCAAGAGCATGGTGCTTTCGGACGCCGAAAAGCGGCTGACCGCGTATCATGAAGCGGGCCATACGCTTGTCGGGCTCAAGGTGCCGGCGGCCGACCCGGTTCATAAGGTTACGATCATTCCGCGCGGAATGGCCCTTGGTGTGACGCAGCAGCTTCCAGAAGCCGATCGCCACAGCTATACCCGCGAGTACATGATGAGCCAGATCGCGATCCTCATGGGCGGACGCCTTGCCGAGGAGATCTATTTCGGTGCGGACAAGGTCACGACCGGAGCCTCGAACGACATCGAACGGGCGACCGAGCTTGCCCGGTCAATGGTCTGCGAATATGGCATGTCCGAGCTTGGGCCGCTTACATTCGGTAAAAAGGATGAGCAGATCTTCCTCGGCCGCGAGATCGCACAGCACCGTGACTACTCAGAAGATACGGCGATCAAGATCGACCAAGAGGTCAAGAAGCTCGTTACGCAGCAGTACGAGTATGCGCGAACGATCCTGATCGACAACGCTGAAGCGATGGTCCGGCTCTCGGAAGCATTGCTTGAGAACGAAACGCTTGACAGCGTGCAGATCCGGCGGGTCGTCGCCGGACTGCCGCTCGACGGCACCGAGCCGGAAACCGGCGGCGATGACAACGGCTCTCCCGAGCCGGCCGAATCGACCGGAAGGTTCAAGAATCCGATCCTTCCTCCGATAACGCCGAACAATCCGGCAACAGCGTAGGACGTGGAAAAGTGAGAAAGTGAAAAAGGGGAAAAGATAAAATGCTTTTCCCCTTTTCTTGTTTACTTGGCATTCTGGTCAATTATGATCTGGCAAACCGCACGTCGGGGAATTTCGCTCGAGCGGCCTTTGGTGATGGCGATACTGAACGTGACGCCCGACAGCTTTTCCGATGGCGGCCGATACGCTTCGCTCGATACCGCGCTCAGGCGAGTGGAGGAGATCATCGGCGAGGGGGCGGACATCATAGACATCGGCGGCGAATCGACACGGCCCGGCAGCCGTAGGGTTACCGCAGATGAAGAATGCGAGCGAGTGTTGCCGGTCATCGCCGCTATCACAGAGCGTTTTGACGCGCCGGTCTCCATCGATACAAGCAAAGCAGAGGTCGCCCGGGCGGCGGTCGAGGCCGGTGCCGAGATCATCAACGACATCGCCGGGCTTCGCTGGGATCCGGAGATCGCCGATGCGGCTGCTGCCACCGGCGCCGGGCTAGTGCTGATGCATTCCCGCGGCGAGTTTGGGACGATGCATACTCAGCCGCCGGTCCAAGATGTAATTGAAGAGGTAACAAGCGGCCTCAGACATTCGGTTGCGGAAGCTCGCCAACGCGGTATCCGGAACGAACAGATAGTGCTAGATATCGGTATCGGTTTCGGCAAGACGCCCGAACAGAACTTAGAGTTGCTTGCCAAACTTGATAAACTATCGACCTCGCTTGAGGGATTTCCGCTCTTGGTCGGCGCTTCGCGAAAGTCTTTCATCGCAAAGACGCTCGGTGATATGCCGCCCGAGGAACGGCTTCCGGCAAGCCTTGCCGCCGCAGCAGTCGCGGTCGTACATGGTGCCCGCATTATTCGGGCCCACGATGTCGGCGAAACGGCACAGGCGGTCCGCCTTGCGGCTGCTATCTTGGAGCAACGATGAAGTTTCTACGCCTCGCAGCATTTCTTGCACTTGCCCTTGCGGCCTCCGGATTTACCGAATGTTACAAGCCGGTGACCAACTCGGGCCTCCCGAAGCACATCAAGACCGTCGCGGTGCCGGCGTTTCAGGCTGAGGCGAAGGGGCTTCGATATCGCGTCGAATCGCGGTTTACCGAGGCCGTTAGCCGAGAGATCATTCGCCGCGGCAATGGTCTGAAGGTACAGGGCTCGCAGAAAGGCGCTGATGCCGTAATCGAGGGCACGATCCGCGATTTTACGTTCACGGGAGTTTTGCTTGACCGCGAAGGGCGGGCACGGGTTTATGAGGTAACGATAGTTGCCGCTGTCACCATCCGCGATCTAAAGGAAGAGAAGATACTCTACGACAACCAGAACTTCGTTTTCCGCGATTCGTTCGAGTTTTCCGAAGACCCGCGGTCGTTCTTTAACGAAGAGGATCCGGCGGTCGACCGCATTGCCCGAGCCTTTGCCGAATCGGCCGTATCGGCCTTCGTGAACGGTATCGGAGTTCGCGAAGAGAAGAAGTAGGCCCGCACCGCAGATGCCCGAGATCTCGAAGGAACAACTCCGTAACCATATCAAGACGGGAAGTTTTGCTCCGGTCTATCTGCTTCACGGCAGCGAGGCCTATCTACGCGACATTGCCGCACGGACGATCGCTGACCGGGCGTTTTCAGAGGGCGAACTCCGGGAGTTCAACGACGATCGTTTCAGCCTTACAGACCCCGACGAAATAGTTCGGGCGCTAGCCGCGGCGGAGCAGCTCCCGATGATGGCTGCGCGGCGAGTGATCCGGATTTCTGATGTCCGCGTTGCGGCGGCCGCAAATCGCGACACGCTCAAAGAGGACGCCCTGCCCCGGCTTGAGAAGTATCTTGCCGACCCTGCGCCGAGCACGGTGCTCATTCTGATAGCCGACGAACTGAACGGCAACCGCAAAGCGACAAAGCTCTTGAAACAGCACGCCGCCGCGGTTGAGTTCGCTCAGCTCGAGGGCCGCGAGCTTGAGGACTGGGTTCGCCGGCAGTTTCAAGACCTTGGGGCCGAGCCCGCAGACGGCGCTATCCGGTTTCTGATCGCGACCGCAGGATCGGAGCTGCAGCGGCTTTCGAACGAGATCAAAAAGCTCGCCGCCACCGCGATGCCCGAAGGGCGAGTGACGGTGGAAATGATCGAAGCGGTCGTCCCGCACTCGCGCGAACTCTCCAATTTTGACCTGACCGATCACCTGATCGCCGGCCGGAAGGACCGAGCTTTGAAAGTTCTCCGCAAATTGTTCGACGACGAGGCCGAACCGCTAATGCTGCTCGGGCTTATCGCCTCGCGTTACCGCGGCCTACTAATGGCAAAGGAACTAATGGACCGGGGTGTGGACCGAGGAACCGTCGCAAAGCGTGCGAAGATCTTCGGGCCCGGAGCCGACGAGGTTTTTGCCGCGGCTCGAAGAACTGACCGCAGGCGTCTTGCCTCTGCAATACAAAAAATGGCCGCGGCCGACCTGGCGATCAAGACCTCGGTCGGCGGCGGCGGTAAGGCAGGAGCTGAGATGCAGATCGAAATGCTCGTCTGCGAACTTGCCGAATTATAGATCCGGAGAAAAGGGTTGTAGGGGCAGCATTTCGGCTGACCATTGGGGACGTCACCTGGGAAAGGAGGACGGACCGGGACAAGCCCTGCCCCTACAAGGTTGAGCGGGCCGCATGTACGCGAGCGGCCCCGGATATTGTTTAGATAGGCTGATTGCCAAGAGCTTCGTTGAAGTAGTGGTAAAGGTCGTTATAGTCGATCAATGCGCGGTTAAGGATAAGCGGAAGCTGCTTGATGTCGCGGGTGTTGACGATCAGGTTCATGTTCCGCAGAAACGCCTCGTGGGCGTTCATCGTAGTTCCGGCGTCCTCGAGCGATACGAGAAAGAGCTTGCGGCGTTCGGATGAATACATCGCATTCGCCTTTTGCTGGATGATCGCGGCCCCGCCGAGTTCGGCGGCGAAATCCGGCGAGAAGATCATTATGCCGGTCTTGCCCTCGCGTAGCCGTTCATTGGCCTGGGCCGGTGTCTCGGCAATATAGACCTTGTAACCGGCCCCGGTGAGCACTGCGGCGACCTCGTCGCGTTTTTCCCCGAGGCACAGGAGCACACGGCGAGCTTTCTTACCGATCTCGTCGTCCTTATCGAGAGCCGCCCCGCCATGCTGAAGAGCGGAAAGCAGCGACCGCAAGGCCTGGTTTATCTCCTGTTCGGATTCCTTTTCCTCAAACTCTGCAGGACCGTTCGGAACCGGCGGTGCGGGCTTGCTCGCCTCAAGTTGGCTTGCCGGCGAGCCGGCTGCGGCCGATTCCTTGTTGGCCCGGAGCATATTCTGGCACCGCGGGCAGCGAACGGTGAAGATCGTTGTCGGGATCTTCGATTCGTCCACCTGGAGTGAGACGGAGCAATTGTCGCAGCGGATGATCATATCGTTAAAGATTTTTAGTTACGGTGTTGGCGATCGCGAAGGCTATTCAAGCATGTCGAGAACCGAGGCGGGGGCTTTAGCAGCGGGCGGCGGTGCGATCGGGTCAACGACCGGGGCTTTGACGTTCATTCCGCCGTTCAATCCGCCGCCGAGACCCGATTGCGAAATATAGTCCTCGGTCGAAGAAAGACCCTTTAGCTGGAGCAGCAGGTTGTTCTGGTTGGTCGCGTAAGAAAGGCCGTCCTCGAGCGTAATGATCTTATCCTCGATCATCTTGCGGATGACCGAATCGAAATCCTGCATTCCGTCTATTTCGCCGTCGCGGATGGCATCGAGCAGCGTCTTGCCTTCGCTCTCGCCCTTTTCGATGTATTCGCGCGTTCGCGGATTTGACCTCATTACTTCGACGGCAGCGATCCGGCCCTTGCCGTCGGCCCGCGGGATGAGCCGCTGCGAGACGATGTAGCGGAAGGTCTGGGCGAGCCGTGTCCGGATGACGCGTTCTTCGTTCTTTGGATAGAGCCCGATGATGCGGTCGATGGTCTTCGAGGCATCAATGGTGTGCAGGGTCGAGAGAACAAGGTGGCCAGTCTCAGCGGCCTCAAGAGCGATCTCGGTCGTTTCGAGGTCGCGCATCTCACCGACGAGGATGACCTTCGGTGCCTGGCGAAGTGCGGCACGAAGAGCCGAGGCAAAGTCCTTCGTGTCGTGGCCAACCTCGCGCTGGTTGATGGTCGATTTCTTGTGGTTATGAAGAAGCTCGAGCGGATCTTCAATGGTGACGATGTGATAGCTCTTCGTTTCGTTGATCTGGTCAATGATGGCCGCGAGCGTCGAGCTCTTACCCGAACCGGTCGGCCCGGTCAGCAGAACGACACCGTTGCGAAGCTCGCATATCTCAGCGAGTTGCGGCGGCAGATTGAGCTGCTCAAAGCTTGGGATGTCGTGCGGGATCACACGCATCACTATCGAATATGAGTTTCGCTGCTGGAAGATATTGACGCGAAAACGGCACTTGCCGGGCAAGGCATAGCTCAGGTCGGCCGTCCGAAAGCGGGCGAGGTTGGCGGCCGCTTCGGGGTTATCGCGAAGAAGGGCGAGGGCGATCTGCTCGGTCTGGAAGGCGGAAAGCCGCCCAAGGCCCATAGGCGTTGCGGAATAAAGCGTGCCGTTTATCTCGATCTGCGGCTTTTGGCCGCAAGAGAAATTGAGGTCGCTTACATTCTCTGAAACGAGCAGCATCTGCTCGATAATGGGTGCTATATCCAGCAAACTCATTTGAAAGGGTTACTCCTGAAGAGATCCGGGAAAGGCAGGGGATGTGCCGGGAAGATCTTGCGGGTCGTTTGCAGACCGCGAAACGCCACAAACATTATTACCCGATTCGGCGTCCGTGTGCAAGCATTATTTAATGTTGTTGAACATTATTTTGCTCCGGAAGGCTGGGAGCCATTCGCCGCAGTTTTGAGCAAAGCAAGATTTTTGGCGATATTCTCGCCCCCGGCAACCGCAGAACTGATGACAGCGGCGGAATCCGCACCGGCTTCTATCACGGCGGTGATGTTTTCCGCGTTGATCCCGCCGATGGCTACGAGCGGGATATTCGGCAGTGCGTTTCGTATCTCGGCTAACTGCCCAAGACCAACCACGGGTTCGGTATCCGGTTTTGTATCGGTCCGGAAGATCGGCCCGAACGCGACGTAATCGACCGGTTCCCTTGCGGCCGCTGTTGCTTCGGTAATACTGTGCGTCGAAAGGCCGATGATCGCGTCCCGGCCGAGCAATTGGCGAGCAGCGGCCGGCGGAAGGTCGTCCCGGCCAAGGTGTACACCATCGGCACCGGTCATCTTTGCAATATCGACACGGTCATTGATAAGCAGAATGACGCCGGCCTCGCGGGCCGCGGCGACGGCATTCACCGCCTCTGCATAGAACTGGTCAGCGGGCAGGTGTTTTTCGCGAAGCTGGATGAGGGCTGCTCCAGCCGCGGCAAGCCGCCGCACCTGCTCGGCATGAGAAAGGCCCGAAAGCTTGCGGTCCGTAATGGGATAGACCCGCGGTAATTCAAGTCGAGAATTCATCGGGGCTCAGATCAGCGATTTGGTCATCAGGTAGCCGTCCTCGCCGTTGCTGTAATAGTTTTTGAGCAGTTGGACGGACGCATAGCCGCGGCGTTTGTAAAGTTCCTGAGCGACGAGATTGCTGAGGCGGACCTCGAGGACCACGGTCGAGACGCCCTTTGCCCGGAGAGCATCCTCCATATGGGCAAGCAGCCGGGAGGCGAGGTCGCGGCGGCGATGCTCGGGGGCGACCCCGATGGTCGTGATATGTGCGGCCCCGTCCGGGTTCATCATCGCGAAGATGAAACCGGTCATTTCGCCTGAGGGAGTAACGGCCCGATAGCTGAGCGTTTCGGGGTTATCAAGTAAGTAAGTGAAGGTGTGGCGGCTGTAATTTTCACCGCGAGCAAAGCAGCGGAGATTAAGCTTTGCGACCTCGCGGAGTTGTTTCTTTGTCAGCGGCCGGATCTCATAAACGGTCGGCGGAGCAGTGATAACCTCCGCCCGACGCGGATCGGCGGCGATGAAAAGGTCACGCAAAGACTGGAGAACTGCCATACCCTGAAACGCTAGAGGATCAGCATACAATCGCCATAACTATAGAAACGGTAACCCGCCAAGACCGCATGCCGATAAGCCTTCATTATAAGTTCGTGCCCGCCAAATGTGGAAACGAGCACCAAAAGCGAACTCTTCGGTAAATGGAAATTCGTCAAAAGTCCGTCAATGGCTTTAAATTGGTGGCCGGGAAGGATAGTTAATTCTGCTTTGCCGTTCGCGGGCCGAAACTCGCCGAACTCGGCCATCATGTTCTCAAGGGTTCGGGTGGTCGTCGTCCCGACGGCGATTATCCTTCGCCCCTCACGTTTTGCAGCGGCAAGCATTTCGGCGGCGTGTTCACTGACCTCATACCGTTCGGGAAGCACAGAGTGGCCGGCAAGGTCCTCGCCACGGACCGGTTCAAATGTGCCGTACCCGACGTGCAGCGTTATTTCGCAGGTCTGAACGCCAGCGTTGCGAAGCCTCTGGAGCACATCTTCGGTAAAGTGGAGTCCGGCGGTCGGTGCGGCGATCGCTCCGCGTTTCTCCGCATAGACGGTCTGGTATCGCTCGCGGTCTTCGTCGGGCGATGCGAGGTCGCGTTTGATATAAGGCGGCAGCGGTGTCCGGCCAACGCGGTCGAAATGCTCGAACAGGTCGCCTTCGGCGTTAAATCGCACCCTAACCATTCCGCCCTCACCGCGGTCGATCAACTCCGCGAAGAGTTCCGGGTCGAAAACGATCTGCTTACCGGGCTTCAGTCTCCGGGCAGGACGGGCGAGAGCTCGCCATTCACTGTTCCCGAGGTCATTTTCCAAAAGAAGCTCG
>ERZ1066135.594-NODE-594-length-17840-cov-7.921394_pt1 | contig 17840 bp, 16 predicted proteins | sample MGYA00382782_ERZ1066135 | MGnify/ENA primary metagenome ERZ1066135 (study PRJEB33369, sample SAMEA5778365) | biofilm metagenome | biome: Industrial cooling water; feature: Water cooling tower basin; material: Biofilm | place: United Arab Emirates | collected...
CCGTTCCACCGTGGATGCGGTCGTCTCGCTGACCGGCTTCTCGCTCGTGGGCGGCCCGGCCTACAACGACTCCAAGGCGGCCGAGGACGTGCTCGCCCGCCTCGACGTCCCCTACCTCGCCGTGACCCCGGTCGAGTTCCAGACGCTCGACCAATGGGGCGGCTCGCCGCGGGGCCTGCTGCCGGTCGAGGCGACCATGATGGTGGCGATCCCCGAGCTCGACGGCGCCACCGGCTCGATGGTCTTCGGCGGCCGCGGCAGCGCCACCCACATCGCCTGCACCGGCTGCTCGCACGGCTGCACCTTCAAGAACGTCGCGCCCAGCCACGACATGCACAGCTGCATCGAGCGCGCCGACATGCTGGCCGCGCGGGTCGGCAAGCTGGTCGACCTGCGCCGCGCCGAGCGCGCCGAGCGCAAGGTCGCCGCGGTGATCTTCAACTTCCCGCCCAACGCCGGCAACACCGGGACCGCGGCCTTCCTGTCGGTGTTCGAGTCGCTCTTCAACACCATGCGGGCGATGCAGCGCGAGGGCTACACGGTCGAGCTGCCGGCCAGCGTCGACGAGCTGCGCGAGCGGATCATCCACGGCAACGCCCAGCGCCACGGCGCCCAGGCCAACGTGCACACCCGCATCGGCGCCGAGGACCATGTGCGCCGCGAGCGCCACCTGAAGGAGATCGAGGCCCAGTGGGGCCCGGCGCCAGGCAAGCAGCAGAGCGACGGCAGCAGCCTGTTCGTGCTCGGCGAGCGCTTCGGCAACCTCTTCGTCGGCATCCAGCCGGCCTTCGGCTACGAAGGCGATCCGATGCGCCTGCTGTTCGAGAAGGGCTTCGCCCCGACGCATGCGTTCTCGGCCTTCTACCGCTGGCTGCGCGAGGACTTCGGCGCCCACGCGGTGCTGCACTTCGGCACCCACGGCGCGCTGGAGTTCATGCCCGGCAAGCAGAGCGGCATGTCGGCGCGCTGCTGGCCCGACCGCCTGATCGGCGACCTGCCCAACTTCTACCTCTACGCGTCCAACAACCCCTCCGAGGGCACGATCGCGAAGCGCCGCGCCGCGGCCACGCTGATCAGCTACATGACGCCGCCGGTCGCCCAGGCCGGGCTCTACAAGGGTCTGATCGACCTGCGCGCCTCGGTCGAGCGCTGGCGCGGCCTGGCGCCCGACGCCACCCAGGAGCGTGCGGACCTCGCCCCGCTGATCCAGGCCCAGGCCGCCGCGCTCGAGCTCGCCACCGCCGAGCCGGCCTGGGACACCGAGGCCGACGCGCGGATCGTGAAGCTCGGTGCCGACATCCTCGAGCTGGAGTACGCGCTGATCCCCTACGGCCTGCACGTCGTCGGCCAGGCGCCGTCGCCGGCCGAACGCGTCGACATGCTGCTGTCGGTGGCCGAGGCCTCGCACGGCCGCCGCCCCGAGCGCGCCACGCTCGAGGCGCTGGTCGCCGGCCGGACGCCCGCGGCGGCGCTGGCGGCCGGCGGCATGACCGAGGACGAGGCCTCGATCACCATGCTGAGCAAGCTCGCCGAGATCGACGCGCTGATCGCCGAGGACCACGAGCTCGACGGCATCCTGCGCGCCCTCGACGGCCGCTTCGTGCGCCCGGCGCCGGGCGGTGACCTGCTGCGCACGCCCGAGATCCTGCCGACGGGCCGCAACCTGCACGGCTTCGACCCGTTCCGCATCCCGAGCGCCTACGCGGTGCAGGACGGCGCCCGCCAGGCGCAGCGCCTGCTGGCGCGCCACCGCGACGACGGCAACCCCTTCCCGGAGTCGATCGCGCTGGTGCTGTGGGGCACCGACAACCTGAAGACCGAAGGCGCCGCGATCGCACAGGCGCTCGCCCTGGTCGGCGCCAAGCCGCGCTTCGACAGCTACGGCCGCCTGGCCGGCGCCGAGCTGATCCCGCTGGCCGAGCTGGGCCGGCCGCGGGTCGACGTGGTCGTCACGCTGTCGGGCATCTTCCGCGACCTGCTGCCGCTGCAGATCAAGCTGCTGGCCGAGGCCTCCTTCCTGGCCGCCGGCGCCGACGAGCCGGCGGACCGCAACTTCGTCCGCAAGCATGCGCTGGCCTACATGGCCGAGCACGGCGGCGACCTCGAAGCCGCGTCGCTGCGGGTCTTCGGCAACGCCGAGGGCGCCTACGGCTCGAACGTCAGCCACCTCGTCGACAGCAGCCGCTGGGACGAGGAGGACGAGCTGGCCGAGACCTACACGCGCCGCAAGGGCTACGCTTACGGCCGCAGCGGCCGCGCGGTGCAGCAGTCGACGCTGCTCAGGAGCGTGCTCGCCGGCGTCGACCTGGCCTACCAGAACCTCGACTCGGTCGAGCTCGGCGTCACGACCGTCGACACCTACTTCGACACGCTCGGCGGCATCAGCCGCGCGGTGCAGCGCGCCAAGGGCCCGAGCGCCGCGGTCGCGCCGGTCTACATCGGCGACCAGACCCAGGGCGACGGCACGGTCCGCACGCTCGGCGAGCAGGTCGCGCTGGAAACGCGCACCCGCATGCTGAACCCGAAGTGGTACGAGGGCATGCTGCAGCACGGCTACGAGGGCGTGCGCCAGATCGAGGTGCACCTGACCAACACGATGGGCTGGTCGGCCACGACCGGCCAGGTTGCGCCCTGGGTCTACGAGCAGCTCACGCGCACCTTCCTGCTCGACCCCGAGATGCGCAAGCGTCTCGCCGACCTGAACCCGACCGCCTCCGCCAAGGTGGCGAGTCGTTTGCTCGAGGCGTCGCAGCGCCAGTACTGGAAACCGGACGCCCAGACCCTCGCCGCGCTGCGGCAGGCCGGCGAGGAACTCGAGGACCGGCTCGAAGGCATCTTTGAAGGCAGCCCCGCATGAGCACCACCACGACCATCCCCATCCCCGACATCAAGCGTCCGGGTTCGCGCACGACCCGCCCCGACGGCGAGGGCAGCGTGCAGGTGCAGCTCGACCCGAGCCTGAAGATCGGCACCGCCAAGGTGTTCGCGATCTACGGCAAGGGCGGCATCGGCAAGAGCACCACCTCGAGCAACCTGTCGGCGGCCTTCAGCCAGCTCGGCAAGCGGGTGCTGCAGATCGGCTGCGACCCCAAGCACGACAGCACCTTCACGCTGACCAAGAAGATGCTGCCGACCGTCATCGACGTGCTCGAGACCGTCGACTTCCACGCCGAGGAGCTGCGCCCCGAGGACTTCGTCTTCGAGGGCTACAACGGCGTGATGTGCGTCGAGGCCGGCGGCCCGCCGGCCGGCACCGGCTGCGGAGGCTACGTGGTCGGCCAGACCGTCAAGCTGCTGAAGGAGCACCACCTGCTCGAGGACACCGACGTGGTGATCTTCGACGTGCTCGGCGACGTGGTCTGCGGCGGCTTCGCCGCCCCGCTGCAGCACGCCGACCGCGCACTGATCGTCACCGCCAACGACTTCGACTCGATCTTCGCGATGAACCGCATCGTGCAGGCGATCGGCGCGAAGGCCAAGAACTACAACGTCCGGCTCGGCGGCGTGATCGCCAACCGCAGCGCGGCAACCGACCAGATCGACAAGTACAACGAGCGCACCGGCCTGAAGCTCGCGGCCCACTTCCCCGACCTCGACGCCATCCGCCGCAGCCGGCTGAAGAAGTGCACGCTGTTCGAGATGGACAGCACGCCCGAGATCGAGGCGGTGCAGAAGGAGTACCTGCGCCTGGCGGCCTCGATGTGGCTCGGCCCCGAGCCGCTGCCGTCGGTGCCGCTGAAGGACCGCGACATCTTCGACCTGCTCGGCTATGACTGAACCCGACACGGGGCCCACCATGATCACCACCACCAGCTACACCGAGCGCCGCGGCCAGATCGAGCACTACTTCGACCGCACCGCGGCCGACGCCTGGGCGCGGCTGACCTCCGACGCGCCGGTCGGCCGCATCCGTGCCACGGTGCGCGCCGGCCGCGACGAGATGCGCGCCACGCTGCTGTCGTGGCTGCCCGAGGACCTGCACGGCCTGCGCCTGCTCGACGCCGGCTGCGGCACCGGCGCACTGGCCGTCGCGGCGGCGCGGCGCGGCGCGCTGGTGGTCGCGATCGACCTGTCGGCCACGCTCGTCGACCTCGCCCGCGAGCGGCTGCCCGAGGACCTGCAGCCCGGCCGCAGCGAAGGCCGCATCGACTTCCGCGCCGGCGACATGCTCGACCCCGACCTCGGCAGCTTCGACTACATGGTCGGCATGGACTCGCTGATCCACTACCAGGCGCCCGACGCGCTGCGCGTGCTCGCCACGCTGGCGCCGCGGGTGCGCCGTGCGATGATCTTCACCTACGCGCCGAGCACGCCGGCGCTGGCCGCGATGCATGCGGTCGGCCAGCTCTTCCCGCGCGGCAACCGCTCGCCGGCGATCGTGCCGGTGGCCGAGCGCGCGATGCAGCGGCTGATCGCCGCCGAGCCGGCGCTGCACGGCTGGGCCAGCGGCCGCACGCGGCGCATCGCGAGCGGCTTCTACACCTCGCAGGCGCTGGAGCTGGTGCAGCGATGAGCCCGACCCGCCAGCAGCGGCTGTACCAGGCCTGGACGCGGGTGGCCCCGCGCTTCCTGCCGTTCGCCGATGCGGCATCGGACGGCTTGCCGCTCGGCCGCCTGCTGCGGCTGTCGCTGTTCCAGGTCTCGGTCGGCATGGCCACCGTGCTGCTGATCGGCACGCTCAACCGCGTGATGATCGTCGAGCTCGGCGTGGCCGCCTGGCTGGTCGCGCTGATGGTCGCGCTGCCGCTGCTGGCCGCACCGTTCCGCGCCTTGATCGGCTTCCGATCCGACACCTACCGCTCGGTGCTGGGCTGGCGGCGCGTGCCTTTCCTTTGGGCCGGCACCTGGCTGCAGTTCGGCGGCCTGGCGATCATGCCGTTCGCGCTGATCCTGCTGTCGGGCGACTCCAACGGTCCGCCCTGGCTCGGCCACGCGAGCGCGGCGCTGGCCTTCCTGCTGGTCGGCGCCGGCCTGCAGACCACGCAGACCGCCGGCCTGGCGCTCGCCACCGACCTGGCCTCGCCGGCCACGCGGCCGCGCGTCGTCGCCTTGATGTACGTGATGCTGCTGCTCGGCATGGTCGGCAGTGGCCTGGTGCTCGGTGCGCTGCTGGCCGACTTCAGCCAGGTCCGCCTGATCCAGGTCGTGCAGGGCGCGGCCAGCCTGACGCTGCTGCTGAACCTGGTCGCGCTGTGGAAGCAGGAGCCGCGCGACCGCAGCCTCGCCGCCAGGCGCGGCGAGCCGCGGCCCGAGTTCCGCGCCGCCTGGCGGCGCTTCGCCGCCACCGGCCGCTCGCTGCGCTTCCTGGTCGCCGTCGGCATCGGCACCGCGGCCTTCAGCATGCAGGACGTGATCCTCGAGCCCTACGGCGGCGAGATCCTCGGCCTGGGCGTCGGCGCCACCACCCTGCTGACCGCCACGATGGCGCTCGGCGCGCTCGGCGCCTTCGCGCTGGCCGCGCGCGAGCTCGGCCGCGGCGTCGACCCGCACCGTCTGGCCGCGCATGGCGCGCTGGTCGGCGTGCTCGCGTTCTCGGCGGTGATCTTCGCCGAGCCGCTGCGTTCCACCGGCCTGTTCTTCGTCGGCGCCACCCTGATCGGCTTCGGCGCCGGGTTGTTCTCGGTCGGCACGCTGACGGCCGCGATGGGTCTCGAATCGGGCGGCCTGAACGGCCTGGCCCTGGGCGCCTGGGGCGCGGTGCAGGCCACCTGCGCCGGGGTGGCGATCGCGCTCGGCGGCGCGCTGCGCGACCTGGTCTCGGGCCTGGCGACGCAGGGTGCGCTCGGCAGCGCGCTGGCCATCCCGGCCACCGGCTACAGCTTCGTCTACCACCTCGAGATGGTCCTGCTTTTCATCGCGCTGGTCGCCATCGGCCCGCTCGTGCGCCCCAGCCGACGGCCCCTGGCCGCGGCGAAGTTCGGTCTGGCCGAGTTCCCCGGCTAGCGCCAGTTCATACCACCAGGAGACTCACCATGGGCACCGGAGCCATCACCCAGTACATCGATGTCGCGCAGCTGGTGCTGTACGCCTTCTGGATCTTCTTCTTCGGGCTCATCTACTACCTCCAGCGCGAGAGCAAGCGCGAGGGCTATCCGATGGAGACCGACCGCCCCGGCCGCACCCACGTCGACGGCCTGCTGCCGATGCCCTCGCCCAAGACCTTCTTGCTGCACGACGGCAGCACGGTGACCGCGCCGCACGAGCGCGACGCCGCGCCCAAGCCGCTCGCGGGCCGCCCGATCGCACCCTACCCCGGCGCGCCGCTGGAGCCGACCGGCAACCCGATGCTCGACAACATCGGCCCCGGCTCCTACACCCGCCGCATGGACGTGGCCGAGCGCATGTGGGACGGCGCCACGCTGATCGTGCCGCTGCGCTGCGCCGAGGGCGCCGGCGTCTCGGCCCGGGACACCGACCCGCGCGGCCTGCCGGTGGTCGGTGCCGATGGCACGGTCGGCGGCACCGTCAAGGAGGTCTGGGTCGACCGGGCCGAGCAGCTGGTGCGCTTTCTCGAGGTCTCGGTGCCGAATGCCGCCAAGGGCCCGCAGGTGCTGCTGCCGATCAACTTCGCGCGCATCGACCGCGACAAGGTCCGCGTCGCGTCCATCCTCGGTGCGCAGCTGGCCGGCGTGCCGCGCCACCGCAACCCCGACGCGGTGACCTCGCTTGAAGAGGAAAAGATCATGGCCTACTACGGTGCCGGCACGCTCTACGCCGAGCCGGGCCGCTCGGAGCCGCTGCTGTGAGCGCAGGCCACCGCCACAGCCCGCCGGGCCAGCACGAACACGAGTTCGAGCCGCAGCGCGGGCTGCCCGAGCCGCTGCCGGCCGGCGAGCGCCTGCTGTGGCAGGGCGCGCCCGACTGGCACGCGCTGGCACGGCGCGCCTTCCATGTGCGCAAGCTGGCGCTGTACTTCGCGGCGGTGCTGGTCGCGCGCGCCGCGGTGGTGCTGGCCGACGGCGGCGACGCGGCCGCCGCGCTGCGCGCCGTCGTGCTGCTCGCGCCGCTGGCGCTGCTGGCGATCGGCATCGCGCTCGGCCTGGCCTGGCTGACCGCGCGCACCACCGTCTACACGCTGACCGACCGCCGCCTCGTCATGCGCATCGGCATCGTGCTGACGGTGACCTACAACCTGCCGCTGCGCCGCATCGCCTCGGCCGGACTGCGCCTGGACCGCGACGGCCACGGCGACCTGCCGCTGGCGCTGCTGCCGGGCGACAAGATCGCCTTCCTGCACCTGTGGCCGCATGCGCGCCCCTGGTGCTTCGCCCGGCCCGAGCCGATGCTGCGCAGCGTGCCCGACGCGGCCGCGGTGGCGCAGCGCCTGTCGGCCGCATGGTCGGCCGCCACCGGCCTGGCCGCGGTGCCCGCGACGTCGGTCACCGCGCCGGACGCGCCGCGCGCCGAGGCGCGCGGGCGCCTCGTCACCTCCTGAGCACCACGACGATGGCCGCCACCCAAGCCGACTTTCCCCGCGGGCCGCTGCGGGCCGTCGGTGCGCTGCTGCTGGTCACGCTCGCCGCCGTCGGCGCCGCGCGCCTGGCCGGCGTGCCGACGCGCGAACCCGACGCGCCGACCGTCGCGCTGCGCGAGCTGCGCTTCGAGGACCGCGCCGACGGCAGCATCGCCGTGATCGACGCCCGCGACGGCGCGCTGGTGCAGCGCGTCGAGGGCGAGGCCGGCTTCGTGCGCGGCACGCTGCGCGGCCTGGCGCGCGAGCGGCTGCGTAGGGGCCACGGCCCGCAACAGCCCTTCCAGCTGCTGCACCGCGCCGACGGCCGGCTGACGCTGCTCGACCCGGTCACCGGCCACCGTGTCGACCTCGAAAGCTTCGGCCCGGTCAACGCGCGGCTGTTCGCGCAATGGGTCACCGCCGGGGGCCGGCCATGAGCACCGGCACCGGCCTGAGCGCCGACCTGGCCGCCAGCGCCCCACGCGCACCGGCCACCGCCGCGGGCCGCGTCCTGCGCGTGCCCTGCACGGTCGAGATGGCCCACACCGCCGACGACTGCTACGCCCACGTCGTGCTCGACGGCGTCGAGGTCGGCCCCGGCGACGAGGTGCTGGTGCACGGCGCGCCGACCCGCATCGCCTGGGGCGAGCGGCTGCGCGTCGAGCGCGAGGCCACCGTCGCCCGCGCCGGCCGGCTGGCGCGGCTGTGGACGCGCCTGACCGCGCGCTTCGAACTGGGCCTGCTCTACGAGGTGAGCTTCTCGTCCCGCCGCTTCTCACCGAAGCGCCCCTATCCCCGCCCGCCGAGGACCCTGCCATGACCACCCTCGCCCACGACGCCGGCCTCGCCGCCGCGCCCAACGAAGCCACCGCGCGTGCCCAGCAGGACACGATGCTGAACCCGCGCTTCTACACCACCGACTTCGACGCGATGGACCGGCTCGACGTCGAGCCGGTCCGGCCGCAGTGGGAGGCGCTGATGGCCGAGTTCGAGGCCGACGTGAACCGCGACCACTTCCAGCGCCCGCCGGAGATGATGGCGCGCGACTACTCGCAGCTGCCCGAGGGCCTGTACCAGGAGTTCGTCGATTTCCTGATCAGCTCGGTGACCTCGGAGTTCTCGGGCTGCGTGCTCTACGCCGAGATCAAGAAGCGCGTGAAGAACCCCGACATGCGCCGCCTGTTCGGCTACATGGCGCGTGACGAGAGCCGCCACGCCGGCTTCATCAACCAGTGGCTGAAGGACTTCGGCATCGGCGTGGACCTCGGCTTCCTGGCACGCGCCAAGAAGTACACCTTCTTCAAGCCGAAGTTCATCTTCTACGCCACCTACCTGTCCGAGAAGATCGGCTACGCGCGCTACATCGCGATCTACCGCCAGACCGAGCGGCACCCGGAGCTGCGCTTCCACCCGATCTTCCAGTGGTTCGAGAAGTGGTGCAACGACGAATTCCGCCACGGCGAGGCCTTCGCGCTGCTGATGCGCGCGCACCCCGAGCTGCTGCGCGGCGCCAACCTGTGGTGGATCCGCTTCTTCCTGCTCGCGGTGTTCGCGACCATGTACGTGCGCGACCACGCGCGGCCCGAGTTCCACGCCGCGCTCGGCGTGAGCCCGACCGACTACGACTTCCAGGTCTTCCGCATCACCACCGAGATCAGCAGGCAGGTCTTCCCGGTCAGCCTGCCGCTCGACGACCCGCGGCTGCTCGCCGGCTTCGAGCGCCTGCGCCGGCTGGCCGAGACGGGCGCGGCGGCGCGCGAGCGCGGCGGCCTCCTCGGCCGGCTGCGCGGCCTGGGCTGCGGCCTGGCGGCCGGCGCGGTGTTCGTGCGGCTGTACCTGCTGCCGGTGCAGCGCCACGACCTGCCGCAGGACGTGCGCGTGGCGCCGGCCTGGTAAGCCGGCCACCTCGCCCGGCCCGCCCCACAGCCCGACGGTCATGGCCGAGCTCGCACTGCCCGTCGTGGCCACCCTGTTCGTCTGGTGGTTCGCCACCGGGCTGATCCTCTACCTGGATGGCCTGCCGCCGCGCAGCTTCAAGTGGACGATGCTCGCCAGCACCGTGCTGCTCGGGCTGGCCTTCGCCGGCCTGGCCGCCAGCAGCGCACACGCCACGCCGGCCGGCGCCTACTGCGCCTTCGCCTGCGCGATCCTGGTCTGGGCCTGGCAGGAGATCGCCTTCCTGCTCGGCTACGTCACCGGCCCGCGGCGCACGCCCTGCCCGGTGGGCTGCACGCCCTGGCAGCGCACCCGCTGCGCCGTCGAGACCGTGCTGCACCACGAGCTGGCGCTGCTGCTGCTGGCGCTGGCGGTCTGGGCCCTGACCCACGACGCGCCCAACGCGACCGGCTGGTGGACCTTCCTCATCCTGTGGGCGATGCGGCAGAGCGCCAAGCTCAACGTCTTCCTCGGCGTGCGCAACCTCTACGAAGGCTTCCTGCCGCCGCACCTGAAGTACCTGCAGAGCTACTTCAGCCGCAAGCCGATGAACGGGCTGTGGCCGCTGTCGGTGGCCGCGGCCACGCTGGTGGCGGTGCCGGTCTGGCAGGCCGCGCTGGCCGCGCCCGGCGCCTTCGGGGCGACCTCGGCGACGCTGCTGGCCACGCTGCTGACGCTGGCCATCGTCGAGCACGCCTTCATGGTGCTGCCGCTGCCGAGCGAGAAGCTCTGGCAATGGGGGCTGCGCTCGCACACGCGCTACGGCGCCGCGGCCGCCGCGCCGCGGGTCGAGATCCGGCCGGCGGACTGATCCGCCGGCGCCGGCCGGGTGCGCGGCCGCCGCGCTGAGCGGCTGCCGCGCCGGCGGTGGCGCGGGGACCGGACAATCGGGCCGATGCGGCGCCAGCATGTCCCCTCCACGCGTCGGCCCGGCACGGGCCGACCGGCCCTTCGCGCCGCCACGTGCATCCCCTGCGGGGCGGCTGCGCGCGGCCGCCCCGATGCCGCGGACGCCAGGGCGCAGCAGCTTTGAGCCCGACCTCGTCCCGCGCCACGCGCCCGCCGCCGACAGGACCGCAGTCAGGTCGGCCGGCACCGGCCAGGCGGCGCCGGCCGCACCTCGGCCACGCCGACCGTGTCGACCGCCGGCGCCTCGTGCTGGCCGGCCTGCTCTCGCTGCTGCTGCATGCGCTGCTGCTGAGCCTCGCCCTCGACGGCGAGCCGGGCTGGGGCCTGCCGGGCCTGAGCCTGCCGTGGCAGGAGCGGCGTGGCGAGGCGCCGGAGCTGCGGGTGCGACTCGGCCCGCCGCCGGACGCCGGCCGTGACGGGACGACCGAGCCGGGCGCAACACCCGCGCCGCGAGCACCGGCTGCCGAGCCCACCCTCGCCGAGCCGGCGGTCCGGCCATCGCCGCCTGCGCCGCCCGCGCCGAGCAAGGCGGTCGCGATCGTGGCCGCGCCGGCCCCGGTGATCGCCGCCGAGACCACGGCCGCCGACATCGCGCCGACACCGGCCGCACGCAGGGCCGACACGGCCCCGGCGACCCCGCCCGAGCCGCCTGAGCCGCGGTCCACGGCCGCGGCCGAAGCCGAGCCTGCCGACCCGGCGGTGACCGCGACGCCGGATGCCGTCGCTGCCGCCGCACCCGCAGCCGAGGACGCCGCGCCACCACCGGCCGCGCCGCAGCCTGAGCCCTCCACCGAAGCAGCCGTCGAAGCCGCGCCTGAGGCCACCCTGGCGCCACCCGAGCCGCCGGCCGAGGCCGAACCCGCGCCGCCCGCACCGCCCGAGGTACCCGAGGCGTCGCCGGTGAAGGTGCCGCTTCGCGACGACGCGGCACCGAAGCCCAGCGACGAGAAGGACGCCGAGCACCAGGAAGCCGACCGGCTCGCCCTGATCCGCCAGCAGGCGGAGCGCCAGCAGGCCGAGCGTCAAGAGGCGCAACGGCTGGAGGCCGCGCGCCAGGAGGCAGCTCGCGAGGAGACCGCGCGCCGGGAGACGCTGCGCCTGGAAGCCGAGCGCCAGGAGGCCCTGCGTGTGGAGGCCGCGCGCCTCGAGGCCGAGCGCCTGGAAGCTGCGCGCCTGGCCGAAGCAGCGCGGCTGGACGCCGAACGTGAGGAGGCCTTGCGCCGTACTGCGGCGCAACAGGCTCGGGAGCGCGAGGACACAGCCCGCCGCGAGACCGCACGCGCCGAGGCCGAGCGCGAGGCCGCGGCGCGACGGGAGGCGGCGCAGCAGGAAGCCGCACGCCTCGAGTCGGAACGCCAGGCGGCCGCGCGGCAGGCCCAGCAGGACGCGGAGCAGCGCGAGGCCGAACGCCGCGAAGCCGCCCGACGCGCGGCCGAGCAGCAGGAGGCCGCCCGCGTCGAGGCGGAGCGGCTCGAGGCCGAGCGCTCGGAGGCCGCGCGGCAAGACGCGGCACGTCGCGCCGCAGCCCTGCGCGACGCGGAGCGCGAGGAGGCTGCACGTCAGGCCGCGGCCCGGCAAGAGGAGGCCGCACGCATCGAGGCGGCCCGGCAAGCGGCCGAGGCGAAGGAGGCTGCGCAACAAGCGGCTGCGGCGGAGGAAGCCGCCCGGCGGGAAGCGGCCCGCCAGGACGCCGAGCGACAGCAGGCCGCCCGGCAGGCAGCCGCCGAGCAGGAGGCGGCGCAACGGGCGGCACGTCAAGAGGCCGCCCGGCAAGACGCGGCACGCCAGGAAGCCGCAGCACGGCAAGACGCCGCGCGCCGCGCCGCCGAGCAGGACGACGACGCCCGCCGCGAAGCCGCACGCCGCGCCATGGGTCGCCAGCTCGACGAAGAGGCCGCCCGGCGCGACGCCGCCGCCGACCGCAAGCCCTCGCCACGCGATCCCTCGTGGAGCCCGCTGCGTCGCGCGCGGCTGTTCGGCCACACCGACGCCAACGTCGACCTCGTGCTCTACGCCGAGGCCTGGGCGCGCCGGATCCAGCTGAACCCGACCTTCGGACTGGTGCGCGAGGCGGCCCAGCGGCCCCACGCCCGGCCGGTGGTGACGGTGGCGCTGCGCAGCGACGGCTCGGTCGAGTCGGTCACCTTCGTGCTGTCCAGCGGCGTGCCGGAGATCGACGCGGCGGTCCGCCGCATCGTGCACGGCCTGGCACCCTACCCGGTCTTCCCGCCGGGCCTGGCCCGGGAGTACGACGTGGTCGAGATCCGTCGCACCTGGAGCTTCGACTCCGCCGTACGCCTCTATTGAAGCGCCGCGGGATGGCCCGAGGACAAGCACCGATGCGACGCCGGGTGCGCTGTCGCCTCGGCGTCGCGCTGCGACAGTCGCGCGCCTTGCGGACCGGCCTGCACGGTCAGCAGGCCGTCGCGGGGGCCCGCGGCGCGATGTCCTCGAACACCTAGGGCGAGGCGAGCACCAGGTCGCGCATCACCACGAGGCTGTGGCGCTCGAGCAGGGTCAGCCGCGTAGCCTCCACCGCATCACCCAGCGCGCCATGCCGGTCGCGCTGTGCATCGAGGCCGGCGAGCACGACGATGTGGCCGCCATCGCCGTTGCCGTCGAGGTCGGCCTGCAGGGCCGCGCGTCGGGCAGCACGTCGATGCCCGAGCGCGCGACCCGTTCCCACGAACCGGGGCCCGTGGGCTCCAGCCTCACGACCCGCTGACGGCCGGCAGCGGCACCACGACGTTGTCGAATGTCTTCACGTCGCCGACGCGCCGCATCTACGGAGACCGTGCCTTCGCCCCAGTGCGGCGCGTAGATGCCGCCCGCGGAACCCGCCGCCGCGACGAGGGCGCGGGAGGCAACCCAAGAGTGCCTTCTTCATCGTCGTTGCGCCGACTCGGCTGCCCGCCGACCTACACCGCCCCGGCATACTCGCCGCGCGCCGGGTAGTTCTTCTCGAGCGCGAAGTCGAGCGCCGCGAGCAGTTCGTCGAAGTGCGGCCGCGCGAACGGCATCGTCTGCACCGCGCCGTAGTACAGCGTGCCGTCCGGCCGCACGATGAAGGTGCCCGGCTCGGAGAACAGCGCCGGCTCTTCGATGCCGATCGAGGTCTTGCCGCGCGAAGTGCTGACATACAGGCCCCACTCGCGCGCCTTGCCCAGCGTCAGGTCGTAGCCCATGCGCAGCGCGGGCGCGTTCAGCTTGTCGGCCATCGCCTGCGCCCGCTCGCGCCCGTCGCTCGACAGCGCAATGACCTTCACGCCGCGCTTGTCGAACTCGGGCTGCAGGCGCCCGAGTTCGAGCAGGTACTTCAGGCAGATCGGGCAATGCAGTCCGCGGTAGAAGACCAGCAGCGTGAAGTTCGGCGCTGCGTCCGCGGTGAGGTCGAACTCGCCGTGAGACAGCGTGGGGACGTGCAGCGACGGCACGGGCAGGCGGGGCATCAGCATCGGGGTCTCCTGGAAGCCGGGCCCAGTCTACGGCCAGAATCGAGATCGAATGACACTGAAGATCTACATTGATATACATTTCGTCTCATGGTCGACCGCTTGTCTGCGCTTCTGGCGCGCTTCGAACTCCGCGCCCGCGTGTTCCATGGGGGGCCTTTGTGCGGTGTGTCGAGCCTCGAGGAACGGCAGGGCTTGGGCCATCTGCACCTGCTCCGGCAGGGATCGCTGACGGTCACCGACGCGCAAGATCGAGTCGCCTTGGTCGACGAACCCAGCGTGCTGTTCTTCCCGCGGCCGATGGCGCATCGGCTCGACACGCGCGATCCTGCCGGCGCCGAACTCGTGTGCGCGACGGTCGACTTCGGCGTCGGCGACGAGAACCCCCTGCTGCGTGCCCTGCCGCCCTGTCTGGTCGTGCCGCTGGCACGCCTGCCCGGACTGGAACTCACGCATCAACTGCTGTTCGCCGAGGCCCTCCTGCGGCGCTGCGGCCATAGCGCGGTGGTCAACCGCCTGGTCGAGGTGCTGCTGATCCAGGTGCTGCGCTACGCCATCGAACAGCAACTGGTCGATGGGGGGCTGATGGCGGGCTTGGCCGACCCGCGCCTGCACCGTGCGCTGGCCGCAGTGCATGCCGAGCCGGCCCGTGCCTGGACGCTGGCGTCGATGGCAGCCGTGGCGGGCATGTCGCGCGCGCGCTTCGCCGCGCACTTCGCAAGCCGCGTCGGCATGCCGCCCGGCGAGTACCTCACCGGCTGGCGGCTGGGTCTGGCGCGCGCGCTGCTGCGCCGCGGCCTGCCGGTCAAGCAGGTGGCGTCGGACGTCGGCTACGCCAACGCCAGCGCCCTCGGCCGCGTCTTTGCGCGCCGCCTCGGCAGCAGCCCCGGGGCTTGGCTCGCGCAAGAGTCGGATGCAAGGCCACGCACGCCGCTTTCCAACACGCCCGGGGCAAACCATGGTGCAGACATCGCAACCCATTGAGGTCTCGACCCAGATGCGGCCGACCCGCATCCGCGGGCGACACCACGCCGTCGCGCTCATGAGCGTCGCGATGGCGCTCGCCGGTTGCGCGACGCCGCCGCTGCAGACGCTTGCCCCGTCCACGGCGCAGGAGGTGCGGATCCCGCTGCAGCAAGGCTGGTTCGAGGGTGAGGTCGTGTTCTACGTCACCACGGACGTATCCGACGCGGCGGTGGCCGCGAAACACCGCGCGAACTTCGTAGCACGCCTGGCTGATGCTCTGCCCCGCGATCCGGTCGCACCTGGCCAACCCTCGTCGGTGGACAAGGTCTATGCCGTGACCAACTTCGAGCAGGGCAGTGTCTTCGCGTCGGCGCCGCTGCCCATGGGGCCCTCAAACCGCGACCACGCGTACAGCCCACTGTGGCGGATGGTCACGGTGACCTGGGCAGCGGGTCAGACGCCGCAGCGCCTGGTCTCCGAAGAGCAGGTGCTCGCCGCTGCCGAGGCGGGTGCGGTGCGTCTTCATGCGACCAGCGTGGTCCTGAATTGCCCGATCGTGCACCGCGGCGCACGCGGCGGTCTCGATGGCGTGTCCGTGCCGGGGCCATTGCGTTGAGTCTTGAGCAAGGGACGGCAGCGTGACAAGGACCCTGTCGGTCCGTCGCGTCTTGAGTGCGCCCAGGACGATCAGCCCCTTGCGCCCTCGGTACGCGCGATCCACGCGGGCTGCTACTGTGTCCGCGCCTTGCCCTCGACGTTGTTGATCCGGGAGGGTGTGAGCGTGTGGTTCGGGTGTCTCATGAGATCCTCGTTCCAGGGTCTCCGGCCGTTCCCCGTTTGTGGGAAATCTGCAGGGAAACGGGAGCGCCGTTTCCTCGCTATATCCCAGATCCACGGGGGATTTCGCGGTCAGGCATGAGACGCTCCGAAACGACAAGGCCCCGATTTCTTCAATGAAATCAGGGCCTTGCGGGACGTCATGCGACGTCTTGGGACGGCTTCACATGTGCTCGATCATCACCTGCCCGAACCCCGAGCAGCTCACCTGCGTCGCGCCTTCGAGCAGGCGCGCGAAGTCGTAGGTGACCTTCTTGCTGAGGATGGCCTTCTCCATCGAACCGATGATCAGGTCGGCCGCCTCGAGCCAGCCCATGTGGCGCAGCATCATCTCGGCCGACAGGATCTCGGAGCCGGGGTTCACGTAGTCCTTGCCGGCGTACTTCGGCGCCGTGCCGTGGGTGGCCTCGAACATCGCGACCGAGTCGCTCAGGTTCGCACCCGGCGCGATGCCGATGCCGCCGACCTGGGCCGCCAGCGCATCCGACACGTAGTCGCCGTTGAGATTGAGCGTGGCGATCACGCTGTACTCCGCCGGGCGCAGCAGGATCTGCTGCAGGAAGGCGTCGGCGATCGAGTCCTTGACGGTGATCTCGCGGCCGGTCTTGGGGTTCTTGAACTTGCACCACGGGCCGCCGTCGATCGGCTGCGCGCCGAACTCCTTCTGCGCCAGCGCATAGGCCCAGTCACGGAAACCGCCTTCCGTGTACTTCATGATGTTGCCCTTGTGCACGATGGTCACGCTGGGCTTGTCGTTGTCGATCGCGTACTGGATGGCCTTGCGCACCAGGCGCTCGGTGCCTTCCCTGGACACCGGCTTGACGCCGATGCCCGAGGTGGCCGGGAAGCGGATCTTCTTGACGCCGAAGTCGTCCTGCAGGATCTTGATCAGCTTCTTGGCCTTCTCGCTCTCGGCCTCGAACTCGATGCCGGCGTAGATGTCTTCCGAGTTCTCGCGGAAGATCACCATGTCGGTCTTCTCGGGCTCCTTGACCGGACTCGGCACGCCCTTGAAGTAGCGCACCGGGCGCAGGCAGACGTAGAGGTCGAGTTCCTGGCGCAGCGCCACGTTCAGGCTGCGGATGCCGCCGCCGACCGGCGTGGTGAGCGGCCCCTTGATCGAGACCACGTAGTCCTTCAGGACCTGCAGCGTCTCCTCGGGCAGCCAGACGTCGGGGCCGTAGACCTGGGTCGACTTCTCGCCGGCGTAGATCTCCATCCAGTGGATCTTCTTCGTGCCGCCGTAGGCCTTGGCCACGGCGGCATCGACCACTTTGATCATCACCGGCGTGATGTCGTAGCCGGTGCCGTCGCCCTCGATGTAGGGAATGATCGGCTGGTCGGGCACGTTGAGCGAGAAGTCGGGGTTGACGGTGATCTTGTGGCCACCGGCAGGCACCTTGATGTGCTGGTACATGGAGTCGTGTCTCCGGAAAAAGGGTCGCGGGAAATCGCCTGGGTGAGGCGTCTGACAGCGCTTCGATTCTAGGCGAGGGCCATCGCCGGACCGGCCGGCGCCGGGGTCGCGCCAAGGGACTCGCAGCGTGCGTTAAGCTGGGTGCGCATGCCGTCGCGCCGGACCGTGATCACCCCCTTCGAACGGGCCTTGGCCGCCCTGCTCGCGCTGGCGCTCGCTTGCCTGTCCGCCCGTGCCGACGAGGCGCCGCAGAAGCTGCCGACGATCGAGCTGCGCGCCGGCCTGCACCGCATCGAGGCCGAGGTTGCGCGCACCGAGGCGCAGCGCGCGATCGGCCTGATGCACCGCACCGCGATGCCGCCGAACGCCGGCATGCTGTTCGTGTTCGACCGCACCGGCGTGCAGTGCTTCTGGATGAAGAACACGCTGCTGCCGCTGACGATCGCCTTCCTGGCGGACGACGGCACGATCGTCAACCTGGCCGACATGGAGCCGCGCGCGCTCGACTCGCACTGCTCGGCCGGGCCGGTGCGGCTGGCGCTCGAGATGAACGCCGGCTGGTTCGCCAAGCGCGGCCTGAAGGCCGGCGACCGGCTCGGCGGCGCGGCCTTCGCGCCGCGCTGAAGCCGGCCGGCGGCGCCGGGCACCTCAGCCGAAGTTCTTCTCGGCGAAGCCCCAGTTCACCAGGCTGTTCAGGAAGGTCTCGACGAACTTCGGCCGCGCGTTGCGGTAGTCGATGTAGTAGGCGTGCTCCCACACGTCGATCGTCAGCAGCGGCGTGTCGCCGGTGGTCAGCGGCGTGCCGGCCGGGCCCATGTTGACGATGTCGACCGAGCCGTCGGCCTTCTTCACGAGGAAGGTCCAGCCGGAG
>ERZ1066135.596-NODE-596-length-17824-cov-6.430975_pt1 | contig 17824 bp, 17 predicted proteins | sample MGYA00382782_ERZ1066135 | MGnify/ENA primary metagenome ERZ1066135 (study PRJEB33369, sample SAMEA5778365) | biofilm metagenome | biome: Industrial cooling water; feature: Water cooling tower basin; material: Biofilm | place: United Arab Emirates | collected...
TCGAACACGATGAAGAGAGGATGCGAACCGCCGATCACGTCATCGATATCGGCCCGGCCGCGGGCGAACTCGGCGGCGAGGTCGTTTACGAAGGCACGTATAAAGGGCTGCTGAAAACGAAGAATTCGCTGACGGCCCGCTACCTGAACGGTGAGATGGAGATCCGCGTCCCGCAAAAGCGGCGGAAACCGGGCAAGGAAAAGATCGCCATCACGGGTGCCCGCGAGAATAATCTCAGGAACGTCTCGGTCGATATTCCGCTCGGGATGCTCGTTTGTGTGACTGGAGTTTCGGGCTCGGGCAAATCAACGCTGATCCACGACGTTCTCTACGCCGGCATCAAGAAGATGCGGGGCGAATGGACCGGCCACGTCGGGCTTTTCAAGGAGATAACCGGGACGGAGAACATCGACGATGTCATCTTGGTAGATCAATCGCCGATCGGGCGCACGCCGCGTTCAAACCCGGTGACCTACGTGAAAGCCTACGATGCCATCCGCGACGTTTTTGCCGCGACGCAAGCGGCGAAAGCAAAAGGCTACGGCCCTTCGCATTTTTCGTTCAATGTGCCCGGAGGCCGGTGCGAGGTCTGCCAGGGCAGCGGCACCGTTACGGTCGAGATGCAGTTCCTTGCCGACGTCGAACTCACCTGTGAAGACTGCCGCGGAACGCGATTCAAGCAGGAAGTTCTCGGCATTCGCTATAAGGGAAAGAACATCGACGAAGCTCTCGCGATGACCGTCAGCGAGGCGATACTTTTCTTCAAGGACGTGAAAAAGCTGGTGACGAAACTGCGGGTTCTCGATGCCGTCGGGCTCGGATATCTGCGGCTCGGCCAGTCGGCGACGACTCTCTCCGGCGGAGAGGCTCAACGCGTAAAGCTCGCCTCGCACCTAGCCCAGAGCACCGCCTCACGAACGCTCTTCATCTTTGACGAGCCGACGACCGGGCTGCACTTTGACGACATAAACAAGCTGCTCGGTGCTTTTCGTGCCTTGCTCGATAACGGCTCAAGCATCGTCGTTATCGAGCACAACATCGACGTCATCAAGACCGCCGATCATTTGATAGACCTCGGGCCTGAGGGCGGTGTCGGCGGAGGCGAGGTCGTCGCCACCGGAACACCCGAAAAAGTGGCCGGCTGCGAAGCCTCGCACACCGGCCGCTATCTGGCTAAGGTTCTTGGTTGATCGGTTAGTAATATGCTCGCCGGCATATTGGCTGGTCTTCAGATTGGCCCGGCAGGCAACCGATGCGGATCAACGAAAATTTGAGGAAGCACAAAGCTTTTTCGAATACGGACACTCGCCGACCTGCACCCAAACATAGAAGTCGTTAGTGTTACCCTCCATGGCATAGACAACCCGTCGTACGCTCGGAAACTGTTTTAGGGTCGCCTCGATCGACGAGTAGAATCCGCTGCCACAGCTGCTCGTCGTATTGCCGAGCTTCTCGAATACGATCTTTTTGAAGTTAAGAAACGCAGTCCCGTTCGCGATGCGAAGGCTCTTGACAATGTCTTTCGTGTCCTCGGCAGGCATCGACCAGAATTCCTTCGCCCGCTCATCCTCGGTCGTGCCTTTGAACAGTTCGTCGAGCGCAGCCCGGGCTATCGCTTTCGTCGCCGGAATCGTCCGCGGTGTTGGATAGACCTTCGTGCACTCCTCCTGGTTCGGATTGAACTTCTCGTTGTGAAAGTAAACGTTGATCGTGACGGTCTTTGTAGTTTGTCCAAACGCGACCGGGACGAACGTCATCACCAACATGCACGACATCAGCTTCTTAATCATCGCCAAATTTCTCCCTCCAATACGGTGCGATCTCATCGAGGACCTTGCAGTCGCAGTAGCCGCCGTTTTCTGAGAGCCAGCTTGAGACCTTTGGGAAGCTCAGGCCGTTCTCCATCATGAACTGCATCGCATAGCGGAGGCTGTGGTTGCATTCTTTGTCGTAAAGTTCGTCCTCGACAAAATCGAGCAGCTTGCTGATCGAATCCGCACCCGCCGGGAGCGAATCGATAAAGGCCTCGAGTTCCTGGCCGCTCAACTGCTGAAGTGTTTCGATCTGGCGTTTTCTAACTATCGGCATAGTGGTTTTCTACCATATTCCGGGCCGGCAGGCACGGTCCCTGATCTTTTATTCTTCGGCCTTCCGGCCGGCGTGTGCTTCTTCCTCTTCGTGCCGGCGGCGGATGCCATCGCGGCCATCGTAGCGGAGAAAACCCGGCAGGAAAAGGGCGGCGGCCAACACGGAAACGACGCACAAGATGCCGCCAGAAACGAGCGCGATCTTTACGCTGAACCACTCGGCCACGATCCCCATCTTCGCGCTCCCGAGCATCGGCCCGGTCAAATAGCTGACCATTTCGATACTCGCCATCCGGCCGCGGAGATGGTTCGGTATCGTTTGATTCCAGATCGCCCCGCGAAAAATGCCGGAGATCATATCGAAGAAACCCGCCGCCACAAGGAAAAGCAACGCGACAACGATGCCGTCCGCCAGACCGAAACCGATGATCGCAAATCCCCAAAGCACCGCCGCTGCCGTTACCAGAACTCCATGTCGGTGAACGGACTTCGTCCAGCCGGAGGTCAGGCTCGCGACCAGGGCTCCGAGCGCGATCGCAGCAGGAAAGAAGCCGAGATATCGCTCGCCGTAGATCACCGCAAGCGCCGGGTAAAGCGCCTGCGGCATCGCGAAGAACATCGCGAAGATGTCAATGAAATACGTCCCGAGAAGCTCCTGCCTGCTCTTCGCATATCTCACTGCCTTGCGGATCGCATCGAGGCTCGGCCGCTCGGCATTCTCCGGCGGCGGTACGGCGCTGACGGCATAGACCGCGTAGATCGTCGCCGCGAACGTAACCAGATCGAGTGCGTAGGCGACCGAAGGCCCGAGCTTGACAGCTATGATCCCCGCGATCGCCGGGCTGATGATCGCCCCGATGCTCCAGCGGATCGAATTGAGCGCCATCACCGACGAGATCAGCTCCGGCGGAATGATCTTTTGAATGAACGATTCAAAGGCCGGCCGCTGAATCGCTGCCAAGCCGGCGTGGACGGCAACGCAAATAAAGAGCACCGAAACGTAGGGCGTTTCGAGCAGCGAATTGGCAAGAAGCGTCGCGGAGGCCGCCGCCTGGCCAAACTCCGTCAACCGGAGCAGCCGCCGCTTTTCAACAAAATCCGCAAGCGCCCCGCCAATGACAGCAAGCACCAGCATCGGGACGAACTCGGCGAGATAGATGTAGCCGACCATCGCCGATGAGCCCGTAAGCTCATACATTTGCCACGGGACGACGATGAACGTCATCATCGACCCAAAGAAGGAAACGAGCTGGCCGATGAAGAGCAGCCGGTAATCGCGAGAGACCCTGAGCGGTGTTATGTCGAGGAGCATCGCGGCGTCGCTACGCGGTCCCGTAGATCTTTAGTTTGAATTCGTCGTTCGAGGTGTAAACTTCGGCCCGCCGGCGTGAGATCCGCTCGGATTGCTTGAGGATCATCGGCAGGCCGCCTTGCGGAACGTCCGGGCAATATTCGCGTCGGGTAAAGATGGCAGCGATCTGAGGATTGATCCGCTGGGTTATGCCGAACCGTATCGCCCGCGAGGCCGGCGGCACAAAGCCATTCGTCCGCCGGGCGTTGATGAACTCGATCGAGTTGTCGTAGATGTTCATCCGCGAGCCGATATCGCGCAGTGCGAAATCGCGGTGGATCAGCATATTCGCTACCGCCTCGCGAACGGCGTAAAGATGGTACTTCGAACGCGGCACGGCCTGCCCGTTGGTCTCTGCCTTTCGCTGGCGGGGAGCTGTTTTCTCGAGGTCGCAGTAACGCTCGACGAACTGCATCATCGCCTCGAACTGATGGAGCAGATTGCCGCCGACATCGCGGCTCTCGACGAGTTGTGCATTGCCGTTCTCACCGGAAAACCTCGAGACCTTGACCGTGCTCCGCGGGAAAAGAGACGCAAGGCTCTCGCTTCGTCCAAACAGCGTAAGCCCGGCGACCGTCGGGAAAAATTCATCGCTATTGCCGGCGGCGAGCAGAAGGTCCTTTCGTACGAGTTCCTTGGTATCGAACTGCCCCGGAAGCGTGTTGATGTCGCCAAACTGCTGGGCAAACGACCATAGCAGGCCTTCCTCGAGGTCATTTTCGGTCGCAGTAAAAAGCGGAATGTTCTCGTAGGTGAAAGGCCTTATCTCATCTAGCCATCGCGAAAGCTCGTCGCGCGTCACTTCCCGCTTCTCCGCTCCAAATCGCATATAGAAGCGGCCGTCGCGAGTTCGGAAAGGCTTTCGGCGGGCGTCGATATCGATGGCGACAACCCGCTTCCCGCTGTCAAACGCGATGCAATCGATCAGCGGTACGATCGGCGGGACAATCTCCTCGCGGCAGATGCGGACAAGTTCCGCCTGCACTTCGTCCGGATTGCTGACGCCCTCGACCCGCAATTGGTCGTTAACGCCGAAGATTATCGTTCCGCCGTTCGTGTTCGCGAGTGCGACTATGCCCTGAGCGATCCGCTCCGGGTTCGAAAGCTTCACCTTCAGCTCGAGATACGTGTCCTCGCCGCCGCGAACAAGCCGAAGCAGTTCGGTCCGCGATGTGACCGGATGATTGTGATCTAAAAGATACTCCTGATGGGAACGATCGGCCGGGCTCTCAAATCGCTGGCTGTGTCGGAATCGTCTGCGGGCCATAAAGTCCGGCGTGTGCTTTTTTGTCAAGACGGGCCACACCTTGATGCCCGCCCGGGCTTTGAGCCGAGGCCCCAAGCCGCTGGATTTGTCCGCTTATGGACCTTCTCTATTCAAACACGTGAGGGTAGAAAAGTAAAAAAGCCTTTCTGAAGCCGCTTCGGGCAACTTCGGCTTCCCCACTATCCTTGTTTTATTGCGGGAACTTGGAGTATTTTCAATAGAGCTTTCACTTCACTCAGCAGATCGAACTTCGGGCAATTTGGGCCTTCGTATAGCAGGCCGGCGATGAACAACCGTAAACGATGACCGGAACGAACGGGCAAGTAACAGCATATATCGGGCTTGGCTCGAATCTCGGCGACCGTGCGGGAAATCTCCTGCTCGGCGTTCGCGGGCTGATCGAGGCGTGTTTTGAGGTTACGGCGATCTCCTGCATTTACGAGACCGAAGCCCTCGAGATGGAAGGTGCTCCGAATTTCCTCAATATGGCCGTTGCTCTTCGCTGCAAGGAAGTGACTCCGACACAGTTGATGGCCCGGCTTCTTCGGATCGAGTACAACCTCGGCCGAACGGACAAGACGTACCGGAAACCGCGGACGATCGACCTCGATCTGCTGTTCTTCGGCGATACAAAAATGGACACGCCGTTCCTAACCTTGCCGCATCCGCGGATACATCTTCGTAAGTTCGTCCTTTTGCCGCTCAATGATATCGCCCCAAAGTTTCGCCATCCGGTGCTTGGTAAGACGGTAGAGGAATTGCTTGCCGTCGTTAAAGATGATTCACGTGTCCAAAAATGGCTGCCCGCGAATAACACAGGACGCCCAGCCGCCGAGCACGCCGGCGTTTAGTGCCTAGACTTAAACATTTGAAAGGAATAGACTAACAAGCGTTTATGGCCTACCTTAAACCGGACAAACCCGAGAAGGTTTACGTTCCTGCGCTCCGCGCCGCCAAAGAAAAGAACGAAAAGCTCGCGTGCCTTACGGCCTATGATTATCCGACCGCTCGGATAGTTGACGAGGCAGGCGTGGATATCATCTTGGTCGGCGACAGCATGGGAAACGTAATCCACGGCTACGGAAACACGATTCCCGTTTCGCTCGAGGAGGTTCTTTCGGCGACCAAGGCCGTAAAACGCGGTGCAAACCGTGCGCTTCTCGTGGCCGATATGCCCTACGGCAGCTACCACACCGGCGATAACAAGACCGTTCGGAATGCCCTAAAGTTGATGAAATACGGCGGTGCCGAGGCCGTCAAGCTCGAGGGCGGCCGCAACCGCGTTGACCTTGTAAAACGCCTTGTGGATGAAGAAATTCCGGTAATGGCACATATCGGCCTGACGCCGCAATCCGTGCATAAACTCGGCGGCTATCGCGTGCAGGGCAAAACGACCGACGACGCAAAGCGGCTGATCGAGGACGCCCAAATGCTTGAGGACGCAGGCGCTTTCGCCATCGTGCTTGAACTCGTCCCCCGCGAGGTCGCGACGATAATCACCGAAGAACTAAAGATCTCGACTGTCGGCATCGGCGCCGGTACGAACTGCGATATTCAGGTGCTCGTGCTCCACGACCTGATCGGCTTCACGTTCGGCCGCCAGCCGCGTTTCGTCCGCCAATATGCCAACGTCAGCGGCGTTATCACCGATGCGATCACAAGCTGGATGGACGACGTCCGGAGCGGTAACTATCCGGCCGAGGCCGAATCCTACGGGCTTCCGGAAGACGTTGACGCGGAAAAACTCAAGGCCTCGATGCCCTTCTAAGATCCGATATGGAGATCATCAACCGCCGACAGCGAATGGCCTCGATCACGCGCAAGCTCAGGCGCGAGAACAAGACCATCGCATTCGTCCCAACGATGGGAGCTCTCCACGAGGGCCATCTCGCACTAGTGCAGGAAGCCTCGAAACGCGGCGACTCGGTCATCGTCTCGATCTTCGTTAACCCGACGCAGTTCAACGACCCGAAGGACCTCGCCCGCTATCCTCGCGACCTGGCCTCGGATGCCGCGATGCTGGCCGAATTCGGCGTCGATTACATTTACGCCCCGGAGCCGCATGATATTTATCCCGAGGGCTTTGCAACCTACGTTTACGTCGAGGGCCTTTCCGAAAGTCTTGAGGGAGCCTCGCGGCCTGGCCATTTCCGAGGCGTGGCGACCGTCGTAACGCTTTTGCTAAACACGATCCGGCCTGACTTTGCCATCTTCGGCGAAAAGGACGCTCAGCAGCTTGCGATCGTAAAACGCCTGACCCGCGACATGGGCTTCGATACCGAGATAATCTCCGTCCCGACCATTCGCGAACCGAGCGGGCTGGCGATGTCCTCGCGAAACGAGCTTCTCTCGCCCGAGGATCGTGCCCGTGCCTCGGCCATCTATGCCGCACTCCATATGGCCGAAAATGCCTTCAATTCGGGTGAACGAAATGCTTCGAAATTGACTCAAATGGTCGAAAATGCCCTCTCTGCCGATGGCGACCTTACGCTCGACTACGTCGCAACGGTGAATGCCGACACGCTGGAAATGGTTGAAAAGGTTGGAGATACAGGCTCGATGATCGCCGTTGCGGCAAAAATTGGCGGCGTGCGGCTGATCGATAACGTCCGGCTCGGCCGCGGACAGTAGTTTGGCACCTCTCTTGCATCTAAACCATAGCGGGCGAGGCTTATGCCGGCCCGTAAAAGTGATGAAAAACTACCTGAAAACGATCCTTCTCTTTGCCGTCTTTACCGCATTTGCGGCGGCTGCCTCCGCTCAGGCGAGGCTGACGACCGTTGACGGCGGGGCGTTCAATATCAACGATCACAAGGGCAAGGTCGTCATTATGGCGGTCGGTGCTTCGTGGATCCCGCTTTCGGCAAAGCAGGTGGAATTCACCAATGTACTTTCTCGAAAATATGCCGGCAAGGACGTTGTCGTGCTTTACGTCGCGACCGATTCGGCAACGCAGGGCTCACGGAACTTTGCCTCTGCCGCCGACCTGAACCGGTTCGCGACTACGAACAAGCTCAGCGCCCGGATGATCCGCGATGCCGACGGTGCATTCATGCTCAAGCAGTTCGCGCTTGACCAGGTGCCCTCGTTCGTCATCCTAGGCAAGGACGGCAAGATGGTCGGCGAACCCTACGGCGGCATCGACCCGAAATACGACGTCACCGTCCCGATCTCACGCGTCGTCGATCGGCTCCTCTAAGTTCAAAAGCTCCGTAGGAGCAAGATGTATATAGCTTTTTCGGCTTCGTTCCTGATCCAAGCCCCGCTAGGGGCGTCACGAGGCCGAACGTCTGTCCGAACATCTCACTCCTACGGAGTTGTTCTTTTTCCGGGGAACGTCACTATAAACATGACGCTCCTCCGGAGCTAGATCGAACCACTCGTTTTTCCGGCGACCTCGAACCCCCGATACAACTCATAAACCAGATTGATCGGCAGGCCGACGACGTTCCAGTAGTCGCCGCTGATGCCGCGAATGAAAAGTGCCGCCTGTGCCTGAACGGCATACGCCCCGGCCTTGTCGAGCGGATCGCCTTCGCGGGCGAGGAACTCGATCTCGGCATCGCTCATCGCGGCAAACGTCACCGCCGTTCGCTGAATGCCCGTTGCCGAAGAAGAATCGCGGACCAAAGCGACGCCGGTTATCACATCGTGCGTCTCGCCCGAAAGCGAGCGGATCATCCGCCGGGCGTCGTCCATATCCGCCGGCTTGCCGATCACCTCGCCCCCGAGCACGACGGTCGTATCCGCACCGAGCACCAGCCGGCCCGGCCATTTCCCGGCGATCGCCGAGGCCTTTTCGAGAGCAAGGCGTTCCACATAAGCCTCGGGCGTCTCATCCGGCCGAAGGCTTTCGTCAATATCGGGCACGTCCTTCACAAAGCCCCACCCGACCGAAGCCAGTATCTCCGATCGCCGCGGACTGCCCGAGGCGAGCACGATCTCCGGCAAAATTGCGTCTTTATGGTCGTGATTTAGCATTTCTAAATGTTCTCGTTTAAGATGATATTAGATCGGAGCAGATTGGCAAATGGAGCGATTTTCAAACCTTGTACCGTCGTTCGTCCGCTCGCTGCCCGATGATCCGGCCATAGTTGAGACGGTCGTCATCTCGCTTTGGCGGCCGGCCGTAGGCGAGGCGATCGCCGAAGCCTCGCGAGCACAAAGTTTCATCGGCGGCCGTTTGACCGTTGGAGTCCGAGACAAGAACTGGAAGGCGCAGCTCGATTCGATCGTCCCCGAGCTTGTTGCCAAGATGAACCGATTCCTCGGTAAGAGCATAGTCCGCTACATCGAGATCGAAGCGGCTCCGGAACTGTTTGCCGTATCGCAAAAAGATTGACCTATGGATGTCAAAAAGATCGCAAAGCTCGCTCATTTGGAAATAACCGATGAAGAAGCCGCCATTTATTCGCCGCAGATGGCGAAGATAGTCGGCTACGTCGAGCAGCTCAATGAGCTTGATACCGGCGACGTCGAGCCGATGCTCGGCGGGCTGACCGCCGCGGGCGAGGCGACCGACGCCATCCGCGAGGACGAGGCCCGCGAAAGCCTCGGCACCGAAGCTGCTCTGAGCCGCGCACCGGCCTCGACCGACGGCCACTTTCAGGTACCGAAGGTCCTATGAAGCTCTTTTTGGTTATAGCGGCCGCCATTTTTGCCGCAGGCTGCAGCGTTCCGAAGCTCGAGGCCCCGGAATGCTCCGAAGCACGGCCCGCGCTTCGCGAGTTTTACTCGGCCCATTTCGGCGGCAGTATGCTCTTTTCGAAGGAGCGCCTAGAAGAAAAGCGGCGGCATTTGACCGACCGGTTCTATCAGTCACTAACTGCCGCAACCGGCGACGCCGACCCATTCACCTCGGGAACCGCTGACGTGCCGCGGGCATTTCGGCTCGGCGAATGTGAGAAAATTACCGAAGGGCGAACGTCGTTCGAAGTGCTTCTTTTTTGGCGGGACGAGACCCGCACCGAACAGCGTGCCATTCGTGTTGAACTCGAACGGACGGGTGATGCCTGGCTGATCGATAAAGTCAATAATTGAGATCTGATGCTAAAGAACGAGATCGAACGCGTCCTGACCAACGCCGAGCGGCTGAACGACCGGCTCGGCGCGTTTTTGTCCATTGAGCGTGAGCAGGCTCTGGCCCGTGCCGAAGCTATCGAAAATGCTTCGGGCGAACTTCCGCTCCGCGGCGTGGCCGTGGCCATAAAGGACAATATCTGCACCAAAGATATCCGCACCTCATGCGGCTCGCGTATCCTTGCGAACTACACGGCTCATTACGACGCGACGGCGGTCGAAAGGCTTAACGCCGCCGGTGCCGTCACCATCGGAAAGACCAACATGGACGAGTTCGCGATGGGCTCGTCGAATGAGAACTCGGCATTCGGCCCGGCTCGGAATCCGTGGGATCCGGAACGTGTTCCGGGCGGAAGTTCGGGCGGTTCGGCGGTCGCTGTTGCTTCGGGCGTGGTCGATGTCGCCCTTGGCTCGGAAACGGGCGGTTCGGTGCGGCAGCCTGCGGCACTCTGCGGGATCTATGGCTTAAAGCCGACCTATGGCCGCATCTCGCGATACGGGCTTGTCGCCTTCGCGTCTTCGCTTGATGCGATCGGCATCTTTGGCAGCTCGGCGGGCAAGATCGCCGACGTGCTCGGCGTCATCGCCGGCCGCGACCCGCTTGATTCAACCTCGGCGGATGTTCCGGTGCCCGATTATTCGGCGATGCTCGAGGGCAGCTTATCAGGCAAGCGGATCGGTGTTCCGCGGGCGTTCTTTGGCGAGGGGCTTGATGAAGAAGTGCGGGCGGCGGTCGAGGCCTCGATAGAGAATTTCCAAAAGCTCGGCTGCGACGTTGTCGATGTCGAACTCCCGCACGCCAAATACGGCATCGCGGTCTATTACATAATCGCGACCGCCGAGGCCTCGTCGAACCTCGCTCGCTACGACGGCGTCCGCTATGGCGTCCGAGCCGAGGATGCACACGAGCTCCGGCAGATGTATTTCAAGACCCGAGAAGAGGGCTTCGGCCCCGAAGTCAAACGCCGCATCATGCTCGGCACTTACGTGCTCTCGAGCGGCTATTACGACGCCTATTACGCCAAAGCGCAGAAGGTCCGGGCGCTTGTCCGCGATGACTACAAAGCGGCTTTCGCAAACTGCGATTTCGTCCTCACGCCAACTTCGCCGACCACCGCGTTCCGCTTGGGCGAGCGCTCGGACGATCCGCTGGCGATGTATCTAAGCGATATCTACACGGTCTCGGCCAATCTAGCGGGTTTGCCCGCCATAAGCATTCCCTGCGGGCTGTCGTCCGAAGGCCTGCCGATCGGCGTCCAACTCGTCGGGAATTATTGGGCCGAGGGCGAACTCCTGAACGCAGCCAACATCTACGGCACCGAACACCCGCTCGACGCCAAACCGCTGATCCACGCTGAGTAAGAATCGGCCGGCGTCTACGGGGCAGTGCCCATCATTACGTCGGTGAATTCAACCGGCGGTGCTGCGATGACGGTGGGCGGATTGCCGCTCGGTGGAAACTTGTAGAGCGTTCCTTCCCATGCGCCGAACTCGTAGCGGCCGTTCGAGAGCCCCTCATGCCTGCGGTACCACTGGATCTTGTCCGCCGCATAAACGTTTGCGTTGGTGTGTATCGCAAGAGCGCCCATAAGGTACCGGCCGTCGGCGGTCGTACCCTCATTCCCGGGTTGCGTATCACCGGCCGCACATGAATAAACGACCATGTTGTCCACCTTGCCGGCGATCGCCGACCACATCGCCACGTTCGTGTGCATCACGTTCTCCCGCCCAAGCTGCAGTCCCATTCCGCCGGCGTCCATCGACATTCCGGCGTTCGGGTTCGAACCCGCGTAGCCGTGGCAGAGAATGAACATCGAGTGGATCTTTCCGCCGGACGCCCGAGCCGTTCCGTTGATGCTTGCGAAAGCATTCGCCAGCGAAACGCCGGCATCTGTGTTGAATATCGAGAGATTTGCCCGTGATGGAACGCCGCCGGCAAGCCGCCGGTCGCGAAGTGCAAAATATCTGGCCATGACCTAAAACTCCTCCAAACCTTCCGGCCGCCGCCTTTCTGGCCGGGCCGGTCCCAAATCCGTGGGATCGCAACTGCGGTGCAGGCTCCGCTCTTCTATATCGAGACCGCGAAAGCGACGGCATTTTGCGTAGCCGCTGCCTTGTATGAAATACCCACACCTTCTAAAAACCTATGCCGCGAATATACACCCGAACGGCCGATTCGAAAAAAGAAAACGGGCCCGCGCATCGCACGAGCCCGTTCACTTCCCTCTGAATTGTAAGTATTACTTCGTGATCCCGACCTGCGTCAGTGCATAGGCATAATCGAAAGCCACTTCCTTCAGGCGGTCGTAGCGGCCCGAGGAACCGCCGTGGCCGGCACCCATGTTGGTCTTGAGCAGGACGACGCTGTCGTTCGTCTTATATTCGCGGATCTTGGCCGCGTATTTTGCTCCCTCCCAATACGGCACCTGGCTGTCGTTGAGCGAGACCTCGACCAGCATATTCGGATAGGCCATCTTCTTTATCTGGTCATAGGGCGAATAGCTGTACATATAGTCCCAGGCCTTCTTGTCGTCCCGCGGGTTGCCCCATTCATCCCACTCTTCGGTCGTCAGCGGAAGCGTTTCGTCGATCATCGTGTTCATCACATCGACGAAAGGCACCTGGACGATGGCCGCCTTATAAAGCTCCGGGGCCTGGTTCATCACCGCCCCCATCAGCAAACCGCCGGCCGAGCCACCCTGGATAACAAGCCGGTCGCTCGATGTATATTTGTTCTTGAGCAGCCACTTCGACGCATCGACAAAGTCGTTGAAGGTGTTCATCTTCTTGAACATTCGGCCGTCCTGCCGCCACTTCTCGCCGAGCTCGCCGCCGCCACGAATTTGCGCAAGGGCAAAGATCATTCCGCGATCGACCAGCGAAAGCCGGGCGGTCGAGAAATTCGGCGTCATCGAGGCACCATAGGAACCATAGGCATAGAGCAGCATCGGCGACTTGCCGTCTAGCTTCGTGCCCTTTTTCATCATCAGGATGACCGGGACCTTTACGCCGTCGCGGGCATCGGCCCAAACGCGCGTCGTCTCATATTGCGTTTTGTCGTAGCCGCTCGGTATCTCCTGCTGCTTGATGAGCTTCGATTGCCGCGTCCGAAGGTTGAATTCATAGGTCGATTGCGGCGTGATCATCGAGGAATAGCCAAACCGGATGACGTCCGTATCGTATTCCGGATTGAAGCCGAGGCCCATCGTGTAAACGCTTTCGTCCGTCGGTATGCGGACGGAAGCCCGACGGGTCTTGAGGTCCATCACCCGCAGATATTCTAGTCCGTTCTCAAGCTCAGAGACGACGGCGAAATCCTTAAAGAAATCGATTCCCTCGATCTTTACGGCCGGGTTGTGCGGGATGTAATCCTTCCAATATTGCTCGCTCGGGTCTTCCTGCCCGACGCGCATCACCTTAAAGTTCTCGGCGTCCTTGTTCGTCCGGATAAAGAACTCGCCGTTATTGAAATCGGCCGAATATTCATGCCCTTCACGCCGCGGCGAAAGGACGCTGAAGACGCCGTCATTGACCGCATTGGCCGGAAGGTAACGAAACTCGGTCGAGGTTTTGGCATACGACGCGATGAAATACATCTGCTTGTCGCGTGAGCGGCCAACACCGGTGTTGAAAAAGACGTCCTTTTCCTCAAAGATCAGCTTCGTGTTGTTCGTCCCGAGTTCATGCCGCCATATCTTGTCCGAACGCTTGGAGACTGCGTCTTCTTGGCCCAAGAAAAGAAACTTCCCATCCGGAGACCATTCAAGACTCGTCACGCGTTCGATCTTGTCCGGGAGCACCTTGCCGGTGCGGAGGTCCTTCACCTGCAATTCATACTGGCGGTAGCCGGTCGTATCGGTCGAATAGGCAAGCAGATTGCCATCGTCGCTTGGCTCGAATGCACCGATGGCGAAATACTTGAAGCCCTCGGCCATCTTGTTCTGGTCGAGCAGGACTTCTGGGTTTGCTCCGTCCTGAGTTTTGCTTCGGAGAAACGTCGGGTACTGCTTTCCTTCTTCGACCTTTGTGAAGTACCAGTAGTTGCCCCGCTTGACCGGCACGCTCAGGTCGGTCTGCTTGATGCGGCCGAGCATTTCTTTGTAAAGCGAATCGACGAAAGGCTGATGCTTGCCCATGTGGTGCTCAACGTAGGCATTCTCGTCTTCGAGATACTTGATGATCTCCGGGTCCTTTTTCTCGTTGCGGTCACGCATCCAGGCGTAGTTGTCCGTGATCTCGTATCCATGGATCTTAAGGACGCTGGGGACCTTTTTCGCTACGGGTGGTTTCATATCTTTTTGAGCGAGTACGGCCGGGCCGCTGCTCGCAAGTAGTGCTATTGTCGCAAATGAAAGCAGTCTCTTCATCATTGTGCTCCTTATTTTTGATGGCTCCCGAAAATGTTTGCGGATAACAGAAGTTGATACGTTCGATGATATTCCTTTGTTTCGGGTTCGGCAAAAGATGAAAGGCCGCACCGCCGCGAAGCGATGCAGCCCTTTATGACACTGAAACAGCCTTATTCGCCGGAGGTTGCCTCGGCACCATCGCGGAAGAAAGTGCTTACGGCAAACATCGACGGGAAGCCATTCGGCAGTTCCTCCGGACGCACCGGATAGCCGCAGACCTGATGCCCGAGCCCGAGAGCGGCGAATGCCTGCTCGTCGTTGAGTGCACGGTAGTCAAAGCCCGGGATCAGCGATGCGACACCGCCGGCCATTTGCTGACGCGGCATTTTTTCATCGGACATCGCGGCGTTATAGGCAAAGGTCGCCATGATGACCGCCGAACGCTTCAGGTCCTCTTCGATCGTCCGGTCGGCAACGTCCTGCGTTGTGTGCCAGGTGCGGCCGAAATATTCGATCGGGTCCTGAATGAACTGGAAGCCCGGAAGCCCGACCGCCGTAAAGGCAAGGTGATCGGTTCCGCCGACCGAATTGATGCTGACGGTCTTGGCGCCGAGGTCATGGAACGGCTCGAACCAGCCGCGGAAGATCGGACGCAAAGCTTCATTGCCCTGCATATTGATGCCGCGGATCTGGCCGGTTCCGTTATCGAGGTTAAAGTAAGCCGCAAACTTGTCGTAAGCCGGCAGCTTCGTCAACGCCGGGCGTCCGCCGCCAGCCATCGCGGCAAAGGCTGCGTTGTCCGAGCCATCGCCGATGCGGGCGAAGTTCTTGGCAACGTAACCGCGGGCACCGAGCAGTCCCTGCTCTTCACCGGTCCAGAGTGCGATCCGGATCGTGCGGCGGGGCTTAAGGCCGGTAGCGGCGAGGATGCGCATCGCTTCCATCGTAACAGTCACGCCGGCACCGTTGTCCGTTGAGCCGTTGCCGGCATGCCACGAATCAAGGTGGCCGCCGATCATTACGACCTCATCGGCAAGGTCCGTTCCCGGGATCTCGGCGATGGTATTGTAGCCCTGCAGGTCGTCCTCAAAGAACTGAACCGCAAGATCGACCGTCATCTTGACCGGAATTCCCTGCTTCAGAAGCCGATAGACGCGGTTGTACTGCTCGGTTTCGGCAACGAGCTGCGGAATGGTCGGAGCAGCTCCTTTTGAATAAACACGCGGGCCTGCGAACGGGCTCTGGCCCGGGACCGGAGCGGTCGGAGCCGGCGAGGCTCCCATTACGCGGATCGTTCCCGAATCCGTGCCCTGGCTCGGCTCAACGAGAACCGCGACACCTTCTTCAAAGTAGAAACGATACTTCCGCTGGTTGAACGACTGATTGCCGGCCCCTGCACCGCCGCCCTGCCGGCCGCGGTTCTGCTGGACGTTGTCCTGCGGCTTTGCGGCATCGAGCTTGGCGAGTTCGTCATCCGAGGTCCGCGTTGCGACCGGAGCAAAGCCCGGCTCGACCCGGCGTTCCGGAGCTGTAAAGACGATCGCACCTTTCAGCTTGCCTTTGTATTTCTCAAGGCCGGCCTCGTCGGTTGCGTCAACGTAAACCACATCGCCGGTGATCGCTCCGTTGGTCGAGGGCGACCATGCCTTCGGGTACGAGCGGAACGCTACGAATTCGCCGTTCGCATCGACCGAGGCCGTAAAGCGCTTCAGTTCCCAGCCCTTGCCGAATTCGCCCCAAGGGTCGATGGCAGCATTCTTCATGCCCCATTTTTCGAGCTGTTCTTTCGTCCAGGCATTAGCCCGACGCTGTGCCGGCGAGTTGGTCAGCCGTGCGCCGATGACGTCGCTCAAATACTTCATCGTCGCCATTGCCTGCGAACGGTTCATACCCTCGTCGCGGATGCGGTCAACCGCGGGGCGTTCGACGGCCGGTGCCGGCTGTGCGAGGACAAGCCCGGGCGCGACCATCGTCAAAACCAATAAAAATGCGAGTCTTTCTCTCTTGAACATCAATCGTCTCCTAAAAGTGTGTTTCGCAGACCATTTTGCTGGATTGCGCCGCAGGAGGGCAAGTAGCTGTCGTGCGAAGTATGCAGATTACGATGCTAAATACGCACCGGCAGATGCAAGTGTTTCAGCTCTGCCCGAGCAAAACACCATTGCCAATTCGCCGGAGTTCGGTGATAATCTCCTTTTGCCGCCGTTTTGTGCGGGCACGTCCCTTTTATCGATCACGAACAATGAGGATATTGGTCACCGGCGGTGCCGGATTCATCGGTTCGCACCTTTGCGAAAGGCTGCTCAACGAGGGCAACGAGGTAATTTGCCTCGATAACTTCTTTACCGGGCGAAAGGCGAACGTCGCGCATCTTTTCGACGATCGCCGCTTTGAGCTCGTCCGCCACGACGTCACCGAACCGATCCTGCTCGAGGTCGATCAGATCTATAACCTCGCCTGCCCGGCCTCGCCGATCCATTACCAGTTCAACCCGGTCAAAACGGTCAAGACGAGCGTGATGGGCATGATAAATATGCTCGGGATGGCAAAACGCGTGAAAGCCCGGATCCTTCAGGCCTCGACGAGCGAGGTTTACGGCGATCCGCTCATTCATCCGCAGACCGAAGATTACTGGGGCAATGTCAACCCGATCGGCCCGCGAAGCTGCTATGACGAAGGCAAACGCGTAGCCGAAACGCTGATGATGGACTATCATCGGCAAAATGATGTCGATACCCGTATCGTACGTATTTTCAATACTTACGGCGAGCGGATGATGGAAAACGACGGCCGCGTGGTCTCAAACTTTGTCGTCCAGGCGCTCCGCGGCGAGCCCTTGACCATCTACGGCGATGGCAGCCAGACGCGCTCGTTCTGCTACGTCAGCGACCTCGTCGATGGCATCATTCGCCTGATGAACACCGAGGCCGACGGCATTCATCTGCCGGTCAATATCGGCAACCCCGGCGAATTTACAATGAACGAACTGGCAGATGAGGTCGGCAAGGCGACCGGAAAGCAGATCGAGATCAAGCACCTTCCGCTGCCGCAGGACGACCCGAAGCAGAGAAAGCCGAACATCGAGCGGGCACAAAAATTACTCGGCTGGGAACCGAAAGTGCCGCTGGCTGAGGGACTGAAGAAAACGGTCGAGTATTTCCGAGCCTCGATCGGCAACTCGGCGAGTGCGTAGAGAAATTCAAACAGGATCGACAGGATAAACAGGATCGGCCGGCCGAAGGATCGCAGTGTCTATCGACCTCTGCCGAACGAAACGAAATTTATCCTGACCATCCTGTGCATCTTGTTCGGATTTTGTACAGCGAAAGAAGAACCAACTGACCTTATGAAAATTCTAATTACTGGCGGGGCCGGATTTGTCGGCAGCCATCTTGCAGACAAGCTCATCGCCGAAGGACATGAGATCACGGTCATCGATGACCTTTCGACCGGGCGTTATTCGAACGTCGAGCACCTTGAGGGTAACCCGAACTTCCGGCTTATCATCGACACGGTGCTCAATGCCGAACTGATGGAAGAACTCGTCCGCGAGACCGACCGCGTCTTCCACATGGCAAGCGCCGTCGGCGTCCGGCTCATCATGGAACAGCCGGTCAAGACCATCGAGACCATCTTCCACGGGACGGACGTCGTCCTGAAATTCTGCTCGCGTTACCGCAAACGCGTGCTC
>ERZ1066135.599-NODE-599-length-17806-cov-7.221227_pt1 | contig 17806 bp, 14 predicted proteins | sample MGYA00382782_ERZ1066135 | MGnify/ENA primary metagenome ERZ1066135 (study PRJEB33369, sample SAMEA5778365) | biofilm metagenome | biome: Industrial cooling water; feature: Water cooling tower basin; material: Biofilm | place: United Arab Emirates | collected...
CACGCTGCGTTCCGGCCGAAGTTTTCGCGCGGCTGGCGCTGATCGACGAGGAGCTGCACTGGCTGGGGCGCGCGGGAGAGCCGCGGTGATGGGCCCAGCCTGATGAATCCAACCCGATGAACCGAACCCGACGGGCGGGATTCAGGCTCGCGCAAACCCACAGCCGGGCCCGCGGGCCCGGCCGGTTCCAACAGGCGCGCTGCGACGGCTCGCGCGGCCGTCCTGCGAGCTGCGCCTACAGACGCACGTCGCGCAGCTTGTCCAGCGTGAAGTCGATCGACAGCTCGCGGTCGACGTTGATCAGTCGCCCCGTGCCCTTCAGCGGGTTGAACACCAGCGCGCCGCTCAACACCCGGCCATCGCGGAAGTAGAGCGTGACCTTGTCCGCCGTGCGGGCGGTCAGGAGCAGGTCGTAGAGGCGTTCGGGGTCGGCTGTCGCTTTGATCTTCATCGTGGGTCGCCTGGGAGGCGTGCTCTCATGGGACCGCGCGCGCCGCTTCGAAAGCCCCTGCCGAGTACGGAAGGAGTTCGACGCGTCGCGGCGAAGCGAGCGTTATACGCGCTTTCGCAAAATCCTGCTTGGTGAGAAAGCGCTTCGAACGCCCCGTGCGGCGCTCGAAATCGCCTCTGCCGCGCGAAAAACCGCCCCTCGCGCGCGCTTCTCATTTCGTTCACAACCTGAGAATCGCACATTCGCTCGGCGAGAACGGCCGTTGGCGACGTCGCGCGGCAAATGCGATTCGCTACCGAGGCGGCGCCGAGAAGCCCGAGACGGCGCGCCGATCGCGCCGCCGAGGAAGTTGAACGGCGCACCGGGGCCAGGACTGCGGCGGGAGGAGTCGAGCAGCTGGGCGCCGCGGCGGCCCGCTCCCGGCCGCGACGATGCGCGAGAAAAAGTGCGAGCGGTCGGCCCGCGCACGTCGACGCGGGGCGCGCTCGTGTGGATACTCTCCGCCCCGAAGTGGGTCCTCGAGCGTTCGAACGACCGTTGCGCGCCGTGCGGCGCGGCGCGTTGGACAGAGCGGGCGACGGCGGCGGCGCAGGACCCACGACGCGCACGAACACGCTCGCGGCCAGCGCCGCGAGAGGGGAACCCTGAACTCGGATGAAGAACGAAAGCGACCTCACCCCCACGGCTTGGTTGGCGCTCGAGAACGGTGCGGTGTTCGCGGGGCGCGCGTGCGGCGCCGCGGGCGAGCGCAGCGGCGACATGGTGTTCAACACCGCCATGACCGGTTACCAGGAGATCCTCACCGATCCCTCGTACTACGGGCAGGTCGTGGTGATGACCTATCCGCTGATCGGCAACTACGGGGTCGCCGAAGAGGACGACGAGAGCTCGGCCGCGTGGCCCGAAGCGTTCGTGGTGCGCGAGATGAGTTCGATCCGCAGCAACCACCGCTCGACGCGCTCGCTGCCCGAGTGGCTCGCCGCCAAGGGCGTGGTCGCGATCGAGGGCGTCGACACGCGCCGCCTGACCAAGATCGTGCGCGAGGAAGGCTGCCTGAAGTGCGTCGTGTCGACGACCGATTCGAACCCCGCGTCGCTGGTCGCCAAGGCGAAGGCCGCCAAGCCGACCGACAACCGCGACCTCGCGCGTGAGGTGACTTGCAAGGCGCCTTTCGAGTGGAGCGCGAGCTACGAGCCGAGCTACCCGGCGCTGGTCGATGCGATCGGCGGCAAGCGCCTGCGCTGCGTGGCCTTCGACTTCGGCGCCAAGCGCAACATCCTGCGCAGCCTCGCGCACTCGGGCTTCGACGTGACCGTCGTGCCGGCCACGACCAAGGCCAGCGACGTGCTCGGCATGAACCCCGACGCGATCTTCCTCTCCAACGGGCCGGGCGATCCGGCGCCGGTGTGCGCGATCCCCGAGATCGCCAACTTGATCGGCAAGAAGCCCATCTTCGGCATCTGCCTGGGCCACCAGATCCTCTCGATCGTGCTCGGCGCCAAAACGCACAAGATGCCCTTCGGCCACCACGGCGCGAACCATCCGGTGCGCGACATGCTCACCGGCCGCGTCGAGATCACCTCGCAGAACCACAGCTTCGCCGTCGATCCGGCGACGTTGCCGAGCACGCTGGAGCTCACGCACGTCAACCTCAACGACAACACGGTCGAAGGCATGCGCCACAAGACCGCCAAGGTCTTCAGCGTGCAGTACCACCCCGAAGCAGCCCCGGGCCCGCTCGACAGCGCGCACCTGTTCCGCCGCTTCCGCGAGATGGTGCTGGCCTGAACGAGACGATGCCGGCGACGCGCGCACTGCGGTTTGTGCTCGTGGCGCTGCTCGCGACAGGTTGTGAGCAGCCCGCACCACCGATCGTCGTCCCGCAGAGTGCTCACAGCCTCGAGTGGAGTGAGTCGGAGGGTCGGCGCACTTCGCGGCTCAGCGTGGGCCCGGCGTTCACCGGAGTGCTGGACGGCGCGGGTTTCGCGAACAAGGCCCAGTTGGAGCACAGCCTCGACACGCTGCTGGTCCTCGGCGCGCCCGACCGCACCCTCACCGCGAGCGGCCACGCGACGTTGAAGCTCGATCTACTCGTCGAGGCCCCGGCGAACCTGCCCGCGGTCGAGCTGGCTCGAACGATGGCGCTGGTTGTGGAGCGCGGCGGGAGAACAGACCGAGACCTCCGGGCCCACCTGCTGCTGCAGGTGGAGAACAACGTCCTGAAGGTCCCGACTCGTTCCGACCTGATGCAGTTTCGAGGCGACCCCACAAAGCGGCACGTCATCGTGCTCGTGGTGCTGAGCCAGGACGCGCCGACGAACCGCCAAGCAACGGACTCGATCTGGAGTGTGCATGTCGTGCCGAACTCCGCCCGGGCCAAGACGCCCGAAGAAATGCGCGATCAGTCGTTGAGCCAAGCTGCCGCACAGATCGCATCTGCGGGCGACGCGGTGACATGCCTGCTGGTCGCGCACGTGAGCGCGACGTTCACGCTCCAACAAGCGCTCGACTGGCTCGAGCCGGTCCTCGCGCTGCAGCCGGACGACCTGCAGTGGGTCGCGCGCGAGTGACGACTCGGCGGCCGCGGCTATGCTTGCAATGACCTGGCTATGAGCGCACGTCCGCTATCGACCAACCTCGACGATGAGAACGCGGTCCCCTACTTCCTGTGGGACGACCCGCTCACCGTACGTGAGTTGAAGGAGCTGCTCGCGAACGCTTCGGAGCCCGAGCGCAACCGCTGGCTCGGCAAAGTCCTGCGCGAAGCGCGGGACACCGACGTGTGGCGCTTCACGACGCCCGAGGACGTCGCGGCACGTTGGAACGCGCTCGCGCCGCATCTGGGCCGCCGGCGCGCGTTCTGGGAGTACCTGCTCGACGCATGGCGCCGCCAGGGGTTGCTCCGTGGCGTCTAGGTGGATCGCACGTCGTCACGCGGCGCGTCGAGGCGAGACGTGAGCGCGGAGCGTGGGTGTAGCCGCGGACGAGGCGCGAACTAGCAAAGGCGCCGTGCTCGCATTCCTGCTCGCCGTCGCGTCGCTGTCGGGTCCGCAGCGCGAACCTGTTCGCTCCCAGGAGGTCTGGGAGCGCGTGTTCGTGGTGCAGGTCGAGGACTTCGCTCCGTTGAGCGAGGTGCTGTGGGACACCACCGTGCGGATGGACGAGGGCTTCTACATCGGTCCAGCGGAACCGAGCCCTCTGAAGCCGAGCGCTGCGTTGATCGACAAGCTCGTGGCCCCAGCGCTGACGCGCCTGGCGACGAAGGATGCGAGCCTCGAGGTGAGGGAAGCGGCCGAACGCACGCTCAGCGCGCTGCGCGCACCGCCGCCGGCGCCGAACGCAGAACAGGAAGTGGCGCGCCGCGGTTGGAGCGCGAGCTCGCTCGACCTCGCCCAGCTCGAGCGCGAACTCGAGCAGCGCGAAGCCACAGGCGCAGCGATCGGGTTCTTGCACCACGTGGCGCAACTCTCGGTCGGCCATCCACTGCGCCAGTCGCTCGGCGAGCGCTTGATCGCGGCCGCGCCCGACGAGCACATCCACGCGCGCCTGTTCGCGATCGGCGCCGTGGCAACTTCGTCGCCGCGCGAGCTCGAGCGCGCGTTGCGAGGCGTCCTGCGCGAGCACCTCGACGCGGACGCGCCGCACGCGCAGATCGCACGACTCGCACTCGCGCGCTGCGTCGCGCGCGACGGCCCGAGTTCAAGCACGAAGGACCCGTCAGACGAACTCCAACTCGAGGTCGCGAAACTTCTGCGCGAGCGGCTGGGCGACTCCGACGCGCCTCGGCGGCGCGCGACTTGGCTCGCGGCTGCGTGGCTCGAACGCAGCCGTGCGCTCGCGCGTGGGACGCGCGATGCAGGGTTGCGCGCCGAGCTCGGAGCGCGCTTCAACGCCGCCAGCGCCACGCGCGATGTGGACGCCGGTGCGCTGGCGTTCGCGGTGCTGGGCGACTTTTCGCGCGCGGAGTTCACCCGCGAACGCTTCGCGGCGCGCCCCACCACGCGGCTCGCGCTCGCGCTCGCCTTGCTCAACGATCACTCGATGATCGAGGCCGTTCAGAAGTGGGCGCAGGCGCAGAGCTCGTCGAGCGCACGGATCGATGCAGCGCTCGCTCAAGTACTGCTCGGCGACAAATCCGTGGTCAGAGACTGGATCGAGCGCTGCGACGATGCGAAAACCGCCAGCATTCTCGAGCTCGTTCGCGGCCTGGACGCATTCGGCGACAAAAACGCGGTGCAGCCGCTGTTGAAAGTCAGCGAGAACACGGAGCTGACCGACGAAGTGCGCGTCGCGGCCATCCACGCGCTCGGCGCCGTGTGCAGCCTCGATCCGCTGCAACACACGCTGGCGCGCGCCTACACCGGCGGTTGAGCAGCGCGCTCTAGTAGCCGAGCGCGCAGCCGTCCTTGCGCGACTCCGAGGCGCCGAAGTACACGCCGAGTTGTTTGTCCCAGCGGATCGCCTGGTAGCCGCCGAACTGGCCGACGTCGTAGCCGAGCGTGTGGCCGCGGTTGGCGAGTTCGCGCGGCAAGGCGGGGTCGAAGCCCGCTTCGAGCGAGACGCGGCCGCCGTCCTTCATCTCTTCACCCGTCGGCTCGGAGGAGCCTTCGTGCAGGATGCGCGGCGCGTCGCCGGCCTCTTGGAGATTCATGCCGAAGTCGACGAGGTTCATCACGATCTGCGCGTGGCCCTGCGGCTGCGTCGCGCCGCCCATCACGCCGAAGGACACGAACGGCTCGCCGTCCTTGGTGAGAAACGCCGGAATGATCGTGTGGAACGGGCGTTTGCGCGGCGCGTAGCTGTTCGGCCGGCCCGGCGTGAGGTCGAACATCTCGCCGCGGTCCTGCAGCACGAAGCCGAGCTCGCCGGGCGTCATGCCGCTGCCCATGCCGCGGTAGTTGCTCTGGATCCACGACACCATCATTCCGCTCGCGTCCGCGGTCGTGAGGTAGATCGTGTCGCCCTCGTCGACGGCGGGGTTGCCAACCGGATAACTCTTGGCCGCGCGCTCGCCGATGAGTTTGCGCCGGGCCGCGAGATAGTCCTCGGAGATGAGGCGCTCGACGGGCGTGGTCATGAACTCGCGGTCGGCGTACAGCCGCGCGCGGTCCTCGAAGGCGAGCTTCTTCGCTTCGACGAAGCGGTGCACGTTCTCGAGCGAACCGAAACCGGCGCGTGCGATGTCGAATCCTTCGAGAATCCCGAGCATTTGGAGCGCGGCGATGCCTTGCCCGTTGGGCGGCAGCTCCCACACGTCGTAGCCGCGGTAGTTCAGCGACACCGGCTTCACCCACTCGCTCGTGTGCGCGGCGAGATCGTCGTAGCTGAGGAAGCCGCCGTTCGCCTTCATGTACGCGTCGATGCGGCGCGCGATCTCGCCCTTGTAGAACGCGTCGCGCCCCTCCTTGGCGAGCAACTCGAGCGTCGCGGCGAGGCGCGGATTGGCGAACAGCTCGCCTTTGCGCGGCGCGCGGCCGTTCGGCAGAAACGTGTCGGCGAAGCCCGGGAACGGCTTCAGCTTCGGTTCGCTGATCGCCCAGTAGTGCGCGACGAGTTCGGTGATCGGCGCGCCCTCTTTGGCGTGGCGAATCGCCGGTGCAAGCACACGCGCCATCGGCAACTTCCCAAAGCGCGCGTGCAGCGCGAACCAGCCGTCGACGCAGCCTGGAACGGAGACGGGCAGCGGGCCCAGCGGCGGTAAGCGCGTGATCCCGCGCCTCTGCAACTCCGCGAGCGTGAGCGACGCGGGCGAACGTCCGCTGCCGTTGTAGCCCACGAGCTCGCGGGCCTTGGGGTCCCATACGATCGCGTACAGATCGCCGCCGAGCCCGCAGCCCGTCGGCTCGAGCAACGCCTGCACGGCGTTCGCAGCAATCGCGGCGTCCACCGCGCTGCCGCCGTCCTTCAGCACCTCGACCGCGGCGAGCGTCGCGAGCGGAATGCTCGTCGCCGCCATGCCGTGCCTCGCGATCACTTCCGATCGCGTGGCGAAGCTCTTCCCCGTGACGCGGTCGCCCGTCAACACCAGCGCCGCAACAGCGAACATGCAGGAGAACATGCGGCGCAAGATACGCGGTACCGGCTTCCGCGCCGACCTCGATCGGCTCAGATCTCGCGCGCGCCGACGTCAGCGCGGTTGTTCGGCGTCGCCCGGCTGACGACGCTGCTCGACGAGCCGCACGATCTCAGCGAACAGCGCTTCGGGCTGGATCGGCTTGGTGAGGTAGCCGTTCATCCCGGCCTCCTCGCAGCGGACGCGTTCGCCCTCCATCGCATGCGCGGTGAGCGCGACGACCGGAAGGTCGCGCCGTGCGGCGTAGCGCGCTTCTTGCCGGAGCTTGCGCGTCGCTTCGTAGCCGTCGAGCAACGGCATCTGGCAATCCATCAACACCAGATCGAAGTCCGCGCGCTCGAGCGCCGCGAGCGCCTGCTCGCCGTCGCCGGCCAGTTCGAACTCCACTTTGGCGCGCCGCAGCAGCGCTCCGACGACCTTTTGGTTGACGACGTTGTCCTCGGCCACGAGCACGCGCGCATGGAGCTTTGCGAGTCGCTCGAGCGCCGGCTGCGCGGGGAGCGCGGGCGGCGGAGCACCGGCGTTTGCCATGCTCGGAAACAGGCGGCCGAGGAGCTCCGCGAGATCGCGGCGGCGCAATGGCTTGAGCAGCCGCGCGTCGACGCAGCTCGATGCCACGGCGACGCTGCGCGGATCGGCGCTGAAGAGCGCGATCTTCAGCTGCTCGCCGTGCGGCGCCTCGCGCAGCCGCCGAGCGAGCTCGACGCCGTCCATCGCGGGCATCGCGAAGTCCGCCAGGACAAGATCGAAGGGCTCGTTCCCAGCGCGCGCCGCGGCGAGCGTCTCGAGTGCGGCCGCACCGCTCTCGACCGCGCGCGCGGAGCAGCCGAGCGAGACGAGCAAGCGTTCAATCACCTCGCCGGACGCGCGCTGGTCGTCGGCGACCAGGACGCGCAGTCCCAGGACGCTGGATCGCGCGCTCGATGAGCGCGCGGCCGCCGACTCCGATGTCGCGAGCGGAAGATCGAGGCGCACGCTGAAGGTCGAACCTACGCCGACCTGCGAGCGCACGCTGACGTCGCCGCCCATGAGGCTGACCAGTCGACGGGTAATCGCGAGCCCAAGCCCTGTGCCGCCAAAACGCCGCGTCGTCGAAGCGTCGACCTGCTCGAAGGCATGGAACAGCGCGGGCAGACGCTCCGCGGGAATGCCGATGCCGTTGTCGATCACGTCGATGCGCACGGCCAGCGGACTGCGTTCGGGCTCGGGAACGATCAAGACGCGCACGATCCCGCCGCGTGTGAACTTGAGCGCGTTGCCCGCGAGGTTCAGCACGACTTGCATCAGGCGCTGCGGGTCGCCGATGCGCCGCGTCGCGACGCCGAGCTGCGCCTCGAGCACCAGTTCGGCGCCGCAGGCCGCCGAACGCGGCCCGAGCAGAGCGCCGGCGTCCTCGAGCAGGTCGACGAGGTCGAACTCCACCCGTTCGATCTCGAGCTTGCCCGCCTCGATCTTGCTGTAGTCGAGGATGTCGTCGATCACGTGCAACAGGGCCTCGCTCGACACGCGGATGTTGTCGACGCACTGGCGTTGCTCCGGATCGAGCTTGGAGAGCGCGAGCAGCTCGTTCATGCCCACCACGCCGCTGATCGGCGTGCGGATCTCGTGGCTCATGTTGGCGAGGAAACTGGCCTTGGCCTGCGCGGCCGCCTCCGCCCGCGCGCGCGCTTCGACCAACTCGCGTTCGGTGCGCGCTTGCTCGAGCACCATGCGGCGCACGTGGATCAGCACCATCATCCAGCCCAGTCCGAAGGTCGCGAGGATCGCGAATCCAACGTTGCGCGCCAGGCGCGCGTCGGCGAGCACTTTGGCGACGTTGTCGTGCGCGGCGGCTTCGATCGCGTCCGCGGAACGCTCCATGCCCAGCGCGTACTCACGTTTGTGGCGCTCGTAGGCGGGGCTGAGCAACAGCTCCAAGGCTGCAGCGGACCTTCCGGCCCGCACCAGTTCGAACGAGCGCTGCTCGAGCGCGATCAGGGCGTCGTTGGCGGCGCTGGTGGCGGCGGTCGCGCCGAGTGCATACGCGTCGGGGGAAAGCTGCGTCGACTCCGCGAGCGCCTGGGTGAGCAGCGGCTCCGCGTCTGCGTAGCGCTCGATCCAACGCGCATCGCCGGTCGCGGCCGCCAGACGCGCTGACATCGTGAGCACTTCGTCGAGCCGGACGATCTCCGCGACGAGCTCGGCGTTGCGCATGTCGCGCGTGACCAGCGTCTCCACCGACTGCGCCACGGAGCGCACGGTCAAGGCGATGCCGAGCCCGATCGCGAGGTTGATCGCGATCGCGAGCGCGAGCACGCGCACCACACGACCGCGCGGACGCGGCTGTGTCGAAGGGTTCGGCAGTGAGGAGCTGGACACCGGTGCGGAACGCGAGCGTCGAGCTCGCCCTCCGTCGTCGAGCACCGGGAGGCGCCGCTAGAGGCAGCCCGACGTTGGGCGCCGAGGCTTCCCGGATCCGAGACGCACGCTGGCGCGCAGGATTTTCCGTGACTGCGAAACTGCGCGAGCGAGGAGCGCGAGCGATGGTCGCACGTCCTCGTCGCTCGCCGCTGCACGTGCAAAGCGCTTCGCGCGTCGCGCGTATCACGCGGTCTCGCTGCAGCGACTGCAGCGCGATGGGCGCCGCCCGTTGAAGGTCACGAGAGTTGCACAAACGGGCGCAAATCTGCGCGGCGTGTGGAGCGGCGAAGCGCGCCGATTCGCAAGTGTGGGACACGTGCAGGTCCTCGACAGAGAAGTGCAACTGCCCGCCTTCGTGCGGGGCAAACGTGCGCAACCTAAGCCGCGGCGATGGCGGATCGCTGCGACTCAAGCCAAACGAACTCTCACACCATGCAGTCTCAACGTGTTCTCGTCGCGAGCGCCTTGCTCGCGCTCTCGTCCTCGGCTCTCGCCCAGGGCTTCCGCGCCGCTCCGGCGCACAACCAACTTTCGGCGGCCCCGTTCTTCGGCAGCAGCGCGGCGGCCGGGAACTTCGATGGCAATACGGTGTTCCCCGCACCAGTTCTGAACGCCACGGACTACGCCATCGGCAACTTCAACATCGCACCGGGGACCGCGGGCACGGTGACCGTGTTCAGCGGACAGACGGGCGCGGTTCTCAACGTGTTCACCGGCCCCGTCCGCCCGGTTGGCTGCGGCTTCGCAACCGACTTCGGCGCAAGCCTGACGTCGGTTGGAGATGTCGATGGGGACAACCAAGCCGACTTCCTGACAGGCGCCCCCCTGTCACCAGCGAACCCGGCGGTCTGCGCCGCAGGCAACACGGGCGCGGGGTTCTTGCTGCGCTCGAACGGCGCCATCAACCTCGTGCCGAACCCGAACACCGCCGTTGGCCTCTTCGGCTTTGCGGTGGCGGGCATCGGCGACTGGAACGGCGACAACATCGGCGACGTCGCCATCAGCGCGGGCGACATCGTGCACCTGTTCAGCGGCGCCACCCTCACGACTGCTCCGGCCGTCTTCGCGACAATCACCACTTCGGCGCAAGTCGGCGTGGTCCGCACGCTCGCGCTCGGTCCTGATATCGACCTGGACGGTCGACGTGAACTCCTCATCGGTGGCGACACGAGCTTCTGCGGCGTCGTCTTCAACTTTCCTGCACCGACGGGGCCGACCCTGCAAGAGTTCGACACGTTCAGCTCGAACACGCGCGGCATCGCCGCCGCCGGCGACATGGACGGTAACACTCTCCCCGACTTCGCAGTCGGCGATCCCGGCGCCAGCGGCGGCGCGGGCGGGATTCGTGTGTTCGACTTCGTGGCGCTCCTCGGTGGACTGCCGGTGGCCACTCTGCCCGGCGGCGCGCTGACGACCGACGCACTTGGCACGACGCTCGGCGCCGGCGGTGACGTCGACGGCGATGGCGTGGCCGAGCTGCTCGCCGGCGGCGGCCAAGGCAGCGGCTTGGTGCGCGTCATCAGCGGGCGCACGGGCGCCACGCTGACCGACACGCGCATGACCAACATCACGGGGCCCTTCTCGCTCGTGAACGTCGGCGATCTGCCGCTGCGCACGGACCTCGCCGACCTCACCGACGGCTTCGCCGAGACGCTGGTCGCGTCGCGCTTCGACACGGGCGCCACGAACCCGCCGATCCGCGCGCAAGTTCTGCACGGCGGCCCCTCGGCGAGCTCGTCGATCGTCGGCGGCTTCTGCGGCCGCGATCAGCTCAAGATCGAGCTGCTCGATGCGGCGGGCGCCGCCAACGTGCAGCCTGTGATCGGCACGACGGCGTCGGTCGCGGTGCGCGCCGCCACGGGCGGCGAAGTCGGCCTGCTCGGCCTGGGCTTGGCGGCCCCGGCGGGCATCCCGTTCTTCGGTTGCACGCTGTTCATCGACATCTTCACGCTGCCTCCGATCATCGCGAACACCTTCGTCACGACGCAGGCGAACACGCTGACCGCGCAGACCTTCCCCGCCAATCTCGCAGCGCTCGGCGACGCTTCGGTCACGCCGCGTGTGCCGCCGCTGTCGGTCGCGTTCCAGACCTTGACCCTGGACGCCGCGGGCAACTTCTCGAGCCTCAGCGAAGCCCTGCTCGCGAACCTCGGCTGGTGATGACTTGAAGGCCGCCGCCTCGCGACGCGTTCGCGGGGCGGCGGCAGTTTCGTTCAGAGCATCGACACCGGGTCGACGTCGATCGTCGGCGCGAGCGAACGCAGCTCGCCGCGTACGGCGCGCAGCGCGGCGAGCGCGGCGTCGCAGGCGTGCGTGGGCAACTTGAGGAGCAGGTGGTGACGATGGCGGCCGCGGTATTGCGCGATGGGCGCGGGCGCGGGTCCGAGCACGCGCACCTCGTGTTCGGGCGCTGCGTCGGGCGCGGACTCCAGGCGCGAGCGCAGGAAGTCGGCGAACTCGCGCGCGCCGTCGATCACCGCCTTCTCGTTCAGGTCTTCGAACACCAGACGCACGAGGCGGCCGTGCGGTGGATAGGAGAGCTCGGCGCGCTGCTCGCTCTCGAGCGCAGCGAAGCCGGCGAAGTCGTGCGCCGCGGCGAGCGCGATCGCCGGGTGCGTGGGCGTCATGGTCTGCACGACGATGCGGCCGGCGAGTTCGCCGCGACCGGCGCGGCCGGAAACCTGTGAGATGAGTTGGAACGTGCGCTCGGCCGCGCGGAACTCCGGCAGGTGCAGCGCGCCGTCGGCCGAGATGATCCCGACCAGCGTGACCCGCGGGAAATCCAGGCCCTTGGCGATCATCTGCGTGCCGACGAGCACGTCGATCTCACCCGCGCCGAAGGCTGCGAGCGTGCTTTCGTAGTCCTCGCGCCGCTTCATCGTGTCCGAGTCCATGCGCCGCACGCGCGCCGTCGGCGCGACGCGCGCGATCTCGACCTCGATGCGTTCGGCGCCGGCGCCGACGTAGTGCAGCCCGGGCTTGCTGCAGGTCGGGCAGGCCTTGGGTTGGCGCAGTTCTTCGCAGCACGCGTGGCACACCAGGCGTCCGATGCGCTGGTGCCAGGCGAGCGCGACGTCGCAGTTGGGGCAACGCACGGTCTGTTTGCAGCCCGCGCACCACAGCACGGGCGCGAAGCCGCGCCGGTTCTGGAACAGGATCACCTGCTCGCCGCGCGCGAGCGTCTCGCCGAGCAGCGTGAGCAAGCGCCGCGAGAACAGCTTGTGCCCCGTCGGTCCGACCGGCTCGCTGCGCACGTCGACGATCTCGATCGGCGGAAAGCCGTGGCCGCTGATGCGCTCGGGCAACTCGAGCAGCGTGAGCGCGCCCTGCCGCGCCGCGTGCCAACTCTCGAGCGACGGCGTCGCCGAACCGAGCACGCACACCGCGCCGACGCGGCGCGCCCGCTCCACCGCGACGTCGCGCGCGTGGTAGCGCGGCGTCGAACCCTGCTTGAAGCTCGGCTCGTGCTCCTCGTCGACCACGATCACGCCGATGTCCTTCATCGGCGCGAACAGCGCCGAACGCGCCCCCACCACGACGCGCGCTTCGCCGCTCTCGACGCGTGTCCAGGCGCGCAGGCGCTGCGCGTCGCTCATGCGCGAGTGCAGCACCGCGACCGACTCGAAGCGCGCGCGGAACCAACCCACGGTCTGCGGCGTCAGCGCGATCTCGGGCACGAGCACGATCGCGCCGCGACCCAGCGCGAGCGCGCGCTCGATCAGCGCGAGGTACACCTCGGTCTTGCCCGACCCGGTCACGCCCTGCAGCAAGAACGCGCCGTGCTCGCGCCGCTCCAGCACGGGAACGAGCCGCTCCAGCGCCGCCGTCTGACGCGGGTGCAAGGCCGCCGGCCGCGGCCGGACGGCGCGCGCCGTCTCGTAGTCGTCCAGGCGCGCGGCGACCTTCTCGAGCAGCACCCAGCCGCGCTTGTGCAGCGTGTGCGCGGCCGAATCGGAGAGGTTGAGCTGCTGGCACAGCTCGCGCAGCTCCATCGGACCGCCCATGTCGAGCAACGTGCGCAGCAGGCGGTGCTGCTTGGGTTGTTTCGCCTCGAGCTCGGCGAGTTGCTCGGCGCCGACGCCCGGCGCGGCGCGCGCGACGACGACCTTCGCGCTGCCCTTCTCGCGCTTGAGCGCCGCGGGGAGCACGGCGTGCAACGCTTCGCCCCACGAACAGGCGTAACGCTCGGCGATCCAGCGCGTGAGCGCGAGCAGTTCGGCGTCGACCAGCGGGCGCTCGTCGAGCAAGCGCGTGAGCGGTTTGATGCGCGCTGGGTCGTGTTCGGTGCGCTCCGCGAGTCCGACCACGACGCCGATCTCGCTCTGCGGGCCGAACGGCACGACCACGCGCATCCCGGGCGCAAGACGCGCTGCGAACTCGGGCGGCGTCGCGTACGTGAACTCGCGCTCGACGGGTTTGTTCAGCGCGACGAGCGCGAACAGCCCCTCGCGCGACGGCGGCGGGCCGACGTCGAAGAGCAGCGGACCGAGGTCCGCGCCGGAACGAGCACGCGCCACGCTCGACGCCTCACGGACAGGAGCACGGCGCCGCGTGGCAACGCGGGCAGCCCTGCTCGTACTTCTTGCGCGCGGCGGCTTCGAGGTCGATGCCCGACATCGACGCGAGCGTCGACAACCACGCCAGCACGTCGGCGAACTCGCCTTCGAGTTCCTCGCGCTTGTTGCGCCGCAGCGCGCGGGTGAGTTCGCCGACCTCCTCGCAGAACCACATGTGCGTGCCCGACAGGCCGCGCGCACTGTCGCGCTGGTAGTAGATGCGCTCGATGAGCTTTTGGAATTCGGCGAGGTGCATGGCGCGGCCGCGAGGTGTCGTGGAACGTGGGCGATCCGGCGCGTCAGGCGCGCGAGATCGTGAGCACCGAGATATCGCGCGGCAGGTCGCTCTCGCCAGCGTGCGCCTTCAGCGCGGCCTCGAGTTTCGACAGGAACGCAGCCGTGGGCAGCGAACCCAGGCGCATCACGTGCCCGTACAGCGCCTTTTCCCCCAGTTCGGCGCCGGCGGCGTCGGCGATGGCCACAGCGCCGCTGTTCACCAGGACGAGCCGGTCGCCGGGCTCGATCGGAACCTGCTGCACGGTGAGCGCGCGGTCGAACACCGGTCCCTTGTCGAAGCCCAGCGCGATTCCCTCGGGATGGATCAGGCGCACCTTCTTGTCGGCGGCCGTGTAGCGGATGAGCGGAATCTTGTGGCCCGCGCAGGCGACGGTGGCGATCGCCGTCGCGGGATCGACGAACACGTACAGCGACGTCACCGCCATGCCGCGCCGCACGTCGCGCGCGAGTTGGCGGTTGGCGTCTTGGAGTGCGTCCTTGAGCGCCCCGCCGCCCTGCAGCTTGGCGCGCAGGTACGAGCGCGCGGTCGCGCCGACCAGCGCGCCCGGAAAGCCCTTGCCGCTGACTTCGCACACCAGCAGTCCGACGCCGGCCTGCGGCGCGCCGACTTCGATGAAGTCGTGGAAGTCGCCGCCCATGCCCGGCGCGCTCAGGTGCAGCGCACCCAGGTCGTAACCCGCGAGTTTGGGCGTGACCTGCGGCAGCAGTTGCTCGCGCACTTCACCTGCGACCTCGACCTCGCGCTCGCGCACTTGGAGCTCGACTTCGTTCTCGCGCGCTTCGGCGAGGCTCTTGGTCATGCGGTCGAGCGCGCGGGCGAGCGAGGCGACCTCGCCGCTGCCCTGCGCGCTCACGTGGTGGTTCAGATCGCCCGTCGAGATGTGGCGCACATCCTCGACCAGGCGCTGGATCGGCTGCGTGATCTGGCCGGCGACCCACAGCGAGACCAACGCGCCGACGACGATGACGGCCAAGGTCATCGCCACGATCAACCCGAGCAGACTGTCGTCGTCGTACATCGCCTGCGGCACGAACAGCACGAACGGCGGCTTGTCGTTCGCGGTCGCAGTCGGGACGTAGTACATCACTCCCGCGCGCTTGTTCGCGCCGTACTCGACCTCGGTGCGCTTGACGTTGTTCTCGAGGTCGGCGACGCGCTCGATGGTTTGCCTCCAGAACACCGGCGCGGTCTTGAGCTGCTTCTCGCGCTCGAGGCGCGCGGCCTTCAGCGCCTCGCGCGTCGCGTTCTGGTACGAGCCGAGTTCCGTGAAGACCGCCGAGTCCTCCGGAAACTGCCGCTTGGCGGCGGCGTAGTCGTTGCCGACTTGCGTTTCGAGCGAGACCAACAGCTCGCGTTCGGCCTTCAGTCGCTGCCGCTCGATCTCCTGGAGGAACGAGGGCGCCGTCTCGCGCACCGTGTCCACCATGGTCTGCTCGCGCACCACGTTGCTCACGCGGCCTGCTGCCTGGTGGAGCAGGAACCCGGCGACGCCCATCACCACCGTGAGCGCGAGCGTCATCGAGAGCGTGAAGCGCACCCACAAGGGGGTGCCGCCGCCCACCGTTTCCTCTTCGCGCTTGCTGCGTCGTCCCGGCATGTTCAGCTCCCGACCGTCCAGGTCAGTTGGGTCAGCAACAACCGCGCGGGGACCATCACCAGCGCGAGTCCGTAGAAGCCAGCGACGACGTCATCGAGCAAGATCCCGTCGCCGCCGGGGATCTTCTCCATGCGCCGCGCGAGCTTGGGTTTGAAGACATCGAAAAAGCGAAACACGAAAAAGCCCACGGCGAGCGTCAAGTAGCTCGGGGCGCCGAGCCAGGCCACGGTGATCAGGTACCCCACCACTTCATCGAGCACGAAAATGCCGGGGTCCTTCTCGCCCGCGTACTTCTCGGCCCAGTCGCCGAGCGAGCGGCCGATCAAGTACACGACCACGGCCGCGACCGCGCTCCACAGCAGGTAGTTGTCCGTGAAGGACAGCGCCCAGGCGATCGCGACGCCGCCGAGCGTGCCGACGGTTCCGGGCGCGAAGGGCGAGCAGCCGAGGTAGCCGCAGGAGACCAATCCGAGCTTGAGCCAGTTCATGGGTTGGGTGGGGCCAAGAGCTTGCGCGCCTTGAGCACGTAGGTGAAGCCCGAACCCACGGAAGTGGCGACAGTCGCGATCACACAACCGTGCGCGACGAACTCCCAGCGCTCTTCCGCGAGCGTCGAGAGCTCGAACGCTTCGAGGCCGAGCGGAATTCCGACCGCCCAGCACTGCACGAGCATTTTGATCTTGCCGAACCAGTCCGCCGGAAACTCGCGCCCAAGGCTCTCGACGTAGCCGCGGATGCCCGTGACGAGGAACTCACGTGCGAGGATCACGACCACGACCCAGGCCGGGAACAGATGCCGCGACCAGGGCAGCACGGTCAGATAGACCATCGCGCCGAGCACCAGCACCTTGTCGACGAACGGGTCGGCGATGCGCCCGAAGGCCGTGATGTGCTTGCCGCGGCGCGCGAGCCAGCCGTCGAGGATGTCGGAGAGCGCCACGGCGAGGAACAGCCAAAAGGCGACGTCCATCGCCAGCGCATATTCGGCGGGCGGCAGACCATCGCGCGGTTCGCCCCAGCGCGCGAGCACGAAGAACAGCGCCAGGGCGCCGACGAAGCGCAGCGCAGTGATGCGGTTGGGCCAGTACTCGAATACGCCGGTCATCGCTGGGGCTCGGGCTGCGTGAGCCCGCCGCCTCCCGGCGAGGATAGCGCCGCGGACGGTGCGAAGCTCGCCCGCGGAGGGCTCAGACCGCCAGCAGGTCGGTGAACACGAAGCCGCCGCGTTCGAGCGTCTCGCCGACCCGCACGCCGATCGGCGTGCGAAAGTCGGGGCTGGCGAACACGAAGCTGTGGTACTCGCCGTTCTCGCCGCAGGGATCGACGTTCGCGGGCAGCGCCTCGAAGCAGCGCTGGTCCAACTCGCGGCCAGCGAATTCCAGCGGCAGGACCCGTGGATCGAGGCAGGTGATGTGAGCGCGGAAACCGAGCGCGACGAACTCGGCCGCGAGCTCGCGCGTCGAGCGCCCGAAGAGCGGAAAGCGCGCGGCGAGGCCGAGCGCCGCCATCTGCGCTTCGCGGTAACGCCGCAGGTCTTCGAGGAAGATGTCGCCGAACGCCACCGAAGTCGCGCCCGCGGCCCGCAGCGGCTCGAGCGCCGCGGCCATCGCCGCTTCGTACTCGGCGTTCGTGCACGGCGCGGGGATCGGAGCGAACACGAGCGGCAGGCCGAGCTCGCGCGCCTGGCGCTCGGCAAGTTCGCGCCGCACGCCGTGCATGCTCACGCGCTCGAACTCGCGCGTCAGCGTCGTGAGCAGCGCCACGACCTCGACGCGCGGGTCGCGCAGCAACTCGTGGAGCGTCCGCGCCGAGTCCTTGCCCCCGCTCCAGCACATCACCACCTGTTCGCGCATGCCCGCGCAGGCTCGTCGATCGCACCAGGCCGCTCAAGAGTCTTCCACGCGCCCTGGGTTGACAGATTTCGCCGCGTGCGTCTACGCTTGTCGCACTTGCCGCCAAGGGAAGGTGGTGCAAAACCACCGCGGTCCCGCCGCTGTAAGTGGGGACTCGACGCGCACGCGACAGGCGACTGTCGCCGCAGCCACTGTTCCTCGCCCGCTGACCGCAGCGTGCGAGCGATGGGAAGGCCCGCGCGCCGGGGACGATCCACGAGCCAGAAGACCTGAACGGCGAGTTGTTCCGTTTCCTGCACCCCCGAGGAGGGGTCGACGGTGGCATCCACGGTGTTCTTGCTGCGCTCTTCGCGCCGGCGCTCCAGGCGTACGGCGAAGGTCCAGCCACCCGTGCGCCCGCGTCGGCTCCGAGTCGAGGATGCGCCTGTGTTTCTGGCCCCATTTCCGGCCGACGCGTCCGAGTGAGCCGCGCCGCGCCACGAAAGGTCTCTACTCGTGTTTGCCAATCTGTCCCGCGGCCTCGTCGCCGCCCTCGCCGTCTCCGCCTCCACCCTCCCCGCGCTCGCGCAAAACCGCTT
>ERZ1066135.603-NODE-603-length-17774-cov-6.783566_pt1 | contig 17774 bp, 21 predicted proteins | sample MGYA00382782_ERZ1066135 | MGnify/ENA primary metagenome ERZ1066135 (study PRJEB33369, sample SAMEA5778365) | biofilm metagenome | biome: Industrial cooling water; feature: Water cooling tower basin; material: Biofilm | place: United Arab Emirates | collected...
CGTTTCGGTCCTATACTCTTGGGCTAGCACATCAGACAACAGGAGAAATGTTATGAAAGCCTTATCCGCTTGCTTTGCATTGGCAGTTGCGTCCTTCCTTTTTGCGAATGCGGCCGTGGCGCAGTCGCTTGAGGACAATGAGCACTACAGTGCGTTCAAGAGTTGGGCGATCAACACGCAAGAGCCGGACCCGCTACCGAATATGTTCAAGTTCTGCATTGAGTCATATGACAAGATGATCGCGAGCGGCGTTTCGCCATCGGCCCGCGTCCCGGAGGAGGTCAGAGAGGCCTCCGGCAAGTTTCCAAGGATCGAGTGGAAAGGAACGGTCAAAGAGATCAAGGAAAATTGGTGCGAGGCCGGAAAGAAGAAGGTCGCCGATGACGTGGCCGCCCGCCACGCGCCCTATAAAGCTCATCTTAAGGCCGATAAGCTCCGGATGGTCATCAACGAGACCCACGGCGGCGTCACGTCCTATGCTCTGGCCGGCGGGCGATATACGGACGACGCGAAAGCTCTGGCCGCGGCCCGCGTATGGTTTCTGGATGTCGGCCCGCCAAGCAACGAAAGTCAATATTGCCTTAACGGCGCAAGGCGAGCCACCGTCCGCCGCTATACCTTCAATGCCGAGCACAAGCTTATCTCGACGACAGAAAGGGCATACTGCGGAACCCCGCCCGCTTCGGCTTACCGATAGTTCAAAGTAGCTAATATCGAAAATCCCATCATGAAACCGATCGGTTGCGCTTGACATATGCAACCGATTGGTTGCATACTTGCGCCCTGTCGATATGAAGAGAGACGTTTTTCAGGCAATTGCAGATCCGACGAGGCGGGCGATAATCGCGCTCGTTGCGATGCAGGCTATGACGCCGAACGCGATCGCGGAGCACTTCGATACTTCGCGGCAGGCAGTTTCTAAGCATCTGCGGATACTCGCCGAATGCGAGGTCGTGTCGCAGGAGCAACGCGGGCGAGAGATCTACTATCAGCTTGAGGTCGAAAAGATGCGGGAGATCGACGAGTGGCTGGAGCAGTACCGGAAGATCTGGGAGACGCGGTACGAGCAGTTGGGCGAAGTGCTTGAGGTAATGAAAATGCAGAAGCCCGCGGAAATGCAGAAGCCTGCACGTTAGTAAGGGCTTAACACCCAACTTGACTGATACGCCCTTGCTTACGCTCGGGCTTCCGCACTGGATCGAATGACCTAGGGGCCAATATGGAATTTACTGTCAATAAAGAAACAAAAACCGTTTTGATCACCGAGACCTTCAGCGCAGAACGCGACCTCGTCTGGGACGCTTATACAAAGCCGGAACTGCTCGACCAATGGTGGGCGCCGAAACCCTGGACATCGCGGACAAAGGTAATGGATTTCCGCGAGGGCGGCCGCCGATTTTACGCAATGGTCAGCCCCGAGGGCTTGGAGCGTTGGTCGGTGCAGAGGTACACGTCGATCACTCCGAAGACCAATTTCAAGTTCTTCAATGCCTTTTCGGACGAGAACGAAAATCTCGAGCTTCCAGGCTCAGATTGGGACCTTGGTTTCAGCGAAGAGAACGGAAGAACAACGGTAACGGTCGAGATCTACAACGAATCACTCGAACGCCTGGAAAGGATGATCGCGATGGGCTTCAAGGAAGGATTCACGGCGACGCTGGGCCACCTGACAGAACTGCTCGCAACGTTGACGCAGGATCGAAATTCCTAAGTGCGGATCGTGATTTGGAGAAGAATATGAACGTAAAGCATTCAATGATCACAATAGCAATGACCGTCCTTCTCGTCGGTGCCGTATCCGGTCAGCCAAAACCGACGACGGGTTACGCGCCGGTTAATGGGCTCAAGATGTATTACGAGATTCACGGCGAGGGCGAGCCGGTCGTGATGCTTCACGGCGCGTTCATGACCATCACCGGTTGGGCGAATTGGGTCAAGGAGCTTTCCAAAACGCGGAAGGTGATCGCGGTCGAAATGCAGGGCCACGGGCGGACAGCCGACATCAAACGCGACATGAGCTTTGAAAACCTCGCCGACGATGTGGCAGCACTGCTCGATCATCTGAAGATCCCAAGTGCGGATGGGATCGGCTATAGCATGGGCGGCGGCGTCGCGATGCAGACTGCGATCCGGCATCCGGAAAAAGTGCGAAAGGTCGTCGTTATCTCGGCCGTTTTCCGCTATGACGGTTGGGTCAAGGAGGGACGCGATGCGCTACCGAACATCACGGCGGAGGTCTTCAAGGGCTCGCCTGTGGAAGCCGAGTATAAAAGGCTGAGCCCGACACCGAACGAATTCCCGGAGTTCGTCAGGCACGTAATTTCGTCGGCTGCAAGACCGTATGACTTTGGCGCGGACAAGATCAAGGCGACCAAGGCCCCGATGTTCTTTATCCATGGGGATGCAGACGGCGTGCGATTCGAGCACATTGCGGAGATGTACCGCCTAAAGGGCGGCGGCGATATCCATGGCGATATGATGCCGCGTCCTCAGTCGCGATTGGCGATCATCCCGGACACCACTCACGTCACTCTGATGAGCCGAATGTCGATGATCGTCCCGATGGTGGTCGATTTTCTGGACGCGAAGACTGCAAAGCAATGAAGGAGAATCGACCATAAGGCAAGTAACTGCGTGTGAATTCATAACGCTCGATGGCGTCCTTCAGAACGAGGAGAATGACGGCGATGGGTTCAAGTACGGCGGGTGGTTCTTTGGGTATGCGGATGAAGCATCGGGCGCGGTGATACAGGAGCGGCTGGCGAAGCCGGTCGATCTGCTCTTGGGGCGAAAGACGTTCGACATTTGGGAGCCCTATTGGCCGGCGCATTCTCACTTTTGGCCGAATGTGATGACGGCGACAAAGTACGTTGCCTCGAACACCCGCGCGTCGAGCGAGTGGCAACCGACCGTTTTCCTCGGCGGCGACCTCGCCTTGAAGGTCCGCGAGCTGAAACAAACCGACGGGCCCGATCTGCACATCTTCGGCAGTGCGGATATGCTGCAAACTCTCTTCAAAGCCGACCTCGTCGACCGGCTTGAGCTGATGACCTTCCCTATCACGCTCGGGACCGGAAAACGCCTCTTTCGGGACGGCACAATCCCCGCCGCATTCAAGATGACCGAGGGCCAGGTCACGCCAAACGGCATGATCATCGCCACTTACGAACGCGACGGCGAAGTGAGGACCGGCACACCCCAGGTCGAAGCGGATGAAGAATAGGGAATTCACCACAGAGAGCACAGAGTTTTTTGGGATTGGCTAATTGGGCTTTTAAGTTCGGAGGCTGGAACAAGTTCGGATTTAAGGTGTCTAAAGACATAGATGCACGTACGAGCGCTCAAATATCTATTTGTTGTTCTGGTTGTGGCTTTTGCCGTGTATCCCGGTAGCGCGCAGATTCAGACCAAAGATGAACGTAAAAAGCTTTTTGCCGATGTTGCGGAAGATGAAGAAGCGGTGGCGGCGTGTTCCAAGGCTATCCGTGAGGAGCAAATTAAGAAATTTGGAAAGCCCCTTCCGAAGATCGCGGGGCATTGTTGGGAATGTCCGTTAAAACTAGTCAAACCCTATTACCCGGAAACCGCTCGTCGATTTAAGATCCGCGGCGAAGTCCTGGTTGACATCATTGTCGACGAGAAAGGGTATGTTGTCTTTGCGAAAGTCAGGAAAGGGAACGGCATGCTGAGAAGAGCGGCACTGGAAGCAGCCAAACTGTCGCAATATCGACCCGAGGTTGCCTGTGGCAACCGTCCGATCAAGTTCCGCCGGACCATCAAATACTACTTCCATCCTGATATGTAACGACTGAAATTCAGAAGTGTTCGTTTGTTCTTTCTCCGTGTTCGCCGTGACTCTGTGGTGAGTTTTGGTCGATAATGGCATATGGTCGATCGGCGAGTAGTTGCTTATTGGGTCGCGACGCTTTGGCTTTGCGTGGGGATGCTGGCGAGTGCTGTTTTGCAGCTCATCAAGATGCCGGAGGTCTTGCACAACTTCGGCCGGCTGGGGTATCCGCGGTATTTGCTGGTGCTGCTCGGTGTTTGGAAAATTCTTGGCGTGATCGTTTTGATCGCACCGCGACTGCCGCTCTTGAAAGAGTGGGCGTATGCGGGTTTCTTCTTTGTTGCGTCGGGCGCGCTTTTCTCGCACATAGCGATCGGCGATGTCTTTGTCACTTTACTCCCGACCGCCGTGCTGCTTGTCCTAACCGTCGTCTCGTGGTACCTAAGGCCCGAAAGCCGACGGCTCGCCTAAGCGAGCCGCAGCAGTATCTGATCGAAATGTCTTTTCGCTATTTCCTCGGGGCGATGCGCAGCAACTCGCCGTTCGATTCGTCCGTGACGACATAGAGAAAGCCGTCGGGGCCTTGGCGGACGTCGCGGATGCGGCTGCCGCGGTCGGTCAGCAAATGTTCCTCGCCGGCGACGCGGCCGTCTTTCATAACCAGCCGCACGAGCCGCTGCGAGGCGAGCCCGCCGACGAAGAGATTACCCTTCCATTCGGGAAAGGCCGCCCCGGTGTAAAATTCCATCCCCGAAGGTGCGATCACCGGGTCCCAATAATAGACCGGCTGCTCGGTGCCTTCCTTGGCCGTGATGTCCGAGATGGGCTGGCCCGAATATTCTTCGCCGTAGGTCGCGACCGGCCAACCGTAGTTCTTGCCCTTTTCCGGCATGTTCAGCTCATCGCCGCCGCGGGCGCCGTGCTCGACCGTCCAGAGCCTTCCCTGGTCATCAAAGACCGCCGACTGGAGATTGCGATGGCCGATCGACCAGATATCGCCTAAAGCACCTTCGCGGCCGGCAAATGGATTATCGCTCGGCACGGTGCCATCCGGATTGATGCGGACGACCTTGCCGTTATGGGCCTCAAGCGACTGCGCCAGCGGCCGCATCGTCCTGAGGTCAAAGCGATCGCCAAGCGTGATGAAGAGCTTTCCGTCCGGTGCGAAAGCAAGCCGCGAACCGAAGTGCAGGCCGTTGTTATAGGTCGGCATCGCCCGGAAGATCACACGGACGTCCGAAAGCTTACGGCCGTCGGCACTCAGGACGCCGCGTGCGACCGAAGTGCCGCTGCCGCCCTCGCGTTGTTCGGAAAAGCTCCAGAAGATGGTGCGGTCCTTTGCAAAGTCCGGGCTGAGCGCAACGTCGAGCAAACCGCCCTGTCCGCGAGCCGTGATCGGCGGAAGTCCGCCCTGGCCGCTCTCGGCCGTAACTCCGCCTTGCGCGACCGGCGTCAGGCCCTCGATCGGCTCGCCAACCTTGCCCGCGGCCGAAACGATGCGCATCCGGCCGGGCTTTTCCGTTACCAAAAAGCTTCCGTCCGGGAGCGGCTCAACCGCCCAAGGCCGGTCGAGCCCCTTGGCCAAAACGGTCACCTCGATGGCCGCCGCGGTCTTCACGCCGCAGGCACGCGTCTGGCCCGCGAATGCAGGCTTTTGCTCAGGCGAATTCGCGGTTCGCGTCTCAAGCGGCTCGCAGCCTCTTCCTGAATCACCCGTTTTCGTATCAGGCTTCTGCGCACACGCCGTGGCCGCAAAGATCACGGAAGCCGCCATGGCGGTAACAAAATGCACTCTCTTCATCGATTCGTTTCCTCCTTGATGCCGGCCGCTGCCGCTTGCTCGATATGAACTTCGCACCCGCCCGCATGGACAGATGCGCCAACGCCGCAGAAACCGTTTCCTCAAGTTTAACAAATCCGGCCTCCCGGGCGAATGTGTACAAACTCCGGATCACTTGAATCTACAGAAACCCTAGACATATACGTTATACTGAGAAAAAAATCACGTCGCGAGCCGAAGCAAGGAGGCGGTCGACTTTCTTCAAGAAAAACTTAAGGTACATTGAGGTGATGATCAGAACTCTATTCATCCTACTTGTTTGCATGCTCATATTTTCGGGCGTCTGTGCTGCTCAAGAAGTTCCGTTCGCGAGTTTCGAGAGGGCCGTCCGTGAGGAAAAGGGCGGGTTCGCCGGCGATAAGAGCAAGCTTTCGAAGGTTTTCCAAGATGAGCGGAACCGTCTCGGGAAGGATTTTGAAAGCGAGCTATGGAAGTATCTAGGCGATGACGCTGATAAACACTTCTGGATCGCCGCTTTTTTGACGAGCGGTTCGTACCTTCACGGGAACCCGGCAATGCCAGGCCTTGCATTTCAGATAAGGACAAGAAATCTGAAGTTGTTAGAGGGGCGAACCGACAATCGAAGCCGCGGGCGTGCGGTTTCGATCAATCGCCATCTTGCCATCTCGGCCAAGCTCGAAGGGAAACAAACGGACGCCATCATGTATCGCGACAAAGCTGAGGCGATCTTTGCAAAAGACCGCGATGGGCTGTGGGCGTACGTCTCCGGGCAAACCGATTATAGCCGCTGCGTTTACGAGAATATCGAGGGCAGCATCGACGCATGCGACCCGAACCCGCCGCCAAAGGAACGTATTGTCTCCGCCGGGTGGATGAACAAACGGGCCTCGAACTACAAAAATCCACCGTATCCGTCGGGCGTGGCAAAAAGCCGAGCGGGTCGGGTCGACGTCCGGATACTTGTAGGCGGAGACGGCTCCGTAATATCAGCCGAGATCATTCGCGGCTCTGCCGAACTCCACCAGGCCGCTATCGAAGCCGCCATGAGACTGAAGTTTGGGCCGACAATTCTTTCGGGCGTCCCCACCAAAGTCTCGGGCTGGGTCTCGTTCGATTTCCGGCCTTAGTAGTTCAAAAAGGTTCACCCTTCAGCCTAATTCCGATTAAATGCGTTATAGGCGGCTTGGGCTTCGGGGCTGTCGAAGAGTGCGGTGTGGCCGCCGTTGGCAATTTCGACGAATTGGCGGGACTGGCGGGTCGTAATTCGTCATTCGCTTCCTTTTTCGGCAAGATAGCTGTTCGCCAGCATGATCCGCTCCGCGTCTGAGGGATGAGAACTCCGAAAGAGCATAAAAAATACGGTTGGGTTCGGGACACGTGTCGCTGATCCGGTCGTCCAACTCGAGACCATCTCGGCAAACGCCTGACCCTGCCCGGTAAGCTCCAATCCGAAACGATCGGCCTCAAGCTCAACGTGCTGCCGAAAGACGTTGGCCGGAGGCAACGCGATCAGGAATAGTAGGTTAAGGACCGGGATCATCAGCAGGCAGGATGCCGGGTGTCCCATAGAACCGAATCCAAGTGTTTTCGGATATCGGACGGTTAGCGTTATGCAGATGCGGTGCAGAAGATAAAGGAGAATCAATACTATGAGCGTTCCCACCAACCATCCCTTCAGATTATCGTCTTCGGCAAAGTGTTTTGACTCGTGCGCGACCGTCTGAAGAGTCCAGCTTTCAGGGTAGGAGGCCATCAATCCTTTATTCAATAGGATCGTCCGCGAAAAGCCCAAGCCCGAGACATGGGCCATATCACAGGCGTCAAACGGTTCACAGTTTTCAAGCACGATCGATTCGCGTGGTATATCGCTCCGAGCAGCTAGCTCCGCGATCTTGGCCTCGAGCGGTGTTGTTCCGAGAGGTTCGAAGCTCTTTGTCCACGGCTCGGCTACAAGATAGCTGAGAAAGAGAACCGAAAAGACGGCGGTCGTCCACACCCACCACATCTTCGGACTGCGATTGATGATCCAGAAAACGAATATTGCTGCCAGCAAAGAAACTATCAGCAAAGGGATCGATGCGAGTATCTGACCGAAGACCCAATCGATGAGTGGTGCCGCAGAAACGTTCTTCGCGGCGTGCAGTTTCTCAATGCGAAGCCGCTCCAATGGAAGCTGTACCAATGAGATGAATATAAAAAGTACTGTCGAAAGAGCCAAGAACGACGCGTACTTGCCGTACCGCAAAGCCGATTTCGAAGCCCAACGGCCGAACCCAACTTTCAGCATGATCACAGGGACGGCGATCGTCAGCGCAGTATTGAGGCCCCAAACGAGATTACCGAAATGATGGTACTCTATCGCGCCCTGCGTCGGCACCGGAACCGCGACCGAAGATGCAAGGATCGGATCAACTGAAAAGAGTATGATCGCCAAGATGACCACCCACGCGGGCCGATCAATATTTTGCTTAACTAGGGTGACCACAAACATTGCTTTACCTGCCGCGCAGTCTATCAACCTAGCCAAGGGTTCTATTCCAACTAGCCCAGGTGCCACATTGTCAGGTCAGGCCGCAACGAGATGGAAGTAGCGGACTTTCAACTACATTTGCTCGGCTTATTGCGCGTGGATCTATAGCTCCAATGTCTGAAGCAATTTCGGCGATTCATGCCGCGTGCGCTAGTTTCCAATGAATGCGTTGTAGGCGGCTTGCGCTTCGGGGCTGTCGAAGAGTGCGGTGTGGCCGCCGTTGGCAATTTCGACGAATTGGCGCGACTGGCAGGTCGTGCAGTCGGTCATCTGCTGTTTAAAGGCCGGCCATGATGCCAACTGGATCTGGGCGTCCTGAAGCCCCTGGACGAAAAGGATCGGCGACCGATGTCCGGAGGTAAAGTTCAGTAGCGACCGCGCCATATAGGCATCGGGATTCTGCGTTGTTGTGCCGTATGTTTGCCGCATCAGAAGGCAGACGGCGCTTTGCCCGATCTGCCCGGTTTCCTCAAGGCCGCAGCGAAGCACAAGGTTAAGCGGGCCCGGAGCATTTGCGATAACGCCGTTGGTCGCGTGCATCGTGTTGAGGCGCGTGACGACATAGCCGCCCTGCGAGTGGCCAACGAGGTAGATCCTCCGGACCTTCTTTTTGAGCACCTTCCGGCTCTTTTCCTTGACCCAAAGCAAAGCGGCCTCTGCCTCGCGGATGCCCTCGCCCATCAGGCGGCCTTCCTGCGGATAGGCGACGCTGACGATCATCATATCGTTGCGATCGGTGATCTCCTTTACGCGGGCCAGCGTATTCTGGGCAGCGGCGAGTATTTGCGTGTCAGACATCACAGTCCCGTGGAAAGCGACGATGACATCGACGATAGGATTCGCGGGCTTATCGATAACGACATCGACATTGATGTTGTTATACGTGATCCGCCGAACCTGCTGGCCGCTGAATTCAACGCTCAAAAGCAGCATTGCAAAAAGCGTAGCGAGGCATATACTCTTGGTTCTTGATCGTGCGGTCATTGTCTCTAAGCACCTTCCCCGGGCGGACGAAACTTATTTGACGTCAAGACCTCGGGAAAAGCCGAAAAATCGACCAAAGCCAAACGCCAACTTTCTTACCATGAAACTAACCAAAGCACAGATCAATGAACTCATCGGTACGCTAAGCGAACGCTTTGCATCGAATCCGGGCCGGCACAAGGGAATCAAGTGGGCGGAGGCCGAAGAGCGGCTTCGAGCCGAGCCCGCAAAGCTTGCGTCGTTGTTTCAGATGGAAGCGACGGGCGGCGAGCCTGATGTGGTTGGCCGCGATAAGAAGACCGACGAGTTCATTTTCTTTGATTGCTCGGCCGAGAGCCCGAAGGGGCGGCGGAGCGTCTGCTATGACCAGGCGGCGCTCGATTCGCGGAAAGAGCACAAGCCGAATCATAGTGCCATCGGGATGGCGGCCGAGATGGGCATCAAGATCCTGACGGAAGCCGATTATGAGGAACTGCAAAAGCTCGGCGAGTTTGACCTAAAGACCTCAAGCTGGATCGCGACTCCTGATGAGATCCGCAAACTAGGCGGAGCCATGTTCTGCGACCGACGCTACGATACGATCTGGACATATCACAACGGAGCCGAATCCTGTTACGGTGCCCGCGGCTGGCGCGGTTCGCTGCGGGTTTAGGCGAACTTTTTCGCAGTTTTATTGTGCAACCTTTCCCCCGGTTTGCTATACTAACAATGTTGAACATACTTTAAGACGGCACGGGGTAATAAGATGTACAAGCTGATTTTGGGTATCGTCACAATTGGGGTTCTGCAGTTCGCTTTGATGATGTATTTGCAAACGCAGGAACCCGCCGAAAAGCAGGTGGCGCAGCTCCGGCAACCGGCACAACCGGTTCCCCCGGTCATCGAGTTTGACGACAGCGGTGAGGCTGAGATCGCTTCAGTACCGGAAAGCGTCAACTCCGACGAGCCCACGGGTTCGCGAATTGCTGAAAGGCGTCACTTCCGCGGATGGAAGCGGCACCTCTCGCGGGCAGACCGTTCTGACCCTGTACGTTCGGGCCCGGATGCCGAGTTTGAAACGGTAGTGATCAGCTACAATGTCCCGCCTGCAAAGCCCGAATGCGGATCGCACGAGCCGGACACGAAAAATGCCGGCGAGCGATCGCAGTTTGCCGAAGCGAAATTTCCACGCTGGAAAGTGGTGAAGACTGACACTTTGAGTTTTGAATAGATCTTAAGAACCGGAATTACAGTAAATCAGCGAAAAGAAAGAGGCGGCCCGTCAAAAGGCCGCCTCTCGCGTTTTAGGTTTGCCGGTCGCTTATGCAAGGTCGAAGCGGTCGGCGTTCATCACCTTGTTCCAGGCGGCGATGAAGTCGCGGACGAACTTCTCCTTGCCGTCCTCGCAGGCATAGACCTCAGCATACGAACGAAGCTCTGAGTTCGAGCCGAAGATCAGATCGACACGCGTGCCCGTGAACTTCGTCTCGCCGGTCTTGCGATCGACGCCGTTGAAGACCTGGCCGTCGCCGTTGGCCGATTCCCACTTCGTGCTCATATCGAGCAGGTTGGTGAAGAAATCGTTGGTCAGTGTTCCGGGGCGGTCGGTAAAGACACCGTGCTTTGAGCCGTCCCAGTTTGCGTCAAGCACACGCATGCCGCCGACAAGCACCGTCATTTCCGGAGCGGTCAGCCCGAGCAGAGCGGCCTTATCGACCAGCATTTCTTCGGCAGGCGTTTTGTGATGGCCCTTGCGATAATTGCGGAAGCCATCTGCCTGCGGCTCGAGGAACTGGAATGAATCGACCTCGGTCTGCTCCTGCGAAGCATCGCCGCGGCCCGGTGTGAAGGGGACGGAGACGTCGTAGCCGGCATCTTTCGCCGCCTTTTCGACCGCGGCACATCCGCCAAGGACGATCAGGTCAGCAAGCGAGACGTGCTTTCCACCGGCGTTGAACTCGCTCTGGATAGCTTCGAGCTTTGCGAGAATTCCGGAAAGGTTAGCGGGCTTATTGACCTCCCAGTTCTTCTGTGGCTGCAGCCGGATTCGGGCACCATTGGCACCGCCGCGGTTATCGGTTCCGCGGAAGGTCGAGGCAGAGGCCCACGCCGTACGGACGAGGTCCGATACCGAAATTCCGGCTTCGAGGATCTTGCCCTTGAGAGCCGCTACGTCAGCATCGCCGATGTTCGAACGGGTATCGGCCGGGATCGGATCCTGCCAAATGAGGTCCTCGGCCGGAACCATCGAGCCAAGATAGCGTTCCTTCGGCCCCATGTCGCGGTGCGTCAGCTTGAACCACGCACGTGCGAATGCATCTGCAAACTCTTCCGGATTTTCGAGGAAGTGCCGCGAGATCTTTTCATAAGCCGGGTCCATACGCATCGCCATGTCGGCGGTGGTCATCATCGGCAAGTGCTTTTTGTTCGGGTCGGCCGCGTCGGGTACGTTAGGCTCGGCATTGACCGGACGCCACTGGTTTGCGCCCGCCGGGCTCTTGGTCAGCTCCCATTCGTTGCCGAAGAGCGTCTCAAAATAGCTGTTGTCCCACTGGATCGGCGTCGGCGTCCATGCACCTTCAATGCCGCTCGTGATCGTATCGGCACCCTTGCCCGAGCCATAGGTGCTCAGCCATCCGAAGCCCTGTGCCTCGATCGGTGCACCCTCGGGCTCGACCCCGACGTTTGCCGCATCGCCGGCACCGTGTGCTTTACCGAAGGTGTGTCCGCCGGCGGTTAGGGCAACGGTTTCGTAATCGTTCATCGCCATCCGGCCAAAGGTCTCGCGGATGTCGCGGGCCGAGGCGAGCGGGTCGGGGTTGCCGTTCGGGCCTTCCGGGTTGACGTAGATCAAGCCCATCTGCACGGCTGCGAGCGGGTTCTCAAGTTCGCGGTCGCCGGTGTAACGCTTATCGGCAAGCCATTCGCCTTCCGAGCCCCAGTAGGTATCTTCCTGAGCCTGCCAAACGTCGGCACGGCCGCCGCCAAAGCCGAAGGTCTTGAAGCCCATCGATTCGAGGGCCGCATTTCCGGCAAGAATGAAGAGGTCGGCCCACGAAAGCTTGCGGCCGTATTTCTGCTTGACCGGCCAGAGCAGGCGGCGGGCCTTATCGAGGTTGCCGTTGTCCGGCCAGCTGTTGGTCGGGGCAAAACGCTGCTCACCGTTCCCGGCTCCACCGCGTCCATCTGCGACGCGATAGGTACCGGCCGCGTGCCATGCCATGCGGATCATGAACGGGCCGTAATGTCCGTAGTCGGCCGGCCACCAGTCCTGCGAATCCGTCATCAGTGCCTTGAGGTCTTCCATTACAGCGTTGAGGTCAAGCGACTTGAACTCTTCGGCGTAATTGAATTCCTTGCCCATCGGGTCCGCAAGTTCGGAGTTCTGCCTGAGGATCTTCAGGTCAAGAGCATTCGGCCACCAATCACGATTCGAGCGCTTGGTGCTGGTCGTAAAGCCGATCGATCCGCCCGTAAAAGGGCAGCGGCTTGAGTCGTTGATCTCCAGCGCCTCGCCTTGGTTATTGATTTCGTAGTTTCCCATCTTTTTTTGTTCCTTTGTTTTGATTTTTGAAAATTACAGGTTGTTTGGGATCTGCCAGCAAAGAGCGCCGGGCAGGCCCCGGATCTTTTAGCCGCTGCACTCGGGGCAAAGCCCGCGGAGCGTAAATTCGATCTCGCCCGGCTTGAATTTCGACCGCCTTGCGGCTTGCTTTATGACCTCGGGCGGGATCGCCAGTTCAAGGTCGGCAAGCCTCCCGCACTCGGTGCAGATCGCGTGGTGGTGCGGGTCAAGGTTGCGGTCGTAACGGGTCGTATCGGACCCAAAGCGAACCTCGCCGATGAGCCCTTCGCCTTTGAGATAGCGGAGCGAATTATAAACGGTCGCGAATGAGATCCCGGGAAGCCGTTTCCGGGCATCCTCAAATACCTCGTTCGCTGTCAGGTGCTCGTGCGATTCCCTAATTACTTCGAGCACCGCCTGCCTTTGCTTTGTATATCCTGAGCGGTCTAATTCCTTCATCGTAATGCAGTTGGAAAGTTAGGTTTAGAATAATTCTATTTATAAATTGTGTCAAATCATGAGGACTTACGACGGCTCATTTTCCCTGACGCGTGAGAGCGGAAAAGATCATCTTGGGCTATTCGAAGCCAAATCCGTGTATAGTCATTTGAGAGAATGCAGCCTCGGCTGCCGCAGAGAAACAAATGTCGGATGTCCCGAAAAAGCGATTGACCGCAGAAGAGTATCTCGAGTTTGAACGAAATTCTGAGATCAAGCATGAGTTTTACAACGGCCGCATCTACGCGATGGCCGGAGCAAAGCGCAATCACAACAAGATCGCAGCTAACCTTCATGGTTTGCTGTGGCAGCATTTGAAGGGAAAAAAATGTGAATTCTACCCTTCGGAGATGCGCGTCCTGGTGGCAAGGTTTGGGCTTTACACTTACCCCGATGTTTCGGTCGTTTGCGGAAAGCCCGAGTTTCAGGATGCGGTTTTGGATACGCTGCTCAACCCGGTTCTGCTGATCGAGATACTTTCGGATTCGACCGAGAGTTACGACCGCGGCAAAAAGTTTCAGCACTATCGCAGCATTGAAAGCCTTCAGGAGTATGTGCTCGTTTCGCAGAATGAAGCTCGGATCGAAAAGTACATCCGCCAGGGCGATGGGTTCTGGGTGCTCTCTGAGGCGGTCGGTGTCGAGTCGTCGATAATGTTTGAATCGATCGATTGTCCGATATCGCTCGCGGAAGTTTACGACAAGATCGACTTTGATGAACCGGAAGAGGACGAGGCAGAGTAACCCTTCTCTAAATTCACACGAAAAAGCCGGCCGGGAAATTGAATTCCGCAGCCGGCTTCTTCAGTTTTGGAACGGATCATTTAGATCCTTTGCCTTCCATCGGGTAACCTGCCTCTCGCCAGGCGGCGGTTCCGCCGAGTAGTGCATAAACGTTCGTGAATCCTTTTTTCTTCAGTTCGTGTACCAGACCGGCACTTGAGTTTTCGGCCGGTCAGGAACAGTAGGCAATTATCTTTTTGCCTTTCGGCAGCGAATCCGCCTTGGCGATCTGGTCCGGCGGAATGTTGATCGCACCCTTAACATGCTGCACCTCAAAGCTTGCAGCCGAGTGCGTGTCGACGAAAACGGCCGAGCCATCGTCGAAGGCCTTCTTGGCTTCGGCGAGCGGGATCCGCTCAACGTCAGGGAACGGAATGTTGCGGGCCGCGGGCGGTGCGGCGGTAGCGGCCGGAGCTGCATTTACGGCCGGCGATGCGTTTGTCGCGGGTGACGCGTTGCGGGCGGTGTTCGTGCCCGTTTCGGCACAGGCCGCCGCAAACAGGCCGGTCGCGGCGAGTGCGGTCAAAAGTCCAAGTCTTTTTATTTTCATAAGCAGTTAATTCCCAAAGGCGGCGAGCACCTCATCGGCATGTTCGCTAACCTTTACCTTATCAAATATCTTGACGATCTTGCCTTTCTCATCTATCAAAAACGTCTTGCGGTGAGTTCCCATGTACTTTTTTCCGTACATGCTTTTCTCGCCCCAAACGCCGTACGCCTCGACGATCGACTTGTCGGTATCGGCGATCAGGTCGAACGGCAATTCGTATTTCGAGATGAACTTCTGGTGCGACTTTTCGTCGTCGATCGAAACGCCGACCACCTCGATACCGGCCTTTTTCAACTCTGCAAAACCGTCGCGGAGCGAGCAAGCCTGCTTGGTGCAGCCGGGCGTATCGTCTTTGGGGTAAAAATAGAGCGCGAGCTTTTTGCCCTTAAAATCACCTAGCTTGACAGCCTTGCCGTCCTGATTCTTGCCCTTGAATGCGGGCGCCTTATCGCCTTCTTTAAGCATATTGATCTGAACTCCTGTTTCTAAAAAGATACAACAACCAGACCGAAGTTCGCACGCTTGCCTGCCGGCGGATTCGCCCGGGGCGTTAGTTCTTCTTGCCAAAGTTCCATCGCATACCGGTCGTAAAGAAAAAGTCGTTGCGCCTGGTCGTGCCGGTCGGGTCGTTATTGAATCGGTTGCCGACGGTAAATTGCCAACCGATCTTCTTCGTTATATCGACCGTCATGCTTGAATCAAAAATGAAGCGGAACTCGTTGCGGTCGGTCACGTTCTGGTAGAACGAAAATGCCTGCTGGAGCCGAAGCCGGCCGTTGAAGCGGTGCTTGAGCGTGTTGCCGGCGAGTGCTTCGGGCGTGTCGGTGTTCGGGCCGACCTGCCAGGTTCGGTTCCAACCGCCGCCGACGAGGACATCAAGCTCGGTCCGGTCGTTCTTGATCAGATGATGGCCGAGCCCGCCGCCCGGCACCGAGCGGAAATAGAGCTTTCGCGGCCGGTCGCGTTCGAAATCGTAAGAGATAAAACCAAAAGTCTTTTCGCTCAAGCGGCGGTCATAGCGGGCGCCGCCCCAAACGGCGTTTTGCGTAGTGCTGACCGTCGCATTGCGGTTGCTGTTCCAGAGGCTGCGTGAGTAAACCGTGAGCTTGTCCTTGGTGCCGGTCTTTGTTGCCCGGAGCCCGGTCGTCATCTGGCTTGTCCGCGAATTGCCTGTGGTGAAATTAAATCCGACGGCCGCATTGCCCTCCCAGCCGGTAAAGAGCCCGAACATCTCACCGCCGAAGAGCCTCGGCGGCTCTTTACGCTCAACCGGCTTTTCTGCAGCGGCCGTTTTTGGAAGGGGCGTCGAGACTTCTTTCGATGCCGTTTCCGTCTCGGAAGACTTTGCTTCGGCTACGTTGATCGAATCGACGAACTTTGCGTCGATCGTGACCTTGCCCGCATAATCGGTCTCAAGCGTGATGGTCTCGCCCTCGCGAGCGACGATCTTGCCGGTCAGCCGGTCGCCGTTCTTGAGCTTGACCTCGTCATTGACGAGGGCCTGAACCTCGGCTGCGAAGAGGGAAAAAAGCAAGATGGCTGCAATGATCTTTGGGGAAATCATGAGTTTCGGATCCTTTGGCTTTTAGGTCGCACGCGCGGGCAGTGCGCGAAAATCATAAGCTTAACATTATGAAACGGGGATGTGAATTACTAGGTGTTATGCCGGGCGAAGGCTTTGCGAAACGATGAAGCTGATCTCAGAACAAAAGGCGATCGAACTTGCGAACCGCAGAAAGGCCGACTTTGCCGCCGAGATCGGCGAGCGGTTCGAGCACCGGGCAAAGAGCTGCGTAACCTGCGAGGTGAAGGGCTCATGCTGCACGGACGTGCATTTTGTCAATGTCCGGATCACACGGCTCGAGGCACGGGCGATCAGCGCCGTGCTAGCGGAGCTGCTGCAAGAGGTGCGGACTCGGGTCGAAGAACGAATTGTCCGCTCAGCCGAGCTCCTTAAAAACGAAGAGCGGGCAGAGGCGAAATTTGCCTGCCCGCTTTTTGAAGCTGATTTGGGTTGCCTAGTTCACGGAAAGGCGAAGCCGCTGCCGTGCATCACACATGCCTGCTACGAACGGCCCGAGGACCTACCGCCCGATGAATTGCTGGCCGCCGAGGAGGCTGAAGTGCTCAGGCTCGAACGCCGTGCATACGGGCGGAACTTCGCGGCCCTGCCGATCCCGCTTGCGATCGAAACCTACCGTTAAGCCTCCGCCGGCGGCGGTGCGGCTACCGGAAGCGTCTTCAGCTTTGCCCCGAGTAGCGTCATCGGGATTAGCAAAAGTAAAAAGACCGCATGATACCAAACGGGGATATAGCTCCACGCCATCACCTGTACCATCAATCCGAAAGCCAGCAGCAAAACGCCCAGGATCAAACCCGAGCGATTGTTCTCGCCGGCGATGACCGCCGCCAAATAACCCGAAACGATCGAAATGATTATGCTCCGGACGATGTGCATCACAAGGATGGTCGTGTTCGGCACGAACTCAGTTTTATTGAACATCGCATTTTCGAAATCGAGCTGATGGGCGCCGTACCATCCGGGCGAGAGCGACATCAGCACCTGATCGCTGCCGATCCAGAGTATCGACCACGCGATGAAACCCGCCACGACCCCGAGAATGATCTTTACCATATGTTTCTCCTTTCTGCTTCGGTTGAAAGAACTATTTCGGTTGTGAGGTATAACAACTGCGCAGGTTGGGACCCAACGAGCGCAGGCGGATTATAGGCGAAAGCCGGGCCGAAAACAAAACAGGAACCTAAAGTCCGGGCGACGTTGCCGACCGAGGCTTGTTGAATTTCCGCTTCGTGCGCCTTGTGCAGAAACTCCGCGTGCTTTGTGTTTGAAGCATTCTTAAACACAAAGCTCTCAAAGGGTTGCACAAAGGTCTCAAAGAAATTCGCTCCCGTGAACGAAGCCCCCGTGCGAAAAAATGATGGACTTACCGGCCGCCCGTGAATATAGTAATAAGACCGTATGCGTGTCGTTTTATTTCTCGTGGTGTTCGCTTTCGCCTTCGCGGCCCAGTCCTTTGGGCAGGTTGATGCCGAATGCCCCGAGATCAAGGTACTAGGTCCGTCCAGAATAGTTACGCCGGGCGGCAAGGCGGTGTTTGTCGTATCGGTCACACCGGTTAAGCAAGATGCGGTTCTTCAATGGACGGTGCAAATCGGCGATCGGGCGGGATCGATAGAATCAGGACAAGGGACAGCGAAGGTCGTTGTCAGTACAACGAGAAAAGATGAAGGCGAAGAGATCAAAGCTCGGGTCGTAATACCGGGGCTTCCTGACGGC
>ERZ1066135.604-NODE-604-length-17739-cov-6.752884_pt1 | contig 17739 bp, 9 predicted proteins | sample MGYA00382782_ERZ1066135 | MGnify/ENA primary metagenome ERZ1066135 (study PRJEB33369, sample SAMEA5778365) | biofilm metagenome | biome: Industrial cooling water; feature: Water cooling tower basin; material: Biofilm | place: United Arab Emirates | collected...
CTTCGAGGCGGAACTTCGGGTCGAGCTTGGCCGAGAGACTCGCCTTCTCGCCGAGCCAGGCGTCGTCGACCAGACGCGTGGACTCGCCGAACGGATTGCCGCCGGCGAGCGGCTCGCCGCCGAACCAACTGCCGCTCCACAACGCGTACATCGCCAGCAACGTGGGCGAGCTGCGCACCAGCGAACGCAGCGTGCAGGTGTCGAAGAAGCGTTTGTCCGCGTACTGCAGCCGGCCGCTGCCGAGCGAGATCGTCCAGTCCTGCCCGCGGTGCCGGAACGGGTTGTCGTCGCCGCCCACGCGGTCGAGCAGTGCGCCGGTCGGGTCGTAGGCGAAGCGCTCGGAGATCGCGCCAGACGCGTCCGTGCTGAACAGCGTCGAACCACGCTCGTCGAAGTGGTGGAAGCTCACCTCCTGCGCGACGTGGTCGTAGGTCGAGAAGAGCGCGCCGTCGAAGTCGGCGATGTACGAGTAGCGCATCATGCCGTTGATCGACAGTTGCGCCGGCGGCGCGCCTGCGAAGGCGTAGTTGCGCGTCAACTCGTAGACATCACCGGCCACGGTCCAGCCCGTGAGGTTGTCGAACCCGTCGTAGCGCAGGTCGTAGGTCTGAGCGCCTTCGGTCAGCGTCGTCAGCCGCGAGCCGAGGTCGTAGTCGGCGGTGAAGTCGTGGCCATCGCCGAGCGTTCGACCGAGCGCGTCGAAGTTCCAGCCCGAAACCTGCTGCGCCGCGTCGTAGCCGAACGTCAGGTCCGAATCGAGCGGCGTCGCCTCGAGCGGCATCAAGCGCGACGCCACCTCGATCAAACCCAGCGAGTTGTAGCTGAGCTGCGTGTCCGCGAGCCGCGCCGGCGTCGCATCGCGCTCGAGGATGCGCGTGAGCTTGTCGTCGGGGCCGAAGGTGCGCGACGTGTCGACACCGCTGGGCCTCTCGATGAGAGTGACGTTGCCGTTGGCGTCGCGCGTGAACTGCGTCACGCCCGAAGACCAGTCCGTGAGCGACGTTCCCAGCCCGCGCGCGTCGTAGGCGTACTGCACGGTCATGCCCGGCCCGTACTGCACCGAACTCACGCGTCCGGCTGCGTCGCGACCGATCGCGAGGCCGTTGCAGCTCGTCATGCGACCGGCCGCGTCGTAACCGATCGCCACGCCCTCCGCGCCGGTGATGCGGCCGTGCGCGTCGTACGTGTAGTCGAGGTCGAGCCCGTCGCTGTACAGGCGGCGCGTCAGGCGGCTCGCGCCGTCGAACTCGTAGGTGACCGAACCGAGTCCGCCGGGAAACGTGACCTGCGACACGCGTCCACGCAGGTCGTAGTCGTAGCTCGTGGCGCGGCCGAGCGGATCGGAGGTGCTGTCGAGTTTGCCCGCGGCGTCGTAGGCGCTGCTCCACAGCGCCCCGCCCGGCAGCGAGACCGAGAGCGTCTGCCCGAGCGCGTTGCGCGTGAACGTCGCCGTCGCGCCGGAGAACGGCAGAGCGAAGGACGCAACCCGGCCGAGTGCGTCGTAGTTGAACGACGTCGTTCGACCCTCCGCATCGACGCTCGTCTTGAGTCGGCCGAACAGATCGAAGGTACGGCGCGTCACCGCACCGGTCGGCGTCGTGGCGCGCGTGATGCGCCCGAGAACATCCGTGAGGTAGCTCGTGCTCGCACCGCTCGCACTCGCGCTCGCGGTCGGAGCACCCTCGCCGTCGTGTGTGTTGCTCCACGTCTGCCCCGCAGAAAACGCAGCGGATTCCAGCCTTCCGCGCACGTCGTAGCCGAGCGTGACGCCCTTGCCGGTCGGATCCACGAGCCCCGCGACGCGGCCCACTTCGTCGTAGCTCGCGCTCGCGGTGTTGCCGAGCGGATCCTCGACGCTCGTCAGCCGGTCGAGGGCGTCGTAGGCGAGCGTCCAGGTCTGCGCCGACGGCGCGGTGATGCTCGTCACGTTGCCGTTGTCGTCGTAACCGAAGCTCGTCACGGCGCTCTCCTCGTCGGTGACGCTCGTGAGCCGGTCGAGCGCGTCGTAGCTGTACGCGCGCGAGGTCGTGTCGGCGAACGTGATCGCGCTCACGCGCCGCAACGCGTCGTATGCAAAGCTCGAGAGCCCGAGCACGGGGTCGTCGAGCGACGCGAGCGTTCCGTTGGCGTTGTACGTGTAGGTGCGAACGGCGTTCAGCGGACTGGTCTCGGTCAGCACCTGCCCACGCGCGTTGAACGTGTACGCCCACGTGTTCCCGCCGCGGTCGGTCCAACCCGTGCGGTTGCCGTTGGCGTCGTACGCGAAGCTCTCGTCGTTGCCGTCCGCGTAGGTGATCCCCGTCAAGTCGTAGAACGTGAAACCACCCGAACTGCGCGGCGTGTACGTGAACGTCGTCTGCCCACCGTCGGCTTCGGTCTTGCGCGCGATGCGCCCGCTCGCAGCGTGGATCGTCCACGAGTTCGTGCGGCCCAGTCGGTCGGTGATCGCCGTGCGCCGCCCGGTGGCGTCGTTCTGCAAGCTCGCCGCGGCGCCGCTCTCGTCTTCCCACGACACGAGGTCCCCGTCGGAGTCGTAGTCGTGCACCTGCACACGCCCCAACGGATCGGTCAAGGTCGTCTCGCCCGAGGCGGTGTCGTAGGCGAAGCTCGTCACCTCGCCGAACGCGTCGGTCTGCGTCGCGACGCGCGAGTTCGCGTCGTACGTCTGCACGTAGGGCGTGTTGCCCTCGGGCAGAGTGATCGAGGCGAGCAACGGCGACGCCGGCGGGCTCGCCACGTACGTGTAGGTCGTCGTTTCGCCGGCGGCGTCCGTAGAGCTCGTCAGGCGCGCGTTGCCGTCGTGCCCGAAGTTCACCGTGCGTGTTCCGTCGCTCACCGCGGTGAGCCGTCCGCTGGTGTGCGTGAACGTGAGCGTGCGCCCCAGGCCGTCGGTGATGTTCGTGAGCAGCCCACCGGAGTACGTCAGCGTGTGCGCGTTGCCGCGCCCATCGCTGACGGAGGTCAGGCGGCCGTTCGAGTCGAAGGTGCGGCGCACTCCGTCGAGCGGATCGGCGAGCGTGAACACCGAGACGTTCTCGATCAGCTGGTAGGGAATGTCGTCGACCAGCGCGAGCGACCAGTCGGTCGCCTGGAAATCGCGCTCGAAACGCAGCACGCGCCCCGTGTCGGTCGCGACCTCGACGTTGTTGCCGGTGCTCTCGAGCTTCCAGGAGTAGTTGTGCAGCCAACCGGGCCCGAGCGTGCTCGTGTTGTTGCCCTCGCTCGCGATGCGCGACGAGTAGTAGCGACGGAAGTCGAGCGGCAGCACGCCGCCGAGGTCGAAGTCGGCCTTGATCGCCGCGACGAACTCGCCGCGGTTGGTTTCGATCGGATCTCCCGCGAGCGCCGCGGACAGGTTCGCGCCGGCGTTCGCAGGGAGCGGCTCGACGGTCACGGGGACCAGGTGCGGCACGAAGGGCGCGCAGTTGTTCTCGTTGCAGAATCCGCCGGGAAAGTCGGCCCCCACCCAGCACACCTGCAGGGTCGACGCGGCCGGGATGGTGAGGCCGGGGACAGCGCGCACGACGAAGACCTGGTCGACGCGGTTGTTCACCGTGGCGGTCGTCCCGTTGCCGGAATTCACGGCGCCGGTCGACATGTTGATCGAGAACACCTTCACCGCGCTCGGATTGAGGCTGGTGATCGTGATCGAGGCCGGGCACGTGCCCTGGTCGGCGACGTACACGAAGTCCTCGCCGCCGGGGCGCAGCGTGATGGCGGCCGGGAACACGTCGTGGGCGCGGGCCGACAAAGCCGCGACGACCAGGGCGGCGGCGCGGAGCAAGAGGTGGCGCATGGAGAGGCCTCGTCGAAAGCGGCCGCACGAGCGCGACCCCAGACCTCAACTGCAACGCGGCGCGCTCCGGCCGGGAATTCCCGACGAAATTTGCGCGCGTCGCTCAGCCGCGCTGGCCGAGCACTAGGCGAAAGGTCTTGCGCAGGCGTTCGAGCGCCCGCTTGCGCGCGCTTTCGACAAGCGCCGTGCTCGTGCCCAGCCGCTCCGCGTGTTGAGCGGCCGTCAACCCGTCCACGAGTCCTTCGATGAGCTCGCGGTCCCGCGGCAGCAGCAGCGCGAGCGCCTTGGCGGCGAGCCCGACCTGCTCGCGGCGCGCCGCGAAGGTCGACGGCCCCGTAACCGACGCAGCGAGGTCGTCCACGCCGAGGTTCAGCTCGTCCGTGTCCCCCAGCCGCAGCGCCTGCGCGCCCGCGCGCTTGAGCGCCGACCAGTGCGCGCGGCGATCTTCGAGGTGGTTGCGCGCCACCTCGAACAACCAAGCGCGAAAACCCGCTTCGTCGCGCCACACGAAGCTGCCCGCGTGCCGCAGTGCTCGCGCGAGCACGTCCTGCGTCAGATCTTCGGGCGTTTCCATGCGGATCAGCGCGCCGCCGGCGCGGCGCTCCACGAAACGCAGCAGTTCCGCGCGCTGCTGAGCGATGCGGCGCTCGAGTTCGGCGCGGTCGCTCACCGCGGGCCTCCGCCGACGCGCCGCGCGAGCAGCCGCATGCCGGTTTCTCCGCTGGTCGCATCCGGCGGCGCTCCCAGTCCGCCGCTCACCGTGAGCACGTGCCCCATCGACTGGCCCCAACTCCCGCCGCCGAGCCGGCGCATGCCGCGTCCGAAGTCGTACCAGGCGTCGAGCCACTCCATCGCCGAACCGCAGAAGTCGTAGGCGCCGAGCGGCGACTCGTCGATCGGGAACTGCATCACCGGGCCGACGCCCGCGCGCGGCCGCGCGAAGCACGAGCGACTCCACTTGGGCCGAAAGTGCGTGCCCCACGTGTACGTGCGCCGCGTGCCGCACAATCCCGCCGCCTGATACTCGCCGTAGTCGGGAAGCTCGAACTCGAACACGCCGCCGCGCGCCTGCTCGCGTTCCGTGCGCCAACGCGCGAACGCGACCGCGTCGTGCCACGAGATGCCGACCACCGGGACGAGCGGCGCCCAGCCGCGCGGCAGCGCAAAACGTCCGTCGGCGCCGCGCTCCCACATCGGGGCGACGCCGGCGCCGGCGCCTTGGCGCGGAACGCGGATCAGCTGCGGCGCCGCGGCGACCTCGCGGAGCGTCGCGTCGAGATTGAGGAACTCGAGGTACTCGGCGCTGGTGACCTCGTGCTCTTGGATCCAGAAGTCGCCGGCGCCGTAGGGCACGAACACGAAACCCGGCAAGGCTTCGCTGGTGTTCCACAGCCGAGCTTCGACGCGCGCGTCGCCGCCGCGTGCGGAGAACGGCCGCAAAGCAGGCTCGAAGCCGGGCAACGTGAACACCGCGACGTAGTCGCCGAGCGCGAGCTCGAGCGGCGCGAGCGGCGCAATTCCGAGCTCTGCGGCCGGATCGTGGCACAACGGCGCCGCGGTGGCGCGCACGACGGCGCCCGGCGGCAGCAACGTGTCGAGCAACACGCCGTCGCGCGCGACGCGGCAGGGCAGCGGCGGACGGTCCACGAAGTCGCCGAGTTCCTGCGAGGTGAGGACGCGGGCGCCGAGTTCGTCGAGCGTGGTCGCGCGCACCTCGAACGTCGCGCCCGCGCGCTCGAACACGAAGCGGCGCACGCGGGCGGCGCCGTCGGGCTCACGCGCCGCGTCGATCGCGAGGAAGTCGATGTCCCAGCCGTCGCTGATCGGCGCACCGTCGACGGACACGAGCCGGTCGAGCTGCTGGAGCTGGCCTTCGCGCGGCGCCTGCGCAACCCACGCCGCTCCAGCGATGTCGCGGCCGAGAAGTTCGACGATCAGATCGCCCTGACGCAGCTCGCCCGCGGAGCGCGCGACGCGCAAACACAGTGTTCCGGGCGTGGGGAGCGCACTTTCGCCGCGGAACGGCGCGGGCACGGTGCGCGGATCGCCGCCGGGCAGCAGCTTGGAGAGTTCGACGTAGCGGTGCAGCTGCACCCGCGCACCCGGCGGTTCGGAGACGAACGCGACACGTGAGCTGGCCCGCAGCTCGGCGCTGAGCTCGCCGCCTTCGTCGTGCTGTTCGACCAAGCCGCGGTAGAGCTCGGCCTCGTCGTCGTCGAGTTCGGCGAGCGCCTCGCGGAACTTCTCGCGGTACAGCTCGGCGCGCACACGCTCGGTCCCGGCGACCGACGGATCGATGCGCTCGGCGGCGCGCAGTTGCTCGAGCACCTCGTGGAACGTCGCCTCCCAACTGCGCCGCAACGCCGCAACCTCGCGCTCGCGTTCGTCGAGCAGTCGGTACTGCTCCGGCGCGAGCCAGGCGTAGTCCAGACTGCTGCGCAACTGCTCGACTTCGCGCGCGAGCGCCGCGAACCGCTCGCGGCTCTCGCGGTAGTGCGCGACGGCGTCGCGCGCGGCGCTCAGCGCGGCGACGGCCGCTTCCTTGCGCCGCTCGCGCTCCGCGCGCGCCGTGACGACGGACCACGCGCCGAACGCCAGCAACGCGGCGAGGCCGGATCCTGCGATCGCCGCGGCCACGCGGTTGCGCCGCACGCTGCGCGCGGCTCGTTCGAACAGGTTCAGCGGCCGCGCGCGGATCGGCCGCAGCTCGAGCAGCGCGTCGAGATCGTCGGCGAAGTGTCCCGCGGTCGCGTAGCGCCGCGCTGGATCGCGCTCCATCGCCTTGAGCGTGACGATCTCGAGGTCGCGCGGCAGCGTCGGAACCAGGCGGCGCGGCGGCGGCGGCTCGGCCGTGAGGATCTGGTGGAACACACGCTCGACGGTCGCGCCGTCGAAGGGCGTGACCCCCGTCAAGCAGCGGTAGAGCGTGACGCCGAGCGAGTAGACGTCGCTGCGCGCGTCGATGCTCGCGCTCGAAGTGATCTGTTCGGGCGCGGCGTAAGCGGGGCTGCCCGCGAAGGAGTCCGTCAGCGTCGCGGCGTCGCTGTCGAGTGAGCGCACCAGTCCGAAGTCGAGCAACATGGCCCGGTCCTGCGTCGTGATGCGCACGTTGGACGGCTTCACGTCGCGGTGGACCACACCTTCGCGGTGCGCGTAGTCGAGCGCGCGCGCGAGATCGCGGATCCACGCGAGCTTGCGCGCCAGCGCGATCGGACCGAGGGCCAGCTCCTCTTCGAGCGTGCGCCCCGGCACGTACTCCATCGCGAGGTAGCGCACGCCGCGCTCCTCGCCGAAGCCGTGCACCGCGACGATGCCGGGGTGCCGCAGCTTCGCCACCGCACGCGCCTCGCGCTTGAGGCGCTCCGCGGCATGGTTCGATCCGGCGAGTTCGGGCCGCAGGATCTTGAGCGCGACCTTGCGTTCGAGCGACGGTTGTTCCGCGAGGAACACCAGCCCCATGCCGCCGCGGCCGATGCGCTCGATCAAGCGGTACTCGCCGAGCTCCGCGAACGGCAGCCCGCCCTCGTCGGCGCGCGGCGCACGTGCACCTGTGCGCTGCAGCGCGTTCAAGCGCTCGCGCAGCTGCGCTCCAGCGCCGCCGCGGGCCGCGAGAAACGCGTCGACATCCGGGGGCTGCGCCTGGAGCGCGAGCTCGAGGAACTCGTCGAACAAACGCTCGTCGCGCTCCGAGTTGTCCAGCTCTCCGCGCGCCGACTCCATCGCGCCAGCGATGCTAGCAGCATCCGGCTGGCGCGCTCGTCCACCACGCGGAGCGCGCGGACTCGCCCCGCCCGCCGCTTACGGCTCGACGACGAATTCGAGCGCGTTGGAGAGCGCCGTCGTCTTGGGGCTCGGCGGATCGCGATACCAGGCCTGCGAGAACACGTGCTGGCCCGCAGTGAACGGCTGGCCGAGCACGCCGGGCGTCACGGCCAGCGTGTTCCAGTCGAGGGCCAGGGCGCCGTTGCACGCTCCCGCGGCGCCGCCCGACGCGACCGGCGTCGAACGTTGGATCGGCGACTTGATGCACAGGAACGAAGAGCTCGCGCCCCAGGGCAGCGGAGCGAAGCCGGTGTTGTCGAGGCCGTAGAAGAGCAGTCCCTGTTTCTGGCCTTCGACCGAGTTCGCCGTGAGCGTGAAGCCCGCGCCCGCCGTTGCGCTCGGCGTGCCGACGGCGCTGAGCGCGGCGACGCAGCCGCTGCTCGACGTGCCGGCCGTGCAGAACGTGATGAAGTTGTCCGTGCCTCGGTCGTGGGCGAACGCATCCCAGCGCAGGTTGGTGTCGCCCGCGACCAAGTTCGAACCCAGGCTCCAGAAACCGACGTAACGGCCGTCGCTCGACAGCGAGCCGGCGTAGCTGTCCTGGCTGGAGAACGCGCCCGCGGAGGAGCGGCTCGCGCAGGTGGTCGTGTTGGTCAGAAGGTCGCGCGCGAACACGTCGCGCCGCGAGTTCGTGTCGCCCGCAACCAGCGTGGTCGCCGAACTGTCGAAGCTCACCACGCGCCCGTTGCGCGAGATGAAGGGCAGCGAGCAGTTGGCGGCGGGAACTCCGGCGAGGTTGAGGCTCGCGCAGAGCGTCGTGCCGCTCACGAGGTCGCGCACGAACACGTCGGTGAAGCCGCTGGCGCCCGGCCAGAGGTTGGGTGCGTTGCTCGAGAAGGCCACGTAGCGACCGTCCGCCGACATGCGCGCGCCGTTGACGGCGGAGTTCGCCTGCACTCCTGCGTTGTTGACGCTCACGCGCGTCGTGGTGAGCGTCGTGCGGTCGTGAACGAACGCGTCCCATGTCCCGTTGGTGTCGCCCGCGACCAGCGTGCTCGCGAGCGAGCGGAACGCAACGTAGCGGCCGTCGTTCGAGAGCGCGCCCGGGCCGCCCAGCACTTCCGAGTCGTTGTTCCCCTGGCCGCCGCCGTTCGCCAGGCTCACCTTGAACGTCGTCCCGAGTTGGCGATCGCGCAGGAACACGTCGTTGCCCGTCAGATCGCCCGCCACCAAAGCGTTGAAGTTGCTCTGGAACGTGACGAAGCGTCCGTCGTCGCTCACGCTCGGCCGGGTGCAGTCCGTGCCGCTCTGACCGCCGGCGGCGCCCAGGCTCACACGCTCGGTGGTTCCGAGCAAACGGTCGCGCAGGAAGATGTCGGTGCGCGCGTTCGTGTCGCCGGGGACCAGGTTCTCGGCGTTGCTCTCGAACACCACGAAACGCCCGTCGGCCGAACAGGACAGCCCCACGGCCAGGGCTTCGATGAAGCCCGCGTTGCCGGTGTGGCCGCTCTGCTGATCGCCCTGGACTCCGGCGCTCGAAACGCTGACGCGTTCGGTCGTCGCGAGCAGCCGATCGTGCACGAACACGTCGCTCGAGGCGTTGGTGTCGCCGGCGACGAGGTTCGACGCGGGGCTGGTGAAGACCACGAAACGGCCGTCGCCGGAGACCACCGTCGGCCCCGTGTTCGCGTTGGCCTGCAGGCCGGCGCTGCTCACGCTGGCGCGGGTGGTGAGCTGCGCGAAGGCGGCCGAAGGCACGAGCGGGAGAAGCAAAGAGGCGGCGAGGATGCGTCGATGAGTCATGGATGGGCTCCGCGCTCTTCAACGGAGCACGCCGCGCCGCGTGACCCGCGAAAGTGGGCGTTCGCAGGCACTTTTCGAAGTCTGCGCAGCTCGCAGACGGACGCGGGGCGCGATTTTCCGCGGATCCGTGGGACACAGGCGCGCCCGCGGCATCCTGAGGGAGGGATGGCGACGAACTCGGAGCTCGAAGGGCTGCTCGCGCAGACGCGCTGGGTGCAGGCGTTGGCGCGGCGGCTCACCGGCGGCGCGGAGGCCGACGACCTCGCGCAGGAGGCCTGGGTGCGGGCGCTCGAGCGCCCGCCGCGCGACGAGCACGCGAGCGGCGCGTGGTTCCGTCGCGTGCTCGTGAACCTCAAGAGCGAGGGCGCGCGGCGCGAGGTGCGCCGCCGAACACGCGAACAGGACGTTGCTCGCGAGCTGCGGCACGAGGGCGACGACGTGGTCGAGCGCGCCGAGCTCTCGCGGCGCCTCGTGCAGCGCGTGCTCGAACTCGACGAGCCCTATCGCGCGACCGTGCTCGCGCGCTACTTCGACGGACTCTCAGCGGAGGAGATCGCACGCCGGCGCGGCGAGAAGGCCTCGACGGTGCGCACCCGGCTCGAGCGTGGGCTCGCGCGGCTGAAGGAGCGGCTCGAGCGCGAAAACGGAGCCGAGTGGCTGCGTGGCTTGGCGCTGCTCGCGAACTCGCAGGCGACGCCTTCCGCCGGCCTCGGCGCCGCCGCAACAACCATCGGGAGCGGAATCATCGTGGCAAGCGTTGTGTGGAAAGCGGCGGCGGCAGCAGCAGTGCTAGCGGCGGCGTGGTGGTGGCGGCCGATCGGCGCCGAGCGCGAGAACGAACGCACGCCGGTGGCGAACGAGGCCAGCGTGCAACGCGAAGATGGCAAGCCGCTGGCGAGCGAGCGCGCTTCCGTCGCGCCGGTCGAAGTTGCGGCGGGCGAGTCGAACGCGCCGGCGAGTCCCAGCGTGAGCGACGGCGCGCTCAGCGCTGCGGAACTCGACGCCGAGTACGCGGCGCAGAGCGCACCGGGCGTGCTCGAGGGAATCGTGCTGCGCGCTCGGCGGCCCGTGGACGGTGGAACGGTGTACATCCGCCAAGGTGAGTGGGAGACGCTGCCCGACGATCCGCGGCCGCTGCTGGGCGCGCTGAGCGAGGGCGCGGTCGAGGCGCGTCCGATCGGAAGCGACGGGCGCTTCCGCATCGCGCCGCTGGACGAGGGCTGGCACTTGCTCGGCGTCGACGTCGGCGGCGGCGCCACGCTCCACATCGGAGTGCGTGTGTTCCACACCGAACCCAACCAGCGCGTCGTGGTCGAGCTCGGGTCGGCGCGCATCGAGGGCCACGTGTGGGACGCCGAAGGCAGGCCCGTGGCGGGCGCTTCCATCCGCGTCTCGCGCCGCCTCCGCGGCCGCGCCTTCTTCCACTACGGGACGAGCGATCGCGAAGGTTGGTACTCGGTTCCCGACCTGGAGCCGAGTGAGATTCATGCGAGCGTCGATCGCCGCGGCGCGCGCGGCTTCGAAGCGCAGAGTGAAGACATGCAACGCGTCTGGGGCCTGCAACCGGGCGAGACGCGGCGCGTCGATTTCGGCGCGCCGCAGCGCAGCGTTCGCATCCGCGGCAGGTTGCTCACGCTCTCGGGGACGCTGCTCACGTTGCGTGGCAGCGTGAGCGCAACGTCCGGCGCCGGCGGTCCGCACAACGAAGTTCGCCTCGAAGCAGGCGAGTTCGAGCTGCACGTGCCTCCCGGGCGCTGGGAGTTGCGCACGAAGCTCCAGACGAATCGCTCGGGCCTCGATTCGCCGTTGCTCGAACTCGGGAGCTTCGATTTCGACGGACGCGATCAAAGTCGCGACTTTGTCGTACCGGGCGCCACCGTGCACGGACGCGTGATCGCGCCCGACGCCGCGCCGTTGCCGAACGGCTTGAGAGCGATGCAAATGCACCCTGACGGGCGCGCCGCGTTGGACGTCGAAGTTGCGCCGAGCGGCGAGTTCCTGCTGTTCGCGGTCGAACCGGGACGTTGGAAGCTTGAGTTGTGGCCCGAGCTCGCACCGGCGGCCGAAACGTGGTTCGAAGTGCGCGCGGGCGAGCGCGAGTTGCGACTCGATTTGCCCGCGCGGCGGCGCTGAACGACGGGGACGTTGAACGACGGCCGGGCCGTCAGAGTCCGATCCAGCGTCCGAGCGCGTAGGCCACCCAGATCGCGGAGAGGGCGAAGCCGACTTCACAAAGTCGGCACAGCGTGTGCGCGAAGAGTCGCGCCATGACAGTCCTCCTGCCTGGGCTGGACAGACGAACGCCGCAGGCTCCCGGTGTCCGCTCCGGCGACGGAGTGCGGGTGAAAAAAGGCCCAAAAATCTGCGCGCGGACGGCGACGCACGGTCTCGAGGTCGCCTCCGGGCCGCTGCGCTATCCTCTGGACCGCGAGGCGCCCCCGCCCTCCACCCCAGCGACGACCGATGGCGTTCAACTCCACCGAGTTCGTCTTCTTCTTCCTGGCGGTGTTCTACGTGCACTGGGCCGTCGCGCGCTGGACGAGCGTGCGCTACGCCTGGCTGCTGGCGGCGAGCTGCGTGTTCTACGCCAGCTGGAGCGCCAAGTTCCTCGGCCTGATCTTGGTGTCGAGCCTGCTCGACTACGCCTGCGGGTTGCTGCTGGGCCGCACGAACGCGCCAGGTCGCCGCAAGCTGATCCTCGGCGTGTCCTTGGCCGGCAACCTCGGGCTGCTCGGCTTCTTCAAGTACGCGAACTTCTTCGCGGAGAACGCGCACGCCGCCTTCGCGCGCATGGGCCTGGGCGGCGTCAACGAGTTCGTGCCGTGGAACATCGTGTTGCCCGTCGGGATCTCGTTCTACACATTCCAGACGCTGAGCTACACGATCGACGTGTACCGCGGGCAGCTCAAGCCCGTACGTTCGCTGCTGGAGTTCGCGCTCTACGTCACCTTCTTCCCGCAGCTCGTCGCCGGGCCGATCGTGCGCGCGAGCGAGTTCCTGCCGCAGCTGGCGCAGCCCACGCGCTTCGACGATCGCGCGGCGCAGGCGGGCTTGTTCCTGATGCTGTGCGGACTGGCCAAGAAAGTGCTGCTCGCCGACACGATCGGCATCGAGCTCGTCGATCCGGTGTTCGCCAAACCCGCCGAACACGGACCGCTCGGCGTGGTGCTCGGCGTGTGGGGCGCGCTGTTCCAGTTCTACCTGGATTTCTCGGCCTATTCCGACGTTGCGATCGGCGCCGCGGCGTGCCTGGGCTACACGCTGCCGCTCAACTTCGACCGGCCGTTCCTCTCGCAGTCGATCAGCGAGTTCTGGCGGCGCTGGCACATCTCGCTCTCGACCTGGTTCCGCGACTACGTGTTCGTGCCGCTCGGCGGGCGCGGCGCGAGCCGGGCCGCGTTCGCGCGCAACGTGATGATCGCCTTCCTGCTCACGGGGTTGTGGCACGGCGCGGGCTGGAACTACGTGCTGTGGGGCGGCATGCACGGCGTGTTCACGTTCGTCGGCGCGTTGTTGCCGCGCGCGAGCGCCGAACAACTGGCCGCGCGCCCGCTGTGGGAGCGCTTCGTGCGCCGCGCGTGGGTCTTCAACCTCGTCGCGCTGAGCATGCTGTTCTTCCGCAACGGCACCGTCGCCGAGGGCAACAAGGGCATCGCGGGCTCGCTCGAGATGCTCGCGGCGCTGGCGGGCGACTGGACGAGCGTGCCGACGTTGCGGACCGCCGGCGTGGTCGCGCTCGTCGTGGCCGCGCTCATCCACTGGACGCCGCGTGAGTGGATCCACGAGAACGGCCGCGAGCGCTGGATCGCCGCGCCGTCGTTCGCGCAGGCTTTCGTGCTGGCGCTCGCGACCGGCGCGCTCGCCGCGCTCTCCTACGCCAAGGCCCCGTTCATCTACTTCCAGTTCTGAGCATGGGCGCACTCACTTCGAAAACCGCGGCGACCGGGCTCGTGTACGCGCTGTTGTGCGCGGCGGCGACTTGGTGGGCCGAACGCGAGAAGCTGGGCCTGGCGAGCGATGCGCGGCCCGCGGTGGTGCGCGAGCTCGTGCGCGAGAAGCGCCCGGCGGAAGTGCTCTTCTTCGGCAGCTCCCAGACGGCGCGCGGCATTCGGCCCGCGGCGTTCGAAGCGCGCTGGCGCGAGTTGAAGGGCGAGGAGATCCGCGCCGTGAACCTCGCGACGCTCGGATCGGCGCGGCAGATCAGCTTCCTGACGCTCGAGGACTGGCTCGAACACAATCCGGCGCCGCAGACGATCGTCGTCGAGTGCGGGATGCAGTCCGACCGACCGGAGTGGATCCACGAGCTCTCGACGCGCTTCATGGACCTGCGCGACGCGCGGCGCAATCTGCGCTACCGCCCGTACCTCTTCCGCCGCTCGAGCGACATGGCGAAGGAGAAGCAGCGCGCCGCGCAGTTCGATCCGGGCGGCGTGTTCCGCGCGCTCGACCGTTTCGCGCTGCACTTGGAGTTCAGCTTGGAGGCCGCCGGCCGCGGCCCCGAGGACGTCGTGCGTTTCGCGTTCAACTACGTCGCGAGCGGCGGCAAGTCGGTGTATTGGATGCCGAACGAACCGACGATGCTGCACGTGATCGAGCGTCACGTGCGCGAGGCGGGCTTCTACCGCATCGAACCGCAGTGGGACGAAGGCGTGCGCGGGCGCCAGCGCGTCACCGAACTCGCCGCGAAGCGCGACTACGAGAAGATGGTGAACTTCCGCTGGGAGGATTCAGGCCAGCCCGATCCGTTCGCGGACGAGGGCAAGTTCCTGCCCACGCGCTTGTACGGCGTGCTGCTCAGCGAGCTGTGCGCGCGGCGCGGCATCCGCCTAGTGTTCGCCGAGTTGCCCGAGTTCCGCACCGGGCCGCTCTTCCCCAAGCAGATCGAGTTCCACCGCAACCTCGGCGAACTGTTCCTCGCCGATCGCGCGGTGTTCTACCGCGAAGAGAACTTCCAGGATCCGGGGCACCTGAGCGTGGCCGGCGCGGAGCTGTACTCGCGCGCGCTGGCGGAGTTCCTCGCCGCGCCGCGCTGAGAGAGCCCACACAAAGCGACGAGCCCTCGCCCGGCCGAAGCGGGGCGAGGGCTCGTGGTGCGGCTGCGGGCGAGCCGCGCGCCCTACCGAATCAGGGGCAAATCGTGGCGCGCGCGGCGTTGGTCAAGCCCGTCGTGCTCGGGCTCTGCGGATCACGCGACCAGTACTGCATGAAAACTTCGCGGCCCGGATAGAGCGCCGGGTCGATGAGCGATTGCACGTACGAGCTCAGCGCGAGCGAGTACGTCCCGGTGCAGTCGCCGCCCCCCACGGTCCCGCCGGAACCTTGGGGCGGCGTGCGCGTCGTCGGCGGCGTGATGCACAGGAAGCCGCCTTGGAACGGCGCGTTGCCCGCGGCGAAGCCATAGAACAGAAGGCCCGTACGTTGGCTCAGCACGTTGCTCGCAGTCACGTTGCAAGCCGCCGCCGACGAGTAGCTCGGCGTGCCGCTGATGGCGATCGCCGGCGTGCAGCCGAGGCTGTTGACCTTGGCCGTGCAGTAGGTCGCCGGCGTCGGGCAAGTCCAATTCGAGCGCAACGTGCCGGCGATCGAGATCGTGCCCGACGCGCCCGTGCCCGGGTCGACGAAGGCGAAGCTGGTGTTCACCGGCAGCACGAGCGACAGGTTGTTGCCCGTCTGCGTCAACGTGCCCGACTGCGCCTGCGGCGCCGAAGCCAGGCCGGCGAGGGGCGTGTTCGAGGGCGTGCCGCCCAGCGTGGTCACGACCAACGTGCCCTGCAGCGCCGTGACCGTGACGCTCGCGGTGAACGCGCCGCTCACGCCGATCGGGAAGCTCGGGGAGCTGAACGAGAGGTGCAGGTTGTTGACCTGGATCGTCGCGAGCGGCGGCAGGAACGGGAAGATGTTGTTGATCTTGCCGTTCAGGTTGGGCGTGACGAGCGCGTCGCCCGTCCCGGAGAGCAGGCCGCTGGCGATCGGATCGCTCCCCGAAGGCGTGAGCACCAGCCCGGTCGTGCCCGACATCTGGAACGCCGTCGAGGGGTTGCCGACGATCGCGCCCAGGCTGCTCGTGCCCGACCAATTGAAGTTGGACTGGGCCTGGTCGATCGTGAAGGTGAACGCGCCCTGGGCGTTGGCGATGGCCGTGCAGGCGAGCAAGGCCGCTGCGGTGGTGAGAGTGCGGAGCATGGCGGGTGGAGGTGGATGTCCGGGGGGAGGCGCACGCGGTGCTCGAAGAAAGCGAAACCGCTCGAAACCTGAGCATACTCCCTCGCGTCGAACGGAGCGGTTGTCGCCCGTGCGCCGACCGGCGGGAGACCGCCCGCTGACCTGGCCCCACGATCTGCCCCGCCGCTCCGTTCCGCGCAGCGGCGCCGGTCCTTGGGCCCGATCCTCCGGCCGGCGACCCGGGGTACGCCCTGTGGTCGCAGTTCCCGGCCGACCGACCTACGATGCTGCTCTTCCCAAACCCAGGCGTGCCTCGCCCCCTCCATCGAATGCGTTTCGCCGTAAGCCTCCTCGCCGTCCTCTCCCTGTGCTCCAGCGCCGCCGCCGACATCATCGCGGTGCGCTTCACCAGCCCCAAGGTCGCCAACCGCTACAAGGACCACCTGGTCTCGCGCGGCGGCGAATTGGTGGTCATGGGCGAGCAGTTCGACGATCCGGGCGCCACGGGCGGTGCGCCGGGGCTGGGCGGCGGCGGCGGCCGCGCGCCCTACAGCCTGATCGTCGCCGACCCGAACGATCCGACCAACGTCTCGTACAAGATCGAGATCGACAAGGACGGCAAGGAGAAGATCATCCGCAACAAGAAGAAGGTCGTCGTCATCGCCGCCGAGGACACCGTGGGCGCGATGGTGATCGTCAAGGACGGCACGCTGGCGACCTTCGCGGCCGACTACAGCGAGCGCAAGCGCGAAGTCGACGCGCTGCTCGCCGACCGCGACAGCAAGCCCAAGGGCAGCCCCGAGTGGATGAGCGTGCACCAGCGCGCGCTCATGAACATGGAGCGGCTCGAGTCGTGGCTGCGCTCGACCTTGTACCCGGGCGCCGCGGACAAGCTCGCCAAGGAGATCGCCAAGCAGCGCAAGCTCGCCACCGCCGACGCCGTTCGGCAGCGCAAGGAGGCCGCGCTGGCCTCGCTGAAGAGCGTGCCCACGCCGCCGGAACTGATCGAAGTCGCCAAGAGCATCTCGGGCGGCACGGACAACTTCAAAGTGCAGGAGAGCCTGCACGTGCGCATCATCTACCGCGACACGATCGCCGACGAGCGCGTGAAGAGCCTGCTCACGCTGTCCGAGGAGATCATCGACGCCTTCCGCGTCGAGTTCGTCGACCCCTACCTCGATCCGACCTACGAGGACTACATCCCCGAGCACATGTTCGCGGAGTTCTTCTTCGGCTACGACGACGTGGTCAAGCAGGAGCGCTACTGGACCGACTTCTACAAGAGCTCCTGGGGCGATCGGAAGGAAGAGCGGCTCAAGTCGCCCGGCACCGGCATGCAGCGCACCGTGGCGCCGTACATCGTCCACTACTGGCGCACCGACGAAGGCACGAACTTCGAGGGCATCATCTCGCACAGCCTCGGCCACGACCTGGCGCAGTGCCACTTCGACAAGCGCCGCATGGGCATGTCGCAGGACTGGATCGGCGAGGGCCTGGCGCTGTTCGTGTCGCTCGAGTGGCTGGGCAGCAACACCGTGACCTGCGTGGCCTTCAAGGACCCGATCGCGGGCCGCTCGACCACCAAGCCCAAGGGCGGCAAGGAAGGCGAGAAGACCGTGCAGCTTGGAATGCGCGACTTCTTCAACGCGCTGGCGCTCGAGAAGGGCGCGAAGCTCGACAAGCTGGCGCTCAAGACGACGGCGGACTTCGAAGACCCCGACATCGCCAAGTCGTGGAGCATGATGGATTACTTCGCCAAGAAGACCAGCCGCGAGGGCCAGCTGTTCCTGCGCGCCGCCTGCGACAAGGCGCGCAATCCCGCGACCTTCATCAACGACTGGCGCGCCAAGGGCGAAGAGATCTTCGAGATCCAGGGCAAGGACGTTTTCGCCCACGTCGACGCCGCGTGGCGCGAGTACGCGGAGATGGGCCAGGAGACGGGCGACACGCGCCGCAAGTAGGCGCGGCGCCTCGGACTCGCTCCCGCGCCGAGCCTGGCGCGCGGGACCGCGAGCGGGAACGTTGATCCTCGGGCCGTCGGCGCACACGCGCCGGTGGCCCGCTTGCTTTGGGGGCGACGCGCGCGGCCCCTGAAGGCCACGAGACCCTTCCCAGGCGTGGGGCGCACGACGCCACGCCGCTGAGGGTGCGCAGGGCCGCTGGTCGAAGTCTCCGTCCGACCCGTCCACACCCCAGCGCCCCCTCCATGTCCGAAC
>ERZ1066135.607-NODE-607-length-17683-cov-36.315975_pt1 | contig 17683 bp, 25 predicted proteins | sample MGYA00382782_ERZ1066135 | MGnify/ENA primary metagenome ERZ1066135 (study PRJEB33369, sample SAMEA5778365) | biofilm metagenome | biome: Industrial cooling water; feature: Water cooling tower basin; material: Biofilm | place: United Arab Emirates | collected...
GAGTGAGTCTCATTGTGGAATATACCTTTTCGTGGGGTTATGTAAAAAACCCCATATTAAAAATTGGACAAAGGTAACCCGGATAGGGGACATTCAGCGATTGACCATCTGCGCTTACCCCTGGTAGGTCTGGCCATAACTCCCGGTCTAGCCGCTGCCACCGCTCAACGGACTTAAAGCCCTGTTCCTCAATCTGTTGGTCAGTAAACCCACGCCGGTGCAAATCGTCCCGATCCTCCGGGTGCAGGCTGAGCATTCCCAGCAGTTGCCGATACCCACGATCGAGTTCGACAGGCGGTAAAGATTTGGCCCGCTGAGCTTGTTCCTCTAGCCGTCGAGCTTCCCTCTCCCACTGCCAGCGTTCAAAATCGGCTGGGTTCTGCTGCCCGTCATTTGGGGCATACATTCCAAAGCCGAGCGAGTCTTCACCAATAAACTGAAGTCCAGGTGGCTCAGGTGGGCCGGAACGACGACAATGGGTAATTCCGGTATCGTTGTTCGTCCGGCAATCCTTCCGTTCTCCCTGGCAGGCGGGGCAATCGCCTCGGTGGTGACGTGTCCAGGTAGTCATGCCGTCACCACCGCTTTTTGGGTAGACCGGCTGCGCGTACTCCTCCTATAGGGAACTCGCTGATTAGCCGTTTGGCAATTTAGGCAGATGCCAGCAGGGGTTAATTCTGATGTCCACCTCTCGCACTGTGGGCATTCAATAACCCACCCACATTCAGGGCACTGGCTAGAATCCAGGCCGGGGATTAAGACCGATCGCTGGCAGATGGCGCAACTTCCGTGGTAGTTCACGGCTGCACCTCCTTGCTAGACTGCGCGATCGCCACGTTGACCACCCGTGCCAGGTCTCCAACGGTATCCGGGTCGAATGCCCACGCATCAGTGGCTTGTACGATGGACTGAGCCTCTGCCAGAGTGAACTGCGCCGGTACGATGTAGTGCAGTTGCAAGTAGTAGCGTGGTTCATCTCCGGGCGCTAACTGCTTTGGAGCTAGTATGGCCTGAAGCAAGTGATTTTTTATGGATAAAGGAACTATTGGATCGTCAATAGTTGGTACTGATTGGGGAAACAGGCTGAGTTGGCTCATCCTGCCACCTCCCACACAAATCCCCGGCTTGTCCGTGTAGATTCTGTATAATTTGGGGTAGAATTGCTACCATGGATGCGCTTTTGCGCGAAAAAAATTAGAGTGGGCATAAGCGAATCGGGTCGCCCTTGCGACCGGTTTGAGAATTACAAAATGCTTGAGGCTGTTGGCTATGAGCTGCGAATTCCTAGCCAGCAGCCATTTCTGTGATAAATGGGCGGGTTGTAATTAGGTAGTACCGGATGGCTTCCCTGGTCAGGGTAGAAGGGGTGATGCCCTCCCTGTCTGCCCGCTCGCGAACTGCCACTGCTTCATCGCTAGTCAGCCTTGTTGAAACCACAATGTCTTTTCCTCTGTTTTTGTATTTATTCATGGATGCTATGGGTTTTGCCTTGTAAACAACACTCGCACACCTGGATTAGAAAGTCGAATTTTAGGTTAGAGATCACTCAAACCTAGTCCTAGCAGGGCTTATTTAGATTTTCGTCCTCGACCGCTACGAAGAGCTGGATTTTCTTGTGGAAAAAGCTTGTTTGTTTGCCACCCTTTCCCTCGGCTGAAAATTCCATACGGAGTTGAAAATGTCGCAGATCCATGCTCGTTAACATACTTGACCCATTGATCGAATATCTCCTCATGTTCATTCCACACTTTTGCTAAGTTTTGATATTTTTTGCCTCTACGATGATTCTTGGCGATCAATATTACTGTGTCATACAACTCTGAAAGATTGGCAAAATATGGATCAATTGGATTAATTTCATTCTTTAAATAAGAACTTTGAAACTTTAGATTTTCTTTAAGTTCTATCGTTAGTCTTGGTGGATTTAGAATCTCTAGAACACACATTGTCAGGTGATCTGTCAAAACGAGTCCCCACCAATCAAGAGGATTGCTATACTTCCGTTTTCGAGGTGGAAGTATAGCAAGAACCGCCCTGCATACATCAAGTTGAATGTTTAAATAATTTGCATAAGTTTCATGTTTTTCATTAATAGGAAGTTGATGTTTAATGGTTTCCCATTTTTCTGGGTCAAAAACGGGTAGCCGCTTATTAAGAATCCAGAAAAGAGATTTTTTCCAATCTTTTTCGAGTGCATCAAGCCGTACATTTGTATACTTGTCAGCTTCTATTGCCGATGGACGCAATTGCATTAAGATCTCCCATATCTTTGAGAACGGGTTAGAGGATGAGAGCTCGAATGAAAACAGATCTATATCAGAACCCAAACGTCGTCGAGTTCCACAGGTGTATATTGTCTCACTGGGAAAATTCAATATTGAGAAATCCGACATATTTTTCCTCCTAGCTGTCCATCTCAGCCGAGATCAGCCTATGTATCCCTGGCTGTGGCGATACTCCCATAGCCCAACTGGAAGATCCATTTTTTAATCGTTTTTTTGTGAGATGAGTTCGTTCCTCTGCAGATCGCCTCAGCTCCCCCCAGTTCCGTTCTGCCGTTCTTGCTCTTTCTGGAGTAAATAATCCAGAACACGGGCCTGCTGTTCTTGCCCAGCTCGGAGTTCGGCAAAATTTCGGCTGCTGATGTCGATAAATCGTTCAGTGATATTGCTGAGCCTGTCCAGGTTGGCTTGAGTCTGCCCCTGGGCTGCCCGCAGTTCTGCTATCTCCTGGTCTGCTCGTTCTTGGGCTTCCTGCTGTTGCCGGGCTGTTTCCTGCTGGGTCGCTACCAATTGGGCAATATCCCGCCCGATGGCTTGCACATTCTGACCTAACTCAGCGATTGCCTGGGTATTGCCGATCGTGGTCTGGTGGTCAGCTAATACCACTGCGGTCAGGTCAGCGATCGCCCGGCTGTTACTGGCGACCAGCTCCCGTAATTCCTGATCGGTCATGCTGCCCCTCCAGCTTTCACTGATTCCCTCTCTATCAGATCAGATAGCTCGCAGTTTAGAACCTGGCAGAGTTGCTCCAGAGTCTTGCCGTCGATACGGGGCATCTCATCGGCAGACTTCAATCGGCTTACTGACCCCTCATGTATCCCGATCGCTTGTGCGAGGTCACGGTTGGTGACCTTCTTGCGGGCCATCACTTCACGTAATTTCCAGCGAATCAAGTTCTCACCTAACGTCAAATCCATATCTCTATAATTACGCCTTCCCATATATCTGCAACAGTATAGCTTTGTTATCAAAAGTTTGACATTAAAAGTCATACAACTAACCTTTAGTGTTGACCTACTATAACTTTAAGTGTTATACTTATAACATTAAAAGTTATAGGCATTGCTCCCGACCGCGAATCTGAAGCAATGCCTAAGTGCCAATAACACTCTTGGAGATTTTACCAATGCAACGTAACTTCAACTTGATTTATAACGGTTCCGCTGCTATTCGCATTCTCAAGCTGGCCGTCCGTGCTGCTCAAGTCAGAGTCGAGCAGTGGGCCAACTGTGTCTGGTGCTGGATTCCCGGTCAGTTTTCCCGGTTTATGTCCAAAGCTCAATTCAAGGCTGAGTTTGTTAACTTCCGCCGTGCCGGTGCAAAAGGCCTGACCGTTACCCCCCACTCGCTCACCGCTGGCTCTTATGCGGGTAGGACAACGATTCGTGCGAAATTGTATCACAGCAGGCTTGAAAGCCTTGTATAGCAATACTTTCTGCGTCATACCTTTGCCACTGAGCGTGTGGGGTTAATGGGTATTGAAGAATTACGGGCGCTGATGGGACATCAAAATATTCAAACCACATTACGCTATCAAAAGGTGACTTCTGGGCGAGCAGAGGCAGCAGCACAAAACGCTTTTATACGACTTAGAGTGGGGGATAATGCTTTTTAAACTAGCTGCTTTAATATGTACACTTTGAGTTCCAATATTGGTAAGCAGCAGAGTATGGGCAATACTCTGCCAATACAAACTGAGGGTTCATTTCAGCTAACCCCTAAAACGGTTCACACCCTTTCAAAAAATTGATCGCTAAAAGTATTGCTATACAAGGCTTTCAAGCCTGCTGTGATACAATTTCGCACGAATCGTTGTCCTACCCGATGATGGCCCTCACCTTACTGGTCTACAACTTGGGTCAACGCAAACTCCGCCAGCAATTACAGCAATCCGGTGAGACAGTCCTTGACCAGAAGCAGAAACCCACCAGCAAACCGACTCTGCGCTGGATTTTGCAGAAGTTTCAAGCGATTCATCTGGTCACTTTAGGGTCAGCTCAGCAGGTGAGTAACCTGACCGATGAACGCTCTAAAATTATCCGGCTTTTGGGCTTGCCTTACTGCCATTACTACCTACTTAATTGATCCCTGTCAACCTGCGGAATGTCGGTTTAGAGCTACGGCAGAAACGACAGCAAGGCGTCCTGATCAAAACCCTGATGAAGGATTACAAACTCTCGAAAGCGAGTGTGTATCGCTATCTGAATGGTACGAAGGCCATACAATCAGCAGATTAAGACTCAGGCGTCTCATTGTGGAATATACCTTTTCGGGGGGGTATGCAAAAAACCCCAGTTGCGACTCTAAGTGGCCAAATCTTTCCAAGACGAATCTTTTATGTTTGTCGCCAACCATCTGACGTATAGATTTTCTTAGCCTTTCTCTGTCACTGATTTGCTCTAAGCAGTGGCACCAAATAGACAACAAAATCTCTTGCTCGGATGGAACAGAAGGCTCATCCAGTAAGCGCTCACAGTAATCAAGAGCCTCATCCCAGTTTCCGGTTTCGAGGCAGTGTAGTGCCTTATCTCGCCAAGTGGTCATATCTGTTGTCATGATTTCCTACCGGGTAATATCGTCCGTCCACAAATTTCCAGTCGGTGCCAGTTTTCGCCTTGATGTACTCAATTTTGCCTCCATGTCGTGCCGCATCTCTTGCAAATTGACGATGATTCAGATCAAGTCGAATACAGAGTTGTTTTTGGTTCAGACCACACGACAACTCGGAAGGATCTAAAGGTGTGGCAACAGGTTCTTGGTCTGACTCCCCGATCGCTGGTGCTGTCCCTGCGCTATCAGTCTGAACTGAGGGCAAGTCTGATAAAACCTCAGACTGTACTGGCTGAGATGCAGAGGGGCTTCCAAGGGCAATCTCAGTGAACTTCCGCCCCCAATCGGCGATCGATCTCTCGAGGAGATCAACTCGTCGGGACAGAATCGTGTCCGTTCCCCCATCATCTCGGATAGAAGGCGATGCTTCCAGGAGGGCTACTCGATCGGTCAATTCTGTAAGACGGTTGTAAATATCCTGTAAATCCCCCCCCGGTGCAGATAGATCAAGGTACTGCCGGAGGGCATCAATCATTATCTGAGATTGAGTTTTACCCGTCTCCTTAGCCCGATCAGCGATCGCGGATAACAGATCATCAGGGCAACGAAAGTTAAACAGCCTTGGCACTGTAAGACACCCGTAAGACATAGAGAAATCTATTTATCTTACAATTGTAAGACATATTTATTTAAGTAAGTACAAAAAATTAAGTAGAATTGTCGTGGACCTGCAGAAGGGAAAGAGTAAAAGAGGCTACAGGCGATCGCTCTACCCTCAGACATTTGTTCAGATATTGAATCACTGATCTACTTGATCACGTAAGTACGTCATTCCGATCGGGATGAGTTTAGCCGTACTGAATCACTGATCTACTTGATCACGTAACTACTGATGGTTATTACCTTCTCAACCCAGAAGGGCGGCGCTGGCAAAACAACCCTGTCCCTGCACCTGGCGCACGTTATTGCCCTGGCGAAGAAGCGGGTGCTGCTGGTCGATGCCGATCCTCAAGCCAGTGCGGGGAACTGGTCAGCCAGCCGGGACGATAAACCACCCTTCGCGATCGTCGGGATGGCTCAGAATACCCTGCACCGCGATTTACCCGAAATTGCCAAAGACTACGATCATGTCGTGATTGATTCCCCCCCACGAGTATCAGCCCTAGCCCGCAGTGCCATTCTCGCGGCCGATCTGGTGCTGATTCCGGTTCAACCATCCAGTTACGATGTCTGGGCAGCCGGCGAGACAGTGGAGTTGGTCAGGGAGGCGCAAGGGTTCAAGCCGGACATCAAAGCCGCATTCTTGATCAACCGGAAGATCACCAACACGGCGATCGCTGAGGATGTTCGTACCGCACTGGCAGATTACCCGTTTCCCACCTTCAAGACAGCGATCAGCCAGCGGGTAGCCTTTGCTGAGTCGAGCGCCGGGTACACGGTCCTGGAAACTGCCCTCAGCGGTTTAGCGGCAAAGGAGATCCAAACTTTAGCTAAGGAAATTCTGAAGTTTATGGGGGTCAAGACATGGTGAAAAAACAAAGAATTGCACCTAAGCCCACAACCCCACCCCCTGCCGCTGATACCTGGGTCAGTAATGGGGGGATAGATCCAGAACTTTCACCCCCTCCACCCACTGCACCCCCAGCGCAAGCCGAACCAGAGACGGTAAAGGGCAAAACTTATCCCCACCGGGTTAGCTTCGATATGGAGACTCCTCAGTATCGGCGGTTGAAGCGGGCAGCATTCGAGTCAGATCGCCCCATGAACGAAATTCTGAGGGAGGCGATCGAAGACTGGCTCAGAACCCATGAATACTGATATACGTGGTTCATTGACCAAGTGGATACTGATTTCAGTAATTACGTAACCAAGTGCGAGAATTAGTCCAAAGTTAGTCCAGCTATCCAGGGCGGTCTGCCCAGTCTCTTAATTTGAGGGAGTTCAGGATCTTTGACCTATTGCGAGAGTCGCAGAAGTTCAACAAGGTATAAGCACTTGCGCTAGTGTCTGCCGATCTTGAGGAGTTAATCTATCACAGGATTGCAGTGTTGATCGTCACCAGCGCAATGTCACCGATCGGACAGGATAAATATGTCATGTATGCGCTTGGAGACTCGAAAAATGATGAACATCCCCGGACAGAATACCGCTCAAACCTCCCTGGCAGCAGAGGTGATGGATGAATCCCTAATGCTTGCTGATCAGACAGATGAAATGCTAACCCCCGAAGAATTACGGCAAATTTCAGGAGGGATCGTGTTCGTAGGGGGTTGGGGTCGGCCGATGTACCAGTATTGATATCCTTACGTTTTCTCGCTTAACCCATTTACCCCAGCTCCGTTGGTGTCCAGCCAGCGGGCTTTTTTGTGGGCGATCGTTCCCCCTTAAAAAACGATAAGCACGGGCAAGCTAAACAAACTTACCCGTGCAATGTACATATATCCGCAATTATATTGTCTAGACTTTTCAGTTTAAGCGCCTATACAGCCACAATCGGCTTCAGCTTTCATTTTACCGGTGACTTTGGCAATCAAGGCTTCTTTGGTGGTTTTGGTTTGCGTGTTCATGGTTGTTTCTCCTGAGTGAGATTGAATTTGTTTGATGTTCTAAGACTATCCGCCCGGTGTGACGGGGCTATGCTGCCCCCATGAAGAGGTTGTGGCAGCTCGGGCTTAGCGATCGCTCCATAAGATTTCAGGAATGATCCTGAAAAGCAGGTAGAACAAGCTTTTCCCCGGCTCCGGGACTCCAGCGTTTCAAACGTGAGAGTACGAAAACACGCCATTGGAACGGTGTTGGCTGGATGGGATAGCGATCGTACTCCTGGAAATACCGTCTCTACTGGCATTATGGAAAGTTGGACTATTGCGGATCGGGTAGAGGGGCGGGAAGGTAACTCATCAAAACTCAAGTTGCACACTTTTTGGGGCGCGTCTAAATCTACTCTGGCAAGAGTAAGGATTTGGTTTCTCTTGTAACGAGTAAATAGTGTGCAAGGAGAATTTATGTCTGGTGCGCTTACGATCGGAACCTATGAGTTGAGGATAGTGGATAAACAGACCGGGGAGCCGGGGTTAGCTTATCTTGAGGAAGTTTCCGCTAATGAGGTACTGAGTAACTGGCGATTCCGCTGGCAGCACTGGAAACCTTCAACTTCAAGAGCGATCGTCAAGATGACCTACCAGGAGAAGATCATTGGTCTGGTCAAGTATTCGGCAATGTACCGGGCTGGAGAAAAATATCGATTTTTGAACGTCGATAATTTGGAGTCCATCCCCAGAATATTGGGTCGGCCAGTTGTAACGATCGGTCGTTGGTTGATGTGGTACGTTGCCCAGGCGGCGATCGCGCACTGTGTAGGAACCGATAACCAAACGATAGTTTTTCTGAATTCCACTCCTCAGGCGAGGGGATTTTACCAAGACAAAGTTATGATGGAGCAACTTGGCCAGAATGTGGACTCTGATGGAGCCATTGCCCATGCGTTCCGATTCACCTACAAACAAGCAGAACTCTTTTGTCAGCACTGTGCAGGAAACAGCCCCCCAGTCCTGTGCAGATGACATTTACACGGCTGAGGACATTCGAGTTGGAACAGACTCCGATCATTCAGTGGAAGAGATGGAGGCGTGGTTTGAACAATGGTCTGGGGTTCTGGGGATTTAACCAACAGCGATCGGCAACGGATGGCAGCCGCTAACCTTGACGCAGCCTTCCGACTTTCTGGAGTTCCTGGGACAACCCAGAGGCGATCGCAGACATCCCAGATGGAGCCACCGTACTTCTCCCCACTGGGGATAGGTGGGTAGATGAACAGAACGAACAATTGGCAGCGCGAGCTAGAGCAGCCGGGGAAACCGTTTACCGATCGCCGATCGGCCCAATAGAACTTCCTGCCTAGAAACCAGCCAGTCCCGCTTGAATCGTCTCCATTAGCTCGGTATCACTCATCTGCGCTACATCCGGTGTAATCACGGGTCTTACCCTCTTCTGGTTATCGGCGGGGGCAAAACCACCCAGAATTTCCATCCGCAGGCCAACGATCTTGATGATTTCGGATAAAAACCGGGGGTCACCATTTTGCACCTCTCGCCGGGTCGTATGCTTGAGCCGATCGCCAGTTGAGGGTTTGGCTTCTCCCCCTTCGGCAGCCGCGATGATTTCTTGAACGGTAGTTTCTCTGGTGCCGATCGAGCGATGCCATGCAGCCCAGAGTTCCCGATCCAAAAGTCGAAGTCGTTCAAGTTCCTTTACTTTGGCGAGGTGAATATCGTCAACCGCCGCCTTTTGCCATTCAGCTTCGATCGCCTGAACATCCCGACATACAGTACTTGGATGAATTTCTAGATAGCGAGAAATTTCTATCTGGGTCCAACCTTGCAGTAACAATTGAGCGATGTTTTCCCGATCCTTAAGACGTTGAACCGCAGTTCTGTTCTTGGCCATAGTGCAATCCTTGGGGTGCAATTTCAAGTTTGGTAATCACGGATGATCTGTGGTGGGGTCACCGGGGATAGGTACGATTCGCTTTGTACTCGCTGAAAGCTCTGCACTGTCCGAGAATACCCAAGAGTAGCTTCATGCACCCAGGCCGCCGGGCTACCACGGGCAAGAGCATCACGATCTCACCAATCACCCGATCTCGTTCCTGAATCGCTTCAGACACAGCCTGCTCCTGGTCCCGACACTGAACAGAAGTGTTGGTCATGCTGCCCTTCTCCTTTTGGTTTGTTTAATAGGTTTGACTTCGGCGATCGCTACGACCGATACGGCTGGAGTGAGAATTTCCCGCAGTACCCAGTACTGTTTCCCACTGTCGAACCGCACCAGACAATGGCAGGGCATGGACCAGCGGGGAAACTGGATAGTTCCCGGTCCCAGGTGCGGGGAGTGAACACGATCGCCAGGTACGAACTCCATCACACCACCTCCAGTTCAGACAGTGCGGCCGACCATTCAAGGGTTCCGTCTGGTCTGGCAAGGATAGCGATCGCTGTTCCAACCGTCCGCACAAGCCATTCACCCGATCGCTGCCCCCACCTCACCACCATTCCGGGGATAAGTTTTATCTTCTCTGGACTACCCCGTACCGCAGGGCTCTCCTTGGTATCGGGGGGAGAAAAGGCTGTCCTATGGGGTGAATCTATCACCTCGTTTGCTTTAAATATATTTAAGGCGTTTGCGGTGACAGTGATAATATTGTTATCACTAGCTTGGTGGGTGTCCTCTGGAGTTACCACTAATGCAATTGGTGGTTCTGGCTCAACTGCTGGCACTGGTTCTGGTGGAACCATGGCTACTCTGTCCCGTTCTAGCCAGGCTGTAAAAATGTCCTCCCGCCTATCTTCTGGTTGGACATAGTAATAAATCCACTCCCGTTTATTCGTGCCGCTGATCCGCCGCTGCCCTCTTTCTAGTCGGAAGCCGAAGCACTTCTGGCTAAGCTTCTGCCAAATCGCCATTGGCGACTCGTCATCACCAATAGGCACCCCGAAAAGCAGCCTAACTTCTGTCCTAAATTTTTTGATCAGGGGCGTTTTTCCCTGAACAAGGGGGTGATTCTCTGAAAAGACCTCTCCTGCCTCAGCCCGTTCGATATACTCTTTTACTCCCAGGTACTCAAGTGCAGCAATCTTGGCCCCCATCGATCGCCAGTTGTAGTCTGGTCCCCACAAAATTCCATCAGGGGCGAGGTTTTCGACCAACTGCCTTTCCCGGTTTGGCAGAAATTCTTCCCCTGCAGTCAGGTAGTAGTGGAGCTGCATTTGTGGGTATAGTCCGTCATCATCCCACCGCACTCTATCGGGGGTAATTTCGGTGCCTGGATAACGTTGTCGAAGCTCCCAGTTCCGTTCCCGATTCCGATCGTCTTTGGTTTTGTCCCGCTTGTTTTTTAGAGTCTGGTACTCGTCGTCGGTTTGGATCGGGTTTGTGGGGCTGGAAACATCCTCGCAGTAGCGGGAATAATTTTCTCCTTTAACGTTTTTAACGGCTTCCTTGACGGCTGCCCGCTCTTCATCGGTAAGCCCTGGTATGGTAGTAATTTCATACCCTTCCTGCTCCAGCCCGGACCGAAGATTACCGCGATAATTCCACATCTCCCGATTGTGTCGGGAGACGACATGGCAGTAGGCTTCCAGGGGGGCAATAAAGGGGGCAAAGCCCAAACAATCGTCCAGGACCATACCCTCACTGACCAGCTTTCTGTACTGGTCAATATTTGATTTCAACTGCTCGTGCTGGGACTCCCAGACTGCCTCAGAACTGGTTTCACTCCCCCCAATGAAGTTCAAGCCCTGATCCGGAGCGTAGTAGTGCCGGGGAGCTGAAAAATCCCGTACCCGGGCCATAGCCTGTCTGACTGTCCGGGGAGATTGCACCCCAGTGGCAAAACACCAAATATTTTCAAAGTGGTTATACAGATTGATGCTCACCCCAGATTCGATCACGGGGCTGGCGATTACGATGTCGAAATTTTTGATCCATTCGGACAATCCCTCCCCAACACAGCCGAAAGCTTCATGGCTGGGGTCTGACACGGTTTCAGAATCGATTCGGATTACCCTTTTATCAGGTGCAAGTTCCTTAGCCCTGATCTCCAGAGTTTGAGTCCCCCAGGTTGAATTTGCCCGTTGCCCTCCGGTGAAGACAAATTGGGGTTGGTCGGACTTTTTGATTCTTTCTTCTAGTGCAGCAAGTAGGGTTGCTGGATCGGGATATTCATAAGCCTGGCGGGGTTGGGTATCCTTCCAACTGTGGACGATCGTGAAAATATCGACATTCTCCCCCATCAAGTCTCGGAAAAACTTGACCGTCTGATCGTCCAGATCCGCGTCCATTAGAATCACCCGCTCTGCATTCTGGAGGAGCATCCGCAGGTTGAGCAGGATTGCGGGACGATTTTTGCTACAGGTGGAACTGGTCAAAAGATGGTCGCGGACGGATACTGACTCGTCAATCACCACCACTTTCTTTTTGTGCTTCCGGGCATCGTAGCCAACCTCACCGAGCCGATGAAGGCTGTCAACGCAAAGCGCGAAACCGAAATTTTCCGCTTCTAATCGATATTTCTCCACCTCATCCCGGTAGGGGAGTCCGAAGCGATCAGACTGTTGCCTTCCTAACTGGATTCGGTAGGTTAGCCCGATCGTCTGATACTCCTTATCTATTGCATACTTGATCGGCCCATTCGCCGCCCAGTGGGTTTTCCCGCAAGACTTTTCCCCCTTGACTGCTGCCAGTTGACGGCGGCCTGGTATGGGGTCAGGAAGGGCGATATCCCCTATTTTTTCCCGATCTGTGATTTCGACATCAGGTTTATGGCTGAGGGTGTACCGCTCAACAAAGTGTTTTTTCTTCCATTCCTTGAACTCCAGGGCCTTAGCGATCGCCTGGTCCAAGGCTTCAATTCCGCGATTAGCTACCAGGTCGTCAAGCCCCTTACACTGCCCCTGCTCTCCATTCCAGGTCGCAACCCGAACGGTACAGCCCCTTTCGACTAGCAACCTTCCAAGCTGGAAAATTGCTATCCCTACGGTCTTCTGAGTCTGAGGCTTTTCGTCTTGGTCGAGGGCGATAATAAACTCCCGCCCCTCAACGGCAAAGGGTTGGAGGTCGTCAATCAGCGTCCGGGGAAGCGAGTGTCCCTGCTCATCCTTTACCCGATAGCCCCCATGACAGCCCAACAGAGCGATCGTGGGAAACCCGTGGGAAAGCCCGCAGAGTCCTTTCTTTCCGCCCTCAGTCAGGGTAATTGGGATTTCGGGGTGATCCTTTAGCCACTCCCAGAAATTCCCCTCCAGGGGAACCTTGATCCCGAACCGCTGAGCGATCTCCATCCGGGAAGAAGGGGGGACATCGGGGAAGTAAGCCCGTGAGCCGCTGCCTACAGGGGTCTCATACTTTACTCCGGGTCGGGCGGGGAAAAGCTTAGCCTGCCAGGTCGAGCCGTCCCCATTGACCAGCAGAGCTGCAAATTGGGTTGGATTAGCTTGATGTCCAAAACGGGTCGGGGGTTTCCAGTTCAGCCCCTCATGGATGGGATGGCTGGCATCACCCCCCGGCGACATCTCAATATCGCTAACCAGTCTTACCGCTGCTTCGTATTGATCCGGGAAGATTGCACTACCTTCGATAAACTCGCGCCTGATCTTCTCTTCAAAGGCTTCCTGGGTCAGGGGTTGAAAATTTTTAGTTTTCAAGCTACCACCCCCTCGTCATTCAGGAGACCGACGATCTCCTCCAATAAATTGATGGGGGATAGTGTATTTTTTACACTATTGGTGATAAGATTGGAAAAAGATATTTTAAGTTTGGGGTTGGACTCGCTACAATTTTGATGCATGACAAAACTCCCCCTCTTCGGGAGCATGAGAAAAATAGTTTTGGCGATCTGTCCTTCGGAGTTGGGGAACTTTGAGAGGGGTAGGTCGCTAAAGCGTTTTCAGGAGTTGGGGGATCTGAAAAAACTTTGATGACCCGTCCGATCGCTCTACTGCATTTTAGTGTGGAAGTACTGAAAAGTGACTATCACTTGTGTTAACGTGCATTAGTCGCTAGAACCCTTACTCAGTAAGTTTTCTGGTTTTCAATAATTATTTAATCCATAACTTCCCCTCCCTTTACCTGCTTGAATCCTTAGATCGTCCCCTTGCTTGTACACTCGTTGCCAGTCAGGACTGGAGGGGACGGTGAACGCTGAAGCCTCCCATTGAGCCAGGAATGGCTGCCAGGATCGGTCCCGAAAGCGATCGGAAACTTCGGACAGGTGCAGTCCAACCCGAAATAGATCAGCCAAGCTATCCATTCCCTTTCCAGGTAGGAACGGACTGATACCCGATCGCGCCAGCTTGATCGCTTCCCTGACTGGGACGAGAGCTGCCTCTTTGCGATGGGCTTTGTTGTTCGCCATACGCGATGCCGACCTGGCCCTCCGTGTCGTTTCCACCGCTTGTGGCTTATAAACACTGGCAACTTCTCGGAGGATCAATTCCCAAAAAATTAACCCAAACCAGTATGCCGCGTGTCGGTATTGGACTCCCCCAGCGGCATCCTGCATCCCATGGGCTTCAACGCAAACTCGGTAGATCGATCGCAACAATTCACCCTTTGGTTTGTAAGCCTTTTTGAGCTTCGCGCTTGTGGGTATTTTGTGCTTGCTATTCCACTCCCAGCGAATCAGCCAATGCAACCCTATTTCGTATCCCAGGGTTCTCACTCTAATCTCGGTCAGTTCTACCGGACTGGGTTCTGCTCCCCTCCACAAGGGGACGGGCCGGGACAGCACCTCGGCCACGACTTCATCCCATGGAATTGGAATGCCAGCAATCGTACTGTCGAGTTCGGTTTGAATCTGTTCCAGCATCCCAAGTGCCTCATTCTATTGCCAAACTGATTTTTTCCCGGAGCCGCGAACTAAGCTTGTTGCTGCCGATCGCCTGTGCTATCTTCATTTCCTCAGACCTCGAATGATTGCATCGCAGTTCAAGGTAACGATGCCATGCCCTGAGCAGAAGTAATGAACCCCCTGAGTCCAGCGGATATCACCCCAACCCGTTTTGATCTTTTCTCTAATCTGAGTCCGGCTCCACCCCTTCATGTGCAGTTCGGCTTCCAGGATCTTCCGGGCTTCTTCTAGGGGAAGGATGCGATCGCCTGGTAGACAAGTTGGTTTACCTCTGGAAGTACCCACTTAAGCCTCCAGGACATGGTAAACAACGCGATCTGCAGCCACGGCTAGATCCACGTCTGTTCCTTCCGCCACACAGCTAGCCAGTCCATTTTGGCTCATCGGATTGTTGGTGCCGTCATAGCGCAGGTTGTTGGTAACCCGCATGATCGTGTAAATGCCGCGGCCGGGAATGCGGAGGCGATCGCCTGCTCGCATTAAGGGATAGTACCAGGACAGCTTATGAGAAAGCCGTTGGCTCTGGAGATGGGCAATTCTTAATTCAGTCTGTGCCGCCAGCAGAGCCTCCGACAGGCTAATTGCATGTTCATAGGTCAGGCTTCCTCCCGACTTGGTTTTATAGTTTTGCAGATCTGACGAAATCTTGTACTTGCCTGGTGTTTTGGTCTGGTTATTACTGTTTCCTCCCTGCCCAGGAATTACTCGATAGGGAATCAGTAAAGTTTCGGCCTTGGGGGGACGACCAAACTTTTCGGCGGTGCGCTCCACAATTAAGCTGCTATCAAACCCAGCATCCTGAGCAGAATACTCTTTAGTTCGTTCGGTGTACTTGTCCTGGGCTTCCTGTCCCTGGAACTGCACCTGGAAGAATGTAGGGACAAACCGCTCCGCCATAAAGTATTCGTTCTTGCCAGTTACAAATACAGGGGGGAGTCCTTTTTCGAGAGCAGCATCTGGCCCGACCGGGTTGTCCTTAGTCTGAACGTTTCGCCCCTCTCTCACTTCCTTCATTACCAGCATGGGTTCAACAAAGTTTAGCTTGGGACGGCCGATCGCCACCCGCCCGGTTCTGGTAGACACAAAGGAGATGGTCGCTTTCTGGAGTCGTTGCGAAAGCTGTGACCAGTCAGCAATCTCAATCTCGACGGGCAACTCCACATTGTCGTAGTAATTTCGTTCCGGCTCCAGAGTGTAGGTCGTGACGACATTGAGGGGCATCCGAAAGAACTTGTAGCACTCCTGCAGGGCAAGTTCGAGAGGATCGGTCTGAGGTTCCGTGGTTTCTCGGTTGCGCTCTGGAGTCCATCGCACTAGCTTCCATCCTGTCGTTGTTGATTTCACCAGATAGGACACATTGGTGGCGCGGAAGTTCTCGGTATCGTAGTAGACCCGCAAGTCTTCCCCTGTCTCCTCGTCCTTAAAGGTTGCTGGGTAAGTGGGAGAGGAAGAGATATTTTGATACTCAAAGCTGGTTTTCTGAAACTCGATCGGCTTCCAATGGGGACCGGCTGATCCTTCCAGGGTTTCCCCTGTCCAGATGTCATTTGCAATATAGGCAAACCCGTAGATTGTGATCTCCTCCGAAACCCGCACTCCATTGACATAGCGCGACACCTTTTTGGTTTTGGTGTAGCTACTACCCCCCAGGTCGGCATTTTCCTGAATGCTGCGAAGAGTCTGAATTCCTCCCCCCGGCTGTCCGATGTTGTCATCCTCTTCGGTCAGGCTATCTTCGACGATCGGAATTGGTTCAATTCGGTCCAGGACATCAGGGGTAGGTGGGTTAGGGACATTCCCTCTACGCCATTCCAGCGTGGCTCCACGATAGGCGGGAGGGGCTTCCTGAGCGGCACTGCCTTCGTCAATCACCTGATCGGCATTGACGCTCCAGATTTTGCTGCTTCCCAACTCCTGGACCCGAATCCCATCGCTGTCGCCATAGCGAAAGTAGCAGCCCTTAATCCGAGCAACTTCAGCCAGAACATCTGCCACGGAAATCCGATCGCCCCCATCTTCCAGGTAAACATTGCCCCCTGGGTAATTGAGCTTGACGTTTGTGGCCTCTGCAATTTTGGACAAAGCAACGGGCACCGCGATTCGATTTGGATTGGAGCCGGTGAATTGCTGTTGCTTGACGTTCTGTTCCGCCTGGATACCCCAGTAGCCCTCCAGGGTAACCCTCACTCGATAGGCATCACTGGCCCCGGTTTGTTGCTGGAGAAGGGCGGGGATTTCGTGGCGAACATCCCCATAGTTACTAACCCGAAACTTCATCCCATTGATGTCGTATTCAGTGCCCAGCACATAGGCATTACGAATATCTTGAATGTCATCCGCCATCACACCTTCCATGGCGATCGTGGCGGTGGGATTTTCTTCTAACCCATCTGTAATCGTTAGGGTGCCACTGGTCAGTCCCGGTAGTCGGGGTGGGTTCTTTACAACGCTGGAGTTAATCGTAATGCCGCGACCGATTACAACCATGGGTTACCTCAATGCATTGCTATGTAAGCTTTTTGGCGGGGCCGGGAAATCAGAACTTGTTATCGATCGCCTCAAGTATCACCCTGCCGATCGTCCCGGCCCTCCCGATAGACCAACCGTTCAATAATCGTGTCCAGACGTTCGATTAGAGCGTCCTGGCGGGCGATTCGTGCCGCGTGTTGGCGTAACTCTTCTTGGTGCTGTTCCTGGGTGGTCAGCAGCCGATCCTGCACTCCGATTACTCGCTCTGTTAGGAACATCAGCCGATCAAACTTGGCATCTAATTCTCGATGACGTTCTCGACAGGCGATCGCTTCGGCTTCGATCGCCTGTTCAATCCGTCCCATCCTCTCGTTGCTGCTGGTGATGGCTGTTGCCACAGTGGAGGCAAAGCGATCCAACATTTCATCTGTCCATCGTTCCGTCATTCCGCTACCTTGCCTCACTTGTGGCTTGATCCTGCCGATCCACGCCGGCCTAGCAATCTAGAGAGCGTGAGTGCGATCGCACAATGATCACGCTACAGCTTGATTTGTTTCTTTGACTGCCGCGGTTAGCTCCTCGAAACTACATCCGTACAAGTCGAGTAGTGCCTCAAACTGGTCGATTCGTAGCTTTGGTACAGTACGTCCTTGCTCCCAGTTCCGAATGGTGCTGAGAGCTATATCGAGTTTGTAGGCGACTTCTTCGGCTCTGATGCCGGCCCTTTGGCGGAGTTGCTTCATGTTCATACCTCAACTCTACAACAAGGATATAACACTACTGGAATAGTTGCAACTGAGTAGAGCTAACCCATTGACAAAACACTAACGGGTTAGTACCATTAGACATAAAGAGAGAGGCAATGAACCGCCAAGCTCCTGCCTCCCTCAAGTGCCAATAACACTCATGGAGATTCTAACAAGGGGTTTTTTGCATACCCCCCCGAAAAGGTATATTCCACAATGAGACGCCTGAG
>ERZ1066135.609-NODE-609-length-17626-cov-6.973365_pt1 | contig 17626 bp, 13 predicted proteins | sample MGYA00382782_ERZ1066135 | MGnify/ENA primary metagenome ERZ1066135 (study PRJEB33369, sample SAMEA5778365) | biofilm metagenome | biome: Industrial cooling water; feature: Water cooling tower basin; material: Biofilm | place: United Arab Emirates | collected...
GCTCTCTTCCAGCCGCGAGTCGATGCCGGCGAAGGTGTTGCGGTCCCACGCCGTGAGGACCAGCAACGAGATGGCCGCGCCGAGCTTGCGCTCGCCACGCAGGCCGCCGCGCCAGAGGCTGGTGTTGACGGTGCCGGCATTCTCGCCGTAGACCACGCCGAAGGACTGGGCGAGGGCCCAGGGGCCCGCCGAGAACTTGAGGGCCTGGCCCACGCTGACCGTGGTCAGCTCGGCGTTGCCGGTGGTGTTCACGAAGCCGATATCGCCGGTGAACTCGCGGGCGGCCTGGGCGTGGAGCGATGTGGCGATGAGCGCGGCGGGGAGCGCGAGGGCGAGACGGATGTGGCGGGATGCGGGCACGGATTAGACTCCACGGAGGGGTTCACTCTATGGACGACTCGACGGACCGCGAAGTTCCGATGCAGCGTGACGTGCTCGTGGCGTACGATGGGGTGCGGTTGGCGCGCCGCGTGTGGCCGGCGCAGGCGAGCGTGGTCCGCGGGACCATCGTGCTGGTGCATGGCATCGGCGAGCACGGGGGGCGCTACGCGCATGTCGCCGGCGCGCTCACGGGTGTGGGCTGGCGGGTGGTGGCGGTGGATCACCGGGGCCACGGCGAGTCGGGCGGTGCGCGCGGCGTCGTGTCGCGGTCGGACGACCTGCTCACGGACCTCGCGACGGTGGTGGACGCGGAGCGCGTCGCACTGCAGGGGCCGCTGCTGTTGCTCGGGCACTCGATGGGTGGCTTGGTGGCGGCGCAGTTCGTCGCCGAGGCGCGGCGGCCGGTGGACGGGTTGATCCTGTCGTCGCCCGCGCTCGCGAAGCGACTGACGCCGTGGCAGCAGCTGCTCTTGGCCAGCGGGCGCCGGCTGTTCCCGGACCTCGCGGTGCGCAATGCGCTCGCGGTGCGCTTCCTGTCGCACGATCTCGCCGTGGTGGCGGCGTACATGACCGACCCCTTGGTGCACGACCGGGTGTCGGCGCGGCTGGCGTCCGCCGTATTGGATGGGGCGCAGGTGGTCCAGTCGCGCGCGGCGCGCTGGCCGGTGCCCACGCTGTTGCTGTGGGCGGGTGACGACCGACTGGTGGACCCGGCGGGCAGCGCGGCATTCGCGGCGGCGGCGCCGCGCACAGTCGTGACCGCGCAGTGCTTTCCCGCGCTCTACCACGAGCTGTTCAACGAGACGGAGCGTGCCGCGGTGCTGGAGGTCGTGCTGCGCTGGCTGGAGACGCGCGGCTAGCGCTCGGGGGTGTGCCGGCGCCCTTCGTCGAGCAGTGCGCGAAAGGCCGCGACGTCGGCGTGGGCGATGGATGCGGTGACGCGTTCGACGGCGTCGCGGAGGCGCTGCAGCGCGCCGGCCGAGTAGGGGTTCCGCGATTGGATCTCGTAGTAGACGTCGGCGCTCTCGCGCACCAAGCGCGAGCTCAGGGACTCCAAGGCTTGATACGTGGTGGAGCGCACGGGCAGCTCGTGCTCAGGCAGGGCCAAGGCGAAGACGATCGCGGTGGCGTGGGCCAGCGAGAGGACGTCGGCCATCACGCGGTCGTGGTCGTCGAGCGGCAAGTGCACGAGCCGCGCGGTGGTCGGGGCGAAGAGTGCTTCGACGGTCGCGGTGGCGTGGGCGTCGCCCGTGTCGCAGATCACGATGTCGCAGTCGCGGAGCAGCGTGACGGACGGGCCGAACATGGGATGGATGGAGGCCACGCGCGCGCCGGCGTCGCGCAGCGCCGCGATGGGGGCGATGAGCGGCGTCTTGATGGACGCGATGTCCACGATGACCCCGCGGGGCGGCGCGCTGCGCCACTCGTCGTAGAGGCGTGCCGTGGCGACGGGCGGCGTGGCGCAGACGACCAGCTCGGCGGTGGCAAGGGCCTCGCGTGCCCACGTGTTCTCGTCGGCAGCGGCCTGCGGGTCCAGCGCTCCCGTCTCGTAGCCCTGGTCGTCGAGGAAGCGGGCGAGCCAGCGGCCCATGCGGCCGGCACCACCGACGAGCACGGCGCGGTGGCCCGCGCCCAGTGCGGCGTGGCGCACCCGGTCCTGGTCCTGCACGGACACCGACGCGCGGATGAGCCCCACGATGAGTTGCTCGGCGAGGGCGGGATCGATACCCTCGCGGTCGGCCGTGCGCCGTGCGCGTTCGAGCACGGCGCGCTCCTGCGAGTAGTCCACCGTGGACAGCGCGCGTTCGCGCTTCTGGGCGCCGACTTCGCGAGCCAGGCGCAGCCGCTCCGCGGCCCGCGCGAGGATCTCCTCGTCGAGCTGACGGATGCGGTCGCGGAGGGCGTCGAGGGTGGGGGAGGACATGGGCCGGTCCGAGCAAGTTAGCAAGTCTGCGGAGACGGTGAGAGACGGACCCTTGCGGTTGCAGGGCGCGGGACCGATGTTCGACGCATGAAGCGCCCTCCGGAATGGTCCCCGCTCGCGCGTACGCGTGCCTTCAGGGGACTCGCCCTGCTGGGCATGATCGCGTGTGCAGCGTCCTGTTCGGACGACAGCACCGCGCCGCAACGCTCGGGCGTGGACGCCGTCGAGATTCGCGCGCCCAACGACTCGCTGTTCTACGGGCGGTCCATGCAGATGGTCGCGGTGGCCTTGGGCGACCCCGCCGTGGTGTCGCGACCGGAGATCCGCTGGCAGTCGAGTGACACACTCGCAGTGACAGTGAACGGCGAGGGCTTGGTGACCGCCGTCGGGCTGGGGAGCGCGGTGGTGTCGGCGACCGTGGCGGATCGGCGGGCCGAGTATGTGGTCCGCGCGGTACCGATGCGTGTGGCGGCGGATGGGAGTCTCAAGATGGCCGCGCAGGAATTTTATGGAAACATCTGTGGATTGACCGAGGCAGGGCATGCGGCCTGTCTCGTGTCATCAACGTACCCGGACACGATTCCTCGGCTGGAGCTGCTTCCCGATGCGCTGAATCACGTCTTTGTCAGCTTTGGCAGCGGGTTTGATGCGGACTGTGGCCTCAAGGCTGATGGCTCGCTCTGGTGCACACGCCTACTGAGAGATTACGTTCTGGCGACGCGTGCCGAGGTTGGGCTCACGACCCAGTTCCACCCGGTCCGGACCACACATCGTTTCTCATCGTTCGGCATCGGAGGGCGGCAATCGCTCTGCGGGATCAGTGTGCAGGACAATGTGGTCCATTGCTGGGGGGAAACCTTGCAGGGGGTGCTCGGGCGTCCGTTCCAGACCAATGTGACGCTCGATTCGCTCGTGTTGCCGGTGGTCGATGCTCCTCCGCTCGCACGGTTATCGATGAATCTCTCGTCCAGCTGTGGTGTGGACCTCGCAGGGCGGGCGATCTGTTGGGGGTACGGGGCCCGCGGACGCGGCATGCGCGCCTTACCGGATACGACGGTGTATCCGGCGGTGCCGGTCGTCGGCGCCAACACATGGCACGCGCGGGTGCGTGATGACGCCCCGCCGTTCGTTTCGGTCGCGGGCGACGATTATTTCACCTGCGGCCTTACCGCTGTTGGCGAAGCACACTGCTGGGGGCTCAACACCGACGGGCAGCTGGGTATCGGGTCAACTGCGGCGACGACGGCCGTGGAGCGAGTCGCGACCACTCTGCGGTTCCGGGCATTGTACGCGTTCGTGTGGGGCGAGTCTCAGATGTGCGGGGTCACCACCGAGGATGCCATCTATTGCTGGGGACGCGTGAGTGAGGCGGCGCCCCGCGGGGCGCTCGGGCCGCGCCGAACCCTTCCGGTACCGGTGCTCCCTGGTCTCGCGGTGGATGCACTCATCTTGAACTACCGTCGACATTGTGCAGTGACGCGCGCTGGCGGCCTCGTGTGCTGGTGAGCGGGATGCACGTCCGCATGCGCGTTGTCGTGCTGGGGCTCGTTGCGTTCGGCTGCTCTGACGGCGTTCCATCCGGCCCGACCTTCGACCCGACCGCGCCTGGCGTGCACGCGCGATCCACCTTCGACTCGATCTTCGTGGGGCGCTCTGGGCGCGTGGTCGCCATCGCGACGGGCGACTCGGCGGCGGTCGCATGGCCACGCTTCGCGTGGTCGACCAGTGACTCCCTCGTCGCTCGTGTCGATAGTACAGGGCTCGTGCTCGCCGTCGCGCCAGGCAGCGTGTGGATCCGCGCGCAGTGGGAGAGCATGCGCGACTCGGTGCGCATCGTCACGCGACTCGGGATGGCCCGAGGCACTGACCCCGTGCTGCGAGTGGCGCTCAGTGGGTCGCGGCAATGCGCCTTGTTGGTGAGCGGCGCCGCGGCCTGCGCCGAGGTCGCGGAGGGCGATTCGATCCCGACGCTGGTCGCTGTCGACGGGACCGCCACCCTCGCATTCACGCAGCTGTCTGCGTCGGCTACGCATGTTTGCGGCGTCGTCGAGTCCGGCGCCATGTACTGCTGGGGGAGTAACTGGAGGGGCGCCTTCATGACCGGCGCGACCGATCCCTCGGGAATCACCACACCGATCCTCACGCCGGTCCGTGCCGGCGGAGATCGCCTGTTCTCGATGGTGACCGTCGGGGCGAACTTTACCTGCGCGACTGAACGGAGCACGCTCCAGACGCTGTGCGCCGGTCTGAATAGCTCCCGAGAACTGGGGCGCGTGACCAGCGGGGGGGTGGACTCTGTTCCGGCGAGCATTGCGCAGGGGTCGCTGAGCACGGTGCGCGGATCTGTGCTCACGAACACGGAGTCGGTGCGCACCTGCGTAGTCACGATCGACGATCGTGTCGTGTGCTGGGGTGGCTCGTCCACCACCCTCCCGTCGTACACGGAAGGTGGCTCAGGCATCGTCGCCGTGACACGAGGGGCCGCACACGTGTGCACGTTGTCGGCCGCCGGGCAGGTGCGCTGCACCGGTACCAACGCCGCAGGGCAGCTGGGCTCCGGCACCGTTGGGACCACCCAGGTCAGCGTGGACGTGGCGAGCACGGTCCGTTTCACGGCCATCAGTGCAGCGGCGAGCTACACCTGCGCGATCGCGGAGGGCGGTGCCCTCTACTGCTGGGGTGACTTCCCGAATCCACGACTGCGAGACAGCTTCGGCACGTGGCGGCGAGCGCCGGTCCGGTTGCTGGAGGGGGTGCGGTTCACCTCCATCAATGCGAACCCCACGGTCCTCTGCGGGGTGACGACCGAGCAGCAGTATCTCTGCCTGTGAGGGGTGCCACAGTCGGATCGGCGGTGATCCGCTGACGCCGACGCCCTCAGTCCGTCGGCGTCGGCACCGTCAGGTCCCCCGTCTCCAGTGCCCGCTGCGCCACAGCGCGCAGACGGTCGTCCTGATGATGCGCCAGCGCGACGATCTGCCGACGCGCGCGCCGGGTGGCCATGGGGATGAACACCCGTGCCGCATCGAGATCGGCCGCCGCGGCCTCGGGGCTGCCGGCCTTGGTGATCGCCCAGGTCGCGCGGGAGAGCACGGCGGTCGAGAGATAGAGGTCCATGGCCGCCTTCGCCATGCGCTCCTGCAGGAACTGTCGCTCGATGATCTCCTTGCCCTCGGCGATCAGGGCCTTCTCCACCGCGAGGCCGAGGTCCTGCACCAATTCCTCGACCAGATCGGCCTCGTCCTTGAGGGCCGCATGCACCCGCGTGAACTGCGGCCTGACCATCTGCCGCTTGGCTCGGCCCGCGAGATAGCCACTCAGGACCCCGAGTGAGGCCAACGGACGCTTGAAGGCGCGGCCCAGCTCCTTGAGCTGTTCGCCGGGCTGCTGCAGCCCGCTGAGCGCGATGAGCGCGAGCAGGATCTCGTTCGTCCCCTCGAAGATCATGTTGATGCGGCTGTCGCGGAGCGCCTGCTCGTAGGGATACTCCTTGGAGTAGCCCAGGCCACCGGCGATCTGCAGGGCCTCGCTTGAGGTCTTGAAGGCCAACTCCGACGCGAAGATCTTGCTCATCGCCGTCTCGAGCGAGAAATCGATGCCGCCGCGGTCCATCATGCCCGCGGCGAGCATCCACCCGGCGTCGCTGGCATAACACTCGACCGCGGCGAGCGCGATCTTCTTCTGGATCATCTCGAAGCTCGCGATGGGCCGCCCGAACTGCTCGCGCTGCTTCGCGTAGGCGATCGCCTCGGCCATGATGGCGCGAGTGCCGCGCGACGAGCCGGCGGCGAGACCGAGCCGCCCCGAGTTGAGCACTTCGAGCGCGATGTTGAACCCGTGGCCGACCTCGCCCAGCCGGTCCTCGACGGGCACGCGGACGTTCTCGAAGGTCACGGTGCGGGTATCGGAGGCCTTGATCCCCATCTTCTGTTCGACGGCGCCGAGCGAGACGCCGGGGGCCTTCGCGTCGACGATGAACGCGCTCACCCGTTGCTTGGTGACCCCATCGATCTCGACCGGGACCTGCGCGAAGACCGTGAACAGCGACGCGTAGCCGGCATTGGAGATCCAGATCTTCTGGCCGTTGAGCAGGTAGTGCGAGCCATCGGCACTGGGGACGGCCGTGGTACGCATGGCCTTCGCGTCGGAGCCGGAGCCGGCCTCGGTGAGACAGAAGCCCGCGACGGTCTCCCCGCTCGCACAGCCAGGAAGGTACTTGGCCTTCTGGGCCTCGGTGCCGAACAGGATGATGCCCTTGCAGCCGATGGACTGGTGCGCGCCGAAGTACACGGCCAGCGCGGCATCGATCTCGCCCACGGCGCCCATGATCCGCGAGAACATCAGCGAGCCCGCGCCCAGCCCGCCGTAGGCCTCCGGGATGTTGACGCCCATCATGCCGAGCTCGTGGAAGGCCATGCGCATCTCGTCGGCGAACTTGCCGTCGTGATCGTGGCGGGCCCGGTCGATGTGCTCGGCGGCGAAGGCCCGCAGCGAGTCGAGGACGGCCGCCAGTGTGTCGTGGTCCTCCTGGCTCAGCTCGGGGAAGGGGAAGACGAGGTCCTCGCGGATCTCTCCGAGGAAGAGGCCCTTCGTGAACGAGGGATTCTTGTGCGGGTCGGCGAGGTTGGGCGTCTTGGGCACGGCGGCATCCGAAAGGTGGGGACCCTTGATACTAACGCCCTTCATTTCGCGTGGCGCAGCGGTTACCCGTTCGGACGTGCCGACTCCCGGATTCCAGTTCACGCTCGATGCCGTCGATGCGCGCGCGCGTGCCGGACGATTCGTGACCCCGCACGGCGCCGTCGAGACGCCCGCGTTCATGCCGGTGGGGACACATGGCGTGGTGCGGGGGCTGTCGCCGGCGGAGGTGCGTGCGGCCGGCGGAACGATGGTCCTGAGCAACGCCTATCACTTGTTCCTCCGGCCGGGCGACGAGGCCGTGCGCGCGGCGGGTGGGCTGCACGGCTTCACCCGCTGGGACGGCCCGATGCTCACGGATTCGGGCGGCTTCCAGGTGTTCTCGCTGGCCAAGTACCGCGAGGTGAGCGAGGAGGGCATCACGTTCCGCAGCCACCTCGACGGTGCGCTGCACGCCTACACGCCCGAGCGCGTCATGCGGATCGAGCGGAACGTCGGAGCCGACGTGATCATGCAGTTGGACGAGCTGATCGCGGCGCCGGCGGACTACGCAGAGACCCAACGGGCGATGGCGCGCAGCCTGCGCTGGCTCGTGCGCTGTCGCGATGCGCACCGGCGCCTCGCGGCGGAGGATCCGCCGGTGCACGCGCAGGCCCTGTTCCCCATCGTGCAGGGCGGGACGCACGCGGCGCTGCGTCGCGACTCGGTGCGGGGGATCCTCGACACGGACGACTGGGACGGGGTCGCGATCGGCGGCGTGTCGGTGGGTGAGCCCAAGCCGACGCTCTACGACGTGCTGGCCACCTGCGATCCGTTGCTCCCGCGCGACCGGCCGCGCTATGTGATGGGGGTGGGCTTTCCTGATGACCTGCTCGAAGGCGTCGCGCGCGGCGTGGATCTGTTCGACTGCGTGGCGCCCACGCGGATGGGGCGCGATGGGACGGCGTTCACGCGCGACGGCACGGTGCAGATCCGCCAGAGTGCCTTTCGCGGGGATCGCGAGCCGCTGGTCGCGGGCTGCCCGTGCCCCGCGTGCACCGAGTATGATCGCGGCTACCTGCGGCACCTGTTCACGGTGCGCGAGGACTACGGGCCGCGGCTGCTGGCGCGCCACAACCTGACGCTGTTGCACACGCTGCTGGCCGAGGCCCGCGTGGCGATCGTGCACGGGGTGTTCGCGGGCTTCGCGAGCGGCTGGCTGGATCGCTGGCACCGCGGCATGGCACTCCGTAGAACTCCGTAGGGCGTTGTCCGGACAGGGAAACATCGGATAGCGCGGCGGGCCCGGGGCGCGCGAGACTTCCCCGGATGAGCAGACATCCGGTCGCCCGCACGGGCATTGTGCTGTTGAATCTCGGGGGGCCCAAGACCCTCGACGACGTCGAACCATTCCTCCTGCGGCTGTTCGCGGACCGCGAGTTGCTGCGGCTGCCCTTCCAGGACACGCTGGGCAAATTCATCGCCAAGCGCCGGGCGCCGAAGGTGCGTGGGCTCTACGACCGCATCGGCGGCGGTTCGCCGATCCTGCACTGGACCGAGACGCAGGGCCGTGGGATGATCGAGCGGCTGGACGCGATGTCGCCCGAGACCGCCCCGCACAAGTTCTACGTCGCGTTCCGCTATACCGCCCCGTTCGCGGACGACGCACTCCGCCAGATGGCGGCCGATGGGGTGGAGCGCGCCGTGGCCTTCTCGCAGTATCCGCAGTACTCGTGCACGACGACCGGGTCCAGCCTCAACGACCTGTGGCGCGGGCTCGACCGCACGGGGCTCGCCGGCCGCTTCGCGTGGTCGCTGATCGATCGCTGGCCGACGCACCCGGGCTTCGTCGAGGCGATGGCGCAGACCGTGCGCGACGGGCTGCAGCAGTACGACGCGGCGGATCGCGATCAGGTCCTGCTGCTGTTCAGTGCGCATTCGCTGCCGTTGTCGGTGATCGACAAGGGCGACGCGTATCCGCAGGAGGTCGGCGCGACGGTCGATCGGGTGCTCGAGTCGCTGGGCGTGCCGAACCCGTCCATGCTCTGCTATCAGTCCGAGGTCGGTCCCGTGCGGTGGCTGGGGCCGTCGACCGAGGATGTGATTACGCGGTTGGCCGCAGACCGACGCCACAACGTGCTGGCGATCCCCATCGCGTTCACCAGCGATCACATCGAGACGCTGTCGGAGCTGGACCTCGAATACGGGGAACTGGCGCACGAGCTCGGGCTCCGGGGCTTCTCCCGGGCGCCGGCCCTCAACGACTCGCCGCTCTTCCTCGATGCGATGGCGGACATCGTGCACGAGCATCTGTCGAGCGGCACACCGCACTCGAGCCGGTACCGCGAGCGGTGCCCGGGCTGCACCAATGCGGCCTGCCGCCAGCTGCGCGACCCCGCGGTCGCAAGCGCCTCGCGGGTCACTGCAGCGGAGGCCATGGCCGTTGCCTGAGCCCATGTCCTCTGACGCGATCGCGCCATTGGCCGTCGCGGTCCTGCGCGCGATCGACCTGCCGGCGGATGTCGCCGGACTGTTCAGCCTGACGCCTGAGGCCCTGTTCCGTGATCGAGGTGTCACCACGGACGTGCAACGGTTCGGGATGGTGACCTGCGAGCGGGTGATGCTGGTGCAGTGGGGCGATCCGATGACGGCATCGGCGGTCCTTCGCGACGCCGTGCGGGCGGCGGGGGTGCCGGTCCGTGATGCGGCGATCGTGCGTCACGTTGGCGTCGAGGCCGTGCGCCATCTGCTGCGGGTCGCCGCGGGACTGGAGTCGTCGCGCGTGGGCGAGCAGGAGATCCTGGGGCAGCTGCGCACGGCCTGGGCGAACGCGTGGGCGGCCGAACGACCGCACCCGATGTTCGATCGGGTCCTGCAGCAGGTGATCGGGGCGTCCCGCTATGTGCGGGCGGCACTCCCCCCCCCCGATGCGGTGCGCAGCTTGGGCGAGGAGGCGGTGGCGGCGGTCGACAGCGTGCTCGGATCGGTCGACTGGGCCGCTCGCCGTGCGCTGGTCATCGGCACCGGCTCTGCCGCGACCAGTGCATTGTCCGCCCTCCGACGCGTTGGCCCCGCATCGCTGTCGGTGATCGGTCGCACGCCGGCGCGCGTGCGGGCCGTGGCGCGACGCTTCGACGCGACGGCCTACTGGTGGCCGGATCTGGCGGACGTCGTCGCGGCCCACGAGGTGGTGATCTTCGCGGTGCGCAGCGCGACGCCGATCGTGGAGACTGCGCTGGCGCCCGCGTCGTCTGACGCGGTCTGGGTGGATCTGGGTATCCCGCCACTGGCATCGCCGCGTGCCGGGGTGCGCTACGTCGGGCTCTCGGCGTTGCATGCCGCGATCGACGCCGACCCCGAGCGGATGGCGCGCGGGCGGCGCGCGGTCGAGGTCGAGCTGGCGCGCGTCGTGATGGACCTGGCCCAACGGCAGGTCGCCTAGCACGGTCGGCGAGCCGGGACCATGCACGAGGGGCACGGGATCCGAAGATCCCGTGCCCCTCGTGGTCCATCGCCGAGGCGATGGGTGGCTCAGTCCACCTTCAACATCTGGGCGATCTCGTCACGCGCGTCCTGCAGATGCGTGCGCGAGACGCGGTCGGAGGTGCGGCTGATCGCCGCCGCGAGCTCGCGGTCGAGGAGGCGCATCTCGTCCTTGAGCAGGCCGCGGAAGTCGCGGGCGGTCGCGCCGCCACCGCCACCCGGGCCACCGGGCGCGGCCGCGGCGGCGGCGGGCGGCTTGATCTTGCTCGCCATCGCGTCCAGATACGCGACCTGCAGACGACGACGGTAGGCGTCGATCGGCTGGCCGGCATAGATCTCCTTCCAGAGCCCGCGACGGAGGTCGGTCAGCATCTCGCCGAGCGTGTAGACGTTCGCCTTGTTCGTGGCGAGCTGCTCCTGCTCGATCATGCGCTGCAGCTTGGCGTTCGACACCAGCGCCCCCAGCGAGCGCGCCTGCGCGCTCGTGATGCGGTTGATGTTCCCCTCCGACTCGATCTTGCCGAGCACCTCGGGCAGGATCAGGTACTGCGGCGTCGAGAACACCTCGGTGAGGAGGAAGGTCATGGCCGCCTTCTGCCGCGCCTTGGGCACCGTGACCCACACCGGGCCCGACTGGCCGACGACCTTCTCCTGCTTGTCGGAGCCGCCGATGATGCGCGTCACGTGGTTCGCCTCGGTGGCCCACTGGCCGATGACGCTGCCGTAGGTGGAACGCAGCAGCGAGTAGTCGGCGTACGGATCCGTGGTCGCGGCCGGCATCACGAGCTTCATGATGCGCTCGATGTTCTTGAAGCCGAGGGCCGTCGCGCGCACCGCGTCGGCGTCACCGATGGCCTCGGACTGCTCGCCCGGGTCGGCGCCACCGGCACCGGCGTCGCTGGCGAAGCGGAACCAGGGGGTCTGATCCTGCAGCCGCGCCCACTCGTCGAGCGTCTTGCGCTCGTCCTCGGGCGTGCGGGCGCCCGGGATGGGCTTGTAGCCCCACATCACCGCGTAGCGGTCATACGGACCGACCTTCGGGACGAGGTCGCCCAAGGCGATCCCATCTTCCGGCTGCGCGACGTAGTTGAAGCGGGCGTAGTCCATGATGGACGGGGAGTGGCCCATCTTGGCGACCCAGGTCTTGGAGCGCAGCGAGTCGAGCGGGTACATCGAGCTGCCCTTGAAGTTGTGCGGGAAGCCCAGCGTGTGCCCGACCTCGTGCGCGACGACGAACTGGACGAGGCGCCCCATCAGGTCCTGCGGGAAGGGGAACTTCTGTGCGCGCGGGTCGAGGTGGCCGACCTGCGTGAAGTACCAGTTACGCTGCAGGTCCATGATGTTGTGGTACATCTGGACGTCGGCGTCGATGATCTCGCCGGTGCGCGGGTCGGTCGTGGAGGGGCCGACGGCGTTGGCGACGGCGCTGGGCAGCCAGCGGACCATCGCGACCGTGGCGTCCTCGCCCGAGAAGTCCGGGTCGTTCGGCGCGTCGGCTGCGACGATGCCCTTGTGGAAGCCAGCCTCTTCGAAGGCCTGCTGCCATTCATCGATGCCCGCCTTCACCCAGGGGACCAGCCAGCCCGGCGTGGCCGGGTCGACGTAATAGGTGATGGGCTTCTTGGGCACGCAGAGGTTGCCGACCTTCTGGTCGGAGCACTCGAGGCGCCAGCGCGCGATGTAGCGGCGCTGCGTGACGCGCAGCTCGGGCGAGCCGAAGTCCTGCTTGGTCTCGCCGAAGTAGCCGACGCGCGCATCGAGCAGGCGCGGCATCATCGGGTCGTCGGGCAGGCGGACGATCGAGAACGTGTAGCTCTGGGTCGTGTTGCCCGGCGCGCCGCCGCGGCCACCGGCCGCGGGTGCCCCCGCGGCGGCCTGCGGGGTGAAGGTCTGCACCGCCGTGACGTTGACATTGCGCGAGAACGCGGCGAAGCGCTCGATGTACGAGCGGTCGGCCGCGACCGTCGCGCGCTGGCCGTTGGCCGTGAACTCCTGGATGCCGCCCGTGAACATGCGGGTGACGTCGAGCACCGGGGCGCTGTCGGCGCCGTAGGCGGCGACGGGGAACGAGGCGATGATCGGGTGCTGCGTGATGAGATCCATCGCGCGCTTGCCGAGCAGGGCCGAGTCGGTGGCGACGTTGTTGAAGCGCACGTCGCGCACGTACACGCGGTTGGCGCGGCGCTCGAAGCGGATCACGCGGTCCGGACCGAGCGTGCCATTGATGTCCACGCTGGTGGTCGTGCCGGCGATGACCGTCGTGATGACGAAGTCCTTGCCGAGCTCGCCGGCCGGGATCTCGAAGTACAGGGTCTGGCCGACTTGGTGGACGTTGAAGACGCCCTTCTTGGTGGTCGCACGGTTGGTGATCACCGTGTTGAAGGGGCGCGGGGCGGGATCGCCGCCGGCCGCGCCGGCACCGCCACCGGGCCCAGCACCTCCGGGCCCGCCGCCGCCAGGACGTGCGGTCGTATCGCCGGTCGCCGGAGTCGGTGCCGCTGCACCGCGCCCGCCCGCACCGCCCGGGGTGGGCGCCGGTGTGGGCTGTGGGGCCTTGCTGCACGACGCGAGCACGAGACTCGCCGCCGCCAGCGGGAACAAGGTCATCCGCATTGCTTCAGGGGCTGATGGGGACAGGGGGGCGGCGAACGCCGCAGTACAACCCCTGTAGTCTATGGGCCGGACCGACCGGGAGGGAGCGGTCCCGCTGGTCTGTCGGGCGCTCTTCGGGTCGCGGTCAAGGTCGTGCGCTCGCGGACCGATACCAGAAAGGTCAACTTTTCCCCACCCGTTCGGGTGAGCGCAGACGGTTGGCACGCCCCTCTCCCCTCCTTCGGACCCGGAGACCCGATGACCGCACGGCTGGATACGTTCACGTACGACGACGACATCGTCAGGAAATTCCTGGTGGCCACCTTCGTGTGGGGCTTCATCGGGATGCTGGTCGGCCTGATCATCGCCATCCAGCTCGGTGTCCCCTCGCTGAACCTCGCGCCGTATCTGACCTTCGGCCGGCTTCGGCCGCTCCACACCAACGCGGTGATCTTCGCCTTCGCGGGCAACGCGTTCTTCCTCGGGGCCTACTACTCCACGCAGCGGCTGCTCAAGGCGCGCATGTTCTCGGACGCGCTGAGCCGGTTCCATTTCTGGGGCTGGCAGGCGATCATCGTCGCGGCGGCCATCACCCTGCCGATGGGTTTCACGCAGGCCAAGGAGTACGCCGAGCTGGAGTGGCCGATCGACCTCGCGATCGCGGTGGTGTGGGTGGCCTTCGCGATCAACTTCTTCGGCACCATCGCCCGGCGCCGCGAGCGGCATCTGTACGTCGCGATCTGGTTCTACATCGCCTCGATCATCACGGTCGCGATCCTGCACATCTTCAACAACCTCTCCATCCCGGCAGGGCTGTTCAAGTCGTACTCGATCTACGCCGGCGTGCAGGACGCGTTCATGCAGTGGTGGTACGGGCACAACGCCGTCGCGTTCTTCCTGACGACGCCGTTCCTCGGGCTGATGTACTACTTCATGCCCAAGGCCGCCGACCGGCCGGTGTTCAGCTACAAGCTGTCCATCCTGCACTTCTGGACGCTGGTGTTCCTGTACATCTGGGCCGGCCCGCACCATCTGCACTACACCGCGCTCCCGGACTGGGCCTCGACCTTCGGGATGGTCTTCTCGGTCATGCTGTGGATGCCGAGCTGGGGCGGCATGGTGAACGGCCTGCTGACGCTGCGCGGTGCGTGGCACAAGGTCACCAACGATCCCATCCTCAAGTTCTTCGTGGTCGGCGTGACGGCCTACGGCATGTCCACGTTCGAGGGGCCGATGCTCTCCATCAAGAGCGTGAACGCCCTCGCGCACTACACGGACTGGATCATCGCGCACGTGCACACGGGCGCGCTGGGCTGGAACGGCTTCATCACGTTCGGGATGATCTACTGGTTGCTGCCGCGCGTGTTCCAGACCAAGGCGGTGTACAGTACGAAGGCGATGGAGCTGCACTTCTGGATCGCGACCTTCGGCATCCTCCTCTATGTCACCGCCATCTACTCGGCGGGCATCACGCAGGGGTTGATGTGGCGTGCCTTCGACGAGACCGGCCGCCTGGCGTTCCCGGACTTCGTCGAGACCACCCTGCGCTTGATGCCCATGTACTGGGTGCGCGTGGTGGGCGGGACGATGTACTTGGTGGGCATGGGCCTCTTCGGCTGGAACATCTTCAAGACCTGGCAGATGCGTCCGGCGCGCTATGAGGAGCCGCAGATCCAGGCGGCCCCGCTGTCGCCGGTGTACGAGGGGCACGAGACGCCGCAGCCGGCCGGGGCCTTCGCGCGCTTCGTGAGCGCGGGTTGGCACCGGCGCTGGGAGCGGTTGCCGGTGACCTTCACCGTCATGACCACGGTGGCGGTGGTGGTCGCCTCGCTGTTCGAGATCCTGCCGACCTTCCTCGTGAAGTCGAACATCCCGACCATCGCGTCGGTGCAGCCGTACACGCCGTTGGAGCTCGCCGGTCGCGACATCTACATCCGCGAGGGCTGCTTCAATTGTCATTCGCAGATGATCCGCCCGTTCCGGCACGAGACCGAGCGCTACGGCGACTACTCCAAGCCCGGCGAATCGGTGTACGATCATCCGTTCCTGTGGGGGTCGCGGCGCATCGGTCCCGATCTCGCGCGCCAAGGCGGGAAGTACCCTGACCTGTGGCACGTGCGGCATATGAACGACCCCAAGGAGATCGTACAGCAGTCCATCATGCCGGCCTACCCGCACCTGCTGACGGCGGCGCTGGACTTCGACGGCATCCAGCGGCGTGTGGACGCGATGGCGATGCTCGGCGTGCCTTACGGCGACGCGGTCAAGAACGGCCAGGCGCCCGGCATGGCTCGGGCCCAGGCGCGCGAGATCGCGGCACGCGTGCTCGCGGCGGGCGGGCCCGATGGGCTCGAGGACAAGGAGATCATGGCGGTCGTCGCGTACCTGCAGCGACTGGGCACGGACCTGCGGCGCGATGTCGCAGCGACGGGAGGGAACTGACGATGCGGACCGATGTGATGAGTGGGGCAGGGCTGGCCATCTACGCGGAGATCGCGCTGGTGCTCTTCGCGGCGGCGTTCCTGGCCATCGTGGTGTGGATCTGGCTCCCGCGCAACGCGACGATGTGGGAACGGGCCAGCCGACTGCCACTCGACGACTCCCACCCGCAGGCGCCACGCGATCGCGTGGTGGAGCACTGAGATGACGCAGGATCCCAATGCCGAGAAACTGCTGGACCATCAGTACGATGGCATCCAGGAGTATGACAATCCGTTGCCGAAGTGGTGGGTGTACATCTTCTGGGCGACGATCGTGTGGGCGGGAGTGTACTTCGTGCTGCCGGGCGACCTCGGGCATGGCGGCAAGAAGGACGCGATGTATGCCAAGGAGATGGCCGCGTGGGAGGCCCGCGTGGCGGCGCAGGGCGGGGGCACACCGACCGGGCCCGATGTGGACGCCTTGACGGCGATGCTGGCTGACCCCGCAGCGATCGCCTCGGGCGCCGCCACGTATGCGAAGTACTGTCAGGCCTGTCACGCGGCGGGTGGCGCCGGGATGATCGGCCCGAATCTGGCCGACGACTACTGGATCCACGGCGGGACCCCTGCCGAGGTGTGGACGGTGGTCGGCACCGGTGTCCTGGCCAAGGGGATGCCGGCATGGCAGCAGATGCTCCCGCCCGACGAGCTCGATCGCGTGGTGGCGTATGTGTTGTCATTGCGCGGCAGCGACCCGCCGAACGCGAAGGCGCCGGAAGGAGCCAAGGTCGGCTCGTGACGGCAGCGCCGACCTATGCGGGTCGCGTCCTCCCGACGCTGAATCAGGACGGCTCCCGTCGCTGGATCCGTCCGCACTGGAGCCGTGGCCGCTGGTCACGGGCCCGGCTGGTGGTCGGCTACGCGCTGATGGCGTTCTTCCTGACCATGCCGCATCTGCGGTGGAACGGGAAGCCGTGGATCCTGCTCGATCTGCCGCGGCGCGAGTTCACGTTCTTCGGGACGACGTTCCTGCCGACGGACACGCTGTTGTTGATGTTGCTCGGGCTGACCGTCCTCACGGGGATCTTCCTCCTGACCGCGCTGTTCGGGCGGGCCTGGTGCGGCTGGGGCTGTCCGCAGACGGTGTACATGGAGTACGTGTTCCGCCCCATCGAGCGGCTGTTCGAGGGAGGGGAGTCGGGCTCGCGTCGCATGGACGCCGACCGTGGGCGCATCCATCCCAAGCGCTGGCTGAAGCACGTGGTGTACGTGGGGATCGCGATGCTCCTCGCGCACACCTTCCTCTCGTACTTCGTCGGCACGGACGCGCTGGCCATCTGGATGACCCAGTCGCCGCTGCAGCACCCCACGCCGTTCGTGGTGATGGTGGTGACGACGGCCCTGATCTTCGCGGACTTCGGCTATTTCCGCGAGCAGGTGTGCGTGGTGGCGTGCCCGTACGGGCGCTGGCAGTCCGCGCTGCTCGACCGGCAATCACTGATCGTGGCCTATGACTCCAATCGCGGGGAACCGCGGGGCCGAGGCAAGGCGCGCGACGGACTCGGCGATTGCATCGACTGCAATGCCTGTGTGGCCACCTGCCCCACGGGGATCGACATCCGCCAGGGCCTGCAGATGGAGTGCATCCACTGCACGCAGTGCATGGATGCCTGCGACGCGATCATGGCCAAGGTGCACAAGCCCGCGGGGTTGATCCGCTACTCGTCACAGGATGCGCTCGCGGGTCATCCGCCGCGACTGTGGCGGCCACGCACGGTGCTGTATCCGGTGGCCTTCGCGCTGTTCCTCAGCGCCTTCGTGTGGCAGTTGTCCACGAAGGAGCCCGCCGATATCACGCTGCTCGGTCCCCTGGGGGCCCCGTACCAGGTCGATGCCACTGGGGCCGTGACCAATCAGGTGCGCATCCGCGTGGCGAACCGCTCGCGCTCGGAGCGGCGCTACGCCTTCGACGTGGTCGAGGCGAACGAGCTCGGCGCGCGGGTGATCGCGCCGGTGAACCCCATCGCGGTGGCCGCCGGTGAGACCGGCACGACCAGCTTCTTCATCACCTTGCCGCCCGGCTCGTACCTCGATGGAGTGCGGACCATCACCGTCCGCGTGACCGAAGGCGAGCGCTACCGGCGCGACACGCCGTTCCGACTCACCGGGCCCGCGCCGGGCCTTGGAGGCCGCTGATGCGCACCTGGAC
>ERZ1066135.611-NODE-611-length-17580-cov-6.553153_pt1 | contig 17580 bp, 19 predicted proteins | sample MGYA00382782_ERZ1066135 | MGnify/ENA primary metagenome ERZ1066135 (study PRJEB33369, sample SAMEA5778365) | biofilm metagenome | biome: Industrial cooling water; feature: Water cooling tower basin; material: Biofilm | place: United Arab Emirates | collected...
GCCCCACGGAGCGCGCGCAGTTCCTCTCGCGGGTGCTCGGCTACGAGCGGCTGCGTGCCGCGCAGGAGCTGGCGCGCGGACGGCGCCGCGAGCTCGCAGCGGAGTTGCAGGCGGTCGAGTCGGTGATCCCCGATGAAGCGGTGACGGCGCGCGCCGTGACGGACGCGGAGGCCGAGTCGGCCCGCGCGACGGCCGCTGACGAGGCCGCCGCCACGCGGCATCTGGCGACCGCCGCCGCGCTGGCCGATGCCATGGTGCGATGGGAGGCGGCGCAGGCGGAGTTGGCGGCCCATGAGGCGCGGCAGCAGGAGTTGCGCACGCGCGAGGCCGAGCTCCTCGAGCGGGAGCGGGATGCGCGGCGGGCGAGCGCCGCCCGCGACGAGGCCGCGGCGGCGGCGGTCGAGAGCGCGTCGCTGCAGCAGGCGGTCGCGCCGCTCGCCGCCCTGCTGGCGGAGCGCGAGATGCTCGATCGCCTCGCCGTGGCCGATGGGCGCCGCGCCGCGCTGCAGACCGTCGTCGCGGACGCGGAGCAGGAGTTGCTCCTTCGTGCGGAGCGCCGGGCCCAGCTCGCCACCGCGCCGCAGCTGGAGGAGGCCACGGTGGCGCAGCTCGAGGCGGCACGCCGGGCGCTGGCCGGGACCGAGGAGCAATTGGATCGCCAGCAGACGGATTGGGTGCGCGACCGGCAGGAGGCCGAGACCAAGCGTGATGCCCTGCGCGCGCAATATGCGGAGCTCAAGGAACAGCGTGAACGGTTGATCGAGGCGGGCGAGGCGGGACTCTGCCCGACCTGCCAGCGGCCGATCGGCGCGAATTACCGCACTCTGCTCGACACGCTGGACCAGCAGTTGGACATCGTCAAGGTCGACGGCGGTTACTGGAGTGCGAAGCTCGCCCAGATCGCGGAGCGTCCGGCGGCACTCGCGCACTTGGATGCGCAGCGGCAGGTGCAGGTCCAGGCGGTGAGCCAGCTGGAGCGGCGGGTGGACCGGATCCGGCACGCGAGTACCGAGTTGATGGAGCTTGAGAAGGAGATCGATCGTGTCACGGTGCGGCTCGCCGCGGCCCGCGCGGATCTGGCGTCGATCCCGACGGGCTACGATGCCGCGCGGCATCAGGCCGTCCGACGCGAGGTCGAGCAACTCCAGCCGGCCGAGCGCGCGCTCGTGCGGCTCAGCGCGTTGGTGGAGCAGCTGCCGGCGCGGCGTGCGGAGTGCGAGCGGATGGACGCCGTCGTCGCCGCGCGCCGCACGGAGGTCGAGGCGTTACGGGCGGCGTCCACCGCGGCCGCCGGCGACGTGTCACAGTGGGCCGCGTTGGAGCATGCGCTGCACCGAGCCCGTGAGGCGGATCAGGCCGCCGCGGTGGCGAGCGCCAAGTCCAGCGCGGCACGCGCCGCGGCGGCGGCGGCCGTGCAGCGCGCGCTCGCGGCCGCCGAGGAGCGGGCGCGGCTCGTGGCACGCCGGCGGGCGTTGGGCATCGAGCGACGATTCCACGACGAGCTCGACCGCGCCTTCGCGGAGTTGCGCGCCGACCTGAATGCGGCCGTGCGGCCGGAACTCTCGGAGCTGGCGAGCCGCTTCCTCGCGATGCTCACCGACGGGCGCTACGAGGAGTTCGAACTGGATGACCAGTACCAGCTCGTGGTCGTTGAGGAGGGACTGCCCAAGCCAGTGATCTCCGGCGGCGAGGAGGACCTGGCCAATCTGGTCTTGCGACTGGCGATCTCGCAGATGATCGCCGAGCGTGCCGGGCAGGCGTTCTCACTGCTGGTGCTAGACGAGATCTTCGGGTCGCTCGACGAACTGCGCCGCCAGAACGTGATCGGATTGCTGCGTCGCTTGGGCGATCGCTTCGAGCAGGTCATCCTGATCACGCACATCGAGTCCGTGCGTGACGGCTGCGACCGGGTCCTCGCCGTGCGCTACGATGCGCGGAGTGGGGCGGCGGTCGTTGCGGCGTCGACCACGGGTCACGAGGCGGTCGACGCGCCGTCGCCCGGCGCCGAGGTCGCGCTGTGAATCTTCCCGTGACGGGTCCGTTCGCGATCAGCGATGCGGACATCGCGCCGCTCAACAGCGTCTTCAGCGAGGCGTTCACCGAGCGCTACCGGCGCGACGGCATGGTGGGCGTCCGGGTCCCGACGCTGAACCCGGACATCTGGCGCTTCGCCCTCGACGACGCGGACGGTGGCGCCATGCTGTGGCGCGATCCCGAGGGGCGGATCGCCGCGTTCAATGTGGCGCACCGCTCGGGGATCGAGGGCTGGATGGGCCCTCTGGCGGTCCGGACGGACCTGCAGGCGGTGGGGATCGGCCGGACGATCGTGCAGGCCGGCGTGCGGTGGTTGCAGGCACGAGGGGCCCGCGTGATCGGTCTGGAGACTATGCCGCGCACGGTGGATAACATCGGGTTCTACACGGCCTTGGGGTTCCGGCCGGGCGCGCTCACCGTCACGGCGACCCTCGAGGCGGCCGCCGGGCCATCCCCGTTGCGGCTGGGACGGCTCGCGCCTCGGGAACGCGACGCGATGTGCCGAGCGATCACGTCCCTCACGGAGGCGGTGGCGCCCGGTGTGGACTTCGCCCGCGAGATCGCGCTGACCGAGACCTATGCGCTGGGCGACACCGTGCTGCTCACCGAGGGAGCCGCCCTGCGCGGGTTCGCGGTGTGCCACGCGGCGGCGCTCGTGGAGGGTCGCGCGCGGGAGGAGCTGCGCGTGCTCAAGGTGGTGCTCGCCGACGAGGCGGACCTGCCCGCGCTGCTCAGCGCGCTGGCCGTGTTCGCGCGCGAGACGGGCACGCGTCGCGCGGCGATCCGCGTCCAGACCGCGCAGCGCACCCTCCTGCCGGCGATCCTCGCGTGCGGTGGCCGGGCGCGCTGGACCGATCTGCGCATGACCCTCGATGGCTTCGGGGAGTCCCCGCCACGCCACGGGGTGGTGCTCAGCAACTGGGAGATCTGAGGCGCGGCCGTGCGGCGGTCAGGCCGAGCGCTTGACGACCCGGTAGATGAGCAGGAACACGCCGGCGGTGAGCAGCGCGTGGATCCACCCCGGCCACGACAGCGCGGTGCCGACCGCCCAGACGATGAGCATACCTACAGCGAGAATGATTCCCCGGTCCATGATCCGTTGACGCTCCTGCTCAGCACCGCTAGCTTCTTCACTCGGTAGTCGGGGCGAAGAGGCCTCCGTTTTGAGCCGATAAGTCCTTCAGTGTGGGTCCTGAAATCTGTACCAACGTCACGCCCTGAAGCGGGGAAGGCGGACGTACGGTGAAGGCCTCAATCATTCGATAGGGCTTCAAAAACCCCTCTTCGTTCCACCGCAGGTCGCGTGGGCCCCGTCGTTCGGCGGGGCCTTCGCGTCTGCGGCGGGAACCCCGACCCCCGTCCTCGCCGTTCGCCCTCATCCTGTACTCGGATCCTCATGGCGATCGTCACCGTCACCCGTCGGCTCCGCTTCAACGCGGCGCATCGGGTCCACAACCCGGCGCTCTCGGACGACGAGAACACCGCGCTGTTCGGGAAGTGTAACCACCCGAACTGGCACGGGCACAATTACGTGCTCGAGGTCTCGGTGACGGGCCCCATCGATCCGACCTCAGGCTATGTGGTCGATCTGGGCCACCTCAAGCGGGTGGTCGAGGACCGGGTCATCGAACAGCTCGACCACCGCAACCTCAATCTCGACGTGCCATTCCTCGAGGGAATGAACCCGACGTCCGAGAATATTGTGGTGGCGTGCTGGCGCGAGATCGCGCCACTCGTCGCCCCGGCCACCCTCACGCGGCTGCGGCTGTGGGAGACGGAGAACAATTATGTCGAATACGAAGGGCGGTGAGCACGCCCGCCTGCTGGACGCGGGCGACATGGAGTCGTACCTCGCCTCCGCGGACGATCGCTGCCTCGAGTTCGAGAATCTCGTGCGCCGCCAGCTCGAGCTGCTCGGGGAGGACGCCGAGCGCGAGGGATTGATCAAGACGCCGAGCCGCGTCGCCAAGTCGCTGATGTGGCTGACGCGGGGCTACCAGATGTCCGTGGCCGACGTCGTCGGCGACGCCGTGTTCGAGGAAGGGCACCACTCGATGGTCATGGTCCGTGACATCGAGCTCTACTCGATGTGCGAGCACCACATGTTGCCCTTCTTCGGGAAGGCGCACATCGCCTACATCCCGAACGGACGGATCGTCGGCCTGTCCAAGCTGCCGCGCATCGTCGAGGTCTTCGCGCGCCGCTTGCAGGTGCAGGAGCGCCTGACCGAGCAGGTCGCCACGGCCATCGAAGAAGTGTTGCAGCCGCAGGGCGTCGCGGTGGTCATCGAGGCGGCGCACATGTGCATGATGATGCGCGGGGTCGAGAAGCAGAATTCCTCCACCATCACGTCGGCGATGCGTGGCATCTTCCGCGACGACCACAAGACCCGCGACGAGTTCCTGCGCCTCGCCCATCCCGGGGGGCGCTGATGCTCGCGGGGCGCCGCGCGCTGATCACCGGTGCCTCGGGCGGGATCGGGTCGGCGGTGTCGCGGGCCCTCGGGGCGGCGGGCGTCGCGGCCGTGCTCGTCGCGCGGCGTCCGGGTCCGCTCGACGCCCTCGCCGCCGGCATCCGGGGCGCCGTCCCGTTCGCGGCGGACCTGACCGATGCGGGCGCGGTCCGCGCGCTCGTCGATGCCGCGCCCGACCTGCTCGGGGGTCCGGTCGATCTGCTCGTGAACAATGCCGGGATCTTCACGCTGCGGCCCATCGAGGAGACGGAGGACCGGACCTTGGACGCGATGCTCGCGCTCAACCTCGCGGCGCCGTTCCGGTTGGTGCGTGCCCTGCTCCCCGCCATGCGCGCCGCCGGCCGCGGGCACATCGTGAGCATCGGGTCCATCGCGGACCGGCAGGCCTTCCCTGAGAACGGGGTGTACGCCGCCACCAAGTTCGGCGCCCGGGCGATGCACGAGGTGTTGCGCGCGGAGTCGCGAGGGTCGGGGGTGCGCAGCACCCTGATCTCGCCAGCCGCGACGGACACGGCGCTCTGGGATCCGGTGGAACCAGGCGCGCGCGGAGGCATCCCCCCGCGCAGTGCGATGCTCGATCCGGCCGCCGTCGCCGATGCCGTCCTCTGGGCGGTGACGCGCGCCCCCGACGTCAACATCGACGAGATGCGTCTGTCCTTCGCGTGACGACCCCGACGAGCCCGGCCCCGGAATCCGCCGCGCCACCGCGCGGTGCGATCGCTGCGCTCTTCCTCGTCGTGCTCATCGATCTGATCGGGTTCGGGATGATCATCCCGGTCTTCCCGTTCTTCGCCACGCGCATCGGGATCGATCCCGCGACCGTGATCGTCCTGCTCGGGCTCTACTCGATCGGGCAGTTGGTCGGGGCGCCGCTGTGGGGCGCGCTCTCCGATCGCATCGGCCGCCGGCCGGTGCTGCTCGTCACGCTGCTCGCGAACACGGTGGCCACGGCGCTGCTGGGCTTCGCCGACACGGCCCTCCTGCTCGGCGCATCCCGGCTCGTGAGTGGCCTCGCAGCCGGCAACATCTCGACCGCCTTCGCCTACGCCGCCGATATCTCGACCGAGCACACCCGCCCGCGATACCTCGGGCTGTTGGGGTCGGCCTTCGGGCTGGGATTCATCTTCGGACCGGCGATCGGTGGCTTCCTGGCCGGCAGCGGCGACGACCCGGCGGGCTTCGCGCGCGTGGCCTTCGTCGCGGCCGCGCTCTCGTTCCTGGCCTTCCTCGTCACCGCGTTCGTGGTGCGGGAGTCCCTGAGGCCTGAGCATCGGGCGACCAGCGCCTCGCGTGGGTCGTGGCTCGCGTTGGTGCGCATTCCCACCATGCGGGCGCCGCTCCTCGCGGCGTTCCTGGTCATCGCGGCCACCGCGATCCTGCTCTCGACCTTCGCGCTGTGGGCGGACGCCACGCTGGGCCTCGGCCCGCGGGGCCTCGGGACCTACTACGCCTACATCGGTGCGCTGTCCGCGATGATCCAGGGGGGAGCGATCGGTCCATTGACACGACGGCTCGGCGAGTGGCGGCTGGCGCTGATCGGGTCGGCGGGTGTGGCGCTCTCCCTGCTGCTGCTGCCCGTCGCGACGCACCAGGGCGTGCTGTTGACCTCGCTCACCTTGCTCGGCCTGGGCAGTGCCTGCTTCCTGCCCAGTGTCAGTGGCCTCGTGGCACGCGCCGCCCCGCCCGCGCAGCGCGGGGCGGCGCTGGGCGCATATCAGAGTGCGGCCTCGCTCGGGCGCACGGTCGGCCCCTTCGCGGCGAGCCTCGTGGTGCGACAGGTCAGCTTGGGCGCGCCCTTCGTCGTGGGGGCGCTCGTCGCGACGCTCGGGGCCGGCGTGCTCTACCGCGCTCGCCGGAGCCTGCGCTGATGCGCGTGGCACTGGCCGAACGCCTCTGTTGCCCGCAGGGCCACGCGGGCACGCCGCTGGTGGTCCGCGCCGATGCGGTGCAGGACGGCCAGCTCGTCGATGGCATCGCCGGCTGCCCGAGCTGCCGGACCGAGTGGACGCTGCGCGCGGATCGCATCGTCTTCGGTCCCACGGCGCCCCTCCCCGCGACGCCCTCGCCCTCGGCCGATGCCCTCATGGCGCTGCTCGGACTCGCCGACCCCGAGGCGCTGGTGTGGTGTGATGGTGTGGATGCCGACGCGGCTGCCGCGCTGCTCGCGCTGGCCCGGCCCGAGCTCGTGCTGGCCGATGCGCCGGTCCGTGTCGTGGGGGCGCTGCACATCGATGGCGCGGCCACCGTGCCCTTCGCGGCCGGGTCCTTCGCGGCGGCCGCGCTCTTCCGCAGCGCGCGGGACCTCCCCTGGCTCGCCAGCGTGGTGCGTGCGCTGCGTCCGGGCGGACGGCTCGTGGCCGATGCCGCCATCGCCGTGCCGCCGGGAGTGCGCGAGCTCGCGCGCGTCGAAGCCCTCTGGGTCGGGGAACGCGAGGCCGGCGGCGCGCCGATCACCCTGCGGCGCGCCTGAGCCGGCTACTCCGCGTCGTGGTACAGCGCGTCGATGACCGCCGTGTAGTTCCGGTCGATGACCCGGCGCTTCACCTTCATGGTCGGCGTCAGCTCGCCACGCTCCAGCGAGAACTCGTGTTCCATGAGGGCGATCTTCTTGGGCGTCTCGTACGAGGCCAGCCCGTCCAACTGTTCGCGCACCACCTTCTCCATCTTCTGCTGGACCGTCGGCATCGTCAGGAGCTGCGCGCGGTCGGTCCACAGGATGTTCTTGCGCGCGGCCCAGGTCTCGAGATGGTCGAAGTTCGGCACGATCAAGAGCACGGGGTAGGGACGACGGTCCCCGATCATCACCACTTCGGCGATGTACTTGTTCGTCTTGAGCCGGTTCTCGATGGGCTGCGGCGCGATGTTCTTCCCACCGGCCGTGACGATCAGGTCCTTCTTGCGATCGGTGATGCGCAGGTAGCCGTCCTCCAGCGCCCCGATGTCACCGGTGTGGAACCATCCATCCGCATCGATGGCCTCGGCCGTGGCCTCGGGGGCATTGTAGTAGCCGCGCATCACGTTGGGCCCCCGCGTGAGGATCTCGCCGTCCTCGGCGATCCGGACCTCGACCCCGTCGACGATGCGCCCCACCGATCCGATCCGGAAATGCTCGGGCGTGTTCACGGCGATCACCGGCGAGGTCTCCGTGAGGCCATAGCCCTCAAGGATGACGAGACCGGCCGCGTAGAAGAACTTGTTGATCTCGGGCGACAGCGGGGCGCCACCCGAGACGAAGTAGCGCAGGCGCCCGCCGGTGCGCTGCTGCAGCTTCGAGAACACCAGCTTCAGTGCGATCGCATACTGCCACGCGAGCGGACCTCGCGGCTCGCGCCCGGCGAGCTTCTCGTCGGCCCAGCGGTCGGCGACCGCCCGGGCCCAGAAGAAGATCCGCTTCTTGATCGCGCCGCCCGCCAAGGCGTTCTCGAACACGCGCGAGTACATCTTCTCGTAGAGCCGCGGCACGGCGCACATCAACGTCGGACGGATCTCCGCCATGTTGATCGGCACGGTGTCGATGCTCTCCGCGTACGCGACCGACGTGCCGGTCGCCCACGCGAGGTAGTCGACCATCCGCTCGAAGATGTGCGAGAGCGGCAGGAACGACAGCATCACGTCCTTGCCAGTGAACGGGATCTTGCTGCGTGAGGCCGCGACGTTGCTGTGCAGGTTGTCGTGGGTGAGCATCACGCCCTTGGGGTTGCCCGTCGTCCCCGAGGTGTAGATCAGCGTCGCGAGCGCGTCAGGCGGGACCGCCAGTCCCTCAGCCCGCCACGCGGCGATCGTGTCGGGCGACTCGTCGGCCTGTCCGCGTTCCACGAGGTCGCGCATCGTGAGGTCGCAGCCTGCGATGGCCTCATCGGCGAAGCTGATCACCTGGCGCAGCGCCGGGCACCGGTCGCGGATCGTCGCGATCTTCGCCGCCTGCGCCGCGGTCGACACGAAGATGGCGACGGCCCCCGAGTCGTTCAGGATGTGCGGGATCTGCTCCGCCGGCAGGGTGGGGTAGATCGGCACGTCGGCGAAGCCGCCCATCAAGCACCCGTAATCGGCGATCGCCCACCACGGCGAGTTCTCGGCGAGGATCGCGACCCGGTCCCCGCGCTGGACGCCGAGTGCGCGCAGGCCCAAGGTCACGCGGCGCGCACGTTCTTCGATGGTCGCGTGCGACAAGGGATGCCAGGTGCCCGCCGCCTTGTACTGCAGCGCGTCGGGCTTCTGAAAGCGGTCGATCGCATCGAGGAAGATCTGGTTCACCGTCCCGGGCGCGGGACGAGGGCCGCCGGATGCCTGCATAGGGGTCACCGAGTGGGGCGACCGCGACCGCGGTCAGCGAGGGATGATCGGGACGACGACGCGCAAGGCGGTGTCAGACAGCGGCACCCCGTAGGCGCGTGCCGAGATGAACACAACCACCGAATCCAAGGTCCCCGCAAGAGCCGTGGGGCGCACGCGCACCGCGCGTGAGGCCGAGCCGTCGGTCCCGGTCGTGTCCACCTGCGACCGGCGTCCGGCATCGTCCACCAGGAAGATGTCGGGATGGTCCGCGGGCAACAGGACGCCGTTGTACGCCACGCGATAGCGCACGAGCCACCCCAGCACACTGGGCGCCCCCGTCTCGCCGCTCGCCGCCCCGGTGACGCGCGCACGGACGGGCGCGCTGGTGTTCTGCGAGTTGTCGGGGACCACGTAGCGCAGGGTGTCGACACTGCCGGCGAGCGCGAAGGTCGTCGGGCGCGGCACCACCGGGAGCAGCAGCGATCGCGTCTGGAGTACGCCGGACTGTGCGACGATCGGCACCGGCGCCTCGGGGATGGCGCCGGCCACGACATAGCCGTCCGGCGAGATGGTCACCCCGGGGAGCGTCGCGAAGTAGGTGATCGGCGCGTCCTCGATCACGTTCCCCGACGCATTGAGCGCGCGGGCCGCCAATGGGCGCGCCACCCCATCGTCGTCGCGCAACGAGTCGAACGCGACGATCGACGGATACGGCAACGAGTCGAAGGTCAGCGCGACGATCCGCGATGGGTCCGTCGACACTTGGGTGCAGGCACCCCCGAGGGCGGTCGCGAGGACCACCACCGCGACGATCGCACGACGCATCAGATCCCGATCCGTTCAGCGAGCTTCGTCGCCAGGTTCACGTAGGCCTGTGCCGCCGGATCGGCCGGATCACGGATGACCACTGGTTGCCCGGCGGCGAAGGCATCGGCCACGGCGGCGCTGCGCGGGATCACGGTGTCGAGGAGCAGGGTGGTCGGCAGATGCTCGCGGACGTAGGCCAGCGTGCGCTCGCTCGCCACGTTGCCCTGCTGGTACATCGTCAGCAAGATGCCGTCGAGCGTGAGGGTGGGGTTCGCGGTCACGAGCGATTGTACCCCGCGCAGCATCTGGGGTGTCGTCTGCAGCGCGAGGGGCTCGCACTGCAGTGGGATCAGCGCCCGCTGGCTCCGTGACAGCACGCTGCGGGTGATCGCGCCCAGCCCCGGGGGCGTGTCCACGACCACGAGGTCGCAACGCGTCCGGGCCTCGGCGAGCATCTGGGCGACGAGGTCGCTCTCACCCACCTGGCGCGCATATGCCTCGTGGTCCGTCTGCTCCGACACGCCGCCGACCAGCAACACGCGGAGCCAGGGCAGTACCGTGGGCAGGATGACCTGCCGCAGCGAATGCGTACCCGAGAGATAGTCCGCGAAGCCCGCCGTACTGTGGCCTTTGCGCAGCCCGACGCCGTACCGCACCGCGCCCTGCGGGTCCGCGTCCACGATGAGCGTGCGCAATCCACGCCGCGCGAAGGCGGCCGCGAGGTTCACCGCCGTCGTCGTCTTGCCCACGCCGCCCTTCTGGCTGACGATGGCCAGCGTCTGCCCTTGACTCACGTCGCAGACTCCCCGTCGTCGTGTCCCTCATCCGACCTCGACTGCCGCAGCTGCTCCAGCGTCCGATGCGCATGCTCGACCCACTGCTCGGCCTCGGGACCCCGCGGCGGGTCGGCGAGGAACGCCGTCAGATGCCGCTCGGCCCCGGGAATGTCTTCGCGCTTGATCAGCAGGAAGGCCAGCCCGTAGTGCGCACCCGCCAGATTGGGCTTGGCCTGCAACGCGCGACGATACGAGCGGATCGCCTCGTCCAGCCGTCCGGTCTTGGAGTACGCGATCGCCATGTTCTGCAGCACCCGGTGGTCGTCGGGCGTGTCGCGCAATGCCAGGCGATACGAGGTCAACGCGGCATCGTAGTCGCCCTGCCGCTCCAGCGCCAACGCCTCGTTCAGGTAGTCGAGGCGCTGCGGCCGCGGATCGGCGTCGGGACTCTGGCCCAACAGGCGGCGCAACCAGGACATGCGATCAGGGAGCTCGGAACGAGGAGGCACGGCGAACGAGGGATGCGGACGGACGACAGCCCGCGCGCCAGTCCGGTAATCTGGGACTCCGGCAGGAGCGGGGCAACCGCAGTGAATGTGCGACTGACGCAGGACGCGGCGGCTCGGTACCTTCCACCGCATCCTCTCGCAAGGACGCACAATGTCCCCCCGTCGCTACACCGCCGATCCCACCAAGGGTGTCCTGCAGGTCGAGTGGCCCCTGTTCGGTGAGCTCTCCCGTGCGCTCGCCTTGAAGGTCGCCCGCGACTGGATGCCCGACATGGTCGTCGGCATCGCCACCGCTGGCGTGGTCCCCGGTGCGGCCGTCGCGGCCATCCTGGGCAAGGAATTCCACTCCATCGTGGTGACGCGGCGCCACGGCGACGGCGAGGTGCGTGAGACCCCGGCGGTCCTGGGGGCGGCACCCGCCGCCGTGCGTGGGCGGCGCGTGCTGATCGTCGACGAGACCTGCGACACCGGCTCCACCATGCGGCTCGCCCTCGCCGCGGTCGTGCATGGTGGGGCCGCCGACGTTCGGACCGCCGTCTCCTTCAAGACTGGCCCCTTCGCGGTGGACTACCACGCGCTGGAGACCGAGAGCGTCATCGTGCTCCCGTGGGACCGCGAGGTCCTCGTGAACGGCGAGTTGGTGCCCAATCCCAAGTACGCCGGGCTCTGAGCCCACGCACTCACGCGAGGGCGGCGAGCGCCTCGTCCAGCGCGTGTCCCGCGCTGCACCGATCGTACACGAAGGTCAGGACCTCGGCCGAGCCGACCAGCCACTCACAGTGTGGGTCGCCGGCCGAGCGGCAGCTGATCTCGAAGGCGGCCAAGGGGCCGCCGGCCACGCGGCCGAGCAGGTCGGCGAACATGCCGGCGCTCCAGTGACAGCCGGGCTGATCCAGCCCCGCCGATGGGTCCGACTCCGACCAGTCCGACGCCTCGATGCGCACAAGCACGTCGCCCACCGCGCGCATCCGCAGATGCCCCCAGCCCGAGTCGGCGAAGAAGGCGGCCAGCTGCGCGTGGAACGCCGTGAGTCCGAGCGACGTGACCGGGGCGGCACCGGCGGCCTGCAACCACGCCTCGAACGCCGCGTACATCGTTTCCCCCGCCGCGAAGCCCGCCTCTTGCAGGTACGACGCGTAGCCCGGTCCGGCATCGCGCAGCAGGGCCGCACGCAGGACCGCCAGCGAGGCACGGGGAAGGGTCACCAGCTGCTGCTGCGCCAAGTCGGTCGGATACGCCATGACGGGGTAATCAGTCGGGAGGGGTGAGCCGCCGCAAGAGCGCGGCCTCGTCGAGCACCTCGATGCCGAGCTCACGCGCCTTGTCGAGCTTCGAGCCAGCGTCGTCACCGGCGACCACGAACGTCGTCTTGCGACTCACCGAACTCGTCACTTTGCCGCCCGCGGCCTCGACCAGCGCGGTGGCCTCGGTACGACTCAGTGTCGGGAACACTCCGGTGAGGACGACCACGGCCCCCACAAGGGCACCGGTCGTCGCCGCGGCCGCGTCCGCCGTCACGCGCACCCCCGCTGCGGTGAGGCGCGCGACGAGGTCCCGCGACCAGGGATCGGCGAACCACGCCTCCACGGAACGGGCGATCGTCGGGCCGATCCCGCGGACGGCCTCGATCGACGCGAGGTCCGCGCTGGCCAGTGCCTCCAGCGAGCCGAAATGCCGTGCCAAGGCCTTCGCGGCCTCCTCGCCGACATGGCGGATGCCCAGGGCGAAGATCAAGCGGGACAGCGGCTGCTGCCGCGAGGCGTCGATCGCGGCCACCAGCTGCTCCGCACTGCGCTCGGCAAAGCCGTCCAGCGTCAGGAGATCCGCCGCCGCGACACGGTAGAGGTCCGCCGCGTCGGTGATGAGGCCGGCCGCGCTGAGTTGGTCGAGCCGAGCTTCACTGAGGCCGCGGATGTCCATGGCCGGGCGCGACACGAAGTGGATCAGGGCCTCACGCCGCCGCCCCGGGCAGGCCCCGTTCGGGCAATACAGGTCGACCTCGTCGGCCTCCTGCACCAGCGGCGTCCCGCAGGACGGGCAGGCGCTGGGCGGCGCCCAGACCTGCTCGTCGCCGCGGCGCTTCTCGGGCACCGGCCCGATGATCTGCGGGATCACCTCGCCGGCGCGCTTCACGAGGACGCGATCGCCCACGCGCAGGTCCTTCGCCGCGATGAGCGCCGCATTGTGCAGCGTCGCGTTGCGGACCGTCGCGCCGCCGATCTCGACCGGGTCCAGGGTCGCATAGGGGGCCAGCTTCCCCGTGCGTCCGATGTTCACCTCGATCGACCGCAGGGTGGTCTCCGCGATGTCGGGCGCGAACTTCCGTGCGATCGCCCAGCGTGGCTCGCGGGCACCCTCGACCACGCCGAGCTCGGTCTGCAACGCCAACTGATCGACCTTCACCACGCCCCCATCGATCGCGAACGGCAGCGTGGCCCGCAGGGTCGTTTCCAGCGCACGGGCCCAGGCATGCACCTCGGCCAGCGTGGCGCAGGCCTGCGCGTACGGCGGGACCGGGATGCCCCACGCGGCGAGACGTTCGAGCAACTCCCGCTGCGTGCGGAAGGGCAGGGCCGCGTTGCCCGGGACGGCGAACGCGTAGCCGAAGAACCGCAGCGGACGGCGCGCACTCTCGCGGGGATCCTTCTGCCGCAGCGCCCCAGCGGCCGAGTTCCGCGGGTTCGCGAAGACCGGCTCGCCCTGCGCGACGCGCTCCTCGTTCATGCGCTCGAAGCCCTCGAAGGTCATGTAGACCTCGCCGCGGATCTCGATCATCGGCGGCCAGTCGGTCCCGCGCAGTCGTGGCGGGATGTCGGCGATGGTCCGCAGGTTCGCCGTGACGTCCTCGCCCACACGCCCGTTGCCCCGGGTCGCACCGGTCACGAGCACCCCATCGCGGTAGGTCAGTGAGATCGCCGCGCCGTCGATCTTCAACTCGGCGGCGTACCCGGACCGCTGCAGCGCCTCCAGGCCGACGATGCGGGCCGCCTTCTGCTCCCACTCCTCGAGTTCCTGCTCCGAGAACGCGTTGCCGAGCGAGTTCATCGGGACCAGATGCGTGTGCTTGGCCAGGTGGCCCTCCGGCACCTCACTGCCCACGCGCGCCGTCGGGGAGTCGGGGGAGCGCAGCTCAGGGTGGGCCGCCTCGAGGGCTTGCAGTTCGCGGAACAGCCGGTCGTACTCCGCGTCGCTCATCGAGGGGCGGTCCTCGATGTAGTACTCGTGCGACGCGGTGGCCAGCACCGTGCGCAGCGCCGCGATGCGGTCGGCGGGGGCGGTCATCGCAGCCGTGCACGCGCATCGGCCGCGGCGCGCAGGTACTGCGGGTCGTTGTAGTCCGCTGGCGGCGACTGCACCACACGGTCGAGCTGCGCGCGCGCGTCGTTGCGGCGCCCGGCGTCGCGGTAGATGAGGGCGAGGTCGAGCCGGTGGACGATGCGCTGCGGCTCCAGCGCGACGGCACGCTCCAAGGCGCGGATCGCCTCGGACCACGACGCATCGGCCAGGGCACTGCCGCCGAGGAAGGTCCGCGCCATGGTCCGGGCGATCCCGTTCAGTCGCATCACCTCGGCGTTCCACACCCCGACGATATGCAGGGCCCCCGCGTGGTCGGGCGCGTAGCGGAGGGCCCGCTCCGCGCGCTCCTTCACCTCGACGGCGAGGCGCACCCGCTCACGAGGCGAGGCGCCGAGTGCGGTGTGCCCAAGGGCCCGGGCGATGTGGAAGTGCGCTTCTGCCTGCGTCGGTTCCAGCTCGGCGGCGCGCCGCGCGTAGCGCAGGGCCTCGGCATACAGGGAATCCTTGCGGGACGCATTGGTCTCGAACTCGCCGAGGTCCACGCCGATGCGCGCCGCGTTGCAGAGCGCCTGATAGTCCACGGGGCGCGCCCGCAGCAACTCCCGATACGCCCGCAGCGCGCCCCAGAGGTCGCCACCGCTGGCCCGGGCCTCGATGTTCGGCACGCCGACCACGGCCGCGTCCTGCGCCGCCACCGGATGGGTCAGCAGGCACAGGATGGCGATCGCGGTCAGCGCGCGGCGGCGGGGGGTGTGGTGTCGCATCATGGGACTCTGTAAATTACCCGCTGGCCGGGCCGCTGTGCCCATCGCTCTCCTGTCATCTCACGACCTCGATCGATGAACCTCGACAAGCTGGCGTCCATGGGCGCCCTCGCCGTCACCGGTGGCTCGGTCGCCCTCTACGCGGCGGCCCTCTGGTTGACGAGCACCACGCCCATCGCCGGGGTTCCCGGCGCGACCGGCGGCGTGGACGCGATCACGCGCAACGTGTTGGCGATCTGCCTGCTGGTGCCGATCGCGATCATGGCGGCGTCGCATTTCGTGTTCTTCCGTCAACTCAAGAAGGGCGCCAGCTCGCTGAACGACTCGCCGATCTGAGGGCGGGTCACGCGGGCCGCTGCGGCGGCCCGCGGTCACCGGGTCATGGCCGCCGCATGACGGTCGCCGACGCCGGACACAGCGTGCGGAATTCCGCGGTCGCGCGAATGTCGTCGGGGACGTCGTCTCGCGTGATCGTGCGGAAGCCGAAGCCCGGGAAGTAGCGCTCGGCCGTCGTCGTGAGCAAGTAGAGGGCGCTGATCCCACGCGCTTCCGCGTCCGCGATGACCCGCGTCACCAGGGCGCGGCCGACCCCGTGGGCGCGCCACGCCGGATGCACCGCCACCGAGCGGAGCAGCGCATGCGCCACGCAGCACTCGGCGCCGGCGACGCCGACGAGGTCGCCGCTCGCCTCCGCGACCACGAAGGTCGCGAGGTGGTCGCGCACCCCGTCCAGCGGCAGCCCGCTCGCCGTGAGCAGACCCTCGATCGCGGGCAGATCGGTCGGCAGCGCCGCGCGCACCCTCGGACGCGCGGTCGTCGTCACGTCGAGGGCCTCCATCAGCGGCAGCACGCGTCGTCGCAACCGCAGGCGCGCGCCTCCGTCGTGATGTTGCCGATCGGCCGCGCCGTGCGCGCCGGGGCCGCGGCCGCAGGCGCGGCGGCGGGCTTGGTCGCGCGGACGAATCCGCTCATGATCCGACCGGCCACCTCGTCAGCGAGCGACGCGTCCAGGCCGGTGCCCTGCAACAGCGTGACCGCGTCCTCGTGCGAGTAGATGCGCGTCGGCTCGATCTGCGCGTCCTGGAAGCCGACGGCCGTCAGGAGCTCGATGAACTCCTGCTCCTCGAGCGCCCCGGCGACGCAGCCCGTCCAGAGGGCCATGTTCTCCTTCACCGGTCGCGGCAGCCCCGCGCGCGTGATGACGTCGCTCACCGCGAAGCGGCCACCGGGCTTGAGGACGCGGAAGGCCTCCGCGAGCACCTGCCGCTTGTCGCCCGACAGGTTGATGACGCAGTTGGAGATGATCACGTCGACCGTGTTCGCGGGCAGGGGGATGCTCTCGATGTGCCCCCGCAGGAACTCGACGTTCGTCGCGCCGGCGCGCGCCGCGTTGGCCTGTGCGAGCGCCAGCATGGCATCGGTCATGTCCAGGCCGTACGCTTTGCCACTGGGCCCCACGCGCTTGGCAGAGAGCAGGACGTCGATGCCGCCACCGGAGCCCAGGTCCAGCACCACCTCACCCTCACGCAGTTCGGCGAGTGCCGTCGGATTGCCGCAGCCGAGCGACGCGAGCAGCGCTTCCTCCGGAAGTCCCGCGGTCTGGCCGGCCTCGTAGAGGTCGGCGGTGATCGGATCCCAGGTCTCGCTGGTGGCGCCGCAGCATCCGCTGGACTGGCCGGCGGGTGTGCAGCAGGCGGCCGTCGCGGCGCCTTGGGCGACGGCCAGTGCGGTCGCGCCGTAGCGGGCCTGCACGGTAGCGCGGATGGCGTCGAGGGTCGCGGGGACGGTGGTCGGGGTCATCGCGTGCTGCGGATCGGTGCAGTGCATGGAGTCCTCGTCGGGCGGGAAGAAATGAACAAGAATTTTTGATGCGTTGGGTACGGCGATCCGGGTCATCGGCAGCACCCGGCGCTGGTCATCAGGGGGAGCGCCGCCTTGCGAGGCAGGAGGGCGACCGCGAGGTCGTGCACCTCGGCGAGCGCGTCGGGCTCGATCCGATAGTGTGCCCAGCGTCCTTCGCGGCGATCGACCACCAGTCCGGCGTCCTTGAGCACTTTGAGGTGGAACGAGAGGCGGCTCTGCGCGGCGTCGAGGTCCGTCTGCAAGTCACACACGCAGCGCTCACCGCCCCGTAACATGTCGAGGATGGCGAGGCGCGTTTCGTCGGAGAGCGCGTGGAAGAGCTGCGCGGCGCGCGCGGGATCGACGGCAGTGATGCTCATGGAGCGAATTATAAATCAACAAAACTTGATCTGTCAAGTGCCGACGACCTCCGCCGGCGCGGGTCGGCCGACCGGGCCGATCCGCGCGGCGGCAGCGCGGCCTCAGATGTCGAGGTTGGACACGTAGCGGGCGTTCGCTTCGATGAACAGCCGTCGCGGCTCGACATCGTCGCCCATGAGCGTCTGGAAGAGATTGTCCGCGATCACGGCATCGTCCATCGTCACGCGCAGGATGGTGCGCGTTTCGGGATTCATGGTCGTGCGCCACAGTTGGTCCGGGTTCATCTCCCCCAGGCCCTTGTAGCGCTGCAGGTTGAGCGAGCCGCGACCGTCGCTGCCCATCAGCCGCTCGGAGATCTCCTCGCGCTGCCGCTCGTCGAAGGCGTAGTACTCCTCCTTCCCCTTCGCGACGCGGTACAGGGG
>ERZ1066135.613-NODE-613-length-17523-cov-6.435997_pt1 | contig 17523 bp, 12 predicted proteins | sample MGYA00382782_ERZ1066135 | MGnify/ENA primary metagenome ERZ1066135 (study PRJEB33369, sample SAMEA5778365) | biofilm metagenome | biome: Industrial cooling water; feature: Water cooling tower basin; material: Biofilm | place: United Arab Emirates | collected...
CGTCAGCATCTGGTATTGCTGACTGCGACCCCACACAGCGGTAAAGATGACGAGTTTCGTTCGTTGCTCGGGCTTCTCGATCCGAAGTTTGAGGAACTGGATCTTCCGAGTTCGTCACAGCCTGAACGCCGAAGTCTTGCTAAACACTTCATCCAGCGCAAGCGTGCCCATGTAGCAACCTATGTTGGTGAAGATACTCCTTTTCCCGAACGTGAGGCTTTCGAGTTGGCCTACGATCTAACGACACAGTACGCCCACTTTTTTGACGAAATACTTGATTTCGCCCGAAAGATGGTTTCTGGCACTGCCGAAGGAAGAACAAAGCGGGTTCACTACTGGACCGCGCTTGCACTTCTACGAGGCGTGATGTCTAGTCCCGCGGCTGGGGTAAAAATGCTGAACACGCGACTGGCTAATCTCGGCGAGGGTAGTGATTCGCCCGAGTCCGTGGTAGTCGAAGCTGGAAACCCCGTAGCCGATGTAGATTTTGGGTTTGACCCTGACGTTGAGCCAACTTCCGTAATTGAGAGCAGCATTTGGTCGGAGCCACAACGCCGGGGGCTCAAGCGATTGGCCGATTCGCTTGATGGCCTGACCGGGCCTGAGCGGGATGGGAAGCTGAAAACGGCGGCCAAAACACTGAAAGGCTGGATCAACGAAGGATTTAACCCCGTCGTCTTTTGTCGTTACATTGAAACCGCAAAATACGTTGGCGAGCATCTTCGGGGCTTATTGCCAAATAACATTGATGTTCAGACCGTAACGAGTGAGGATCCCGATGACGTGCGCAAGCAGCGAATAGCCGATATGGAGGGTTCCGGCCGGAGATTGCTCGTCGCTACCGATTGTTTGAGCGAAGGCATAAACCTGCAGGATCTTTTTACCGCAGTGATGCACTACGATCTGCCGTGGAATCCCAACCGGCTTGAGCAGCGTGAAGGTCGCGTGGATCGTTTCGGTCAGCAGGCCCCGACTGTCAAGGCATGCCTGCTTTATGGGGCGGACAACCCTATCGATGCCGTCGTGCTTGAGGTGCTTTTGAGGAAAGTGCGGGAAATTAAGAAGGCGACCGGGTTCAACGTGCCGTTTCCCGAAGACTCACAAGGCATCCTCGACACAATCACCCAAGCTCTCCTGCTAAATCCGGATCGCAAGGTAAAGCGTAGCGTTGATCAGCTCACATTCGATTTCGGCGAGCTCCCCGAGGCCGAGGCGGAAAAGCAGAAGATTACGCACAAGATCGATCAGGCGGCGGAACGCGAAAAGGTTTCTCGTGCGATCTTTGCACAGCACGCAATTCATGCCGAGGAAATCGAGCAAGACTTGAAAGCCGTCGATGAAGCCATCGGCGATCCATCCGCGGTTCGGGACTTCGTTACTTCAACCCTGAACAATGTTTTCGGAGTCCAGATCATCGAAGAACGAGAAGGCTACGGCATTGTAACCGGGAATCTTCCGGGACAGTTGCGAGACCTGTTGCCTGAGCCTCACCGAAGCAATGAGATTGCCAAGGTCAGCTTCGAGTCGCCGACTCCGGAATGGTATCACTATCTCGGCCGCAATAATCGGTTCGTCGAACAACTATGTCAGATGTTGATGGCCAATACGCTCGCTCGGTACGAAAGGCGTGCCGCACGGGCTGCCGTAATCAAGACCACGCATGTTGAGACAAAAACAACGCTCCTCCTTTTCCGCTGTCGCAATGTGATTGAGGAAGGAAAAGGCGGCGGTCAGATCGTTGCTGAGGAGATGCTGCTTTGGGGCTGGCGAGGCACACCAGATGCGAAAGAGTTTCTCGAACACGCCGAAGCAAAGGACCTTCTCACAAGCGCAAGAGCATCGAGCGATATGTCTCCACAAGCTCGCGAGAGCTTTCTGGCGAACGAACTTGGTTTGCTTGATGCACTCGAAGACGATTTTGCTGTTATCGCCGAGGGCCAGTCGAAAAAGTTGGTTGAGGCACACGAACGTTTCAGTTCCCTGATGGACAGATCGAAGTTTCAGGTCGTTTATCCCGTGCTCCCGATGGATCTTCTCGGCATCTATGTTCTACTTCCGGAGGGTCCGAGATGAACTACCCGAGCATCCGGATAGAAGGTGCGATCCTTTCGCCCGATATACTTGAGCATCTTGTCGATGGTGCGAAAGGCCAGGGGCCAAAGGACTTCGGCTTTGAGTCGGGCACGAAGGTAAAAGATGAGATCGCTCGTGCATGGGCAGATGCTCAGGACTATTGGCGGATCTTCCAGCGGAAGCTCGCAACGGTAAAGGAAGGCACAGCCGCTACCACCGAAACGCGCCAGAACTGGATAATCCCGCTCCTTGGCCTTCTCAAGTATGAGGTCGAGTTTCAAAAAGCTGGTACTGAAATCCATGGCAGGAACTACGCGATTTCACATCGCATAACCAATCGCGCCAACACGCCGCTTCATATTGTCGGATACAACGACCAGGCCGGGCTTGACCGAAAGTCGGCAGCGTCACGAATGTCCGCCCATGCCCTTGTCCAGCAATATCTTAATCTCTCCGATGAGCTTTACGGAATCGTCACTAACGGGCGGGTAGTTCGCCTTCTCCGTGACAGTTCCCGACTGGTAAAACAGAGCTACCTTGAGTTCGACCTCGATCGTATCTTTACTGATGGCCTCTTCGCCGATTTCGCGATTCTATTTCGGCTGTTGCACGCCACGCGTTTGCCCTTAAAGGCAGAGGAAGCTGCCGAAAGCCTGATCGAAAAATACCACCAGGATTCGCTCGATTCAGGCGCAAGAATTCGCGATGGACTTTCCGAGGCGGTTAAGGAAGCAATTCTGAATTTCGCCAATGGCTTTCTTTCCAATCCGGCAAACACTCGGCTTTGCGAAGCGATCGAGGTGGGAATACTTACTCCCGATGATTACTATCGCAACCTTCTTCGCCTGATCTACCGGCTGCTCTTTCTGATGGTTATAGAGGAGAGAGACCTGGTTTTTCCGTCGGATTCCGAAAACAGAGAAAGACTTCAGCACTTCCGAAGGATCTACCGAGACTATTACAGCGTTGGGAGACTCAGGCAGCTTGCCGAAAAGCGCTATCTCGCTGACAAGCGGCATCACGACCTATGGATGGCACTGGTATCCACCTTCAAGCTTTTCGAGGCAGATGGTCCCGGTGAGAAGCTAGGCATTAAGCCGCTTGCCGGCGATCTGTTTGGCCCGAGGGCGATCGAGGAGATCTTCGACGCTCGGCTCGGGAACGACGTACTTCTCGGCTGCCTGCGATCGCTCGGTTTATACGAGCACCCGGACACACGGCAGATGATCCGCGTAAATTACGGTGCTCTCAATGTTGAAGAATTCGGTTCCGTTTACGAAGGTCTTCTCGAATACGAACCGGTGTTTGATCTATCCGGTTCAACTCCTCGCTTCGGCTTTGTCGAAGGCGACGAGCGTTCCCGTACCGGATCTCACTACACACCTGACGAACTCGTCCAGCCCCTGATCAAGCACTCACTCGATTACCTGATCGAAGATTGTGTCCGTAGCCCGCACGTAAGTAAGGGCTCCTCCGACAGCTCCCCTCCTTACGAAAGAGGGGTGGACGCCGAAGGCGGACGGGGTGGTTCTCCCACTACCGCAGAGCAACGCCTCCTAGATCTTCGCGTAGCAGACATAGCCTGCGGTTCCGGTCATATCTTGCTCGCCGCCGCGAGAAGAATTGCGACCGAGCTTGCCACCGTCCGCACCGGCGAAGAGCAGCCCTCGCCGACAGCTTACCGACAGGCACTCCGCGATGTTATCCGCAATTGCATTTACGGCGTTGACGTAAATCCCCTGGCAGTTGAGCTGTGTAAGGTCGCTCTTTGGCTTGAGGCTCACAATCCGGGCGAGCCGCTGAACTTTCTCGATCACCACATCAAATGCGGCAACGCGATCGTCGGTTTTGTCAGCAAGGAAGAAGTAGACCGTGGCGTTCCAGAAGAGGCGTTCGCCCGGATGCCGGACGACCACGCAGACTTTATCAAGGTGGTCAGAAAAAAGAACAAGGACGAGCGAAGAGAGCGGCAGCGTGTCTTGAACTTCACCGACGAGCGTCGCGGCGAAATCGCAAATGTGCTTGAGCGTTGGCGCGTGATTACAGCGATGCCGGAACGCTCGCCCGCTGAAATCGATGTCAAGAAGGCGGCTTTCGAAAACTTCTCAACACAGGGTGCGGCTTATGAACTGGAAAAGCTCGCATCGGTGCCGGTAGCACAGTTTTTTATTCCGAAGGTGCCGGAGAATAGTTCTAAGCTGATGACCGACGCTGAGTTTCGCGACTACTGGTCCGGCGAGCGTAGACCGCAAAGCCAGTCTTTCGCGGCGGCCGAAGCCGTTGCGAGTGAGAAACGATTCTTTCATTGGTTTCTCGAGTTTCCTGGCGTGATGGAACGCGGCGGCTTCGATTGTATTCTTGGGAATCCGCCCTATCTTGGAAGCCAGGCATTGAGCGGCAATTTCGGCTATCCTTTCTGTCATTTTCTTAAATATGAATACGCACCGGCAGGTTTAAGCGACCTGATAGTTTATTTCCTCAGGCGTATATTTTGCCTTCTGCGCCCAAGCGGCTTCACTGCGTTCATCACGACAAATTCCATCAAAGATGGGGATAACAGACGCGACGGCCTGGATCAAGTCTTATCGACGGGCGGAACGATCAATATGGCGGTGCGTGCGATACGTTGGCCTGGTCGGGCAAATGTTGTTGTTTCGCAGTTGGCTATACACAAGGGGGACTGGATCGGTCCTCGACTACTCGACAACCGAGAAGTAGAAACAATTAATGCGTATTTTGAGGATAATCTACCGGAACCGGATCCAGTACCTTTGCACCCCAACAAGAATAGAGTCTTTCAAGGGGTTATTTTCCTGGGCGAGGGATTCTTACTTTCCACCGAGGACGCAGATGCCTTGTTGAGATTAGATCCGAGAAATCACGAGGTGATTTACCCGGTCATCAACAACAAAGAAATGAACGGTTCACCGGACCAAAGTTCGACTCGAAAAATTATAAACTTCCATAATTGGCCAATAGAACGAGCTCAGACGTATTCAGAGCCCTTCAGAATTGTGGAAGAGAAGGTTCAACCGTTTCGAGCTACTCAAAATAGAGCGCGAAATCGGGACGTTTGGTGGGTCTACGCAGAGCATCGACCTGGATTGAATCGTGGGATTGCTCGTTTGCCATTTTGCTTCGCGGTCGGGCGCGTGACAAAACATCTGACCTTCTCGCGGGTGGCGACAAATTATGTTTTTTTGAACAACCTGTACATATTCACGACCTCACGATGGGACCTTTTTACTGTCGTCCAGAGTGCGATCCACGAAGTGTGGGCTCGGAATTATAGCATGACGTTGAAGCAGGATTTGCAGTATTCGCCATCGGACTGCTTCGAAACGTTCGCCTTTCCTGACGATCTTTGGAACGAAGAAAATGCCAAACTCGCTGAGATCGGCGAGCGTTATCACGAACACCGCAAACAGCTAATGCTGATGCTCTGGCTCGGCCTGACAAAGCTCTACAACCTTTTCCATGATACGGAGCTATCCGTCGAAATGGTCGCCGATGTTAGCGGCAAAGACGAGGACATCGCCCGCGAAGGCTACGCTGTGCTCGTAGAACTCCGCCGCCTCCACGTCGAAATGGACAATGCCGTCCGCGACGCCTACGGCTGGCAGGACCTCGACCTCGGCCACGGCTTCCACCAGGTCGAAACCCTCCCCGAAAACGACCGCACCCGCTACACCATCAGCCCCACCGCCCGCAAAGAAGTCCTAAAGCGTCTCCTCGCCCTAAACCACACCCGCGCCGCCGAGGAAGCAGCTCATGCCGCCGCCGCAAAACCGTTCAAAAAGAAAGGTGGCAAGAAATCGAAATCAGACCCGGCAACAGACGGCGACAACCCGCTTTTAGCGGCGGGACCGTTGTTTGAACAATGAGATTAGTATGAAGATAGCTGCGATTAATCACGAAACTTGGTACAAGGAACACATAAGCGTTTTCGAGGTGCCAATACTTGAATCCTACATCGACTCTGTTGAAAAACAGGTTCAAATTGGATTTGACACATGGAAGGACAGATTGAAATCCTCAGGGCACTTTGGCGATCCTGATACGGAATATTATCAGGAGATCAGTGCCGTTGACGGTCTTGATGATTCAACCTTTCATCTTCCCTCCATATTCGATGAGTACTTTCCTCAGCTTCAACGACAGAGTGCCCTGATCGTCCTTTATTCTTTTCTAGAACGTGAGCTACTACATCTATGCGAGCTTTGTCGTAAATCAAACAACGCTCCGCTCAAAGCAAAAGACCTTTGTAGGGACGGTAGCGACATTGCCCGCTGCCAGATGTATCTCGAAAAAGTGATAGGTTTAGGAGTTACAAGAGACGATGCAAAATGGCAGGAAATCGACCACGGAATACGAATCGTCCGCAATCAAATAGTTCACCACGAAGGCAAAGTGCCGGATACCAACTCCAGAGACTTTAACAAGCTTGAAAACCACGTTAAGCAGCAAAACAATTCGGTTTCAATAGACAAAATATCTTCATCTATCGTTCTCAACAATGGCTACCTTAAATACACACTCGATACGTTCAACGAGTTCTTTAAGACTTTGGATGATGCCTTGTCAAACCCTTGAAAAACGTCGCAACGCTTTAGGTTTGCGGCGTTATTCTTCCTTGAGTTCAGGTCAGCACCGTGCGGACCGCGAAGGCCACAAACGGAGGGCACTTTGATCAGGGTCGGGCAAACATGGGGCCGTCGTTTTAGGTAATTATACGGTGCCGAAGGATAACATGCTTAAGTAGGAGGGAGTTCAACTGTGGAACAGATTCATAATGATGACAATCGTAAATTGACGTCATCCGAAGAAAAGCTCGCTGGGATTGCGGATCGAGGCGAAGGAGAACGACGGGACGAATGGCACCTTGATCCACCGGACTCCTGCGACTATTGTCACCGAAGCCTCTCAAATTCGATCTTCTTCGTCGATGGTAAGGTGAAGGGCAGTTTTCAGTGGGGAAATATGTGTGCAGAATGTTTCTTTACCTACGGCGACGCGATTCGGTGGGGAGCGGGCCAACTCTACCAACAGGTCGGGTCGAATGAGTGGCTAATGGTCGGTGGCTTCCCGACGGACGAGCCGGAACCGTTTTAACCCATATAGATCCTCGCCCGGAAGCCCGAGAGATTTTCATTAACTACTCTATGTCTGAACCTGTAATTGACCCAATTGATTTTCCACAGTCTGAACTTGTTATCGGGCTCGTCGCCCCAGTTGGTACCGACACGCGGTTTATTGTCGATACGATTTCCCAGCGTCTCGATCGATTCAATTACACGCGTGAACCTTTGAAGTTAAGCGAGTATCTGAAGACCCTAGACTTGGGTGTTCAGATCGATGAAAATACAGCTTTCCGACGCGTCGTCACGCTCATGGATGCCGGCGACGCATTGCGAAAAAAAGTTGGCGGCGGAGGTGAGAATATTGACGGTTCGGGGGACGCTCTTGCTCGAATTGCCGTTTCTGAGATTCACAAACGGAGGCCAATCGATACAGCGTCAAACGAAAAGAACGAATCACGCATCGCAAGACCCAAAACAGCTTATATTCTTGACTCGCTTAAGCATCCAGACGAAATTGTTTTGTTGCGACGAATTTATGGAGATGGGTTCCTCTTGATTAGTATCTCTTCCTCTCGACAGACCAGGAAAGAGAATTTGGAAAGACGCGGTATGTCAGGTGACGAAGCCGATACCTTAATCAGCCGTGATGAGAATGAGAGCGACCCTTTGGGACAGAAAACTCGAGACGCATTTCACTTAGCTGACGCATTTATCGACGCCAATAATCTTGAAACTAGTCGTTCGCAGATTGAGAGAATACTCGACATTCTGTTCGGTGCTCGGTATAAAACGCCAACGTTTGCGGAATACGCAATGTTCCTTGCTTTTGCATCAGCCTTTCGATCAGCAGATCTTTCAAGGCAGGTTGGCGCGGCAATTGCATCCAAAACAAATGAAATTCTTGCGGTCGGTTGTAATGACGTCCCTCGGTTCGGAGGAGGCTTATACTCTAGTGACGACGCCGAAGATCACCGGGACCATAAGCTCGGCGTTGACCCGAATGTTCAGAAGCGGAACGAGATCTTCAGCAACATCGCGCAAATGCTGAAGGATAAATATCCAATGGCAGTTGACGGAAAGTCTGTGGAGGAGTTGACGCAGGCGGTGAAAAGGGATTTGAAGGCAAGCGTTTTGTCGAGTCTTACTGAGTTTGGACGAACGGTTCATGCCGAAATGGATGCGATTGTAAGTTGTGCTAGGAGCGGAATCAGTGTTCGCGGGGGTACGCTATATACAACAACATTTCCGTGCCATAATTGTGCCCGTCATATCATTGCTGCTGGTATCGATACTGTTGTCTACGTTGAACCGTATCCTAAGAGCCAGGCTGGAGAATTGCATGAGGATTCGATAGACTTGGAAACGCAGTCTGCGAATAAGGTAACTTTTAAGCCATTTGTTGGAATCGGATCTCGGCGCTTCATGGACTTGTTTTCGATGGGAATGAGTTCAGGCTATCCAATTGAAAGAAAGTCCAACGAATCCGGTGAAAAATTAGATTGGACGCCTGAGGCCGGTCGCCTAAGGGTTCCAATGTTACCCACGTCATATATCGAACGCGAACGCCTATCAATACAGAAACTGGACAAACTTGAGGAGGAAAGTGATGTCGATAAAGAAACGGAAGGACACTGAGGAGAACCGTGCTTTTTGGGCATTTGTTGAAGAGACTTCAAGAAGTGTTGAGGAACATTTTCCCGCTTGGAAACGAGGCGATGGGTTTCAGGAGCCTTCCGAAGGTATAAATGGCAACAGCTCACAAATTCTTTCTTCGGCAAATAAAGATCCTCAGACGGGCATGAAATGTGATTAGTTCGTATTGGGTTTTAACCATTTAAGATTGTGATGTACTCTCTCCGATCGTCGAATCTTTGTCGCTGGTTTAACTTATTCCAATCTCAAGATCTGCGACGCTGTTGGATCGGCCCGAGCCTTTGCTTTTGTTTCCAGGAGGCTCAAGCCCTCCGTGAAAACGACCGCACCCGCTACTCCATCAGCTCCAATGTCCCCCCAAAAGTCCTAAAACACCTCCCAGCCCTAAACCACCGACGCGCCGCCGAAGAAGCCGCCACCGGCAAAACCAAGAAGCCAAAAGCCAAGAAATCAAAAACAAAGAGCCAAACCCCGAAACCAGGCACCGACGACGACCCGCCCCCCCCCTCCTAGCCTCCGGTCCTTTGTTTAAGCATGATGAATAGTATGTGGTGTAACAATTTGAGACAAAGCAATTTGAGCGTTGCGAACTATAACAACCTCCATCCCGAAGGACAGAGGTTAATTCGCAGTTGGTTTGACCGCTCCTGGCAATCGTACGAAGGGAATGACGATGCTTTCGAAGCATTCATTTTTTTGTGGATTTCGTTCAATGGTTGGGCGACGTGTATTACCGGTCTATTTCGAGACGCAAGTATTATCGATTCTGTCGCTAACAACCAGGTAATTGCGACTGAGTTCATCCGGTTAGTCCGCAACGACCGTGAGTTCGCTGAAAACGTCAGAGAACTTTGCGACATGCTGCCGATTTTTGATCCGCGAAGACTGCCGAATAGAAACTGGGGATTGTTTTCGCCTGATCAAGAAGGTCGCCGGCGGCAAATACAACAATATCTGCAAACTGGGACGAAATCTTTTAACCCCCCGTGCTGGAAAGATCACGTAGACGCCGGTGGTCGAATGCCCACGGATTGGCCGCATGTCTTAAAGGCGATCTACCAGATCCGCTGTAACCTCTTCCACGGGCAGAAAACCGCTTTTCAAGAACTTGATAGGAGACTGGTCGATCTCGCCTTCAAGATTCTTCACCGGTTCGTGTCCGACGGTGGCTACCTTAACTAAAGGATAACCGATACTGAGGCATGGCAAACTCGTCGAATCAGCAAAGCTTTGTCGGTGATATGAAGAACTTTCATGATTGAAATTGGTGACATACTGAACGGGATTCGCGAAGAGATTCGTGCAACGCCGGACTATGTCGCGTTTACGATAAAACGGAGTATCCGCGAGGGCTCAATCTGGAAGATCATTCTGTCCTCGGATGAAAAGAGCCTAAATGAACTAGATGAAGCACTGGAAGGGGCACTCGTCTGGTGGCCAGGCAATCCGCCCGGAACGGCCGAGGTCCTTTCGGTAGTTTCGGAAGAGTCGCAACTGAACCTCCGATTTGCGACCCAAACGCCCCCTGAGAACGGAAAGATTCTCCGCGTTTACCTACCGCAGTATCTAAATAAGCTCGAAGAACTTTGGTCGGATGACATTTGGGCAAATCGGTGCTCCGAATGGCTTAAACGGGTAAGGGCCACGAACGCGAAAGATGACGTTATTTCCCTGAAGACCTCCAGCTTTCGGTGGCTCCGAGCGTGTCAGAAGAGGGCGTTTGCCCTTCCTGCTTTCAAGGTGAGTTTCCTGCATGGCCCCCCAGGCACGGGAAAGACGCGAACACTTGGGGCGTTGGTGGCTCAGTTTCTAAGTACGTTCCAAAACGCGCGTGTTCTTTTGCTTTCGACGACGAATGTCGCAGTCGATGAAGCGATCACTGCTGTCGATTCGGCGTTGCTCGAAGCGCCCGCGTTGAATGGCGGCCCGCGAATTCGGATGAACGAGTGCAAGCGGATTGGGAACCAATTTGTTGCTACAAAATACAAGGGACGCCAACACTTGCTTCCAAAGCAGGAACCCGAAATCCTCGAGCAACTAATCCTCTTAGAGGCCTCACGGCCACGCGAAGAAGATGTCCAAGCCTACGCCACTTGGAAGGAAAGGACCGAAACTTTACGCGCTCAAATGCGTTCCAAGGCAATCAACACATTCAGGCATTCGCGGCTTATCGCGATGACGACAACGCTTGCGGTTTATAGCTTCGATGACCTTCGCGAGCACTACCCGGCTGATCTGATCGTATTCGATGAATCGAGCCAAGTTGGGCTTGCCCACGCTCTGGCACTTGCCCCGCTCGGAAAGCGGGCTCTTTTTACAGGGGATCCCAATCAGCTTGCCCCGATATGTCGGTCGAAGGTGCAGGATTCTGCGGAGTGGCTTGGTCAATCCATGTTCTCCCTCCAAAATGACTTTGAGGAGGCAACGTGTTTCCTTGACGAACAGTCCCGAATGACAGAGCCGATCTGTCATGTTGTAAGCAAAACGTTTTATCAAGGAAGGCTAAAGGTGGCTTCGGGCTGCGACACGAAATGGAAACTAGCGCGGGACGTTTCGTCCTCGCATGCCGAGAAAAATGCCGTAAGCATCCACCGTGTCAAAAAAGAGGGCCAGTATTCTAAGAAGTACGGCGGCTATATAAGGTATGAATCGGCAGAGCTGATCTCCGCTCTTGTTGGTCGGCTATCAAGTGAACAAGATGCAGCCGATATTCTTGTCTTGACCCCATTTCGCGCTCAGCGTCGGTTGATAAAAACTTTCTTAAAGAATGGAACGATTAGGGGTGTCAGAGTCAGTACCGTGCACCGTGCCCAGGGAAGCGAATGTCACACGGTTATTTTTGACCCCGTCTCAGGAAGCAATAATTTTCTAAATACTGAAGATGCACCTCGGCTAATTAACGTAGCACTGAGTCGAGCAAAGGCCAGACTTGTCGTATTCCTGTCACCTGACGACTTGGTGAACCCTACACTACAGAAGTTCAATGCGGTAGCTGCGATTCTACCCGGCATTATGCAGAATGACGGCTCGAGGGTGCCGAGAATTCAGCAGCATCGCCATATTTCAAGAATACTCGACGAGAACTTTCCGCAGAACGCAATCAACAAAGAAATAACAATACCTTCGAAGAATGGCCTGATGTTTGGGCGAATTTTGGAGGTTTCCTCCGATGGCGAGAGCTTCAAAATGCAAGTGTACGAAACCGGGGAAGTTAAGAAATTTATCACAGAATTTGTTCGGAAAAATGCGAAAGGACGTATATAACAATAAAACACAATCATCGCTATCCGGTAAAACATCTTTCAGTTCGCGTACCGTGGCACGACAACGCATGGAATGGCACCGTTTGTATCGATCCGAAATCGAATAGTGCCTGTCTCGCGCTAAAGAGCTGCTCTCTGACCCGCGATGACGAAAAGGAACAGAGTCTTTGCGGAAAGAAAATTGAGAATTTGGGACAAAGCGATTTTCCGGCTTGCCTAAAAGAAAGCGGCGCCATGATGGCCAATTTCGCTTTTAATAAGAGCGTAAACCATCCCTACGTGCTCACCTCGGACATGGCAGCTTACATCTTTCCGGTTTTAGGGAACATTGGTAGTGCCTCTAAGAAGACCATACCTTCAAGCAGTTAGCAGGTCGTCGAGATCAATCTAAGCTAATCCGATCGCAACCGGTCCTGCTTCGTCATGAAAGATCGAGTTCGGAATCATCGTCGATAAGGAGATCCGTGCTTACGCCGGCAAGCCGAGCATACTTCAGAAGCAGTGGATACGAAGGTTCGCGAGTTCCTCGTTCAAATGCCGAGATCGTACTGCGAACCACTTCCTCTTCAACCCCGAGCCTTTCGATCAACCCGTCTTGAGAAAGTCCGAGCGACAGTCGGATCTGCCTTAGCTTCCTGGCCAAATGCTTCGGTTTCGGCCGAGAGCGTGTTCCCATTAGAAGTTACCTCCTAATGGGAATTTGGTGATTCGAATGCCCTTGCGAGTAGAGCCATTTGACTCTATACTCTTGCCGTCAGGTCGCTGAGCCGCAGAGATGCAAATCGACCCAGCATAAGCTGTCAGAAACGAGCCCTCCGGTTGATGGGCATACCGACAAACATATTACGCCAACTTTCGAGGGATGGAAATCTCGCGAGGCACTGGTTTCAGATAACCGAAAAGCACTCAACTTTTCGTCTTGGTGAATAAAAAATGCTAGGTATTGAATTTTTGTCGCCGTTGTATTTGATCGTGCTTGCGCTTTACTTCCTAACGTCATCGATCAAGATGTTTGATATTCGAATGACTCAAGCTAAGAACGGAGCGTGGGGAGAAGACGCTCGACAGGAAGCGCAGAGCCTGACACTGCCCGGATGGGTCGGCGCAGTCTTTTACCTTGATTTCCTTCTTGGTGGGCTCCTCCTCCTTTTTAATTGGAAGGCCACTCTTGTCGTTTGGATTGTCCGCTTTGTCCTCAAAGTCCTTCCGGTACTAGAAACGGTCGGAAATCTGCTTATGTTTCCGTTTCGGCCCAAACCATTAGACCGGGAAAGAGAAGCTAGAGATCTCGAGCGAGTCCTTCGAGATCTAGCGGAACGAGAGACCAGAGGGGATACCTTTGCGGAGGTACATCGAAGAATGGCGGACATGCTGGCTCAAGAGGCTGATAGGGAACGAGATGCGAAAAGGGGTGGAACAGCTCGGAATTTCAACCGAGAAAAGGAGAATTAAGTTGCCATTACTGTTTCCTCCGCGGTGGTTAGGACTATGCTAGCGAAAATATGCGTTCGGTATTGACATTTTATGAAATTTGAGTAGTCTGAAATATGAGACGCCTGCTTCGAAAACGAGTTCCTCTATGGAATAACTTCGAGGCAGGCGTTTATTGTTTTGGCCCGTGTATATCAGCAGATGTACACGGGCTTTTTGTTTGCCCAGAAGCTCAAAAGGAATCGCTTCTGCAGATGAAGAAAAGAGATACGAGATATGAAGAAGCAAAGGAAAACAGTCTACGTAGATATGGACAACGTCCTGGTGGATTTCCCGTCCGGCATAGCTAGGCTAAGCGACGAAGATCGCATCGAATATGAGGGACGATATGACGACTGCCCCGGAATCTTCGCCTTGATGGAACCGGTTCCGGGAGCGGTCGAAGGTTTCCGGAGCGTTGCCGAACGTTTCGACACGTACATTCTGTCGACCGCCCCATGGGCTAACTCCTCGGCGTGGATGCACAAGGCCGAATGGGTGCACAAGCACTTCGGAACCGTCGAAGGAACACCCGCATACAAGCGACTGATCATCAGCCATCACAAGAATCTCAACCGCGGCCACTATCTGATCGATGATCGGACAAAGAACGGAGCCTCGGAGTTCGAAGGCGAACATATTCTGTTTGGATCCGAACAGTTTCCCGACTGGAAAACGGTCGTCGAATATTTGATTCAGGCCGAAAGGCCGGTCGCCGAGAATCGCGACAGATTCTTCCAACCTTTCCCGGAACATCATAATGGGACTTATAAGGTGGTTCCGATCGAAAACCTTATTCCCACAAAAACTAACCCGGACAAGTCTGTTGAGAACGCTCTCACGCACATCCGCGGACTCGACTCAGGTAACGATGGAGAACACCCTCGTAAACCACTCGACGTACTGGATAACGGCGACGGAAGATACTCCATAGTCGACGGAAACGCTACGCATGCAGCCGCACAAATTCTTGAGTGGAGAGAACTGCCGGTGCGTGTAATGGAAAACACTCCCGTATTGGACAGGGCCATCCAGATCGCCGCACAGGTCCATGCGGGACAGACCGATAAAGCCGGTGCTCCTTACCTTCTACATCCGATTCGGTTGATGATGAAGATGAAATCCGACGCCGCCAAGATCGTCGCAGTGCTGCACGATGTCATTGAGGACTGTTGGCCGAAAGGTAGCTGGACATTCGAACGGCTCAGAAGCGAGGGTTTTTCCGAAGCCGTCGTTGAAGCACTCAAATGCGTTACAAAGCTGCATGAGAATGAGGACTACGATGAGTTCATTGACCGGTCAATGAGTAACGCGATTGCACGCGAAGTAAAACTGGCCGATCTCGAAGACAACATGAACATGCTACGAATGAGCGAGTTGCGACCGAAGGATCTTGAACGGCTCGCAAAGTACCACCGCTCGTGGCACAGACTATCCGCTGCCGGCGAAGGAGTAAATCTATGACAATGCCAATAGATCTAATACTTGTTCGCCACGGACACAGCGAAGGGAATCTGGCCGTGAGTAGGTCCAAGAAAGGAGACGATAGTCTGTATACTCCCGATTTTCGAGAACGTCCGGGACATCGTTGGAGGCTGACGGCCGAGGGACAAGAGCAAGCAGCAACCGCCGGCAAATGGATACTCGACAACATAGGAGTTCAGTTCGATCGATACTACGCGTCACCCTACGTGCGAACTCAGGAAACGGCCGCTTTGCTCGATCTTCCCGGTGCCGAGTGGCGGCTCGACCAGCGACTTCGCGAACGCGACTGGGGCGAGATAGGATCGGTTCCGATACCGGAACAGGCCAGTCTCTATCCTCGAAACATAGTCCTACAGAAAACAGATGCCCTTTACTGGCGGCCACCTGGTGGTGAGTCGATAGCGGATGCTCGCATGCGTGTCCGGACCTTCTTCGACACGCTGCACCGCGAGTGCGAAGGCCAATCCGTCGTCGTCGTAACGCACGGCGACATTATCTCAGCCGTGAGAGGAGCTATCGAATATCTAAGCGATGAGGAATGGCTGGCGTTCGACCGTGACGAATCGAAGCGGATCCTGAATTGCCATATCTATCACTATTCCCGACGCGACCCGTCCACCGGCGAGGTCGGGAAATATCTGAGCTGGCGGCGTGCTGTCTGCCCTACCGACACCGGTATTGACACGGGCTGGGAAACGATCACCCGCAAGAGATTCAGTAACGCAGAGCTGCTCGAACGCGTTAGCCGCGTCGAGCCAACCGTGGAGGTGCGATGATCATCCCCGACCCAATAAAGAAGACGGTCAAGATACCGATAAGGATCGTCGATGGCCAGGTCCGTTACTTCTACGGCGGCGAGCTCCCGAAGCTCAAAAACGTAGTTGGCGACCTCGTCATTCCCGCCTTTGCTCTCCTTGATCAAGAACAGGCAAAAGAACTTTCCCACGAAGACGTCTCCGAAATGCTGCCTGCCGGTTCGGAGTTGATGATCAACGTTAGGGTCGATACCTACTCCGAAGGGGTACTGACGGAATTGCGGGATAGCTCGGCAGACCTTCCTGGTTTTGCCCCAAAGGAAGGTTTTGTAAGGTTTTGTTTAGACGAACCTTTATATCTGTGGCATCGCGGGACCAAAACGAGTCAGCTTAACCCGTGCAAAGGCCATTTTGTCGACTTGGATGGAGAGGCAACAAGCCTTAATCACGCATACACGATCGCTTCTAAGAAATTCGAGACGAAGAGGACGTCGAACACCGGGAACGTCTTCAAGCATGTTTATTACAAAAGCAAGCACGGATGGGAACCGCTTGAGTGGCTTCGCGAAAGGCTCGACGCACAATTTGAACAAAGGTACCTCAGGTCCGAAAATGCAGAGATCGGACCGCCCGAAGGTGCTCGCGGTTTGTTTCCAAAAGTCGAAGAATTTCCCGATGTGGAAGTTGAGAAAGTCCCGGAAACGGAAACCGAACCACACATCAATCAACGCTTTCCTGATGATTCCACCATTAAGACGTTTGACGAATATATGGCTGAAGGATGCTATCACTATGATCAAACATACTGGCGATACAACATAAGCGGCGAGCTCAGAACGATCCCCCTTCGAATTCGCATGAAGGATTTTCGGTTGTCAAAAAGTCAGAAAAGGGTTCTGAGAATTAACGCGGATCTTGACCTCCAAAAGCTGCCATTGAATGTGACGAAGGATGGTGAAGAATGCAAGTTGTTTAAGCTCCACAACGTCCGGTTCGGGGAACATGCCCCGAAAAAGGTAAACCTCCCCCTGGGAGAACGGAATAGGAAATTCTGTGTTTTAGACGACGGCAAGCTTATCGCAGCGAGCTTTTTTGAAATGGGGGCCAACGCCTCACACGGCTATTACTGCATTTTCGACCCCTCCATCGAATGGCGAAGCCTCGGCATTTTCACAATGCTTAAAGAGATCGAATATGCCAGAGAACAAGCAAACGAGTTTTATTACCTCGGCTATGCTTTTGATAAGCCGACTCTCTATGATTACAAAAAACGCTTCCACGGACTCGAGAGCTACGACTGGAAAACCGGAGAATGGGTCGACTTCAAAAGATCAGTCTAGCGATCAATCCGGTAGTTCATGCAAAGACATCCTTACTCGGCGACTCTGTGCTCCGCCTGAGGAGGGTTCAGGCGGGAGAGAGTCTATCGGACAAACGCATTCGGCAGCGGTCTATCGCCGGTGGTGCCGAATTGAAGGATGAGCGGCCCTCCCGTTGATCTCAACGCGAACCAGTTCGAGTTCGATGGCCTGAAGACCGCTGCGTCGATCTTCCCGTCGCCATCATAATCGCCCGGTGCCGGAAGATCGCCATTGGCTCCCCACGGGAAAGCGTAGAAACTCGAGTCCTCGCTGCGAAGCACGTACCATTCACCGGTCGAAGGCCGGAAGTATGCCAGGTCGGCCTTGCCGTCGCCGGTGTAATCGCCCGGCACGGTCAGGTCGGTCGCCGAGCCGAACGCGA
>ERZ1066135.614-NODE-614-length-17496-cov-7.004300_pt1 | contig 17496 bp, 11 predicted proteins | sample MGYA00382782_ERZ1066135 | MGnify/ENA primary metagenome ERZ1066135 (study PRJEB33369, sample SAMEA5778365) | biofilm metagenome | biome: Industrial cooling water; feature: Water cooling tower basin; material: Biofilm | place: United Arab Emirates | collected...
CCTCCACACCAACTCGATGGACGAGGCCCTTTCGCTCCCGACCGAACAGGCCGCCAGGGTCGCTCTCCGCACCCAACAAGTGATCGCCCATGAATCCGGCGTCGCAAACACGGTCGATCCGCTCGCCGGAAGCTACGCCATCGAGGAACTCACGACCCGCCTCGAACAGCTAGCCGAGGACTACATCAAGAAGATCGACGACATGGGCGGTATGCTCCGGGCCATCGAGACCGGCTACGTTCAGCGTGAGATTCAGGAAGCGGCCTACGAATATCAGAAAGCCGTTGAGAGCGAGGATGCGATCGTCGTTGGCGTCAATCGGTTCCGCATCGAAGAGGACGAGCACATCCCGACGCTCTCGGTAGATCCGGCGATCGAACGCGATCAGGTGGAGCGGCTTCGGGCGTTGCGTTCGCGGCGCGATGCGAAAACCGCCGAATCTTCATTGCAGAAACTCAAAGAGGCCGCTGCAGGCACGGAAAACCTGCTTCCACGTATCCTTGACTGCGTCGAGGCCTCGGTAACGGTCGGCGAGATCGGCCACGCTTTACGCGGAGTTTGGGGCGAATATCAGGAAGCCGTGACCATATAAAAAACCGCTGACAAGAGCCCTCCGGCTGTGCTAATCTTAAAGGGTGCCCAATTTTGGGTACCCTTCGTTCTTTTGCCTCACAAATTGCTCCCGTCCCGTCGAAACAATGGAAAAGCTTAACCAGTATCTCAGTGTACTAATGTCGAGTTCGAGCGAGGAACTTAGGCTCGAACCCAACAAGAACCCGGTCGTTTTCTCGGCGAACGGTACGGCCGAAGTCGCCGCCGAGTCGCTCTCCGGTTCGGAGATAACAAGCCTCGTCTTTCCGCTCATACCACCCGACGTCAGGATGCAGCTCCCGTCCTCGAGTGAGATCGAGTTCACCCATCCGCACAATCTCGGCAATTTTCAGTTCCATATCCGCAAATCACCCGCGGGGTTTGTCGTATCCGTAAAGCCGATCTTTTCGCGGCAGTCGCGTGTGCACGCGGCCGCCAGCCCGATCGAACCGCTTCGCTTCGAGGAACGCCCGGAGGAACCGGACCTCACGGCCCTTCCCGCCGTCGAGGCTGTTGTCAACGAATTCGCGGCCGAGCCGCTTCCGCCGATCTATGAGGAGCCTTCCGGGTTTGTCCCGCCGCCTCGCGAATACGTTCCCGAACCCGAGGTCATCGAACCGGCCGTCGCGGTCGAGGCCGCTCCGCTGGTTGACCGTCGCCAGGCCGATCGCAGAAAGGTAAATCTTGTGATGGTGGACCGGATGGAAGCTCTTTTCCGGCAAATGGCCGAGGTCGGCGCGTCCGACCTGCACCTGTCGGCGGACGTTGTGCCGATGGTGCGAAAGGACGGCAAGATCCAGCAGCTTGAATGCGCCGAAGGTGTACTCACGCCCGACCTTATCGCTGAGCTTTTAACGTCGATAATGCCGGAGAAGAACCGCGAAGAATTTGCCCGCCGGAGCGATACCGACTTTGCCTACGAGATCCTCGGGCTTGCCCGATTCCGCTGCAACGTCTTCCGCGACCGCAAGGGCATGGGCGGCGTTTTCCGCATTATCCCGTCAAAGATATTGACGGCAGAGGACCTTGGGCTTTCAAAGGCGATAATGGATCTCTGCAATCTTTCGAAAGGCCTTGTCGTTGTCACCGGCCCGACCGGATCAGGCAAATCGACGACGCTCTGCGCGATGATCGACGCGATCAATAAGAACCGCGACGACCATATCCTGACCATCGAAGACCCGATCGAATTCGTCCACGAGAACCAGAAGTGCCTCATCAATCAGCGTGAAGTGCACAACCACACCGAATCGTTCAAGGATGCTCTTCGTGCCGCACTCCGCGAAGACCCGGACATCGTCCTCGTCGGCGAAATGCGTGACCTTGAAACGATCTCGATCGCCATCGAGACGGCCGAGACGGGCCACCTCGTTTTCGGAACCTTGCACACGACAACCGCCGCGTCGACGGTCGACCGCATCATCGACCAGTTCCCTGCCGACCGGCAGCAGCAGATCCGCGTAATGCTCTCGGAATCGCTCAAGGGCGTGATCGCCCAAACGCTCTTGCCAAAGAAAGGCGGCGGACGCGTCGCGGCTCTCGAGGTTCTTATCGTTACACCGGCGATCAGCAACCTCATCCGCGAAGGCAAGACGTTCCAGATACCTTCGGCGATGCAAACCGGAAAAACGCACGGCATGGTCGTGCTCAACGACGCCCTCTTCGCGTTGGTGCAAAAAGGCATCGTCGAGCCGCGTGACGCCTACATCAAGGCCGTCGATAAGGTCGGCTTTGAGACGATGCTGACCCGCGGCGGTTTCAAGCTCTAATTTAGATCACTCTTTTGTCGCAGAAGTTATCGGAAGCAGCGGCCTCGCGTTGAACGTAAATTCGCGGTCGCGGCTGCGGAGCAGAAGATTGCGTCCATCGGTAACAGAGACGTTGTTGGCCGAAAGCGTCGTTCCGGTGGCCCGCTGAAATTCGGAGATCGCCCGGTTGAGGTCGGTCTGTGCCTGAAGTTCGCGGCCCTGCGAGGCGATCAGCTCGTTCTGCCGCTCAAGCACGCGATAGAAAGTGGTCGTCCCGGACTGGAACTGCCGCTGCTCGCTTTCGTAGAGCTGTTCGGCTGCGGAGCGATTGACCGATGCCGAAGCAAGCCTCGCCTCCGCCGAGCGAAGTGCCTGAAGCGCATTTCGCACCTCGGCCTCGATCGCCTGCTCGGTCTGGGCCCGCACGTTTCCGAGACGTCGTTCCTCGACCAGTGTCCGGCCGAGATCGGCCTTGGCAGCCGTGTTTCCCCAAGGGAGCGTGATCGTCACTCCGACCCGGAAGGTCGGGTAGTCCTGTGCCAGCAGATTTCCGAGCGACGTAAGGTAACCGCCGACCAGATTGGGCGGAACGCGGCTCAGCCCCGTTGCTGGGTCGATCGCTCTCGCGGTCTCCGCACCGGAAAGGCCCTGCGAGGAATAGGAACCGACCAGATCGATCTGCGGCTTTGTCTGATCTTCAAAAAAGGCCTTGTCGATCCGGTTGATCTCCGCACTCGTTTCAAGCTGGGCGATCTCCGGCCGGTTCTTGAGCGCCTCTGTTATCGCAACATCAAGCCCGATCCGCGGAGCCTCAAAGCTAACCGGCGAAACCGGCGTCAGTGCCTGTGCCCAGACCGAGGAATTTCTATCCGGAGCGATCAGCGTCTTGAGGATGTTCTCGTTTCGCGTCACTTCTTCCTGTGCCGCGTAAACGATCTGCTCAAGCGACGTCACCTGAGCCGTCGCCGCGACGATCTCGATCGGTGCGAGCACGCCGCGTGAAACGAGTCGCTCATTACTCTCAAGCTGTGACCTCGCTTGCTTTACGGCATCTATTTGCACCTGCAAGTTTCTTAGGGCGAACGCAAGGTTCCAGTAGGCCTGCTCGACCCTTGAGATGACCTCGATCGCCTGTGCCCGAAACTGCGAATCGCTGAGGCTCAGGTTCTTTTTCGCGATCTCGATCTGCCGGCGGTTGTTGTCGGTCGAGCGGTTGCGAAGCAGCGGCTGCGTGTACTGAAAGGTAAGAAGCGTCGGATAATTCGGGTTCAAGAATGCGTTCGTGTTGCTCGTTGTCGAACGGGTCGAATCGAACCTTGCCACGTACGAACCGCCGAACTTTCGCGTAAAGCCCTGCACGCCGCCCGAGCCGAAGAATCTTGTGTTCGTCACCGAGCCGTTGACCGCTCCGCCGATCAGCGATGCGACCGGCGTCGTCGTCCGCTCGTAAAACCCTTCTGAAAAGATCTCCGGGTCGTAAACACCTTCTGCCCTCTTTAAATTGAACTCGGCTATCTCAACGTCGTTTCGCGAGATAGCGATAGCGTTATTGTTTTCCAGAGCGAGCCTGATGGCGTTATCAAGCGTCAGCGGAACCTGGTTGCCGACATCGACCCCGACCCGGCTCGTCGTCGGAAGCGGCCGCGGCGGCGCCTTGAAATCAGGCGCAACAGGCGGCGGTTCGGTGGGCAGATCGGCCGGCGGCGTCCGCTCGATCGGGATCGGAGTTGGCGAAGGAAGCGGCGGAGCATCCTGAGCCGCCGCGGTCAAAGCCGAAAGCAGAGATGCAACGAGGACCGCCGCGGCCCAAACGGCCGTGCGCAGAATTAGCCCTGTAGAAGACGCTGTTAAATTCATCGGACTAGGCCCTTCTGCCGCCCTCCACAAGATCTTCGTCACCGATACCGGATGGCTTTGCACCATCTTCCTTTTTGCTGAACTTGCTCGAAAACGCCGCCGAGAAAGGCCAGGTTATTGCATCCCGTATCTTTCCAAGCCCTTCGCCGATCGAGCGGAAGAACTTCGTCTCGCCGGCATCGTCAAAGAGCGAGTAGAACACCGGCACCGCGAGGAGCGTCAGCAGCAGACAGAGCGACTGGCCGCCGAGCACGAGAATTCCGATCGAGCGGTTCGTCGCCGCTCCGGCTCCGGTGCCGAGCGTCAGCGGGATCATTCCGGCAACGAGTGCCAGCGTCGTCATCAGGATCGGCCGCAACCGGTCGCGGTTGGCCTGAATGATCGCATCGTAGCGGTTCATTCCCTTTGCCCGAAGCGAGTTCGTATGGTCGATCTGCAGGATCGCGTTCTTTTTCACAATGCCGAACAGCAGCAAGATGCCGAGTGCCGAAAAGATGTTCAGCGTTTGCCCGGCAAGCGCCGTCGAAAGCAATGCGAAAGGCACGGCCAACGGCAGCGTGAGCAGGATCGTGATCGGGTGAATGAACGACTCGAACTGTGCCGCGAGCACCAGGTACATGAAGACGAACGACAGCAGGAACGCGAGCATGAACGATTCATACGCCTTCTGCAGTTCCTTCGATTGCCCGGTCACGCCCGTAACGTACTCCGCCGGCAGGTTAAGTTCCTTCACATACTGCTCAAGCTTTGCGAGTGCGTCAGATTCCGAAGCATTCGGCGGAAGGCTCGCTCCGACCGTTACCTGCCGCAGGCGGTTAAGCCGGCTGATGGTCGATGGGGCCAGCCCCTCCTCCAGCTTGACCACGCGGTCAAGCCCGACGGTGCCGCCGGTTGTCGAAGCAACCGTAAAGAGATTGAAGTTGCTTCGATCACGCCGGAACCTCTCATCGGCCCTGACCACCACATCGTACTGATTCGAACCCTCGCTGTAAGATGAAACGATCTGCCCCGCGGCCATGATGTTCAACGCCTGGGCCACATCGCCGGCTCGCACGCCAAGGTCGGCCGCCTTCGTTCGGTCGATCGCAACGCGGATCTCCGGCGTCCCGACCTCGACCGAGGAATCCGGATCGCGGAACACCGGATCGGCCTTCATTTTCTCGACCAGGATGTTGGCGTACTCATTCAGCCGGGTCATATCCGGGCCCGCGATGAAATAACCGACGCCGCTGCCTCCGCGGCCAAGCCCAATGCTGCCCGCGATTGAGGACGAAGCCGAAACGCTGACCTGGTAATCCTTGTTCGAGTATTTTCGGGCGATCGCTCGCGTCCGGTTGATCATCTCCGCCTGCGAAAGCTCGCGCTCTTTTACGGGAGCAAGCGACACATTGATAAATCCGACATTCGGCCCACGCCCACGACCGAAACCGGCAAGAACGAGCGTTGACTTCACGCCCGGCAGCTCGGCACGGACGTCTCTTGCGATGCGATCCAAAATGCTTTGCGTTGCGGATAGCGATGTTCCCTGCGGCCCTCGAAGATTGATCTGATAAAGCGATTCATCCTCATCCGGAAGGAATGCCATACCGACATAATTGTAAAGCGGCACTATCGATGCGACCGTCAGAACGCAGATCAGGACAACAGCCCACCGATGCCGCATCGAGAGCTTGAGCATGAAGGTGTATGCTCCGTCGATCTTTTGCCAGAACTTGCCCGACTTTGAATCACTGCCATGCGAATGCCCGCCGCTCTTTTCGCCGACTTCGCCGCCCTCGCCAGGCTCCGGCCGTTTGATCCAGCGGGCCGCCAGCATCGGCGTAAGCGTAAAAGAAACGATGAGCGAGATCGCGATCGCCGCCGCCGACGTCAACCCAAACGAGGACATGAACCGGCCGACGATACCGGTCATGAACCCGACCGGAATGAAAACCGCAAGGAGCGAGAGCGTCGTCGCAAGCACAGCGAGGCCGATATCCTTGGTACCCTCGATCGCCGCCTGGAACGGCGTCATTCCCTTCTCTTCGACAAAGCGGTAGATGTTCTCAAGAACGATGATCGCGTCGTCGATCACGATGCCGACCATTAGCGTCAGAGCAAGCATCGTCATCTGGTTGAGCGAATAACCAAATGCGGCGATCGCAGCGAACGCACCGATGATCGAGACCGGAATGGCAAGGGCCGCAATGAACGTCGAACGGAAGTTCCAAAGGAAAAAGAAGACAATGATCGCCGCAAACAGGCCGCCGAGCACAAGGTGCTCTTCAATGGCGTGAAGCGAATTTTCGATGAACTCTGATTGATCGCGAATGATCACGACGTTCATATCTTCGGGAAGGTTCGGAATGATCTGGGCCATTCTGTCCTTCACGTTTTTGATCACTGCGATCGTGTTCGCCCCCGCCTGTTTCCTGACGCCGACGGAGACGGACTGAACGCCGTCAAGCGAAGCAGATGTTGTCGGTTCGGCACCACTTTCTTCGGCTCGGCCAATGTCTGAGACCTTGATCGGAAAGCCGTTCCGGGTCGTAATGACGATGTTATTGAACTGTTCGATCTCGGTCAGCTTGCTGAGCGTACGAACGCCGAGCGTTCGCGGCCCTTCGACAAGGTCGCCACCCGGAAGTTCCTGGTTCTGGGCTCGAACGGCATTGACAACTTCGGTTACCGAGATGTTGTAAGCACGAAGCCGCTCTGGATTTATGCTGATGCGCACCTGCCGCCGGCGTTGGCCATACATAAAGACCTCGCCGACGCCGTCTGCCGATTCGAGACGTTTCTGGATGAGTTCTTCGACCTGCGTCGAAAGTGCGATCACGTCGCGCGGAGCCGAGATGACGTATTGGATAACGGGCTGCGAATCGGGGTCAGATTTCTGTACTTCCGGCGGGTTGGCTGTGTCAGGAAGACGATCAACGATGCCGCTGAGCTTTTGCTGGACCTCCTGAAACGCGACGTCGGTGTTCTTATCGAGGTTAAATGTCAGCGTGACGTTCGAGCGGCCGCGGGATGAACTCGACCGCATCTCCTCGACGCCCGGTACAGTATTCAATGCCGCCTCGATGACGTCCGTGATCTCGGACTCGATCTCCTCAGGAGCCGCCCCGGGATTGCTTGTCGAAACTGAGATGGTCGGGAGGTCGATCTTCGGGAACCGGTCAACTCCAAGCGTAAAAAAGCTGAAGCCGCCGACCACGGTGATGAACAGGACGATAACGGTCGCGAATACCGGACGATGTACACAGATCTCAGCTAACCATTGCATAGTAAGAAATCCCCTTGTCGTTAAACCGCCACTCTTGCGCCCTCATAGAGCTGATCAAGGTTGCTCGTCGCAACCGTCTCGTCGGCCTCAACGCCGATCAGGATCTGAACGCTTTCGCCTTCTTCCGGGCCGGGCTGGACCGTCCGCAGCCGGGCCAGGCCGTCCTGGATCACGAACACGCGATACGAACCGGTCGGCACGTGGTTATAAAGCGCCGACTTCGGTATGAAAACGCCCACGGAGCCGCCTTCTTTATTGATGCGAGCGGTCGCGAACATTCCCTGCCGAAGTGCGTTGTCGCCGTTCTCTACCGATGCCTCGACGATCGCCGAACGCGATGCGGCATCGACCGCCGGATTTATCGCCGTAACAACCCCAGAGAACCGCCGGTCGCGATAGGCCTCGACCTCGATCGAAACGCCGCGGCCAAGGCTCACGAACGGTACGTCGGCCTCGGCGACCTGGATCTCGATCTTCATCGGATTGGTCCGAAGCAGCGTGGCCACCACGGTCGCCGTCGAAACGAATTCGCCGACCGCGACTTGCCGTTCGCTTACAAAGCCCGAGAACGGCGCCCGGATGACCGTGTCCGTCAGGGCCTGCTCCGCGATCTGGACCTGGGCTCGTGCGGATTCGACCGCGGCCTCGGCACTGCGGATCTGCTCGTTGTTCTGGCGGGCGGCGTTGATCTGAGCATTGAGCTGTTCTTGCGCACTGTTGACCCGTGCCCTTGCCGTATCGCGGGCCAGCCGAAACTGCTCGTAGGTCACCATCGCGACGTCACCGGTTTCGACGAGTTCGCGATACCGCTTCTCGTTCGCCTCGGCCTGCCGAAATTCCGCCACAAGCTGCTCATAGTTGGCATTGGCCGCACGAACCTCCGGGATCGACGACGCGTTGAAATTCCCTCTCGGCCCGAGCCCAAGCCTCGCCTCTGCCTGCCGGACCGCCGCGACCGCCTGCTTGACACTTGCCTGCGCCGAAGCGAGCTGGAGCCGTGCATCGCGGTCATCGATCCGGGCGATGACAGCTCCCTGCGAGACGAACTGGCCGACGTTCACCGCGATGTCTGCGACCTTGCCGGCAACCTTCGGAGCAATGTTCGAACGCTCATCTGCGACAAGCGAACCGGTCGCCTGGATGAATGCCGGAACCGGGCGCGACTCCGACCTTCCGGTCGTGACCGCGATCGCTGCGTTCTCCGGTGCGGTCGCAGTCCCTGTTTCCTGTGTTGCCGCCGATTGGGAAGATGAACACGATGCCCCCGCTAGGACAGCAAGCGAAAGTGAAAGTAACGTCAATGAACGTAATGATGGCCGGAGGCTTTTTCGCATAGAGTTTTGGAAAAAGTAAATTGTATTATACGGATTCGCCCGAAATAAGAATGTATATGTAAATTTTTGTAAAAGTATGACTTACGCTAATCTCCTGCGGAGACAAGGCATAAGCCTTGGGGTTGCGCCTAAGCCAAAAAAAAGGGCACAATTATGGGTATCGTAAGACACTAAATTTAGGATTCAACCAGGGAAGAAGATGATGATCGAAGAGATCTCTGCTACCGACTTGAAAGCTCGGCTTGATGCCGGCGATAACATTCAACTAATTGACGTCCGCCAGCCCGAAGAATATTCCTTCGCCAAGATCGAGGGAGCAAAGCTGATCCCACTCGGCGAGATACTTCGCCGGATGGCCGAACTCGACACGGAAAAAGAGGTCGTCATCCACTGCAAGATGGGCGGAAGAAGCGCGAGGGCGATCGAAGCCCTTCAGCAAAGCGGCTACACGGGTTCGCTAAAGAATCTGAAGGGCGGGATAACCGCCTGGTCGAACGAGGTGGACCCGAAGATCCCGAAATATTGATCTTGTTTCAGATGTCGATCGCGGGATTGATGTCCTCGATCGCCATTCCCGCCTTTGCGTCGGTGCGGCACGACATCGCCGTCCTCGACCGGCCGTTCTCGACAACGCGAACGGTGCAGTTCTGGCAGGTGCCGTTCCAGCATAGCTCGGCTTCCGAGATCCGCTGCAGCTCAAGGAACTGAAGGCACCTCAAAATGGTGTTGTTTTCCGGAACGTTGTAGGCCTTTCCGCGGATCGTTATCTCGATCAGCCGTTCGAACGGCCGAAAAATGTCCGGGTCTTCCGCATTGTCCCGGCCTTTCGCTGCTACGACCCCGTCTTGTTTTGAGGAACTCATCTACTTCGGTAAACTATTCCACAACAGGGGGAACGAAATCAAAATGTCACTTGTAATGTACGTCAAGCCGGGTTGCCCTTACTGTGACCAGGCCCGCACGCATTTCAATTCCGAAGGCATCGCTTTCGTCGAATACGATGCCCAGAACGATCTCAACCGCCAGCGGGAGATGCTCGACTTCTCCGGCGGCGACCTGACCGTCCCATGCATCGTGAAGGATGGAGAATATATCGGTTCGGGATGGGGCGATCCGCCCCGCGGCTGAACGATCGTACCCCGTTGACCTGCGGTTCGTAGGTCGCAATCGTTGAATTAGCAATTTCCGATTTTGGAAATTTCGTCTTTGGGCATAGAGTAGTCTCTTACTGATCTAGGATCGCGGCGGCAATTTCTCCGGCATCTTTTTTGGCCGCACGGCGATCCAAAATCAACTATGATCGGTTCTGAGATCAATCAATACAAGATCCTCGAAAAGATCGGTTCGGGCGGCCAGGGCACGGTGTATAAGGCTCTCGACTCCAAGCTCAATCGCCAGGCCGTCATCAAGGTTCTTCCGCCGGAACTTACCAACAAGACCGCAAATTTCAAGCGTTTCGAACGCGAGGCACAGCTCTGCTCCCAGCTCGATCACCCGAACATCTGTACGATTTACGATTTCCAGGACGCTAACGGCATCTTTTATATCGCGATGCAGTACGTTGAGGGCAAGAACGTCCGCCAGCTCGTAAACGGCCGTCCGTTGGAGCTTTCGAGCGCACTCTCGATCGCGATACAGGTCACCGACGCGCTTGCATACGCTCATTCGAAGAACATAATCCACCGCGACGTAAAGGCCGGCAATGTGATGGTCACCAGCAGCGGGCAGGTAAAGATCCTCGACTTCGGCCTGGCGAAACTCCTCGAAGATGAATATGCCGATGAGGCTCGCGGGCACGACCGGACCGAGATAACCGAGCTCGGAATCCCGTACGGCACGGCGACCTATGCCGCCCCGGAACAAGCTCGCGGCGAGCGGGCCGATGAGCGATCGGACATTTTCTCGACCGGCGTGCTCATCTACGAGATGCTGACCGGCATCTGGGCATTTCAGGGCAAGACCGTCATCGACGTTCGCCATCAGGTCCTTTACGGGACGCCGAAGGCGATCGCCGAACTTCGCCGCGACCCGATCCCGCCGGCCCTTCAGGCCATCGTCGATAAGGCTTTGCAGAAAGAGCCGAAGAACCGTTACCAGAAGATCTCGCAGATGCGCGACGACCTCCGGCAGGTCTATCAGCAGGTCGCCGGTGCCGGCATGATCCCGGGCGAAACATTTGCACCGAAGCACCTCGATAGCGGTGTCTTCCGCCGAGCACTGAGCTGGATCACCGGCAAGACCGGCGGCGAGGGCAATACCGGTTCGTTCGGCTCGTTCTCAAATCCGCCGTCTCTGATCCCGGAGTCGCCTTTGACGGCGACCTCGACCGGGACCGAGAAGAAAAGTGTCGCCATACTTCCCTTCCGCAACTTGAACAACGATGCGAACTCAAGCTTCTTCGAATTCGCTCTGGCCGATGCCGTCATCACCGAACTCGCTCAGCTTCGTTCGCTGATCGTCCGGCCGAGTTCCGTCGTCGCAAAGTATCAGGGCAAAGAGATCGACCCCCGCGAGGCCGGAAAGGAATTGCGAGCTAACGCCGTTCTCTCCGCCGGATTCCTTCGGGCCGGCGACCGCCTTCGCGTAACGGCCCAGTTGATCGACGTTTTGTCGGGCGACATCCTTTGGAGCGACCGGATCGATGCCGATGCGAGCGACGTCCTGAATCTTCAGGACGAAATTGCCCAAAAGATCCTCGAAGGACTGCGGATGGAGCTTTCCGAGAATGAACAGGAGAAGCTCGGCCGCCGGATGACCGACAACCACGAGGCTTGGGAAGAATATCTTCGCGGCCGCGACCACTTCGGGCGTTTCATTTTCCGGACGCTTTCCGCCGAAGACTGCGACGCGGCGATCCAGAACTTCAAACGTGCGGTCGAGCTCGACCCCCATTTTGCTCTTGCCTACAGCGGCCTCGGGGCCTGCTATGCAAATCGCGTCTTCAAGGGCCTCGGCGAAACGGAAGATTACACGCTTGCCGAATCGGCGTTCAGCAAGGCATTTTCTTACGACCCGAATGTCGTTGAAGCACGGGTGCTGATGGTCATGATCTATATGGCCCGCGGCGAAAAGAAAAAGGCCCGTGCCGAGGTCGAACTCCTTGCAAAGCAGTTCCCGAATGAAGCTCCGCTCTTTTTCGTCAAGGGCGTTGTCCACCGGCTCGACGGTGAATACGAAGCGTCGCTAAAGGCGTTCGAACGTCTGTCACGTCTCGACCCCGCGGCACGTGCCGTTTCGGCCTATAACCGTGCGAGGATCTTTGTTTATAAACGCGAATACGACAAAGCTATCGCTGAACTCGAGATCGGCGAACGTGCCGAACCGAACCACCCAATGCTCAAGCTCTTCCGGGCTTCGACCTACTTTTATCGCGGCGATGCATCGGAGGCCATCAAGCTGATGGAGGAAGTGCTTGCCGCTCATCCGCGGATGGATGGCGTTCGGCCGCTCTATGCGCTTTTCCTGGCCGGCTCCGGCCGTAGCGAGGACGCCCGGGCACAATTAACAGTGGACGCCCTGAAGCTCGCGAAAGCCGACCACGATACCGCGTACTGGGCCGCGTCTGCTTATGCCGTTCTCGGCGAAAAGGACCTCGCCTTCAAATGGCTCAATAAAGCGATCAAGCTCGGAAATGAGAATAAACCTCACTTCGAGCTTGATAGAAATCTTGATTCTCTTCGCGACGACCCGCGTTTCGCCGAGGCAATGGCCAAGATCGGCACCTAGGCTACGACACGCTGATCCCGGAGTTCTATTTCATAATGAACACGCTGTTTCAGTGCTTTTTCGAACTGCCGCGCTTCGTTAACGCCGTCAAAGGCCAGGCCCTGTAGATTCGATTCGATCCGCTTTCGATAATCCGAAACGAGCGAGTCCGAGACACCGAGCATCTCCGCGACCTCAAGCTGCGTCCCGCCGTCCGAGATCAAGTAGCAATGCCAAAGCACCCGAAGCATTCGGTCAAACTGCTTTTCCTTGCCGCGGACCGAGCCGCTAAGTTCCTCGATGAATTCGTCAACACGGCCGGCCGCATTCGATTCTGCCTCGCTGCGGATGAATCCGTCCTCCGGGGTCTCGCGGGTATCGGCGATCTCCATCGGCATCCGTTCCGGATCGTCGCTGTCTCCTGAACCGCCGACCGGCACAAGGTGAATGTCCATTATCGGTAGCCGCGACATCACGAACGAACGCAGCGAACGCATATCGACCGGAGAATCGATCGCCTTGAAAACCCGGAGAATGAGCTTTTCGAGTTCGACATTGCTGATCACGATCTGAGCGTCGCCCGTGCAGCCGACCATCCGCGTATCGCGGGCAAAGAAAGCAACCGTCTTTACGCGTGAGTCCATTTCCTGAACATCACGTCTCATCTTTTGCTCGCCCCAGTTCGCGAGCCCGTAGAGCCTGTCCGCGAGCCGGCGATGGGCCTCGGGATTTCCGACATTGTCGAATCGTTTGAAATTCTTGCTCTGTTGGACGATCGTCGAGATACGCCGCGCCAGCCGATACGACTCCGGATATCTTTTCCGAAGCTCAGAGGTGAGCATGTTCGTCAGCTCGATCTGGCTGATCTCTGCCTCGATCTCCTGATCGGACATTCCCGTTTCGATGTAGTGCTGAAAACGGTCCTTGCTAAGCAATGTGACAAAAAGCTCTTGCGTCAGGTCGGTGTAGGCATTGTATCGCCCTTCTTCAACCAGGAATCCGGCGCGCTTCGAGGCCCGGACCAGCGGGTGCGACGATACGATCCGGTGAAGCTCTATCCAGATCTGGTTTACGTCCGATGCTTCAAGGTTCTCGTTCCACTTACCGATCTTGATCGGCCGGCCGGAGAGCGAACGGACTTGGGAGTCTTGTGATGAGGGTGTTGTCATAGCAAAGTTTGAAGATGCAATGAAACCGCGAAGGCTCTTCCCTAACTTTTCTGATCGGGAACTCGGTCGAGCCGATCTGTTGGATACTGTCTCAAGTTATGTGTGGTGGTCACTTGTCCGCGGTCCCAACTGCCGGATTTGGTCGAAAGGCGGGCTTGCCGGCAAAAGAGCAATTCGCCGACAGTTTTAATACTAGCAGTATTTCAGCATTTGAGCAACATCTTTTTTATATGTTAAACACGCGACAGGCTGTTTCCCTTTTCGAGGTACTTGGGTGAGACTTGAGATTCTGGAAGGTGCTGATAATTAACGATTTACTCAAAATGAACGATTGAACTGTGCAAATTGAACGCTCCCGATCGTGTTCGGCTTCGCGGCCCTCGTTGTACTATTGGAATGTCTGAATTTCGAAAACAGGGCGATTGCCCTTCCTCACAGGAACTCCTGGCTTTTCAGACGGGCGAAATGTCCGTTGCTGATGGCGGATATATTCGATCGCACCTGAGAACGTGTGAGTTTTGTGCGGCCGAAGCAGAGTTTTACGAGCACTACCCGATCCTCGGCGACACATACGAACAGGACAGCAGCCCTGCGATCCCGGAGCCGCTATTCGAACTTGCAGAGGCAATTCTGAGCAAAAAAGAACCGAGCCGAACTCTTGATCGCTTGATCAAGGAGATCGACTCGGTCTCAAGTTAAGCCCGATTGATCGGTGGTCTTTCCTATTTATCCTCCGCAGATCTCATCTATCGCATCGCTGTATTTTTCGTCGATGACCGACCGCTTTATCTTGAGCGTCGGGGTCATTTCGCCCTTGTCGATAGAAAATTCTCTCGGCAGCAGATATACACGTTTTACCCTTTCATAATCCGAAAGCTCGCGCGTGAGTTCGACCGCATCCCGCTGAACACGCTTGATAACGTGCGGATTCTCGCAGAGCTCGTCGCGGCTGCCTTCGACGGCGATGCCTTCATCCGCGAGAGTTTCTTTCAAGGCATCCCAGTCCGGAACGATCAACGCTCCGACCTGCTTGCGGCCCGAACCTACAACGACCGGCTGAGCAACGAGCGGGCTCTGCTTGAGCAGGCTTTCGACCTGCAGCGGAGCGACGTATTTGCCGTTCGAGAGCTTGAAAAGGTCCTTGATCCGGTCCGTGACGTAAAAGTGCCCGTCCTCGTCCACATAACCGACGTCGCCGGTGTGGTAGTAGCCCTCGCTGTCGATGACCTTCGCCGTCTCCTCGGGCTTTTGGTAGTAGCCCTGCATAACGCTCTTGCCGCGGATGAGGATCTCGCCGTTCGACTCGTCGATCTTCATCTCGATGCCGTCGAAAGGCGTTCCGATCGAGCCGACCTTGTTGTCCTCCGGCCGGTTCGCGCAGGTGATACAAGCCTCGGTCATTCCGTAGCCCTGAAGGATCGGGATGCCCGCCGCCCAGAAGGCATACGAAAGCTTTTTTGAAAGCGGTGCACCGCCCGAGACAAAGAAACGCAGATGCCCGCCGACGCCCGCCCGCCATTTTGAGAAGACGAGCCGCGAGGCCAGAGCGTGTTTTGCGGCGAGCGTCGCCGGCACGGATTCGTGCATATCCTTCGCCCGCCAGTAGTCCTGCCCGACGCCGAGTGCCCAATCAAAGAGCTTCGTTTTCCAGCCGCCCGCGGCCTTACCCTTCTTGACTATCTTGTGATAGACCTGCTCGAAGAGCCGCGGCACCGCCGTCATTATCGTCGGTTTTACTTCCTGCAGATGGCCGGCGATCTGGTCAAACGCCGCACAGTAGTGGATCGCGACGCCATTGGCGCAAAGCACATAAAAAACTGACCTTTCAAAAATGTGCGAAAGCGGCAGCACGGCGAGCGAGCGGTCGGTGTTGCGGATCGGCAGGCCCTTCGAAATGGCCGCGACGTTCGACGTAAAATTCTCGTGCGTCAGCATCACGCCCTTCGGCTCACCGGTCGTCCCCGAGGTGTAGATTATCGTCGCCAGGTCGTCGGCCTTGACCTGTGCCAGAAGCTCGTCAAAATTATCGATCTCGTCCTTGCGGCTGCCTTCGGCCTCGAGGTCCTTGAGCGACATCGCCCGGCTGTCCTCGGGCAGAAAATCGGCGTCGAAAAAGATCAGCTTCTCTAGCGTCTCGATGCTCTGGATGACCGATTCGGCGTGTTTCCAGAGCTTTTTGCCCGAGACGAAAAGCATCTTCGCACCCGAATTCTCGATGATATAGCGGATCTGATCGACGGCCTGCGTCGTGTAGATCGGGACGTTTACGCCGCGGAGCGAGAGGATCGCAAGGTCCGTGAACGACCATTCCGGCCGGTTCTCCGAGATGATGGCGATGCGGTCGCCGGCCTTTACGCCCAGCCGCGAGAGCCCGAGCGCGATCCGCCGGATGCGTTCAATGGCGTCGGCGCCCGAAACCCTGTGCCACACGTCGTCGATCTTGAAAGACAACGCGTCCGGTTTGTTATTGCGGCGGAAAGATTCGATGCAGTAATGCGGCACGGTCTGCGGCAATGCATCAAACCCGATAAGATTCTCAGCGATCATCGGTTTAGATCAGGACCGGGCATTCCCCCTGAAACACAAGGCAATTCCCCAAAAATTACGAAAACATTACATTCTCACAAAATCACCCGATCAAGTCCAATAGTCGCGGTCGAGCGAGCGGTAGTTGATGGCTTCTGAGAGGTGTTCGGGGCCGATGGAGTCGGCGGCGGCGAGGTCGGCGATGGTGCGGGCGACCTTGAGGATGCGGTCGTGGCCGCGGGCGGAGAGGCCCTGGCGGGTCATTGCCCGTTCGAGCAGCGTTTCGCCCTGGGCATCGAGGCCGCAGAACTTGCGGATCTGGCCGGGCGACATCGCGGAATTTGAGAAGACGCCCTCGCCGCGAAAGCGTTCGAGCTGTCGGCGGCGTGCTTCGATGACGCGTTCGCGGATGGTGGCGGAGGGCTCGGCAGAGCCGTTCGAGCGGCCGCGGAGTTCGGTAAATTTCACGGCCGGCACGTCCACGTGGATGTCGATGCGGTCCATCAACGGGCCGGAGATCTTGCCGACGTAGCGCTGTATCTGCATCGGCGAGCACTTGCACTCGCGGCCCGAGCCGAAGTAGCCGCACGGGCACGGGTTCATCGAGGCGACGAGCGTGAAATTTGCCGGGAAGGTCAGCGACGAGGCGGCCCGCGAGATGGTGACCTGTTTGTCCTCCATCGGCTGGCGGAGCACCTCGAGCACCGAGCGGTCGAACTCGGGCAGTTCATCGAGGAAAAGCACGCCGAGATGTGCCAGCGAGACCTCGCCCGGCCGCGGCACCGAGCCGCCGCCGATCAGCCCCGCTTGCGAGACAGTGTGGTGCGGCGACTTGAACGGCCGCTCGGTGACGAGCCCGCTCCGGCCCGTCAGCCCGGCGACCGAATGGATCTTCGTGATCTCAAGTGCTTCCTCAAATTCGAGCGGCGGCAGGATGGTCGGGAGCCGCTTGGCGAGCATCGTTTTGCCCGAGCCCGGCGGGCCGATGAAGAGTATGTTATGCCCGCCGGCCGAGGCCACCTCGAGCGCCCGCTTGGCGGTCTGCTGGCCGCGGACCTCGGCAAAATCGGCGCGGTAGGCGTTCACATCGCCGCGAAGCTCTTCCTCGCTGAGCACCATCGGCGGGATGCGGGTCGGCTGGCCGGCAAGCAGCTCCGCCGCCAGCGATGCCGCCTCTTTCAGGCTCCGCACCGGGAAAACATTCACCCCGCGGACGACCGCCGCCTCCTTGGCGTTCTCTTCCGGGACGATCAGGTTGGCAAAGCCCTGCTCACGTGCGGTCAAGGCGATCGAGAGCGCAC
>ERZ1066135.615-NODE-615-length-17476-cov-5.595775_pt1 | contig 17476 bp, 14 predicted proteins | sample MGYA00382782_ERZ1066135 | MGnify/ENA primary metagenome ERZ1066135 (study PRJEB33369, sample SAMEA5778365) | biofilm metagenome | biome: Industrial cooling water; feature: Water cooling tower basin; material: Biofilm | place: United Arab Emirates | collected...
ATCATCAAGCGTTTCTTAGCTGACGGACGCACTGCTCCGAAGTATCACGCACTGACACGCCCGACCATAGCCGAAGCCGAAGGCGTTCATCGTGCGATCGCGATCGCCGAGATGGCGGAATCGCCGGTTTATATCGTGCATCTTTCTTGTACAGATGCTTTGAATCAGGTTCGCCAAGCGAGAGATCGCGGCATTGCGGCGTTTGCCGAAACTTGTCCGCAGTATCTATTCCACTCGATCGAAGATTACGGCGATGGCTGGGACGGTGCGAAATACGTAATGACGCCGCCGCTTCGCGAAAAGCACAACTGTGCCGACCTTTGGACCGGCCTCAAGATGGACGACCTGCAGCTGATCTCGACCGACCATTGTCCGTTCTGTATGAAAGAGCAAAAAGAACTCGGCCTTGGCGATTTCACAAAGATCCCGAACGGAGCTCCCGGCGTAGAGAATCGCCTCGCACTCATCTACAACGGCGGTGTTGTCGAGAACCGTATCTCGCTAAATCGCTTTGTCGAACTGACCTCGACTGCGGCGGCTAAGATGTTCGGCATGTTCCCGAAAAAGGGCACGATCGCCGTCGGTTCGGATGCCGATATTGTGATATTTGATCCGAATGGCGAGACGACCTTCGGAGTCGAACACGAACACATGAACGTGGACTACAGTTCTTACGAAGGCTGGAAGATCAAAGGCAAGGTCGAAACCGTCCTATCTCGCGGTCGTGTTGTCATCCAAAACGGTGAACACACCGGAAAACAGGGCGACGGCCAATTCCTCAAACGCGGCGAATGCGTTAAGGTCTAGAAAAAAGATGGAACGGCGATCGGATCGCGCCGAAGGCCGTCCCGTCAAGCGGGCGGATTCATCTTCAGGCAGGCCGTTGGGCCCGAGACAGGAATTGTCCGGGATGAATCCCCTATTAATACTCCCGCGGATTATTCGCCGGAATCACTCCACATTTCAAAGCTGCCCCAGATCGCATCGATGATGCTTTCGTTAGCAGCGAAGCGGCCTTCTTCCGTGCCGAGGATCATCACGTAGTTGTCCGTGATGTCGGTGCCGACGAGGATCCGGAGCTTGCCTTTGCCGCGCGAAGGATGGACTGTCGTCGCATCCGCGACCGCATATTCGCCGCCTTCCGCTTTGAGGTCGCCTGGGGTGACCTCTTGGCCAAGGGCCGTGAGGAATTCGACCGCGTCATTAAGTAGGTCCTCTTTTGTCCGGGTCTTGTCCTTATAGGCAAGAACAAACACGTCAATCTCGGACGGAGCGGGCGTTGTCGCGGCGAATACGTCTATGCCGTCGATGGTCTCGCTTTGACCTTCCGAGCCTTCAGGCATTGAGAATCCATAACCCTTTGCTGAGTCATAAACGTAGATCCAGTCCTGCGGAACCGGATTGCTCTTGTTGGCCGTCTTAGCCTTTCCCTCGGTCGGTTTGGCTTCGTTGGTCAGTTTCGGCTTGTCCTTGCCATCGGCCTTCGCGGTGTTACCGCTGTTCGAGTTCGAGGCAGGCGGTTTAGCAGTGTTGGCCGGTTTATTGGCCGCGGTATCCATGTTGGTGCCGACCGAGAACGAGCAGCCGGCGATCATCGTCCCGAATGTCGCAATAGCGATGGTTGTAATTATTCTGGTTTTCATTTTTTCTCCCTTAAGCTTTCGGTGCGACCATTATTCAACGACAGCGGTAGGTTTCTTGTTGCGGTAGTAAAGCGTTACCTTCGAGATCTCGAGAAGGTTCAGCCGACCCCACTCGATGTAGTTACCGTCTTCGTCCTCGATCCTAATGTCCCAATATTTTGCCCGTTCTTTCGGCGAGAAAAAGACATCGAGTTCCTCTCCAGAGAGAAGCGTGTCCGCCCCTAGAATATCGTCGCCCCAGTCATTGGCGCTGTGCGGCGTGACGTAAAGCGCGTAGATCTCAACGCCTGTCCGGTTCACGAGGGTGAAATCCTGTCGCCCTTGCGCGGCTGTTTCCGAAGTTCCAATTCCGGGAAGGCAAATGAAACCAAAAATCAACAAAGCGTAAATCGCTAATCTTCTGCTGTAATTCATCGTTATCTCCTGTTTTGTGTTAATTGCTAGGCCGCGAACATCAGCGGCGGACCCAAACAACGCCGTCGGACCAGATAATGCGTGATTCATCTGCTGACAGACGGCCGTTCTGTGTTGCGAAATCGAGTGCGCGGACGATGCCGGCTTTGAATGTTCCTCTTGAGCGGGTCGTCCCGCCGCGGCGGGCATCGGTGATCGTGAGGTTCGCTCCGTTCTGACTTATCCTCCAGACGTAAGGCGATCTTGAGCCGTCGTCGTAGTATCCGTCCCAGATGCCCTCGAGGTCCGGAACGTACTCATCGAACATGGCGGTCGCCTTTCCGTTCTTGTAATAGAGCGAAACCGAATACACCTCACGCAACGTCAGGCGGTCCCATTCGATGGAATTGCCGTCCGAGTCCTCGATGCGAAGATCCCAGAGCCTTGCCGGCTCGGTCCGGTTAAGCGTAATGCCGACATCTTCATTGAGTGCCAGAACATCGACGCCCAAGATGTCATCGCCCCACTCTTTCGAGTTGTGCGGCGTGACATAGAGTGCGTTTATCACGACATTTGTCTTGTTCACTACAATGAACGTGTGCTCGGTACGCTGGGCTGATACTTCGATCGCTCCGAAGATCATGGCGAGAAATGCCAAAGCAAATCCCGGTTTAATTATTCCTTTCATTCCTGTTCTCCTATGATCTGATTGTTGTTGAGGCACGCCGAGTCTCCGATCGCTTCTCAAAGGTTCAAGAAGCCGGTGAAAATGCTCCAAATGAGCACTTTCAATCAGTTTCTTCGGGCAATTTGTTCTCTAATCGTTAAAACGAGGATCGCGGTTAAAAAGTGTAATGGCCCGGGGATTTTCTTTTTGCGAATTTGGTTCTATACTCTGCGTAATCTCCTCGACATTTCTGTTTATGCTTCAAAGCGCTACGGAGCGGGTGGCCGCCTTATTATCTGAATGGGGCAAGGGGGATACGTCTGCTCTCGAGCAGCTAATGCCGCTTGTTTACGACGAGCTGCGACGAATGGCTCGGCAACACCTTCGGCGGCAGCCTGTAGGGCACACCCTTCAGACAATGGACCTGATCCACGAGGCGTATATCAAGCTCTCGAAGCAAGAGGAGCCGGGCTGGAACGATCGGGCCCACTTTTTCGCCGTGGCGTCGCGGGCAATGCGGCACATTCTGGTCGATTACGCGCGCTCAAAGCAGAGCCGGAAACGCGGCGGCTGGCAGGAGAGAGTGACACTCAGCGAAGAGCTTTCAGCCACAAATGCCCGAGCGGGCGAGATGATCGCCCTCGATGAAGCGCTCGACGCCCTTGCCAAGCTCGATGAACGTAAGGCGCGGATCGTCGAGCTGAAATACTTTGCCGGGATGACGTCCGAGGAGATCGGCCTAGTGCTTAAGGTCTCGCCGGAGACGGTCAAACGGGATTGGCGGTTCGCACGGACCTGGCTGCTGAAGGAGTTGGGGGCCGCGCAAGGAGAAGGATGAGCCGGATCGACCTAAGCCGGATCGAAGAGATATTCCACGCAGCCCTTGAGATTCCGGCGGCGGAGCGGGAAGGGTATCTCGAACATGCGTGCGGTGGCGATGCCGCGCTTCGCAGTGAGGTCGAATCGCTTCTGGAACTAGACGGCCGTCAGAATGAGCTGCTCGACGGCTCACCCGCGGCGCTTGCCGCAGAGTTGATCGGTGAACGCACTGATGGCGAGAGCAAGATAGGCAGTCTTATCGGACGTTACAGTATCGTCCGTTTATTGGGTGTCGGGGGCATGGGCGAGGTTTATCTCGCAGAAGATTCCCGTCTCGGCCGGAAGGTCGCTATCAAAATACTGCCCGCCGAGTTCGCCTTTGATGACGGCCGGCTAAAACGCTTTGAACTTGAGGCGAGATCGGCCTCCGCCTTGAACCACCCGAACATCCTGACCATTCACGAGATCGGCGAGGCAGACGGAATGCGGTTCATCGCAACGGAATACGTCGATGGCCGGACGTTGAAGGACGTGCTCCGCGATGGAAAACTCCCGGTTGAGTCGGCTTTGGAAATCGCGGTCCAGATCGGCTCCGCGCTCGACGAAGCTCATACGGCCGGGATCGTGCATCGGGACATCAAGCCGGACAATGTGATGGTTAGGCCGAGTGGGCTGGTCAAGATACTGGATTTCGGGGTTGCTAAATTCCTCGAAACAGGGTCTGGCGAACCAACCGGTACGGCGGAAGGCCCGACAGGCCGCGGTAAGACAGAGGCCGGAGCGATCATCGGGACGGCTGATTACATGTCGCCCGAGCAGGCAAGCGGCGGAGAGGTTGACAGACGGTCCGATATCTTCAGTTTCGGCGCGGTCCTTTACGAAATGGTCTCCGGCCAAAGAGCATTCAAGGGTACGGACGCCCAGGAGACAATGTCGGCGATCATACAGAAAGACCCAGAGCCGATCCGGATGAGCGTCGCCGATATATCCGATCGGGTCGAGGCGATCATAACCCGTGCCTTGGCGAAGGACCCGAACGACCGTTACCAGACTGTCGGAGATCTGCTTGCGGATCTACGCAACGAAAAGCGCCGGATCGAGCAAGCGGAAGCCGCTGTTGCGACCGATGAGTCTCGACATCTTCAGCCCGAGCCAAACGGGCTCGAGGAACTCACGACAGAGAGGGAGACCTCGTCCCTGATCAACCATAGCCGACCGGTCACCAGGATGGCTATGGCCGGGTCGCTTGTGGCTTTTCTTGCCGTGGTCGGCGGTATCTTCGGTTACCGTTATCAGGCGGCGAATAAAGAAATAAGCTCGATCGCCGTAATGCCGATCGCGAATGCGAGCGGAAACAGCAATATTGAATATCTTGCGGACGGAATGACGGATAACCTGATCCGAAGTCTTTCGTCCGTTCCCGGCCTTTCCCTAAAAGCGAGAAGTACCGTTTTTTCTTATAAAGGCAAAGAGCTTTCACCGAGAGTTATTGGGAGCGACCTAAGTGTCGACGCCGTTCTGCTGGGACGGCTTGAACAAGGCGACGAGGAAATACGGTTGAGTCTCGAACTTGTTGACACGTCGACCCAGGACGTTCTGTGGTCCGCGAATTATTCGCGGGTGATGGCGGAACTAACGACCATGCAGCGGGAGATTGCCCGCGATGTGTCGGGGCACTTGCGGCCAGGACTGACCCCGGCCGAGCAGAGACGCATCTCCAAGAACTATTCGACGAGCGCAGAAGCACAGTTGCTATATCTGAGAGGCAGGTTTCAGTGGGTAAGACGGACTGCCAGAGATCTCGAAAAGGCCGCACGGTTCTTTGAACAAGCCATTGAGAAAGATCCGGATTATGCTCTGGCCTATACTGGTCTAGCCGACGCCTACGCCCTTAAGCCTCTTTACGGAAACTTTAGTCCGCACGAGCATCTGCCGAAGGCAAAGCAAGCGGCTCTCAAGGCTCTGGAGATCGACCCGAATCTTGCCGAGGCACACGCTTCGCTCGGCTACATTGCACAAACTTTCGAGCATGATTGGGAGACGGCCGGAAACGAGTACCGCACGGCGATCCGGCTGAATCCGAACTACGCGACCGCCCGGCAGTGGTATGCGGAGCACCTTGCATTTCGCGGCAATTTGGAGGAAGCCCTGGTTGAGATCGACGTTGCACTTGAGCTTGACCCGTTCTCAATGGTGATCAATCGGATGAAGGGAAACCTGCTCACGTTCTCAAAACGGTACGATGAGGCGATCGCCCAGTTCGAGCGGACCATTGAGCTTTATCCGGAGAGTCCGATCGTCCGGTTCAATCTTGCCGAGGCGCATGCGGCCAAAGGAAAGCGGGCAGAGGCTATCGAACATTTTCTTGCCGGGCTTCAGCTTGACGGGGCGAGCAATTATGAGCTCCGCAGGTACAAGAGCGCATTCAAATTGAAGGGCTGGAATGGTTTTTGGATGGAACATCTGGCGACGATGATCAACCTCGAACGTGCTGTCAAGGGCAACAAGGACCGTTCCTTTTACGATAACGAAGGGTTGGCATATGCTTACGCGGCGGTCAACTATAATGAAAAGGCCATCGAGTATCTAAACAAAGCTTATGAGGCGAGAGAGCCGAGCATTGTGACCATTGCAAATTCGGATGTTTACGACGGATTGAGGTCTGACGTTCGATTTCAAGAACTCATCGCCAAGATCGGCCTCCCGCAATAAGAGTGCGTTCTAAAATGCACGACGGCCACGCAAATCTATGGGTGGAACGTTTCCGGTTCTCCAGGGAAAAAGGAATTTCAAACAATGATAGCAAGACTTGCCGACCGTGATCTTCGCACAAAATTCGGCGTTTTCAGAGAGGTGCTCTACTACGATGGCCAGCGTGAATCGATCGCGTTGGTAATGGGCGAGGTGTCCGGGGCCGAGAATGTGCTTTGTCGGATCCACTCCGCCTGCATTGGTGGACACGTCTTCAACAGCATCGAGTGCGAATGTGCGGCAGAGATGGCGGCAGCCCAGGCAGCGGTAAAGCGCGAAGGTCGCGGCGTTATCATCTATCTCGACCAGGAAGGAAAAGGCAATGGCCATCTCGCGCTGATCGAGAGTATGAAATACAAGAAGGAACACGGCCAAGCCGAGGCATACCGCATGGCCGGTTTTGAGCCGGATGCGAGAAGTTATCGGCCGGCGGCGCAGATACTTGCGGAACTGGGAGTGAGCTCGGTGACGATGCTCACCGGCAATCCGTCAAAGGCCGCGGAGCTTTCCGAACTTGGTATCACGGTTTCAGGTACACGTCCGCTCGAACTTGTTAGCTACGTGTAATACCACTCCCGCGGGACGACAAATTACGACTTTTCGTGCAGAATAAGGCGTTGTTCGGCCGTTGACCCTGATGGACAATTCGCTTGTATCCGACGCTCGCCCTGCGGCGTCAAATAATCTTCTAAAAATACTTGGCATCGGCTTCGGTGTGGCGATCGTCATCGGCGCCGTCATGGGTGGTTCGGTCATTCGAACTGCAGGTATGCTCGCGGGGCACCTTGGCAATGAATGGCTGGTCATCGGCGTGCTTGCTCTTGGGGCGATCTGGGCGTTGATGGGGGCCAATAGCTATGCCGAGCTCGGTACGATGCTTCCCGAGGCAGGCGGCGGATATGTTTTCCTCCGACGAGCCTATGGCGAATTCATCGGCTTTGCCGGAGGAGTGAACGACCTGATCATCAACGTCTGCGCGGTCGCATATCTCGCGATCGTGTCGAGTGAGTTCTTCTGCTCCCTTTTCCCAAAGTTGCAGGGTTACGAAAATTTGATCGCCGTCGTTCCGATCGTCGTTTTTGGCTTGCTTAACTGGCTCGGCCTCCGCGAAGGCGACCTTTCGCAAAAGCTCATCAGCACGCTCAAGATGCTGCTGTTTGCCGGGTTTGTCGCGGCGTGTTTTATGTACAGCGGCGGGACTGAGAACCCGGCGAATGAGCAGATCGTTCGCTTCGATTCGTATTTCGCTCTTTTTGCAGCCGTGATGCTTTCGTTCCAGATCGTGAACGAATCGTACGCGGGTTGGTACTCCAGCGTCTATTTTTCAGAGGAGCACACCGACCCGGCCCGGAACATTCCGCGGTCGATGTTTACCGGTATCATTTTGGTTTCTGTCGCATATCTAGCGATACACGCGGCATTTATGTATGTCCTGCCGCTGACAGAGATGGCCGAGTCGAAGGTGGCAGGCGCCAATGTCGCAGACCGTGTATTCGGTTCGGCCGGCGTGGTCGCTGTCACGGTATTCGGCATCGTGACGACGATCGGGATCGTCAACGCGATCTTGCTTTATGGCCCGAGGGTGCCGTTTGCGATGGCCCGCGACGGGCTGCTTCCGCGGCAGTTCGCGAGCGTCAATAAGGGGGGAACGCCGGCGATAGCACTCGCATTTCTAGTTGTTTTCGGTTCGTTGGCGGCACTGAGCGGCAGCTTTGAGTCGCTGCTCGCGATGACCGCTCTCTTTGCGATCATCGGCGATGGGGCCGTATATCTTGCACTTTTCGTGCTTCGAAGGAAAGAACCCGGCCTGAATAGACCGTTCAAAGCCTACGGTTACCCCGTGCTGCCGGCGATCGTGCTTCTCGTGGCCGTCGTCTTTTTGGTCGGCTATTTGGTCAGCAATCCGGTCAATAGCCTTATCGCTCTTGGCATCGTTGCCTTATTTTACCCCGCCTTTCGTCTTCTTAAACGGGTATCACAATGATCTATTCAGACCTGCAATTATCACAGATGCTCGAGCGTACGGAGGCCCGGGCGAATTCGGATTTTGTTGCGACGCGGGCCCGGCTTGAGCCGGAGAGCGGTGCCGCGTGGATCGAGGTCGGCGGAGCCTATGCGATGTTTGACGGCGCGGAGTCGCCGCTGACGCAGACGTTCGGCCTTGGTATTTTTGAGGAAGCGACGCGCGAGCACCTGGATGAGCTCGAGACTTTTTTTAAGGATCGCGAGTCCCCGGTCTTTCATGAAGTAAGCCCGATGGCGGACCCTTCGATCCTCACGCTGCTCGGCGAACGCGGTTATCGTCCGATTGAGTTGACCACCATCCTTTACAGAGAACTTGGCAGCGAGATCGCTGAGGGACGAAGTCGGGCACCGGAACTCACGACACGGGTCATTTCCGACGATGAGGCCGACCTTTGGGCGCAAACGTCTGCTTCCGGCTGGGCGACCGAACACGAAGGGCTGGCGGATTTCATGTTGAACTTTGGCCGGATCAGTGCGAGATGCGATGGCGCGTTCCCTTATCTGGCGGAGCTCGCGGGCCGTCCGATCGCGACCGGAATGCTCTTCATTTACGGCGAAATGTGCATCCTTGCAGGAGCAAGCACCATTCCGGAGGGTCGCAATCGTGGTGCGCAAAATGCTCTGCTTAGCGACCGGCTCCGTTTCGCTGCCTCCCGCGGCTGCAAGCTTGCGATGATGGGTGCCGCACCGGGCAGCCAATCGCAAAAGAACGCTCAGAAGAATGGATTTCAGATCGCCTACACGCGCATAAAATGGCAGCTTTTCGGGTGACTTGGGCTATACTATCGGCGTTCGCCGCTTATGAAACGCTGTCCCGAATGCAGAAGAGATTACTTTGATGATTCGTTAAGCTATTGCCTCGACGACGGTTCAGTACTGCTCGAAGGGCCATCAAGTAGCCCGTCATTCTCGGTCGAGCCCGCGACCGCTATCATGGCTCTTCCCTCGATCGCCGATCAGCCGACCGTTCGGCTTTCTACACCAACCCTGGGAGACCAGCCACCGCTCAACTCGATCGCGGTCATCCCGTTCCGTAACCTAAGCCCGAGTGGTGACGGAGATTACTTTTCGGACGGCCTTGCAGAGGAACTTTTGAACGTACTCTCGAAGATCGAAGGGCTGCGGGTCGCGGCCCGAACCTCCGCCTTTTCATTCAAGAACGCAAAGACCACGGCAACCGAGGTCGGGAATGCGCTCGGCGTCGCGACCGTGTTTGAAGGCAGCGTCCGCACGGCCGGTGAGAGGGTGCGCATCTCGGTTAGCCTGGTGAAGGTAAGTGACGGCTTTCAGCTTTGGTCCGAGACCTATGACCGAACGCTGGACGATATCTTCGCGGTCCAAGACGACATTGCACAATCCGTAGTGCAGGAACTTCGTGGGTTGCTGCTTGGAATCAAGCCCGAACAGATACCGATCGATCAGGTCGAAACGGATGTTGCGGAGGCTGTTCGCGGAAGGACGGCCGAGCCTGAAGCTCATCGGCTGATGCTGATGGGGCGCTACCATCTCGGTTTGTATACGCGTGAGAATGCCGAATCGGCGATCGAGTTTTTCACGCGTGCCCTTGAGATAGATCCGGGTTTCGCCTTGTGTTGGGCGGAGCTTTCGCGGGCCTATTCAATCTGTGCCGGAAAATCATGGTCTCCTACCGATGAGGCATTTGCATTGTCACGCGAAGCGGTCGAGAAGGCTTTGGAACTCGAACCCGAACTTGCCGAGGCACACGCCCAACTCGGGCGGATCCAGGCTTCATACGACTGGGACCTCAAGGCTGCCGCAGTATCGTACGACCGAGCGTTGGCGATCGCACCGGGAAGTGCAACGGCACTCGACGGAGCAAGCGTTCTTGCCTACAAGCTCGGAAACTTCGAGCAGGCCCTTGAGCTCTGCCAGCGAGTGCTTGACCATGATCCGCTGAGCGCTCCCGTTTGGCACAACCTTGGATTGCTTTGCCATTCTGCGGGAATCCTGGACGAAGCCGAGAGTGCGTTCTTGCGGTCGCTTGAAATGCCGACAAGCGGCGTGGCCACGAGCGCTTTGCTTGCACTTGTCGTGCTTGATCGTGGTAATTCCGTTCGAGCGAAAGAACATGCGAATGCCGAGCGGGATGAGTTCTGGAAGGACTGGGCGATGGCGATGATCGAATATCGGGAGGGAAATACATCAGCCTCAGACTCGGCACTCGAGCGATTGAAAACAGAAGCCACTGTCGGTGACGCGTTTCAGATCGCAGAAGTACATGCCTTCCGCGGCGAGGCGGACGAGGCGTTCGCGTGGCTTGAACGCGCTGTCGAGGCACGCGACCCCGGCGTGACGCACGCAAAGGTTGATCCGCGGTTTGCGAATCTGGTAGGCGATGGCCGATGGCAGCCGCTGATGGAGCGGATCGGGCTCGGCGGATGACAGCGATCTACTGTTCCTTGGTGTTCGGCTCGCGGGTGTTCGGCTCGCGGGTATTAGGCTCACGCGAAGTGAGATTCAGCGAGTCGGATTCACGTGTATTTGGCTCGCGGGTATTCGGTTCGCGGAGTGAGTGTTCATCAGTTTCGTCGATCGTGTTCGGTTCGCGGGGATTGCTCATGGTGTTACTCCTTTTGCACTTAAATGCCGTTAACTCTAGATGGGCCTGCCGGGATTGTCAACTAAAAGTCCTGAGTCCTTGTTATAGAAATTTATGAAACGATGCCCTGAATGCAGGCGAGATTATTACGACGATACGTTGCTGTATTGTTTGGATGACGGCAATGAGCTGCTAGAAGGTCCCGCTAGCGGCCAGTTCGACGAACCGCAAACAGCGATCTTGCACTCGACCGCCGCTCCCGGCGAGGCTCCGACCCGTGCGCAGTTTCACAATACTGAACAGACATCCGTCTCTGCTAGAGGAGTCGAGGCGGAGCCTCACGAAAGCTTGGCCGATTCGGCAACAAAGCACAGCCCACATGCAAATCAGGTAGCTAAACCGCTTTTGGTGGTCGCGGTTATAGCCACGGTCGCTCTAGGCAGCTTTTTCGGATACCGATATCTCCCATCAGCAAATTCGAAGCAGATAGAATCAATCGCGGTAATGCCGTTTGAGAATGGCACTGGCGATCCCGATCTCGAGTATCTTTCCGACGGCATGACGGAGACCCTGATCGGAACTTTGTCTCGGCTGCAACAGGTCAAAGTCAAAGCACGTTCTTTGGTCTTTCGCTACAAGGGAAAGGATGCTGACGCAAAAACCGTCGCTTCGGAACTAGGTGTGCAGGCTCTGCTGAACGGCCGACTTACAAAACGAGGAGATCAACTCGCGATCAATCTTGAACTAGTTGAGGCAGAGACCGGGGATGTCATTTGGAGCGACAATTACGAACGTTCCCAAGCGGACCTGGTGTCGCTGCAGAAAGAGATCTGGCGGGACGTTTCCTCCAGGCTCGAATCCATTGCCGGAACCGAACAGGTCAACGCCGCCAGGAACATATCGAGCGATTCCGAAGCATATGAGCTCTATCTGAAGGGGCGATTTTATTGGAATCTTAGGGGGGCGGACAATTTGAAGAGAGCCTTGGAGTTATTCGAGCAGGCTGTAGCAAAAGATCCGAATTACGCACTCGCTCATACCGGGATCGCTGACGCTTACAGCCTTCTGCCGGTTTACAACGTAATGACTCCGAGGGAGGGAATGCCAAAGGCGAAAGAAGCTGCACTTAAGGCGCTAGCTCTGGACGATAGCCTTGCTGAGGCGCACACAGCACTCGCCCTGGTGCTTTGCACCTATGATTATGATTTCGTAGCGGCCGAACGGGAGTACAAACGTGCCATCGAACTCGATCCCGGTTACGGTACGGCCCATATGTGGTATGGCGAGATGTTGAGGTATCTTGGCCGCATGGACGAGGCGATCCGCGAGACTGGCTTGGCACTTCAGACGGATCCACAGTCTCCGATTATGACGGCCAATCACGGTATCTCTTTCTTCAATGCGAGGCAGTTTGACAAGGCCGTGCAATTTATAGAGGACTCCAAAAAGCTTGGTCCGGTTTCCCCCCTCGGCAATCAGGTGATGTTCCAGATCTACCAGATCCAAGGGAAACAAGACGAAGCAATCAGCTCGATTGCAAGTCTTTATGAACTTCTCGTGGGCCAGCAGGACGCGGATGCGATCCGTAATGCCTATCTGGACGAAGGTTGGAACGCGGCCATACGAAAGGTGATCGAAGCTGAGAAGCGAAGTATGAATAGGGCATGGGAGCTCGCGAACTTTTACGTAATTCTGGGCGATCACGATAAGGCGTTCGCGGAACTGGACAGAGCGTACCAGGAACGTGGATTTACGATCCTTCAGATTCGCACGAGCCCCGCCCTCGACGGGATACGAGATGACCCCCGTTACAAGGAATTGGTTCGAAAGATCCCGTTCCCGGATTAAGTATGAAACGATGTCCACAATGCAGCCGTGAATACGACCTCACGATGAGCTTCTGCCTCGACGACGGAACAGAGCTGCTTTACGGCCCGGCAACAACTGACGAGCAGGCGACGGCGATCTTGCATTCGACGGAAGCACTGAGCGAGGCCGCGACCCGCGCTCAGTTAGACACGACGAACGAGACGGCGGTCCTTCCAGGCGGTATTGAGAGAGTAACTTCGACAAAGCGTCGGGGCCTTGTTCTTGCGGGAGCGGGACTGACCGTGATCGTCATTGCCGTGGCCGGCTGGTATTTCGTTGGCGAGAAACTGTTCCCGAAACCGACGCCATTTGCAAAGATCAGCTCCGAGGAACTCTTCACCGGAGACAGCATCGGAAGGTATGCACTCTCCCCCGACGGCAAGCTGATCGCTTACAACAAGCGGGCTATGAAAGAGGGTAAGGATACCAAGATGGTGGTCGTTCGACAGTTGGCGTCCGGTGCCGAAAGTGTCATCCGCGAGGTGGACGCGGTGAGTACAAATTTGATCGTAGAATCTTTCTCGCCGGACGGCGAGTATATCTATTTTGGCGAGAGTCAGGCCGGAGGCCCGAGCAACCTTTATAAGATCGCAACACTTGGCGGCAGCGTACGAAAAATACTGGAGAATGTCACGACTACTGCGATATCGCCGGACGGGAAAAAGATCGCGTTCAAAAAGTCAGGCGGAGGCCAGGATATTTATGAAGGGAACGTAGATGGCTCCGGTCAACAAGTGCTTCTAGCCGCCGCGGATATCAAAGCTGGCGCGATAATATTGGGCGACTGGTCGCCTAACGGCAAGAAGCTCTCTATGTGGTACTGGCGGGCGGACATGAAAGATGAAGCGGGTGCGAACGACTCCCCGTACTTTATCGCGGTGCTTGATACTGAAAATCCCGGTGATTCAGCAACGGAAAGGGTAAGGGTCCTGCATGAAGGCGATTGGGGGAACGATCCCAACACTTTTCATTGGGCAGCGGACGGGAACGGACTCGTGTTTTTAGCAAATAAAGTAGGTTCGCCCCTGAAAGCCGATTTGTTCTATTTGTCCTATCCGGGCGGAGAGCTGCGCCAACTCACGGATGATGCGGCGAATTATCTTGATCTGAAGGTCGCGGCAGATGGGAAAAGCCTAATTGCCCGGACCGGTTTCCGTCTGGTCACCCTTTGGTCTCTCGACCCAAAAACAAAAACCGCCAAACGCCTCACGTCCGAAGATAAGGCCACACATTCCAATTCACTTTCAGCATCGAATGACGGCCAGTTGTTCTTTCTGAAACGTGGAAAGGGAGCCGATGAATTCTACTCGATGAATCAAGACGGGACCGATCAAAAGAAGCTCTTCACCCGGAAAGGAACTGTCGATGGTTTTGAGGTAACATCCGACGGAAAATATTTCGTGGCAAGCGCCTGGTCGCCCTCCGGCCCCGGGAATCATTTATACCGGATGGACCTTGATGGATCAAATGAAATTCAGCTGACCGATGTAAAGAACACAGCCAGCGTCAACATTCGGCTAACCGCGGGCGGGATGATCTGGTTTACCCGGATTTCGGAGTTTGGCCCATCCCAGCGGATGCAAATTATGAGAATACCGGTCGCAGGCGGATTCGCTGGGGTTGTCGAAGGGCTGGAGCCAGCATTTGGCGATCGAAATCCTTCGCCGTCGCCAAATTATATGTACCTGGCGTATATGGCTTGGGTGAAAGATGAGCAGACCGGCAAGATAAAAAGTTTTGTCAGAGTAGTTGAACTAAATGACGGCGTCGCCGGAAAGAAGGTCTTGGAAATAAATGGCGACCAGATGTCGAGGATCAAGTGGACACCTGACAGCAGCGCGATCGTCTTTGAAAGAGATACAGGACGCCACGATCTTTTCAAAATAGACATCGCCAGTAAGACCGAGACGCAGGTCAGTGAATTCGACACAAATATGGATACCGCTGATTTTGTTTGGTCGCAGGACGGCACGAAGATCCTGATGTTTAAGTCATTGGGTTTGAGCAGCATCATTCGAATAAAGGATTCAGGCCTGGCGAATTAGCGGATGGTCCCCCGAATTTCTAGCCGAGATCAAATAAGTATGAAAAGATGCTCCGAATACAGGAGCAAACAATATCGATGAAGACCGACCACGTTGAATTTGTCGAAATGACCGACGACGTTTCCGCATCGCCGTTGTGGAATGCCGACCTTGCTCCGACGACGATCGGCCAGCGGACGTGGTCCACGTGGAACATTGCCGCTCTTTGGATCGGGATGAGCGTCGTCATCACGACGTATATGCTCGGCGGAAGCCTGATCGCACAGGGTATGGCGTGGTGGCAGGCGATGCTGACCATCCTGCTCGGCAACTGCATCGTGCTTGTCCCGATGGTGCTAAATGCACACGCCGGAACGAAGTACGGCATCTCGTTTCCGGTTCTGCTGCGGGCCTCGTTCGGGACGAAAGGAGCGAACATCCCGGCGATGCTCCGGGCCGTGGTCGCGTGCGGATGGTTCGGGATACAGACGTGGATCGGCGGAACGGCGATCGACGCATTGCTCGCGGCTTTGTGGGGCGGCTGGACTGAGATCGGCGGCATAATAGCAGGCAATCCGGTACACACGTGGATCTCTTTCTTACTGTTTTGGGGAATTCAAGTCGTCATAATCCTTCGCGGCATCGAGGGCATTAAACATCTCGAGTCCTGGGCGGCACCACTACTCCTGCTCGGCGGGCTGATCCTGCTTATCTGGGCTTCGAGTGCGGCGGGCGGGCTTGGCAATGTACTTTCGGGGACGACCGCACTGCAGGCAACGCAAGCTGATTTTTGGGCGATCTTTCCCGCCGCATTGACCGCCTCGGTCGGCTATTGGGCGACGCTAAGTTTGAACATTCCGGACTTCACCCGTTATGCGAAGAGCCAGCGTTCGCAAATGCTTGGGCAGGCTCTCGGGTTGCCGCTCACGATGACGGCTTTTGCATTCATCGGCGTTGCGGTGACGAGTGCGACCGTGATCATCTATGGCGAGGCGATTGCCGATCCGGTACAGCTCATCAAGAAATTCGACAACGTGTTCGTCATTTTGTTCGCGATGGTCGTGATATTTGTCGCACAGCTCACGACAAACATGGCGGCGAATGTAGTCTCGCCATCGAATGATTTCTCGAATCTTGACCCGAAGCGGATCAGCTATGTCACCGGCGGGCTTATCACGGCAGTGATCGGCATTTTGATGATGCCCTGGCAGTTGCTCTCGTCGATGGGTGCTTACATCTTCACCTGGCTGATCGGGTATTCGGGCCTGATGGGGGCTATCGGCGGCATTCTGATCTGCGACTATTGGCTAATCAAACGCCGCCGAATCGAACTCGCCGAACTTTACAAAACGGACGGCATTTACTCATATTCGAACGGGTTCAACTGGCGTGCGATCGCGGCACTCGTGCTTGCGATTGCTCCGGTTGTCCCCGGCTTTCTTCGAGCGGCCGCGACTCCGGGCGGGCAGGTCGCCGACGCGGGTTTCTTTGATACGCTTTACACCTACGCGTGGTTTGTTACTTTCGGGATCGCCTTTGTGTTGTATTATATGATCACTTTTAGAGACAAGAACAGGTGAGACAATGACAAAGTCAAAATCACTTCTGGTAAGACAGGGAATGTTTGTTCTAGTGGTTTTGGTTCTTGTAGGTTTTGTCAATGCTCAGACCAACTCGCGTGACAAAACCGCAATTGAAAAGATCAAGAACCTTTCCGCTTCACAGCTAGACAGAGAATTGCCGTCCATTAGGTTTCCTATGTGGCTAGTGGAGACCGTCGAAAAGGGACAAGAGATCGAATGGGAAGTTAATGACTGTGGCGAGCAGGATGGTTCCGGTCGTCGAACGGATTTCCCTATATGTGTGGACGCAACGGTTAAGACGCAAGATAATATAACCGTCTCTGTGTGTATTGTGGTCGGTACATACAAACGGGGTGTTTTCGGTCGCCCCGAGTTATGGGGTATATGGATTAACGCGGATAAAAAGCAGCCACAAGTTTTGATGGATCTCAAGCAAATTCCGAAACACATTCTTGCGTTGAGGGAAGAAAATAATAACTAGGACGATATTGATGTCACGAATCGTAAAAGCCGGCTTGATACAGGCCCATAATGTTGCTCCGGCGGATTCGCCGATCGATGAGATCAAGAAGGCGAACATCGACAATCAAATGAAGTTTGTCGAAGAGGCCGCGAGGCAAGGTGTGCAGATGCTCTGCTTTCAGGAGATCTTCACGACGCCGTATTTCTGTGCGGAGCAGCAGACCCGCTGGTACGAGGCGGTCGAACGAGTGCCCGACGGGCCTACCGTCAAGCTGATGCAGGATGTGGCAAAGCAGCACGGTATGGTGCTGATCGTGCCGATCTATGAAGAAGAGCAGACGGGCATTTACTACAACACAGCGGCGGTGATCGACGCCGACGGCACGTATCTCGGCAAGTATCGCAAGACGCATATCCCGCATGTTGCTCCCGGCTTTTGGGAGAAGTTTTACTTCCGGCCGGGAAATCTCGGTTATCCGTGTTTTGATACAGCCTTCGGCAGAATCGGTGTTTACATTTGCTATGACCGGCATTTTCCGGAAGGGGCAAGATGTCTCGGATTGAACGGTGCTGAGATAGTATTTAATCCATCAGCAACGGTCGCCGGGCTTTCGGAATATTTGTGGAAGCTTGAGCAGCCCGCACACGCCGTTGCCAACGGTTACTTTGTAGGTGCGATC
>ERZ1066135.616-NODE-616-length-17454-cov-10.679579_pt1 | contig 17454 bp, 13 predicted proteins | sample MGYA00382782_ERZ1066135 | MGnify/ENA primary metagenome ERZ1066135 (study PRJEB33369, sample SAMEA5778365) | biofilm metagenome | biome: Industrial cooling water; feature: Water cooling tower basin; material: Biofilm | place: United Arab Emirates | collected...
TACAGGCTCGAGCGCAGGTTGAACGTCACGACGATGTAGAGGAGCGGGAACACCGGCTGGATGAACGCCTCGACCTCGGCGACCGTCGGGTCGTCGGGAGCGATCTTCGCCTTGACGCCCGTGTAGGCGGCGAGGATCTGCGCGCTCACGAGGAGCTTCAGGGTGTTGCTCAACTGACCTTCGATCTGGCTGAGCACGCCGGGGAGGAACTTCGTACCGATGAACCGGTCGAGGGTCTGACGCGACTGCTGCTGGACCTCGTCGACGATCTGGATGATCGTTGGGAGCTTCGACAGGTTCGCGTTCCCGTTCGTGCTGTTGCCCACGAGGTCGGTCGTGAGGCCGTGACGCACCCGGATGACCGGCGGACGATCCTCGAGGACCGTGACGCCCTTGACCGCCACCTGGTTCATCTCCACCGCATCAAGCGTCCGGGCGAGCCGGGTCGCACCGATGAGGCGGCGGTTCGTCCAGGGGGTAGCCACGTCGGTGTTCGGGCTGACCACCGACCCCGCCAGCATCGAGGCGAGGTAGGTGCCGTCCACCAGCGTCTCCTCGTCCGTCCCATCTGCACGAGGCAGGGGGACGATCACGATGTCGGGGTAGACGAGGCGGAAACGGGTCCGCTGAACCGCCTGAGCTACGTTGCCGACCGACCGCACCGAGGTCCCCGCCGACACACCCGCGATGACGGTCCGCTCCGCCTGGTGGCGGATGTCGGACTGGATGTCCGCGTGCCGGGTGATGTACTGGAAGAACTCGGTGTTGTCGCCGCGAAGCGGAACGAGGATGTCCGGGAGGATGCCGCCCGTGAGCGGCCCCTCGAGTTCATCCACCGCATTGCGGTAGGCGGTGATGGACGCCGTGTCCGGGATCCCGTCGCCGTTCGTGTCGGTGTCCTTCTGCACCTGCTTGATGCCGACGAGGACCGCCCCGTTGAGGATGGCCAGGTAGGAGGCCAGCGACACCGGGTTGTCCGGCGAGATTTCACCGTAGATCGCCTCGATGGTGGCGAGCCGGGTGAACAGGGCCGTCTCGTAGTCCTGCTTCGTGTACTGGTACGACACGTAGTAGAGGTCGCCCGTGACCGGCTCGGCCCCACCCCGCTCGAAGGTCTCGACGATGGCCGAGTCCTCGGGCGTGATGTTGAAGGTGTTCGTCACGACCAGTTCCACACCGGGCAACGTGTTGACCGGCAGGTTCGAGTCGGTGGTGACCACCTTGCGGACCGTGAAGGTGAAGGACTCTCCGTCCGGGTAGTTCGACCCACCCTCACGGTCGAGGAGGGTGAACGTGAGACCCGTCACGAGGTCGCGGTAGGTCTGGCCCACCACGCCGTCCTGACCCGTTCCGTCGTTGGAGGGGTTGAGGACCGAGGTGTTGATGGTGCCGGACCCGTTCACGAAGTCGGACGAAGTGACCACGAAGCCGCTGATGCCGACCTCGCCAGCCCCACCATCACCCGCCACCACGCCGAGCCCCGTGCCCGGGAGGAGCACGCTGTCCGACGAGGCGGCGGCGAAGCCGATGCTCGAAGAGGTGCCCAGACCGGCCGTGCCCTGCGACTGGAGGTAGAGGTACTGAGCCCCGCCCTCGTCGTACTCCACCCAGGCCAGCGCCTCGGCCGCGAAGTAGGTCGCCACCGGAGCCGTCCAGCCGAGGAGAGACACGGCGACCGTGGCCGCTGCGTGACCCATGAGGGACGACGCCACCCGCTTCGGGGTGATCAACGTCCGCTCCGCCACGTCACCCTCGTTGAACCCGAGGACGTCGTTGGCGTTGCCGTTGCCGATGACGATCGTGGAGGTCGGAGCCTCCTGGTTCGACATGAGGCGGATGGCCGCGCCTTCCTGGCGGCAGATGGTGGCCGCCTGCGGAGCGGAGAATCCGGCGGCCACGAGGGCATCCCGGATCTGGTTGAGCACCGTGTTGGCGGTGCCCGCAGGCCCGAGCGGAACATCCGCCGAGCCGCCCGTGGCGATGGCCGTGCCACCCGCATCCGTGAACTCCACCGTGACGGGGACGTTGTTCACGGAGAACTTGAACACGTTGTTCTGCGGGTTCGTACCCCCGGCCGCGTAGAACGTGACCACGGGCTGGCCGTCGCGAGCGTCGCCGAAGGTGGCCGCAGGCACCTGGCCGTTGACGAAGCCAACCTCACCCCGGAGGGTGGCCCCGAGCACCGTACCGCGCCAGGCGGACTCGGCCGTCTCGAGGGCGGTGAGCCCCGTGAGCGTGTCTCCCGTCGAACCCTGCACGGTGATGCCCGTGTTGGCCAGGGTCGTGAAGGGGTACACGGTGCCGAAGCCGGGAACCACACGGCTGCGGAGGATCAGGCGGTCGTGGAGGAGGGCAGAGGTGTTGTCGCCCGTGACGGTGAACCGGCGGGCGATCGGCCCCTGGAGTACCTTCGTCTGGGAGCCGCCGGGAGCCGCATCCGTGTCGATGCCCGCGAGAATCGCGAAGTCCTGTGCGGCGGTGCCGTTGGTGATGAACTCCAGCACACCGGCCGCGTCACCCGTGGCCTTGGTGAGGCCGAACACGAGGTTCCCGTCGCCGTTGGCCGTGACCGTGACCGCGAGGCCCGCGAAGGGAGCGCCCAGGGTGCCGATCTGGGTGGCCATCGCGGTCTGGACCGCCGTGGCGAGCGTCGCCACCGAGGCGTAGGTGCCCGGAGCGATGGTGGCCGTCAGCGTGCCCGACAGGGTGGACACGTCGCCCGTGTAGTGGAACGAAAGCTGGTCGTACTCACCCGCCGTGATGACCACGGACGAGAGGAACTTGCCCGAGGCCGCCCACACCGCAGGGACCGTGTTGGCCGCCGTGTTGATGGCGGTCACGAAGGCCGCCAGCGTCTGAGCGGCACCCGTCGCGGCCGAAGCCGTGATGAGCGCCCCGTCCACGGTCAGGTTGACCCCGTTGTTGGTCGCGTCGACCTCGTAGGTGGTGTAGCCCGAGTCCGCCGCGTAGCTGATCTCGGCTCCGACCATCGTGGCCGTGACGCCCAGGTTGGCCGTACCCATCACACCCGACAGGTCGATACCAGCGGCACCGCCCGCCAGAGCCGCACCGTCCACGATGAGACGCATGCGGTCCGAGGCGTTCTGGATGAACACGTAGTCGCCCGCCCCGGGAACGGTGTAGGCCCCGAGCGTGGAGTCCACCGACCGGAAGGTGACGGTGACATCTTCCTCGACCGGCCCTTCGTAGTTCGTCGTGGTGAACGGAGTCTCGAACCGAACGTCGGGCTTCCGCTCCGACCCCGAGGGGAACTGGAGGGTGATGGAGGCGAGACCCGAGGACTTCACCCCGAACAGCGGGGTGTACAGCGACTCCCCGCTCTCGTTCGTGATGGAGTAGGTGCCCACACCCGACGGACCCGCCGTCTCGACGACGACCGAGTACTCCTGGTCAACCAGGGTGTTGTAGTAGAAGGTCGCGAACACCTGTGCGCCGACGGGCACCGAGTCCTTCAGGGTGAGGGTGCTCGAGGCCGAGTCCACCTTCGTGACCTCGACCGGCCCACGGGCGATGGCGTCCTGAACTCCGAAGCCCCAGTAGGCGATCACGAGGTCGGGACGATCGGTGGGGAGGTCGATGCGGTCGTTGCTGACCGTCTGGAACAGGCTCGAGCCGAGCGGGCTGTTGCGGCCGTTGCCCGTGGTCGGGACGAGCGGCAGCGAGAACTGGGTGCGGCTTTCCTTCGGGGGGATGACCGTGGTGTCCACGACCGCCGCACAGGGCTGCAAGTAGCCCTTGGTATCCACCAGGGTGGCCGACACCTGCGAGTCGTTGAAGTACTCGGAGCCGCTGGTGTGCTCACCCGCCCGGATGAGCACGGCGGTGCCCCACACGATCCGAGACGACCCGTCGGTGGGGTCGTTCCAGAGCACGAAGTCCACACCGTCCGTGTAGTCGGACCGGCCAGGCGTCACACCGCACTGAAGGATGTCGGTGACGTTGATGTGAGCGAGGTAGTCGAACGTGTCCTGCCAGGCGTTGAAGTAGTACTGGATGGTGACCACCGCCCCGGACTCGGGGGCGAAGGGGAGGGTCACCGCCCGGTTGGCTCCGTCCACCGCCGTCGGGATGACCTGCACCCCGTCGATCTTCACGGTCACGTCGGAGGGGTCGGTGGTCGTGATGCCGCCGTTGGTCCCGTCCACGATGGGTCCCTGGAAGGTGTAGAACACCTTGTTCCGGGCCGTGTAGTACCCGGAGGTGAACCCGAGGGTGGAGTTGGCCGTGCCCGTGCCGATGAGCAGGTTGCGCTCAGCGGTCAGGTAGAGCACCGTGTTGCCGAAGTTGTCTCCGGACGTGGTGGCCACCAGCGTCGTCGAAGCCGCCGTTGCAGCCGCGTTGATGAACGCGGCGACCTGAGCGGCGGTCCACGGCGTAGCCCCGGAGTCGGGGAGGGTCACGGTCACCGTCGTCTCGTCGTCCACAGTGACGACGAACGTGTCGTTGTCACCCGTGGTGACGGTGTAGTCCTCGCCGACCGCCCCGTAGATTTCCGCCCCAGCCTCGGTCACCTGGTCGGACACGGTGTCCGTGATGAGGGTGTCCGTGCGCTTGAAGAAGTAGGTGACCCGCACCTCGTCCCCAGCCTTGGGAGCCGTGGCGAGGGTGAGGATGCCCTTGGCCCCGTCCATCGCGATGACCACGATGGGCTGACCGTTGATCGTCACGGTCACCGACGACGCCTTGGTGGCCGTCGTGCCCGTGCCGTTCCCGTTGACGATCGGGTACTTGCGGGTCTGGATGCGGGTCAACTCACCGTCGAAGTCGCCCAGGGTGATCTGGCCCGACATCGAGATGCTGACCACCGCGCGACCCGTCTCGTCCTCCTGGACGATGCGCTGATCGACCGAAGCGGACGACCCGCGAACCATCTCGAGGTTGTTCTGGGTCAGGATCTCGGAGCCCGTCCCGATGAGGATGGGGAGCCGAAGGCCGTCCAGCAACCCCTGCGTCGGGTTCTCGTAGTTGGTCTTGGTGTAGACGCCGGGAGGGGCGTAGATGCCATTGGGGAAGGCCATGTTTCCATTCCTCGAAGCTGATGGGCTCTTGGCACATCCACCGTCATAGGCAGTTCACCGTGACCCCTCGGGGTCAGGCAGAATCCTGTGGCAGTAGGTGAGTCGCGAACCCTCCGCTTGCAACCGCGTTGTTCCGAACGAGCCGTTAGTCCGTCTGATCCGAGTTCATCGATCCGGTCATGTCCCTCGAGCGAGGGGAGCCACGAAAGTCTGGTCTGGGTTCGGTCGAGTCTCGGTTCGGTCGGGTCTGGGTCTATCGGTGCGGCCCGTCGGGTCGCGGTTGCAGGCGAGTGCTTCTAGCCCTCGGCCTTCTTGGAACTCTGAACACTGGCTTCGACAGCCTTCTGGGCCTGTCGGAACAGTTCCCGCCCCTGGTTGGCGGCGGTGCGCTCGGACTCGGTGATGGTCCGGTAGCCACCCTCGGTGGTGCGGGTGAGATGATCGCGGGTCACCAGTTGCCCGGATTTCCGCGCGTCCTGGACCACGCCATCCTTGTGCTTGGCACGATCGCCGATGAGCTTCCACCGCTGCTCGGCATCGCGACCGATCACCTGGTCGGCGCTGTAGTCGATGGCGTGAACGCCCGTGTTCTGTGGACGAGGGCCGCCCACCACCTTGTGGGCGAACGTGTGGTTCACAGCCGAAACGAGCTTTCGAGCCCCATCCACCCCGCACTCGGGGCACGCCGTTGAAGCGTCGGACTCCGCCATCTTCCGCATCTTCTCGAAGCGGAGGCCGCAGTCGCTGCACTCGTACTCGTAGATCGGCACCAGCCTCTCCTACTACAGGGGAGGTTTATAGACCGACCACCGGAGACCCCTGTGGCCCCACCGTACCGGCGTACCTACTTGATCGTCTCGAAAGTCGCCGTCTTGCCGCTGAAGAACGGATCGTCGAAGCTCTGAAGCCCAAGGCTTTCAAGCACCTGGATGTTCGAGACCGCACCCGCTTCGAGAAGCTGGTCGTTGGTCATGGCCGCCACTTCGGCGATCTGCTCCTGGGTCAACGGGACCACACGGCGGATGGTGGCCGACAGCGGGACATGGATGGCCCAGTCCGTCTGGGTCTGGACGGAGAAGCTGGCGTTGTAGAAGTAGTCGTCGGCTGTCTCGTCGTAGATTTCCTCGGTCTCCCCGCCCATGGAGACAGCGGTGATCTCGATGCCCTCCGTCGAGAGCCGGTTTCGCGCCACGCCCCACAGGTACATCACAGTGGCATCCGTGATCTCCTGCTGTGCATAGGGGTCGCGGGCCACGATGTCGAAGTCCAAGGAGATGTCCCACTTCCCACCGTACTCGAGGGCCGTGGGCTGACGACGACTGGACACGACCACCGCGACGACATCGCCCTTCTGGACTCGACGGCCGAAGGCCAGCACACAGCCTGGGATGGCCATCTTGTGTGCGAAGTTCTCCTGGATCTTCCAGGGACCTGTGGACTCCCCCGGATACCGATAGTCCACCATGAGGTAGCTGCCGGACTCGAGCGGGACGGTGAGGACGATCTCCCCCGTGGAGGGAGACTCGATGTAGTTGACGCCCCGCACGAGGGGGATGGACCCTGGCATCTCGAACACACGGGTTGAGCCCGCATGGAACGGGTTCGACACCATCCAGGTGAAGTCGTTGACCTTGGTGGCGGTCTCGTTCGTGATCTCGAGGAGCGGGTCCACCATGAACTCGAAGCTCGGCTCGACGTTGTAGGGCGGGGATGGCTCAGCCGCCTCGGTGACCTCGATGAAGTAGATGCCTGGCGGCGAAGGGAACACACCTCCGTTGTTCCGAATCGCCACCGCGTCCTCACGCACCCACTCGACCGACAGACCCGGCTTGTCCTTGTACCGGGCCAGCATCACGTAGGACTGCACGACCCCGAGGTAGTTGTCCGCCGAAAGCTGAACGTGGTTGGCCGAGGAGGTCTTGAGGATGATCCCGTAGGAAGGCCGCTCACGAAACGAGTACTTCCCCTGAATGTGCTCCACGAGGTCGCGGTACTTCGGGTGGTACTGCCAGAACCGCCGAAGCTCCAGGATGAACCGCCGTTTGGTGGCCTCGGTGAGGAAGTAGTACATGGGTCACGCCTCAGCCTTGACGTTCTCGGCCATGTAGGTCGAGATGGCGGACTCCAGCCGATCACGAAGTGCGATCAGGTCAGAGAGGGGCACCTTCTGCATGGACTCCAAGAAGCCCGCCGGGGTCACGATGATTGTGGCGTCCCCGTGCATGTTGGCGGACAACACGTCGCGGATCACGTCCATCTCCTCGGGCTCCATCCCCGGTCGAACCGTCACCCACACCACGTCCCCGTCTCGAACGCGGTGAAGCACTTCCAACGACACCAGGTTGGTCATCGTTCGTCTCGAGGTTGCTTCCGATCCCAGCAGTACAGCAAGACCTCGGCATCGGTCGACCGCACAACCTCGGGGGGTGGAAGCTCGGTTTGACGGCGCTTCAGCAACTCCACCAAGCGGTACGTCTGAATGATGTCCGAAGGTGGATCGAACGTGATGCGGGGGCCCGACGGTCTCATTCCTCGTGCTCCTGCATGGCCTGGAGCAAGAGCCCCTGTGCCACCGCATTGAGGGGTTCCTTGGAGTGACGGACTTCGCTGATCTCGATGGGGAACCGCTTCCGCTTCCGCTCGAACACCTGCTCGAAGAACTCCTTGAACCCGCCAGCCAGGCTCGTCCCACCGGAGATGACGAGCGGGATGGGCTTCGGAAGCGCGAACTGACCCTTGACCCGGGCGAACTGGGCCGCCACATGGTCGAGGCCGTACTCGATGAGGTTCTTGTAGTAGAGGGCCAACGCCTCTTCCTCACGCCCCTTCGGCTTCAGGAGGTCGATGCCCTTCTCCTTCAGGGAGCACATCCGGGCCTGGGTCGAACCGACAGCCTTGGCGGCTCCGGCGTCAATCCAGTCCCCGCCACGGGCGACGGAGAAGGAGAGGCCCTCGATGGTGTTGATCGCGAGGGCGCAGTTGGTCATGCCCGAACCGTAGGAGAAGCTCAGCCCCGAGAACCCATCCTTCGCCGTCTCGGCGTAGATGATCGCCATGGCCTCGTTGCTTGGGATGGCGTCGTACCCACACTCGGTGACGATCCGCTCGAGAACGCCCTGGTGGTAGATGATGTCCCGGTCAGGAGCATCCACCGGAGCAGCCGGTACGGAGAAGCAGCACACCTCGCCCTTCTCGGCGGGCTCTCCGAGCACATGCTTGATGAGGAGGCCCAACACCTCGAGGGCGTCGATCTCACCCGCCGCGAGAAGACCCGCCGCCAGGGGCCGCCGAGGCTCCTGGCCGAACATGGAGGCCATCTCCAGGGCCGCATCCCCCAGAACGAGCACCTCGTCCCCGCGCTCGACGTAGTTCACGCCCGACAACTTGAGCATCTTCTTGGAGTTCGGGGGCAGGTCGAGGAAGGAGTCCCGCATCCGACGAGTCTCGATCCCCTTCGAGGTCCGGCGGGCGGAGACGATGTTCATCGTCCCACAGTCGAGGCCCACACCAAGCTGCTTCTTCGCGTCCGCCATGAACTACTCCTGCTTCTTTCGAGAGCGGCTTCGAGCGACCTTGAGGGCCGCCGCCGCATCAGCAACCCCATCACTAGAGGAGGTTGCTGCGGGGATCTCAATCGCCCCCTTGGTCTCGGTCGGGACGATACCCGACGGAATGAACATGGGCTCGTCCGCAGCCTTGGGAGCACGCGGTCCAGGAGCCGCCCCGGAGGGTGCGGACCCCAGAGCCGCCCGCACAGCCTCCACGATGGCGGCGGTGTCCACCGAGGTCACGTTCACGGTGGGGGTGGCGGGAGCGGCAGACCGGAGGGCCTGTTGAAGCTCCTCACGGATGATGTCGCGGATGTCGCGGAGGGACTCCCCCACCTCGCGACGTGCGATTTCCTTGGCCTGCCGCTCGATCTCGTCTCGGGACACGACGGGCTCCGGGGTCGGGAAAGTTCGAGCCTTCCGCTTCAGCCACGGTGGAGCAGGAGCTTTACTCACCTCGCACCTCGAGCCCCACCGTACCTCCACAGCGCGAACTTTCATGGCGAGACGAAGTTCTTCGCTTCCGCGAGCCTTGGCTTCAGGGACGTAGACCACCTGACCCATCGTGAGCACAAGGCCCAGGTCGGGGATGCGGTAGTCCGCGCACAAGCACTTGATCTGGGCTTCCATCATCGCAACAGGTCCGCCGACAACACAGCCTTCCGGGCCTCCTCCGCGAGAATGCTCATGGCCTGTTCCCGCCCCTTGCGGATCCCGCGCTGGATGAAGGTGTGCCGGGCGAACCCGGGGTGAATCCAGGCGTGGCCCAAGTTCAGGGGGGCCATGCGGAAGATGACCTGGCCGGTCTTGTCGATGATGGGCACCACGTTGACTCCGTTCTGCTGCGTGAGCCAGTCCATGCGGAACGGATCACGCCCCTCGGTGATCTGCTTGATGAAGGGCCACGAGGACACCACCTCGAGGGTGCTCTTGCCCACGAGACGGTAGGAGAAAGACTTGAAGAAGTCCTCGGTGTCGGGAAGCCCCACCGGAGCCTTGGGGAGCTTCCGCTGCTTCGCGAAGTCCTTCCGAGCCTCGGTGACAACCGAATCGACGAGGATCTTGCCGATCCGATGGAACACTTCACGTTCCATCGGGATGGGCTTTCCAGCCATCCGAGACATGGGCTTGCCGTAGATGCCGCCGACTGGCTTCAACATGCCTTCACCCTACCTGCTCCTCTTCGGAAGCGTGGAAAGGTTCACTTCTTCCTGTCCACCAGCGGAACAACAAGGTGGACATGGAATCCGCTATGAACAAACCATCGGGGCAGACAAGTCGGAACGTGCCCGGAGCCTGTAGCTCTCGGTCTCGCATGAGAACGGACAACGCCTTGGGCCACATCTCCGACATGACCCGACTCCCACACAAGATGCGGGGTTGACCATCGGCCATGACACCCAACACCTGATGGCCTCGTGTGAACAGCGACATCCCCCGTCGTGCGGCGAGAACGCTGGCCTTCTCCTTGGCGCGCTGAGTGTCCATGCGTTCTCTCCAAGAGCCACTAGTATTCGATGTTTTCCCACACGCGCGTCCGGCCACGGACCTCGCGTTCGTCAGGGATGGACTCCTTCTCGGTCGCCAGCGGGACCACCTGGTTGTCGAACCCGACGGGGTACGGCGGCACCTGGGGATCACAGCCCGGCCGGGTCTGGGGCCACGGCAGATCCTTGATGCCATCCACAGGGATCCGGTAGCGGATGTCCTGTTCGTCGAGGTAACCGATGTTGAAGTGCTGCTGGAGTGGAAGACCCCGGCTGGCGGGACGGCGAACCGCACCGATCGAGTACCGTTCGTTCGTCTGCTTCACGATGAAGTCGCGCTGGGTGATGGCGGGGCTGGGTCCTGTCCACACCTCGTAGGCGTGCTCGAGCCGTCGCCCGTTGGGCGTCTGTGTCACCCGCCGTTCAGCATCATCCGGGGCGATGATGATGTCGATCGGGCCGTCGTACCCACCGACCCACCCGGTGCCGAAACACGTCGCACACCGGTTGGAGGGCTGCTGGTTGTACTCCAGCGTCCGCTCATCCACCCGACAAGGGCAGGGGATGCCGCTCACCTTCTGCTTGAACAGCTTCACCCGCTCCCCACCTTGCTGGAGAATCCAGGTGTTTCGCCGCACAGCCTCCCTCCAGATGTAGTCGTAGGATTCCACCATCGCGACCGACATGGGCGGCGAGTAGCCGAGGGGTGTCTCGATGTAGCCAGAGGGGCTGGTCGGATCGAGCGCGACCGTGGTGAGCCGGTAGAAGATTTGCGTGGTTCGCTCGAGGTTGGTCTTCACCAAGTTCTGGTTGTACCAGTAGGTGACGGTGACCTCGGACGTGCCGTCGGCCTTCGGGAGCAAGGGCGGGATGGTGCGCTCCCGCGCCAGGTCCCAGGCGGGCTGGTTGATGAGCGTGATCTCACCGTTGGGGCCGAACACGTCATCAACAGGGACTTCCACCCCGTCGATCTTCACGATCACGTCGGATGGTGAGTTCGCGTGGGTGGCGACCATGTAGTTGGCGTGGCCCCGAGGCGGAGTCTCCGTTGCCTTCACGATGGGGCAGAAGATCGTCCGAAACGTCCACTTGTAGTCGTTCGACGAGTCTCCCTTGGACACCCAGGCCGCATTCCACTGGACCACCTCGTTCTCGATGAGGATGTTGTCCGTGAAGTCGCGGTAGCACAGGCTCCCGATCGGGAACTTGTTGACCCGGATGTACGGCCCGCGCTCCCCGTTGTCCGAGCGGTAGATGTTCACCCCGACGATCTGCCAGCGGGAGTTGTTCTTCCCCAGGCACGTCATCGGATCGCCCTCGCCCCCCTCGAGGGACGTGCCCGAGAGGTGGAGGAACGCGGAGGTCGTGGACAAGAGGATGGCGTTGCCCGACTCCCCGATCAAAGACGCCCGGATGCTGACCACCCCGTCGCCAGGCACGGCCGTCACGTAGGTCATGCTGTTGCTGGGGTCGTTGATGGCGTTCGCGAGAGAGGTGGCCGTGTCCGTGACGGTCGGCCCCACCCCGAAGTTCAAACCCCCAGAAGCACGAGGAGGGGCGACAGCCTTCAGGGTCACGATGCCGATGGAGATGGTGTCACCGTCCGCACCGCCAGACAACGTCGCCCCAGAGGCCACGACCTGGGCCACAGAGGAACTGATGGCGATGCCGTCGCCGTCCACGCCCGACTCGATGGCGGTGATGGTGACGACCGCCCCCGAGGACGTGGCGGTGACCGAGCCCACCATGGCCAACGTCCCCGTGTTGATGGCGGAGACGATGGAGGCCGCGATCTGTGTGGGCGTTCCGGAACTGTCGAACGTGTCGCTGCCAGGAACAGGCGGCCCGATGACCGACGTGAGGATGATCGTGTCCACAACGAGGGTCTGGCCCGCAGCGAACGACGCGGACACGGTGAAGGTGCCGCTCGAGTTGACCCACACCTCGGGGTCACCGAGGACGGTGACCTCAGCCGTGGCCGCAGCCAGGACTTGCGTGGCCCCTGTGTTCAGGGTGGCCGGGTCGTCCCAGCGGATGTCGAGAGCCCCAACGAACAGAGGGCTGACGACCATGGCGTTCGCGGGAGGCCACGGGAACTCACCGGGGAGCACTTGCCAGCCTGTGTCGGCCATTCTCCCCTCCGGGATGTCCCGTTAGGAAGGGTTCGGCGAGGCGGGGCCCCGCCGAACCTTCCCTTCCGGGGACACATGCCAGGTTTCGCCCTGGGGGATGTTGAGGCGCTTGGCGGCTCCCTGCAACACCCCCTGGGCCTGTGCTTCGTACTGCGCGAGACGCGCAAGAAGCTGTGACTTCCGCACTTCGTAGGACCCAATCTCCCGCACGATGGTGTCGGAAGCCGAGCGAAGCCCCTCGAGTGCCCGCATCTCGCCGACGGTGAGTTCCCCCACATCCTCGGTCGCGGTGTTCGGGTTGTCGTTCGTGGGCTCGCTGCTCATGGGTCACACCTTGGAATCAGAGGGAAGCGCCCAGGTCGGCGGCCAACTCGGCCTGCCACCCGCCGGGACGCTTGCCCACGATACCGATGTAGTAGACCTGGCCCTTGTTCGGGCTCATCGTCCGGGGACGGCCACCGCGCTGCTGCGACCACATCATGAAGTACGGGTCGTTCGACTTCGACATCTTCCAGTTCGGGACGAAGCCGGAGAAGTAGTTCGGCGACCGATCCTCGCCAGCGGACATGCCGTTCTCGACGTAGGTGCGGAGCACCTCGACGGCGACCTGCGCGGGCTTCCGCTCGTTGGCCGGGAGGTAGACCACCTCGATGTGCTTCATCGTGCCCTGGTCCTCCATCATCGAGGCCCGGTACACGCCTGAAGCCTTCCCCGAGTTGACGCCACCCGGAACGCGGAGAAGGCCGCCCGCCTGGATCTGGATCACGATGTCGTCCCCATCGACATCCGTGATGGTGCCCCGCTTGAGGTGGTAGGGCTCGAGGAGATCCTTGAGGTCGCTGGGGGCGTTGTTGGCCTGGATCTCGACCAGTTCACCCTTGGCGAGGGGCTTGCCCCGCTTGGACTCGCCCGCATCCACCGCCTGCTCGACGCCGTGGCGCTCGAGGAAAGCCACCACCCGGTCGGTCGGGATGGCGTGCTGGGTCTTGAGCGCCCAGGTCACGAAGTCCGCCGTGTCCTTGGCCGCCGTCTTGTCCGTGGCCGTCAGAAGCGGGAGCAAGTGGGGCCGGAGTGACGGATTCGAGTGAGCCAACCGGATGATCTGCTTGCGGAGCGACATGTTGAACCTCGGATCAAGAGGGGGGAAGCCTTCACCCCCTCTTCGCGTATAGACAGAGCAACGAACCCGGAGAACACATGGCGCTGTCCAAGACAGAGACCGACTTCATCGAGCAATACGCCCGAGTCCACCTGGTGGAGTGGTGCTGTCAGACCATCGAGCACGGGTCCATCGTCGATGTCGGTGCAGCGGGCGAGACCAAGGCCCAGAAGAACATCGCCGAGAAGTGCCTCGACTTCGCTCTCGAGAAGGGGTGGGTGGGCAAATCCGACCCGAAGAAGGTACTCGCCAAGGGCTTCTCGACGGGCGCGGCCTTCCTGAAGCGTTGACCTACGGGAGAGGGGCCGCAGCCGCCGCGTCGGGAACCGGTGTGGGGTTCGCGGGAGGAGGCTCGGCGGGGAGTGGGGGCAGACCCTTCTCGGCTCGGAGCTTGTTGACAATCACGAGTAGCTCGTCGTTGATTTCGTCCACCTGTTGCTCTTGCTGGGCGGTCTGGGTCTGGACCTTCGCTGCCTGTTGCTGAAGAAGGTCCGCCGGAGAGGGCGTGTCCGAAGTGGGGGTCGGCTCCGGTGGAAGGGGAGGCGGGACCGGCTCGGGAGCAACGGGAGGCACCGGCACCGGAGCGGGCTCGGGCTTCGGTGCGGGAGGCGGAGGAGGAACGTCTGTCTCTCCATCGCCCTCTGGGTCTGCCACCCCGTCCGCATCCGCATCCGCGAACACCTCGAGTTCAGGGACGATGCCCGGCGAGGACACGATGTCCACGGGCACGATGACGGGGGTGGGCGGAACACCTGTGAAGGCGGGTTCGGCGGGAAGGGCGAGGACCATCACGTCAGGAGAGGCGTGCGGACGGGCCTCTTCACCACCACACCCCCACAACACCAGGAGCGACCACGCGCGCATCAGTTCCCCCCGAGCAGGCTCTTGATCTGGTCGAGCCGTGCGTTGGCGGTGTCCACCTTCCCCTCGACTCGCGCCTGCTGGATGGCAAGGGCCTGAAGCTCATCCCGGAGCTTCTCGACCTTGGCCTGTTCGGCTCGAAGGGTCTGAACCTCACCTTGGAGGTTCTCGATCCGCTCGGTCTGAAGGGCGTTGTCGATGGAGAGGTTCACGATCCACAACGCCAACGGCACCACCGCGATCGTGATCACGTCCTTCCCGATCTCGAACACGCGGGAGAGCGGGACGCCCGAACTATGCCCCGACGGGGGGTTCGGCGCGGGATCTTGCGTGGGGGGTGTAGTCGGCGGCATGTTCGCTCCCAGCTTCACTTCCACACAGGTATAGGACGCTCACCGGAGAAATTTCTTACGGCCTCCTTGACGCCCTTCGGGACAGGGGGTAGCTTCAAGTCACCATGAACTTCGCCTTCGCCAACTCCAGCCTGCTTGCGTCAAGCGACGCCGCGACGATCCTGTCGTCGTGGTCCAGCTTGTATCTGCTTGCTTGCGCCGGAGGAGGCGTCTGAGTCTGTAGACCACCAGGTCGAAGTGACTCCGAAACCCCCTCCGGCTCCCAGCCGGAGGGGGTTTCGGCGTTTCGGGCTCTCGCTTCTTTGACATCGCTGGTCAGAATGATCTCGGGGACCGACCTCGCCACAGGTTGGTCCCACCGGGTCGGGGTGCTCTCCCAAGGGCATCCCGACCTTCATGGGCTCGTGGCTGGAACTGGTATACACGTCCGACTCAAAATCGGATGCCGAAAGGTGTGCGGGTTCGAATCCCGCCGAGCCCACCATCTGGGAGAGTGTCGTGCTGTTGGTAAGCCGTCCCCGGCTGTAACCCGGGTGCCTTCGGGCTTCGGGGGTTCGATTCCCTCCTCTCCCACCATCTTGCGCGAGTGGCGGAACTGGCAGACGCGCCGGACTTAGGATCCGGTGCCCTCGGGCGTGCGGGTTCAACTCCCGCTTCGCGCACCACCTTGGGACAGCGGCAGAGTGAGAGAGCTGCGGCGGGCTGTAAACCCGTTCTCTTCGGAGTGAGGGGGTGCGAATCCCTCCTGTCCCACCATCTTGGAGGCGTTACCCTAGCGGCCAAGGGACCTGCTTGGAAAGCAGGCAGGGTGCGAAAGTGCCCCCGCGAGTTCGAGTCTCGCCGCCTCCGCCATCTTGTTCGTCGATCCCACGCACTACCCCTCGCGAGAGGGATGTGAGGAAGTTCAGGACACCATTGCTGAAGGAAGGAGCCTTCCTCACGGGAGGCGCTTGCACTTCCGAGGGTGCAACGCAAACAGGTCGGAGCGGGTGAGCAACGCGATGATGACCGGGTAGCGGCCAATAGAGGAATGTGGGGGTTGAAACAGAATCCTGGCTACGAACGAACAAGAACATGCGGGTGTGCTGAAGCTAGTAGACAGCATCGGTTGAGAGCCGGTGGTCCGAAAGGACGGGCAGGTGCAAGTCCTGTCACCCGCACCATCATCGGGACGTGGCGGATTTTGGTAGACGCGCCAGGCTCAGAACCTGGTGGGCGAAAGCTCGGGTGGGTTCGACTCCCATCGTCCCGACCATCTATGCGGATGTGGTGGAATGGCAGACACGCCAGCTTGAGGGGCTGGTGCCGCAAGGCGTGAAGGTTCGACTCCTTTCATCCGCACCATCACCCAGGACCAGCCTCCTCCCGTAGGGCGGGAGCCTTGGGCTTCTCGTCCTCCCTTGGGGGGATTGGCTCGACCAGACGAGAGAAGCCTCCTGTCGGCAAGGGTGTTCATCTTGCGTTGAAACATCTTGGGCGAGTGGCGAAATGGTAGACGCACCGGTCTTGTAAAACCGGCCTTAAAAGGCAATCCGGCTTCACACCTCTCCCCCTCATCGGGGAACACCGTGGATCCCACAAGCATCTTCGCAAGAAGATTCCAGGTTCGAGTCCTGGCTCGCCCACCTTCTCTGGGGAAGTAGCCTAATAGTCAGGCAGCCGAATGAAAATCGGTCCCGAAAGGGTCAAATAGCACGCCCACTCGTCTCTCCGCCGTGGGAGACACCTCGATGTGCTTACACGCTTATGTAGGTGCAACTCCTACCTTCCCCACCTTTCAACGGGAAACACGCCGGATGGCCCGGCACTTACGTCCAAAGTAAGCATCCCGCCCTCACCCTCTCCCTCCTCCCCTCACGGGTCGGGAGGGAACCAACGTGGGCGCACAAGCATCGTGGTTCGAATCCACGGTTTCCCGCCATCTTGTAGGGAGCGTACAGGGTACGGACAGGTCTCCAAAGCCAGTCTTGCAGAGTTCGAGTCTCTGGCTCCCTGCCACTTCGTCATAGGGTGCGTGCCAGCGCACAGTTGGGACTCCAAATCCCGACCCGCCGGGGGCAGCACCCGGGCACCCTGCCACTCAGCGGACACGACCCGTCCAGGTACCAAACGACCCGGCCTCCCGAGCGGCGCGCATCCCTGGTGCCACAAGGAGCCACGCCTCGTAGGGCATGTCCTTCCTCGTGTAGTTGCAGCGGATACAGGCTGGAACGACGTTCGACTTGAGGTGTCCCTTCTCGTTGTCAATCCGGTCGAGGGTCATCCGAAGCTCGGTTTCGCCACAGTAAGAGCATCCGTCCTTGATGACCTCCCGGATGAACTCTCGGTCTAGGTCGTTCTCAAGACCGTGTTTCTTGTCTTTCTTACGAGAGTCGGCGCAAATCCAACGGTCTACGTGCTCACCCCGTGCTCGCGAGGCTTTGGTTTTGGCGGCATGGGCTTTGCCCGAAACCCCGTAGTTTCGATGATTCTTAGTCTTGGTCTGCTGAGCTTTCCGATCCCAACAGGGTTTACAGCTTGACCGGAAATACTGCGCCCCATTTCGGTAGAAACAGGATGTGTCTTTCACTTCACCACAGGTGCGACAGATTTTTGTAGGCATGACTTTGGCAGGTATAGGTCGACTATCGTCCGCACCTGCCATCAGCCCGGCCGCCTTGGGTAGGTCGGGTGGCCCCCCGACGGGATGTAGTCCCCCGGGACATCCGATGACGCTCCCCGCCCAGGGAGACGAGGGTGAACTCGGCGTCCTACTGTCCACCTGTCGGGAGGGCTCGCTTCGGAGGCGTGGCAGAGTCCGGTTTATTGCAGCGGTCTTGAAAACCGCAGGTGCCCGAAAGGGACCCGGGGGTTCGAATCCCTCCGCCTCCGCCAT
>ERZ1066135.619-NODE-619-length-17400-cov-6.537273_pt1 | contig 17400 bp, 10 predicted proteins | sample MGYA00382782_ERZ1066135 | MGnify/ENA primary metagenome ERZ1066135 (study PRJEB33369, sample SAMEA5778365) | biofilm metagenome | biome: Industrial cooling water; feature: Water cooling tower basin; material: Biofilm | place: United Arab Emirates | collected...
CGCCGTCGTTCACGCCTTCGAGCAAGGTCCACTGCACCTGGAGCGGCCACGTGATCGCATCGGCGTACTCCAGCGCGAGTTCGAGCACCTCGCGCGGCTCCAGGCGCGGCGCACGCGGCAGGAGCTCGCGCCGCAGCTGCGCGCGTGTGGTGTGCAGCGAGAGCGCCAGCGCCGGCCGCACGGCGTGCGTGCGCAGCGCGGCGATCGCCTCGCGCTCGCCGACGGTCGAGAACACCAGGTGCTTGTGGGCGAGGCCGCCCTCCGTTCCCAGGTAACGCAGCGCCGCGAGCACGTGTTCGAGGTTGTGCGCGGGTTCGCCCATGCCCATCAGCACGACGCGGCGCACCTCGGCGCGCGCCCGGGCCAGGGCGACCTGCGCGAGCATCTCGGCGCTGGTCACCTGCCGCAGCAGGCCGCCTTCGCCGGTCTTGCAGAACACGCACCCGACGGCGCAGCCGACCTGCGTGGAGATGCACAGCCCGGCCCGGGCGAGCAGCACGGCCTCGACGGACGCTCCATCGGCCAGCGCGATCAACAGGCGCGTGGCGCCGTCGCTGGAGGGGTGCTCGGAGCGCACGCTGGCGAGCCCGTCGAGCCGGCGCCGCAGCTCCGGCAGGGCCGCCAGGAGCCGTTTGGAGGCCGGAAAGCCGCGCACCTCGAGGGCCAGTTCGCGGCCCTTCAGCCAGCGCTGCAGCAGGGCGCGGAGCTGCTCCGGGCGGGCGCCGTTCTCGCGGGCGAACTCCAGGATCGGATCGAGCATCCCTACCACGGTAACCCCGGCCGGGCGTGTGGCACGCGCACGCACGTTCAGTTGCATGCGTTGCAAGGTCGAAAAGACCCTGTCCCGATGTCGCCCGACTGGCCCGCCCCGCCCCACTTCGATGTCGTTTTCGTCACCGGCGCCGCGCCGCGGGCGCAGGCGCTGGCGGAGCGGCTATCCGCCGCCGGGGCGGCGGTGCGCTGGTGTCGCGAGGCGGCGGATGCCTCGGCGCACGCAGGCGCGGCCGTCGTCGTCGAGCTGACGCAACTGCCCGGTGAGCCGGGCGAGCTGCCGGCCTGGCTCGACGCCTGGCGCGCCGCATGCGGGGGACCGCTGCTGGTGCTCGGGACGGGCGCGGATGAAGCCCGCGAGTTCGCGCTCGCCACGGCCGCCGGGGCGAGCGATTACGTGGCCGCGCGCGAGCCGCTCGAACTCAGCGTCGAACGCGTGCGCGCGGCGCTCGTGCGCCACACCGCGCTCGCTGTCGCACTCAGGTCTGGCGACGCCGGCCAGCTCGTCGGCGCCGAAGGCATCTGCGGCATGTTGCGCGCCGCAGCCGAGCGGTCGCGCTGGAGCGGGAGCGCGCTCGGCGTGCTGTGCTTCGATCTCGACCCCGTGCGTCAGTTGATGGGCTCGTTGCCCGTCGCGCAGGCCGAGGCCTGGCTGGTGCGCTTGGGGGAGCGTCTGCGCAGCGCCTGTCGGTCGGACGATCGACTCGCGCGGCTGCGCAGCGCACGCGGGCGCGACAGCGTGAGTCGCACGAGCCGCGGCGAGTTCGTGCTCCTGCTCGAGGGACGTTTCGACGAGGCGCGCCTGCTCGCCCTGGCGCGCAGGCTCGCGGCCGTGGTGCGCGAGCCGCTCGACGTGGGCGGACACACGTTGGCGGCCTCGTGCTACGTGGGCGCCGCGCTGTGGTCGGCGGATGCGCCAGCCGAACAGTTGCTCGAACACGCGCGTGCGGCGGCCTTCGCGGCGCGGCGCGCTGGACTGGGCGCCTCCGTGTTCTTCGACGCCACTCTCAAGGAGCGCTCGGTGGCGCGCGCCGAGCTCGAATCGGCGCTGCGCGGAGCGCTCGAACGCGGCGAGTTCGAGTTGCACTACCAGCCGCGGATGTGCGTGGCGAGTGGCCGCACGCTGGGGTTCGAGGCGCTGCTGCGCTGGCAGTTGCCCGGTCGCGGACTGGTCTCGCCCGCCGAGTTCATTCCGATCGCCGAGGAGACCGGCCTGATCGTCCCACTCGGGCGTTGGGTGCTGGGCGAGGCCTGTGCGCAGGCCGCGCGTTGGCAGGCGCAGGGCTTCGAGCCCACGCACATGGCCGTCAACCTCTCGCCGCTGCAGTTCCGCGATCCGCGCCTCTTCGCGGACGTCGAAGCCGCGCTGCGGCGCTCGCAGCTCGATCCGCGCTGGCTCGAGCTGGAGCTGACCGAGTCGAGCCTGATGCACGATGTCGACGCGGTGAGCGCGGCTCTGCAGCGCTTCAAGGCGCTGGGCATCACGATCTCGATCGACGACTTCGGCACGGGCTACTCTTCGCTCGCGTACCTGCGCCGCCTGCCGATCGACGCGCTCAAGATCGACCGTTCGTTCCTGCGCGAGGTGACGCGCGAGCCCGACGACGCCTCGATCGCGACCGCGATCGTGCTGCTCGCCAAGTGCCTGCGCCTGCGCGTCGTGGCCGAAGGCGTGGAAACGCCGGGCCAACTTGCGTTCCTGCGCATCCTCAAATGCGACGAAGCGCAGGGTTACCTGTTCGCACGGCCCGCGCCGGCGAGCGAGTGCGAACGCTGGCTGACGCGCGCGGGCGAGGCGCCGCTGGAACGCAGCGCCGCCGCGTGAGGCGCGCTACTTCGCTTCGGTGATGTCGATCATGCGCTGCAGCGCCGCGCGCGCGTGGCGCACGAGCACCGCGCGTTCGCTGTCCTGCTTGCGGTCGAGCGCGCCGCTGTGTTCGTCGACGACGTCGCCCGCGTAGACGCGGTTGATCGCCGGCGCCTTGCCCTGCCGCAGCAAATCGAGCAACCCCGCCAGGTGCGGCGGGTCGTTGCGGCTCATCGTCGCGCAGCCGCAGCCCATGGAGTGGAACGCCGGGTCGGGGATGTCGGCGAGGTGCACGACCTCGACGCCGCGCTGGCGGCCTTGTTCGCGCGCGTTCTTGACGAAGTGTCCCTCGGTGCCGATGGCGAGCTTCGCGCCCGGCGCGGCCTTCATCACCGCCTCCCACAGGAAGTTCGTCGAGCCGCTGCCATCGGCGGCCTGCACGACCTCGAGCTTGGATTCGGGGTGCACGAGCACCGTGTAGCCGCGCGCTCGCCAGTAGTCGACCTGCGCGGGAGAGAACACCGTGTGCACGCCGCAGTAGCTGCCCCACAGGATCATCTCGGCGCGGTCGAGCGAGGCCAGTCCGCCTTCGATGGACTTGTCGCTCAACTTGATCGCGCCGCGCGCGACCTGCGGATCGGGCAGCGCGACGACCTTCGAGAGGTCCATGCCGAGCTTGTACGCCGTGTTGCGTCCCAGGTGCTGGTCGGGCACGAAGAGGATCTTCTTGCCTTGCCGGCGCGCCCACTCGACGACCTTGGGCGCGTTCGAACTCGTGCACACGGCGCCGCCGGTGCGGCCCGCGAGCGCCTTGATGCGCCCGCCGGTGTTCATGTACGCGATCACCGTGAGGTCGTCGCCGTAGCGCTCGATCAACTGCTCGGCGACCGGCTCGACCATGTAGTCCTTGGCGAGCATCTCCATCGTGCAACCCGCCTTGGGGTTGGTGATCCACACCGACTGATCGGGGTTGGCGAGGATCGCGATCGACTCGGCCATGAAGTGCACGGCGGACTCGACGATGACCTTCTTGTTCGGATTGCGCGCGGCCTGCAGCGCGAGCTGGTAGCTGTCCGACACCGCGCCGCCGTAACGTTCGACGAGCTTCACGATCTCGCCGCCCATGTAGAAGTGCGCGACGAGCAGCAGCGAGTCGCCGAAGTGCTCCAGCGCCGGCCCGGCGTACTTGTCGAGCCAGGGCAACACGGTGCCCGGCTTGCGGTCGGGCAAGCGCATGTACTCCTCTGCGTAGGGCTTGAACTCCGCCTGGTACCAGTCGAGCGGCAGATCGGTCTGGCAGATGTTGATGTCCGGATCGAGGCGGATGCCGGAGCTGGCGGGCGGCAGGGGAGCGGTGTGCACGGGTGTGGTCGTAAGAGATGACGGAAGTGTTGGCTTCGAGCTGGAGTTGGCGTCCCGAGCGCGCCGAAGGTGCGCCTTGTGCGCGCGCCCGGTCGCTTCGCGGCGGCGCTCGTTTGGCGCTTCGTCGTCTCCAAACTAGCATGCGGCGCGCGAGAAGCCCTGCGCCGCGCCCATGTCCGCTTTTCACCGCAATCTGATCGTTCTGCTCGGCGTTCTGGCGCTGCACTGGGGGGGTGCGTGGGCGCGCGCTCAAGAAATCTCGACGGCGCTGCCGCCCGACGCGGCGCTGCGCGTGTCGTCCAGCGTGCGCATCGCGCCCGGCGCACATGTGCGCAAGCCCAGCGCCGTGCCGGACAGCCCGGTGCGCGCCGTCGTCTACGCGCGCGCGCTGCGCAACGCCGTGATCGACCTGCGCGGCGTCAAGCTGGCGAGCGACACGGCGGACGAGACGCTCGACCGTGCGCGCGACTGCGCGCTCTTCCTGGTCGACTGCGAAAACGTCACGGTGCGCGGCGGAGAACTGCGCGGCTTCAAGCTGGGTCTGTACGCGCGCAACTGCAAGGGCCTCGTGGTCGAAGGGCTGCGCGTCGAGAGCGGCTTTGCTCAGCGCCTCGCCAGCACGGCGATCGCCGTCGATCCCGCCGACGCACTCAACCGGCGCGACAACGAGCAGGGCGAGTGGCTGGCGAACTACGGCGCCGCGATCGCGCTCGTCGGCTGCGATGGGGCGCGGGTGCGCACGTCGCGCGCTCGCCACGCGCAGAACGGACTGGTGCTCGAGCGCTCCAACGGCGTCCAGGTGTACGACAACGACTTTTCGTTCCTCTCCGGCTGGGGCATCGCGCTGTACCGCTCGTCGCAGTGCGTGCTCGCGCGCAATCGCTGCGACGTCTGCGTGCGCGCTTACTCGATCGGGTCGAGCGCGGGAGGCGGGGGCGCGGAAGGCCAGGGTTCGGCGGGGATCCTGCTCACCGAGCGTTGCTCGGACAACGTGCTGGCGCACAACTTCGCGCGCGGCTGCGGCGACGGAATCAGCCTGTTCGCCGGGCTCGACCTCGTGCAGGGGCGCGCTTCGTCGCGCGGTGAACGCGCGCCGAGCGGCTGCGACCGCAACCTTTTGTACTCCAACGACGTCTCGCGCGCGGCGCGCAACGGGCTCGAGCTCGACTACTCGCGCGAGAACCGCGTGATCGAGAACACGGCCGACGACTGCCAGCAACACGGACTGGCCGCGAGCTACTGCGAGCGGCTGACGATCGTCGAGAACTCGTTCGAGGGCGCGCGGGGGAGCGGCGTCGCGCTCGCGCACTGCCAGGAGGCCTGGATCGCGCGCAACGTGATCGAACGCTGCGGCGCGGGCCTCGACATCTCGTGGTATCCGCCGAGCGCCGCGAGCGCTGCGGACGCCTTCGCGCGCGTGCGCGACACCGCCTCGCGCGACCACTGGGTGTGGGGCAACGCATTCGCGGAGAACGCCGCTGATCTGCGCATCCGCGCGAGCAAGGGGCTGTGCTTCGCCGAGAACGTGTTCGAACCGCGGCCCGACGAAGGCCTCAACGCGCCGGGCTTGACGCTCGCCGACGGTGATCCCAGCGGCGTCGAGCCGCGCGAACTGCTGCGCGGCCTCGGCGGCTTCCTGCCGCGCGGTTCGCTGATCGAAAGCTCGCTGCGCACGCCTCCGCCGGTCGCTCCCGAGGACCTCACCGTCCGCGAGCGCGTCGACGTGGGCGAACTCCCCGGCGCAGCGTCGCGCGCGCCGGTCGCGCCGACCACGGTCGTGGTCGGAGAGTGGGGCCCGTGGGACCCCGAGAGCGGCGAGCCGCGTCCGACGCCGCGCGCCGCCGGCGGATTGCTCGCCGGTTGCGGCTGGGACGTGGCCTGGGCCTCGTGGCGCGACGCCGCCGATCCGCGTGCGAGCGGCGCGAAGGCGTGGCGCGAGTTCGTGACGGCGAACACTGCGCTCAGCGCGAAGGTGGACACGCTCTCCGACCCGTGGGGCGGACTGGGCGAGGCCCGCGAGGCGGCGGGTGAGACTCGCATGGGGCTGATCGCCACCGCGCGCGTTCAACTGCCCGCCGGACGCTACGTGCTGCGCGCTGTGTCCGACGACGGAGTGCGCGTGCGGGTCGACGGCAAGCGCGTGCTCGAGAACTGGACCTGGCACACCGAGGCCTCCGACGAAGCGACGCTCGAACTCGCCGCGGGCGAGCACGTGTTCGAGGTCGACTACTTCCAGTACGACGGCGGCGCCGTGCTCACGCTCGACCTGATCGCGCGCTGAGCGCGCCGCAGCGAGGAAAAAAAACCGGCGGCCGGACGAAAGCAGCTCGTCCGACCGCCGCAGCGCTCGATTCCGAGCGTGACACCGACGCAGCGTCTCGTCGTCGGCGCAGTTTGGGGGCGCAGGTTTGGGGCGCGTGCGCGCTCAGTGGAACTGTTCGGCCTCCGTGGAGCCGCTCAGGGCCGTGGTCGAGCTCTGTCCCTGCGCAACGGCCTGGCTGACGGCGTCGAAGTAGCCCGTGCCGACCTCGCGCTGGTGGCGCGTCGCGCTGTAGCCGGCGGCCTCGGACGCGAACTCAGCCTGCTGCAGCTCGCTGTAGGCTGCCATGCCGCGGTAACCGCGCGCGAGTTCGAACATCGAGTGGTTGAGGGCGTGGAAGCCCGCCAACGTGACGAACTGGAACTTGTAGCCCATGGCGCCGAGCTCGCGCTGGAACACCGCGATCGTGTGGCTGTCGAGCTTCTTGCGCCAGTTGAAGGACGGAGAGCAGTTGTACGCGAGCAGCTTGCCCGGATAGGCGGCGTGGATCGCCTCCGCGAACTCGCGCGCTTCGGCGAGGTCGGGATGCGAGGTCTCGCACCACACGAGGTCCGCGTAGGGCGCGTACGCGAGACCGCGTGCGATCGCCGCCTTGATTCCGCTGCGCACGCGGAAGAAGCCTTCGGCGGTGCGTTCGCCCGTCAGGAACGGGCGGTCGCGTTCGTCGGCGTCGCTGGTGATCAGGTTCGCCGCGTCGGCGTCGGTGCGCGCGACCAGCAGCGTGGGCACGTTGCTCACGTCGGCGGCGAGGCGCGCCGCGTTGAGCGTGCGGATGAAGGCTGCGGTGGGGATGAGCACCTTGCCGCCCAGGTGGCCGCACTTCTTCTCGCTGGCGAGTTGGTCCTCGAAGTGCACGCCCGCGGCGCCGGCCTCGATCATCAGCTTCATCAGCTCGAAGGCGTTGAGCGGACCGCCGAAGCCCGCTTCCGCGTCGGCCACGATCGGCGCCAGCCAGTAGGTGCTCGCGTCGCCCTCCAGGTGCGCGATCTGGTCGGCGCGCAGCAGCGTCTGGTTGATGCGCTTGACGACCATCGGCACCGAGTTCGACGGGTACAGCGACTGGTCGGGGTACATGTGGCCCGCGAGGTTCGCGTCGGCCGCAACCTGCCAGCCCGAGAGGTAGATCGCCTGCAGGCCGGCCTTCACCATCTGCATGGCCTGATTGCCGGTCAGCGCGCCGAGCGCGTGCACGTAGTCGCGCTCGTGCAACAGCTTCCACAGCCGTTCGGCGCCCAGGCGCGCGAGCGTGTGCTCGACGATCACGCTGCCGCGCAGGCGTTCGACGTCGGCCCAGGTGTAGTCGCGCTTCACGCCGTCGAAGCGGCGCGGGTCGTGGCAGGGCACGCCCCAGGCGAGGCCCAGACGTTGGTGAGCGGCGTGCAGTGCGGACTTGGAGGGCGAGGGTTGGTGCGGATCGATGGGGTGCATGGTCAATCTCCCTGGAGCAGCAGGGTTCGGTACGCGGAGAGAGTCAGGAAGTCCTCGAAACGCTCGTTGAGCGTGAGCTGTGCGAACAGCGAGCGCGCGCGGTCGTGGTGTGCGGGGTCTTCGCCGCGCGCGAGCAGCGCAGCGCGCAGCGCGCCGCACTCCTCGTCGATGCACCGCTCGACGAAGTTGCGCTCGACGCGCCGCCCGTCGTCGAGGCGCGCGCCGTGCCGCAGCCACTGCCAGACCTGCGCGCGCGAGATCTCGGCCGTGGCGGCGTCCTCCATGAGGTCGTTCAGCGGCACGCAGCCCACGCCGCCGAGCCAGGCGGTGAGGTACTCGATGCCGATGCGCAGGTTGTCGCGCAGTCCGCGTTCGGTGATCGCTCCCTGCGGCGTCGCGAGCAGTTGTGAGGCATCGACGCGCACGTCCTCGCGCAAGCGCTCGAGCTGGTGCGGACGGCCGCCGAGCACGGCTTCGAATTGCTCGCGCGCCGTGGCGACCAGGCCCGGGTGCGCGACCCACGTGCCGTCGTGGCCGTCCTGCGCCTCGCGCTGTTTGTCGGCCGCGACGCGCGCGAGCGCCTCGCGGTTGCGCGCCTCGTCGCTCTTGACCGGAATGAACGCCGCCATTCCGCCGATCGCGTGCGCACCGCGCCGGTGGCAAGTCGCGATCACCAGCTGCGAGTAGCTGCGCAGGAAGCTCTCGCCCATCGTCACGCGCCAGCGGTCGGGCAGCGTCATCTCGGGGCGCAGGGCGAACTTCTTGATGTAGCTGAAGATGTAGTCCCAGCGGCCGCAGTTCAGTCCGCTCGAGTGCTCGCGCAGCTCGTAGAGGATCTCGTCCATCTCGAAGGCGGCGAGGATCGTCTCGATCAGCACCGTGGCGCGGATCGTTCCGCGCGGCAGGCCCAGGTGCTCCTGCGCGGCGACGAACACGTCGTTCCACAGTCGCGCCTCGAGCGCGCTTTCGAGTTTGGGCAAGTAGAAGTACGGGCCGCTGCCGCGGGCGACGAGTTCGCGCGCGTTGTGGAAGACGTACAGGCCGAAGTCGAACAGGCTCGCGGAGATCGGCTGGCCGTCGACGCACAGGTGCGCTTCTTCGAGCGCCCAGCCGCGCGGTCGGACGACCAGGGTCGCGGTGTGCGGCGCGAGTTCGTAGCTCTTGCCGCGCGCGGCGTCGTGGTGGCGGATCGTGCGCCGCACCGCGTCGTGCAGATGGCGCTGGCCCTCGATGCAGTTGCGCCACGTGGGGGAGTTCGAGTCCTCGAAGTCCGCCATGAACACGTCGGCGCCGCTGTTCAGCGCGTTGATGATCATCTTGCGCTCGACGGGGCCGGTGATCTCGACCACGCGTCGCGTCAGGTCGCGCGGCGGCGGCGCAACACGCCAGTCCGCGGCGCGCAGGGCGGCGCTCTCCGCGCGGAAATCCGGCGTCCAGCCCGCGTCGAGCTTGCTCTGCAGCGCGCGGCGCGCGGCGAGTCGAAGGCGCCTCTCCGCTTCGAAGCGGCGGTGGAGCTCGGCCAGGAACTCGAGTGCTTCGCGCGTCAGAAGCGCTTCGTCACCGGCGAGCAGCGGGCGCGTGAGTTCGACGCCACGGGGTAGAGACGGAGCGCTGGGGGCGGCGGGGTGCGGCATGTGCGTGGGGCACGGCGGAGGAGCCGTCCCCGACGAAGTAACCGACCCTCGCCGAGCGGGGGCAAACGCAGCGCGAAGATTCCTTGCGCCCGCGCGATCGAAGCGGAAAGAGCTTCCGGCGCGGGCTGCGCGCTGAGCTCAGTCGAAGCTCGTGGCGAGTTCGATCGAAGTCGGCGCCACGCCCGCCAGGCTGTTCGCCAGAACCTGCGGAGCGCCGCTGGGGCTGTCGAGGTCCATGCGCGTCACGCTGTTCGATCCGCGGTTCACCACGTACAGCTCGCGGCCCGAGGGCTCGACGACGAGGTCCACCGGCTGGGCGCCCGAACTGACCGAGGCGAAGCTCGACAGCGTGCGCGTCAGCTCGTCGATGCGGCCGTAGGCGATCGCGCCTGCGCAGCTGACGAACACGCGGCGGTCGGTCGGGTGCAGTGCGATCGCGTTCGGCGCGCCGGCGAGCGGCACGGCGCCGAGCGACGCCAGTTGCCCGTTGGAGAACGCCACGTCGAACAGCGCCAGTTCCGAGCTGGCGCCGAGGGCCGCGAGCACGAAGCGGCCGGTGGGGTCGTAGGTCGCGGCGAGCGGCGCCGCGCCGAGCGCCAGAGGCGTCCCGACCTGGACCAGCGCGCCGGTGAAGGCGTTGATGCGCAGCACCCACAGCGAGTTGTCACCCTGGTGGGCGACCGTGGCGAAACGCCCCAGCGGATCGAGGGTCAGGGCCGAGGGCGCGGGACCGACGGCGAAGTCGCTGCGCTGGCCGAGCGCGCCGGTGACTTGGTCGATCTGGAAGCTGCTCAGCGACGCGGCGCCTCGGTTCAGCACGAACAGGAAGCGCCCGGAGCCCTCGACCTGCGCCGCGATCGGCTCGTCCGCGGTGGGCGCTGCGGCCCCGTTCGCCGCGAGCTGTCCATCCGCTGCGCCGATGGTGTAGGCCCGCACGAGATCGTTGTCCGAATCGGCCGCGTACATCCACAGGCCGCGCGGGTGCCGCGCCAGGGTCCGCGGGTGTCCGCCGAAGGTCAGCGCGTTCTCAGCGGCGGCCAGCGCCCCCGTGCTGGGCGCCGCCGTGAAGATCGTCACGTCGTCCGAGCCCTCGTTGCCCACGTAGGCGAAGCGCGTGCGCGCCTGCGCGGGCAGCACCGTCTCGACCAGCGCGAGCAGGAACGGTTGGTCGCGCGTGCGCAGCGTGTCCAGGCGCGTGAGCCGGCCGCTGTTCGCATCGAGGGCGAAGGCGCCCAGTTCGAGCTGGTTGCGCTCGGTCACGTACAGCCAGCGCCCCGAGGCGTCGATGCGCACCGTCCACGGTCGGTCGCCGGTGGGAACCACTGCGATCGACGCATCCTGCGGAACGCTGAGCCGTCCGTCGTTCGCGTCGATGGCGAACACGCGCAGGGTGTCGTCGCCGGAAACGGCGCAGTACAGGAAGCGGCCGTGCGGCTCGATCGCAAGCGACGTGGCGAAGGCCCCGACGCTCACGCTGTCGAACTTCGACAGGGCGCCGCTGACGGGGTCGATCGCGAACACGTCGATGGTGCTCGCGCCCGGGTCGGAGGAGGCGCCGTAGAGAAAGCGGCCGTCCGGCGACACGGCGAGCGAGCGCACCTTGTTGGTGGTCGCGACCGGCGAGCCGACGCGCGCGGGCAGCCGCGTGGAGCTGTCGATCTCGATGGTCGACACCGTCTGGTTGCCGCTGGCCACGAAGGCCACCCACATGAAACGGCCGTCGCGGCTGGCGGCCACGGCCTCCAGGCCGCTCGAGCTCAAGCTGATCGCGCCGCGCGAGCTCAGGACGCCCGTCTGCGCATCGACGTCGAAGGTCTCGACGTGCGGCGCCTGGCGGCTGAACACGTACAGCGACTGGCCGCTGGGGTGCACCACGAGTTCCTCGGGTGCGCCCTGCGTCACGGTGTTCTCGCGCGCGCGCAGCCGCCCGGTGGAGGGCTCGAGCTCGAAGCGTGCGACGTTCTGGCTCGTCGCGTTGCCCAGGTAGACGTTCCGGCCCGCCGGGTCGGCCGTGATGGCGCGCGGTCCGGCGCTGCCGCTGGGGGAGCGCTCGTAGCCGCTGGAAACCAAGCGCCCGTTGTCCGCGTCGACGAGGTAGGTGCTGAGCGTCAGCTCGGTGCTGCTGCAGGCGACCGCCAGGAACGGAGGACGCACCACGGCGAAGCGCAGAGTCGCGTCCGTCGAACCGCCGTCGTTGGCGGCTCGCACGGTGTAGGTGCGTTCGCCGCGCAGCTCCGTGGGGCGGCCGCGCAGGGCGCCCGATTGAGGGTCGAGGAACAGGCCGGCGGGGAGCGGCGGCGACACGCTCCACTGCTTCACCGTACCCGTCACGCTGGCGGGGATGGCCTCAATCTCCACGCCGTTGCTGAACAGCTCGAACGAGCTTGCGTAGCTCAAATTCGAGGGCGCCGCGGGCGTGCCTGCGCCGCCACCTCCTCCGCCGCATGCGGCCGCACCGAGGGCCAGGGCGGCGCTCAGGAACCATCGGACGCGTGACGAAGCGCTGGTGTCGGTATGCATGGTGGCAGCTGGTTCGAGTGGGGCTCGCGGCACAGCGGGGAAGCGCCGTGTGGGGCAGCTCGCGAAGCGCCCCTCGCGCCCCGTCGGCTCCCTGCGACGCATCCGCGCTGCGCACGGCGCGCGTCGGAGGCGTCCAGCCAGTTCGTAGCGTCTGGCCGAACCCCGATCTCTTCTGGGCCACACAGAAAGCGTGCTTGCATGACACGTCCGCAATGCGGCGCGCATGTCCGAATCGTCATCCGCCGACCCGCACGGTCGGCGCTCGGTTCAGCCGCGGCGCGCGCGTTCGAGCAGCTGCTGCGCGAGGGCCCGCGCCTTGATCACGCACTGGTCCGAGTTGTCGTACTCGAAGCGCCCGAAGCGCCCCAGCGTCGTCAGTCCCACCCGCTCGAGGTACTCGAAGGCCTCGCGCCGCCGCGCGTGGTAGAGCTCGTCGAACACGACGTAGGCAAAGCGCGTCGTGACACGGTCGGTGAACAGCACCTCGTCGCGCCGCAGCAGCCCGGCGTGCTCCAGGCCGGCGAGCACCTCGCGCTCCAGCTCAGGGCCGGGCGTCGGGGCCTTGCTGTCGTGCGTCACCTCGCACAGCAGCGAACTCTTGCCCGCCGGCGCCATGCGCGGCGAGTAGTTCGACATGTAGGTGACGCGGTTGGTCGGGCCCTGCGAGGCGTGCGGCAGGTAGATCCACGACAGATTCGGGTGCTCGGCGCGGTCGAGCGCGACCAGGATGCAGGTGATCGAGTTGAACTCGAGCGAACGCATGGCCTGGGCCGGGCCGGCCGGCATCTCGCGCACGATGTTCGGCAGATCGGTGAGCGCGAGCGTCGACACGACGCAGTCGAAGGGCTCGCCGTTGACGCGCCAGCCGCCCGAGCTGCGTTGGAGCTCGGTCACCGGCGTCGAGGTGCGCACGCGGTCGAGCAAGGACGCGCCGATGCCGTCGGTGATCGCCTGGAAGCCGCCTTCGAGCGGGTAGTAGAAGATCGACTGGTGCGTGTAGCCCTCGGTGCGGATGCCGACCGAGGAGCGCAGCACGTCGTCGACCGGCGCGTCGGGAACGCGGCCGGCGACCCAGTCGCTGCTCATGAAGTTCGGCTCGCGCTTCCAGACCTTGGCGTTGTACGGGTCCATGAAGTGCTTGGCGATTCCCTCGCCGAAGCGCCAGCGCACCCAGTCGCCAAAGCGCGTCGGCGCGCTCGAGCCCGTGACCTGGCGGCGATGCCAGGCTTCGATGTAGCCCTTGAGGCAATCGAAGTTGGCCTGCGGCGGAAGGTCGCCGAGCCCGTTCTCGAAGGGATAGTGGACCCAGCGGTCCTCGAAGCGGATTTTCGTGTGCCGGTCGCGCTTCACGAAGGCCGCGTCGCCGCCGGCGCAGTCCTTCATCCACTGCATCGCCGGAGCATCCTTGCTGTACAGGATGTGCCCGCCGGTCACGTCGTAGGTGAACCCGTCGACGGTCTTGGAGGCGCACAATCCGCCGACGCGCGGGCTGGCCTCGAACAGGCTGATCAACTCGCGGGGAAAACCCGCTTCGATCAGGAAACGGGCGAGCGCAAGGCCGGACACGCCGGCGCCGAGGATGGCGGTTTTCACGGGGCGCGAAACGATACCCGGCTGTACGCAGCGAGGCGAGGACGGCGCGCTTCAGCGCGAGCGAACAAACTGCGCGCGCTCCAGGCCCAGACGGCCGAGCAACTCGTCGGCGTCCGCGAGCCAGCGTCGCGCGTCCGTGGCGTAACCGGCCGTGGGCGCGAGCGCGGGCGCGTGCGCGGCGAAGTAGGCGTTGAAGGCCGCCATGGCGCTTTCGCGCGCGTATTTGGCGAGGCACGAGGCGAGCGCCACGGCGAACGAGAAGCGCTCGGCCTTCTCGGAGAACACGATGCGCATGCGCCGCGCGCCGTCGCGGGTGCGGATGGAGTAGCGCGAGCGCTCGGGCGCTTCGTCGATCCATTCGACGAGTGCGTCGGGGAACGCGCGGCCCAGCAGCGGGCCGTAGTGCGAGCGGCCGCCGTGGCGGTCGACCCACAGCTCGACGCCGCCGGAGGCGTGGCGTTCCCACACGCGGCGCAGCAGCGGCGCCGACAGCTCCCAGTGCGAGAGCGATTTGTTGTGCGTGTGCTCGAGGGAGTGGTTGAGCGCGCTCTCGGTCACGGTGCGCACGCCGGCGTCGAGCAACTCGACCTGGGCTGAGCGCAGCGCGCGCGCCAGGCTCTCCACGCGCACCTCGAGCGTCGTCGCGGACCACACGCGCGGCAACGCGCGCAGGCCGTCGCGGTACCACGCGTGGCGCGCCGCGAAGCTCGACTCGAGCGCGAGCTCGGCGGGGGATTCGAACAGCAGGCGCTGCAGCGTGGTGTTCGGGCGCCGCTGCGGATCGATCAACGCGAGAAATCCCAGCGCCGTAGCTTCCAAGCGCTTCTCGCAGCGCGCCGTGCGCTTGAACACGACCTTGGAGTCCGCGACCACGAAGCTCGCCGCGTCGCGCGCCGGATCGTCGCTCACCGCGGGCGCGAGCGCTTGCCACAGATCCAGGCCCGCGCGGGGCGCGCGCAACACGCTGTAGCCCAGCGTCAGCGGCCCGAGCGTCGGCCCCAGGCCAGCCTCGTCGACGCCTGCCACGGTCGCCGCGCCGCCGCCGTAGAGCTCTTCCTCGCTCTCGAGCGCCATGGCCGCCGGAAAATCAGGCCTCGAGCGCGTCGCGCCGCGAGCGGTTCTTGATCAACATCGCCGCGCCGAACGCGCCGGCGGCGAGCGAGATCAACTGCGACGTCGACACTGCGCCGTCGAACCACACGCCGCGCACCGAGTCGCCGCGGAAGAACTCGACCACGAAGCGCAGCACCGCGTAGGTCGTGACCGCCGTCCACGCGGCCTGGCCCTCGTAGCGGCGGCGCCGCAGCACCCAGTAGGCGACCGCGGCGACGATGAGCGCCTTGAACGACATCATCGGTTGCGTGGCCCACAGCAACTGGCCGGCGTTTTCGTCGCCGAACAGCGACTCGGGCGGCAGCGGCGAGGGCACGCGCACCGTGATGGGGAAGGGCAGCCAACTCCACTTCTCGGGGACGCGCGATCCGTAGTCGTCGCCGACCATCAAGCAGCCCCAGCGACCGATCGCCTGGCCGATGAATCCGGCGACGATGCCGACGTCCATCGCGTGCAGGGGGCGCAGGTTGTTGCGCTTGGCGCACCACACGCCGCCGACGATCGCGCCGAGGAAGCCGCCGTACATCACCAGGCCTCCCTGCCAGACGGCGATGACGCGCCAGGGTTCGCTCAGGAACTCTTTCCCGACGGGCGAACCGCGTGCGATCTCGACGATCACGTACAGGAGGCGCGCGCCGAGGATGATGCCGAACAGGATCCAGGTCGGCAGCGCGCTGTAGGCCTCGACGTCGCGCGCGGGCGACTTGGAAAAACGTGCGATCAAGACCGAGAACAGCCACGCCCCGACGAGGAATCCCAGGCCGAGCAGCGCGCCGAAGGTGCGCAGCGGGAAGTTGATGCCGGGGATCTCGAACAGGATCGGGTGCATGGAGGGCGCGGGATTCTAGGGTCGCGCCGCGGCGAGCACGAACGTTGCCTGGAAGCTCTTGCGCGGCCAGAGTGCGGGCGCGGGCCCCGGCCCCGAGCGTCCAGTAGGATTCCAGGTCCGACTGCGGCCCGCGGGCCGCGTCGCCAGCCCACCCGTCGCCGCCTCCGCACCGCCGCCGCCATGAAGCTCTCCACGATGCGCAGCATCGACGCCTGGGTCGGTCGCCCGGCGTGCTTCCTGCTCGGGCTGTTCGTGCGCATCTTCGGCGGCCTGTTCCTGCGCCAGCCCCAGGGCGCGCAGCGCGCGCTCCTGTTCATCGAGCTGTCCGAGATGGGCAGCACGATCGTCGCCGCTTCCACCATCCAGCGCGCCCTCGCCGCCAACCCGCAGCGGCCGGTGTGCTTCGTGATCTTCAAGAAGAACGTCTCGAGCCTGCACCTGCTGGGGCTGCTCGAGGAACGCAACGTGTTCACGATCCGCGACGACTCGCTCGTGCACATGCTGGTCGACACGCTGCGCTTCGTGTTCTTCTGCCGCGCGCGGCGCATCGACACGGCGATCGACCTCGAACTCTTCGCGCGCGTGAGTTCGATCCTGAGCCTGCTCTCCGGCGCGAGCGCGCGTGTGGGCTTCGACAACTTCCACGGCGAGGGGCTCTACCGCGGCGCGCACCTCACGCACCGCGTGCAGTACAACCCCTACCAGCACATGGCGCAAAACTTCCAGGCGCTGCTCGGCGCCTTGGACTGCGACCCGCGCGACATTCCGCTGATCAAGCGCGAGATCCCGCTGCCCGAGCTGACGGTGCGCGCACCGGTGCGTCAGGACCTCTACGACTACGTGCGCGCGGAGCTGGGCAAACTCGCCGACCTCTCGAAGATCGAGCGGATCGTGCTGCTCAACCACGACGCGGGCAAGTTGCTGCCGATCCGCACCTGGCCCGCGCCGCGCTTCGCCGACGTCGCGCGCGCCCTGCTCGCGGAGGATGAACAACTGCTCGTCGTGCTGTGCGGCATCCCGGACGCGCAGGACTCCGCGCGCGAGATCATGGCGCGCGTCGCGCACCCGCGCTGCGTCAACTTCGTCGGCAAGACGCGCACGCTCGCGGACCTGCTCCAGCTCTTCCATCAAGCCGATCTGCTGATCAGCAACGACAGCGGTCCGCCGCACTTCGCGAGTCTGACGGACATCGCCACGATCACGCTGTTCGGCCCCGAGACGCCGCGCCTGTACGGCCCGCTCGGACCGCGCGCGGTGCACCTCTACAAGGCGCTCGCCTGCAGTCCGTGCCTGACCGCCGCGAACCATCGCAACAGCCCGTGCCAGGACAACCAGTGCCTCAAGGCGATCGGCGTCGACGAGGTGCTCGCGCACGCGCGCAAGCTCCTGGGCGAACGGCGCGCGCTGGCCCGCGCGCGTTGAGGGCTTGGACAGCGGCCGTTATCCTCTTCGCCCTCGTTGACGGCGCAGCGCGCGCCGCCGACAGACGTTCCAGTCGTCAGGCCGTTGCGCGATGCGCCGCGGCATCCCCACGAGGCCAGATTTGAGCGAGTTTCAGCGCGGCGCCGGCGGTCCTCCCGCGGCGAAGGTGTTCGTCGAGGGCCGCTATCGCAAGTTGGTGCGCGACCTGCCGCAGACGGTGTTCTTCTGCCCCGAATGCAAGGGACATCCGCGGCGCCGGCGCGGCTGCGCGCGCTGCGAAGGCTTCGGCAAGCTCACGCGCGACTCGGTGCAGGAGCTGATCGGCTGGGTGCTCGGCTCGGTCTTCAAGACGCGCAAGCACAAGTTCCACGGCGCCGGCCGCGAGGACGTCAACGTGCGCATGCTCGGCGAAGGGCGTCCGTTCGTGGTCGAGTTGCTCGGGCCCAAGGTGCTCGACGTCGACCTCGCCGCCGCGGAGGCGGAGATCAACCGGCGCAACGAGGGCCGGCTCGAGGTGCGCGGTCTGCACTGGACCGAGAAGTCGCGCGTGGCCGTGCTCAAGGAAGAGAAGCACGCCAAGGAGTACGCGGCGCGCGTGCGT